>Ga0247727_10000277_pt1 | contig 122791 bp, 86 predicted proteins | sample WisWelCaveWW1625_FD_202498 | JGI IMG/M metagenome (GOLD analysis project Ga0247727, IMG submission 202498) | Biofilm microbial communities from Wishing Well Cave, Virginia, United States - WW16-25 | ecosystem: Environmental > Aquatic > Deep subsurface > Groundwater > Cave microbial mat...
AGATAATCGTCATGACAGTCAACGCTTGGCGAACTCAAAAGCAATGAGCATCGCTACTTTTGAGTGAACATGCTTTCGCCAAACGCAAAAACACCGTCCGTGAACGTCAATTTCCGGACAGACACTATTTATACAGACCTCAATGCGCCTCCAGCCAATTCTCCCCAATACCCACATCGACTTTGATCGGCACATCCAACCGAATCGCCTGGCTCATCTCCTCGCGCACCAATTTTTCCAAAGCGGATAATTCATTCTCCGGCGCTTCGAAGACGAGTTCGTCATGAACTTGCAAAATCATCCGTGCGCGCAGGTTTTCTTTTTGCAACCGGCGGTGAATGTTGATCATCGCAATCTTGATCAAATCCGCGGCCGTGCCTTGAATCGGCGTGTTGATTGCCGTGCGTTCGGCAAACTCGCGCACGCGGCGGTTGTCGCTGTTGATGTCAGGCAGATAGCGGCGGCGATTGAGCAGGGTCGTCACGTAGCCTTTCTTGTGGGCATCGGCCATCGTGCCCATCATGTAAGCGTTGACGCCGGGATATTGCACAAAATAATTCGTGATGAAATTTTGCCCTTCCTCCGGCGTGATGCCGAGCCGCTGGCTCAAGCCATACGCGCCCATACCGTAAATAATGCCGAAGTTGATTTCCTTCGCGCGCCGGCGCACTTCCGGCGTCATCTCTTTCGGATCAACGTTGAACACGCGCGCCGCTGTGGTAGTGTGAATGTCTTCGTCATTCCGAAACGCTTCGATGAGCGCCGCATCTTTGGAGAGATGCGCCACGATGCGCAGCTCGATTTGCGAATAATCGGCATCGAGCAGCTTCCAGCCTTTTTCGCCGGGAATAAACGCGCGCCGAATCCGCCGGCCAATTTCGGTGCGAATTGGAATGTTCTGCAAATTGGGATCGCTTGACGAGAGCCGGCCGGTGACAGCAATCGCCTGATTATAGCTCGTGTGGACGCGCTGCGTGTACGGATTGACCAGCTGCGGCAAGCTGTCCACGTAAGTCGATTTCAGCTTGGAAAGCTCGCGATATTCCAAAAGTTTTTTGGGCAACGCATGATCTTGCGACAAGCGCTCGAGCACATCGGCATCGGTGGAACGTCCGGTCTTGGTGCGGCGCCAGGATTTGAGCTTTAACTTGTCAAAGAGAATTTTCTCAAGCTGCTTGGGAGAATTTAAATTGAATTCTTCGCCGGCCAGCTCGTAAATGTCGGCCACCAACGTGCCGAGTGTGGCTTCCAATTCTCCCGACATCTTGCGGAGAAACGGCAGATCGAGCGCCACACCGGTTCTTTCCACTGCGGCCAACACGGTGACGAGCGGCATTTCGACTTGCTCAAACAACTCGTACACGCCGGACTCGTGCAACTTGGGCAAAAAGTGGTTGCGCAAGCGCAGCGTGAAATCGGCGTCTTCACAAGCATACTTCGCCACTTTCTCGACCGGCACGTCGCGCATGGTGATTTGATTTTTGCCCGAGCCGATCAAATCGCGCGTCGGAATTTTTTTGTAATTGAAATACTCCAACGACAGTGCGTCGAGATTGTGTTGCCGGCTGGTGGGGTTAAGCAAATAACTCGCGATCATCGTATCGAAAACCACATCGGCCATGTTCACGCCGTAGCGGGACATCACGAGCATGTCATATTTGGCGTTCTGCCCGCACTTGGGCCGCTGCGGGTCTTCGAGCAACGGCGCGAAAAAATTTTTCAACGAAAAATCGGTAGCGCCTTTTGGGGTCTCGAGAAAAAAATCAGAAAAGTTTCCTCCCTCGACGGAGAACAGACTGGCTCCGACTTCCATTTTGTCTTTCTCAAAGGAAGATCGGAGTGTTACGGACGGCGCGATCGGCACGTAGTAAGCGCTTCCTTCTTCCCATGCAAAACTCATCCCCACCAATTCGGCGCGGAGCGGATCTTCGGCGGTGGTTTCCGTATCAAAAGCAAATGTCTCGGCTTTGGCAAGCTGCTGCGCGAGCCACTTCACTTTTTCCGGGGTGTTGAGCAATTGATATTGCTTCGTCTCGGCCGGCGCGCTGGTGACGGTAAAGCGCGGCAACAAGCTGTTGAACTCAAATTCGCGGCAAAGCTCAGCCACGGTTGCAGCATCGATTTCACCGCGCGTCAAGTCGTCGATACGCCAGGACAGCGGCACAGCGGTATCGATGGTCACCAACTGTTTGGAGAGCAGCGCCTGTTCGCGATTGGTTTTCAAACTGTCGCGAACGTTGGCGCGTTTGACTTTGTCGGCGTTCGCCAGCAATTTTTCGACCGTGTCGTATTCGAGCAAAAGCTCGCGCGCAGTTTTCTCGCCGATTTTGGGGACACCGGGGACGTTGTCCGAAGCATCGCCCATCAGCGCGAGAAAATCAATCACCCGTTGCGGCGGCAAACCGATTTTCTCTTGCACGCCCTCGGCGTCGAGAATCTCAATGGTTTCGCCTTTGCCGGTATTATAAATAACGACACGAGGCCCAACGAGCTGCATGAAATCTTTGTCGCCGGTGACGAGATAGGTATCGATCTTTTGCTGGGCGGAGTTTTTCGCCAGCGTACCCATGACGTCATCCGCCTCATATCCAGGCAACTCGATGACTTTGACGCCGAGCGCTTCGCAAAAGCGGCGGATCATCGGCAACTGCTGCACCAAATCGTCGGACATTTTCTGGCGCGTGGCTTTGTACTCGGCATAAGCTTTGTGGCGAAAAGTCGGCTCCGGCGTATCGAAAACCACGGTGAGATAATCGGGATGTTCGTCGTCGATCAGCTTCAACAACGCGCGCACGAAGCCGAATGTCGCGCTCGTATTCTGGCCGCGCGAGTTGGTGAGCGGGTTGCGGATGAAAGCGAAATGCGAGCGATAAGCCAGCGCCGAGCCATCGACGAGAAAAGCGCGTTTTCCGGCGGCGACCGGCTCCTCCCGTTTGCGGGGCGATGGGGATTTAGGTGTTTTGGGCATCGTAGCAATTTAAGGCAAAAATGCGGAAAAGTCAATGCAGAATATCAGTTGACAATGAGCGGATTTTTCTGTATTCTATCAATGATATTTTGTTCTGTTTACAAAATTCTTACCAGAGGGAAATCGATATGAACAAAGAAGCATTGTTGGCTCGCATTGTGGTCAATCCCAAAGTTTTAGTTGGCAAGCCGACCATTCGCGGGCTGCGCATTAGCGTCGAGCAAATTCTAAAGGCCCTAGCCGCCGGTGTTCCTGTAGACGATCTTCTCAAAGACTATCCGGAATTAGAGCCGGAAGATATTCAGGCCGCGATTGCTTACGCTGCGTAAATCTTGATTTCACTCTGAGCAAAAACTCACACGGATTTTTCACAAGCTTTTTCCGTGTGTGTTTTTGATCCGTGTGCGCCAATTCATTTTTTAGATAAAAAGTTTTGAATTGAAATTTTACCCAACCTTCGGAGTAACCATGAATCGCCAAAAAATTTTCATGACCATGCACGTCTTTGAAGCCTGCCGCAAGCCGCTGTTTGCCGTGTTGGATGGCATCTCAGACGAGCAATTAAATTGGAAGCCGGCGCCGGAGTCGCGCAGCATCGGCGAAATTTGTCGCCATCTCCTTCGCGTCGATGCGTGGTATTTGAAGCGCCTCGGCATCGAGCCGGTGGTGAGCGACGCCAAATCCAGCAACCGCGAAGAGCTGGTTGCGAACATGCAAAAAATCCACCACCAGATTGCCAGCGTCGTGGAAGTTTGCGCGAGCGATGACGCCTTGCTCATCGAGCGCAAATCTCTCGATGGCAAAGACAAAGAGAAGCTCGGCGTCGCCGTGATTCACCTCGCCCAGCATTATCTTTACCACCTCGCGCAGATCATTTATTTCCGCCGCGCGCAAGACCGCGACTGGCAATCGCCGCATAAAGCGTGGGAAGAGGCAACGCACGTGATTGGGGATTATTTGCTGGGGTTGAAAAATTAGTTGCTGCTTGCAAGTTATGCATTGTTTAGATTTTTATATATTGGTGTCGCCACGCCATCCTTTGATTTAGCACCCTCTGGCTTATTTCCGACTTCCGACCTTTCATTCAGGAATGGCAATTTTCTCTTGTTGACCATCATAAATCTGCTTGGCAGAATTTCTTGGGAAAATCAAGGAGATTTTCTGTCAAACCAATATAGGAACTTCCGTAGTTGGCTTTGTTGTTGCCGGGAATTGGCGACGAGGTTCGGCTATCAAGCACATTATAAGTTAAACGTTTACAAATCAACGGTATTTAACTTAGCGGAGGTTTTTTATGAAACGGAGTATCATTCCTCTCGTTTTGGCGCTTCTCGTGATCACGTCGGCCTTTGCAGGCTCTGAGAAGCAAATGGTCACCATCACGCCGGAGAAGCCGGCGGTTGGCGCGGAAATCACGATACGCTACAATCCGATGGTGATCGGCGCGCCGCTCTTCGGGGCTGAGGCGGTGGACGTGCAAGTGTTCATGTTTCGGGAAAAAGAAACGCCGCTCCTGCTCGAGGCCGCCATGAAAAAAGCCGGCAAAGTTTGGGAGGCGAGGCTGAAGCTCGATGACGCCAAAAGCTTGTTCGGTCTCGTGCGTTTCGCTTCGGCGAAAACGGCAGACAACAATCAGGGCAACTATTGGGATTTCCTGATTCACGGCGAAAGCGGCAAACCCGTGAGCGGCGCGCATTTGGCCCGCTCGCGATCTTATCAGTATCCTTTTTCTCAGGATTTTCAGCGGGAAAAAAATTTGGCGCGCGCTCGTGAGGAGGCAATGCAGGAAGAGGCGCTCCACCCCAAGCAACGCCAGAGCAAATTTCGGCTGTGGGATATTGATCTGGCCGAAAGAAAAGGCGATTCGACGCTGGTTCGCAACATCGCCGGTGAGCTCGAAGCGATGGCGAAAGAATCTGCCGATGACGACGAGGCGCTGGCGGCGATCAGCACCTGGTACAGAAGAGTGGGGCAGAATGAGAAATCGCAAGCCTTGCAGGATCAGCTCATCGCGAAAAATCCGGACGGGGATATTGCCAAACAAGTCAGGTTCCAAAAAATTTCCCAAACTCGTGACCGGGAAGAACGCGCCAGACTGGCGATAGAGTATTTGCAGGACTTTCCGAATTTGGAGGCTAACCAGAAAGCCTCGCTGATTGGCTTGCTGATTAATCTCCAAAAATTCGATAAGGCAGAAGGGCTTCTGGCCACGCTCCAGCCGCCAAACGGCGATCTGCTTAATCAGATTGCCTGGACTTACATCGAACAATTGATCAACGTGACGCGCGGCGTGGAGCTGGCCAAACAAGGCGTGGAGGCGCTGCGGCAGCCGAACCTCGGCGCCAAGCCGTCGTTTATGTCGCCAAAGCAGTGGGAGCAACAGCGGCGCACCAGCCTCGGCAATACGCTTGATACCTATGCGTTCGGTATTTTCAAACTTGGCCGTTACCAGGAAGCGCAGGCAGCGTATCGCGAGGCTTATGATTTGACCGGGGGCGCAGAGCCTGACATCAACGAGCGCCTCGTGGAGTGCTATCTCCAAAACGGCGAATATGCCACGGCGGTCGAAGTAGCCAAAGCGTGCATCGAAAAGTCAAAGTACAACGACAAGCTGCTCGAACACGGCAAGGAGGCCTTTGCCAAGCAGGGAAAAAAAGCCGAGGAATTTGACGAATTGGTGGCCGCGGCGAAAGAGGCCGGGGCGGCAAAAGCCCATGCAGAATTGTTGGCTCAGCGCGTGAATAAACCCGCTATTGATTTTGAGGCCAAGAACCTGCGGGGCGAAGTCGTCAAGCTCGCCCAGCTCAAGGGCAAGGTCGTGGTGCTCGATTTCTGGGCGACGTGGTGCGGCCCGTGCAAACAGGCATTTCCCTACGTCCAGAAGATTTATGAGAAGTACAAAGATAATCCGGACGTCGTGATTCTCGCCGTGAATACGTGGGAGAATGAAAGCGGCTTTGCACGGCAACAAGCCGTGAAAAAATTTTTGGAAGAAAACAAATACACCTTCCCGGTGGTCTACGACGAGAGCGGCGTGGTCGAAAAATACAAGGTCGAAGGCATACCGACCCAGTTCTTCATCGATCGTAAGGGCGTGATCCAATTTACCGCCAGTGGGTTTGAAGGCCCGGCCATGGAGCAGGGCATGGCGATGAAGATCGATCTGCTGTTGAGCGGAAAGCTGTTGTCGGCGAAATGAGTAAGTGAAGTCCGACTTGGGCACAGCGACTTTTCAAATTTTGCAAAACCTTGCTGCCCAAGTCGGACTTCGCCAGTTTCGTGAGGAGGTAGAGCCATGAAATCAAAAGTATATAGAAGCTGGCTGCTCTCCGGCATCGCGGCATTATCTCTCTGCCTTGGCAGCGAGATGGCAAGCGCGACGTCCGCAAGCGCTGCGCAAGAAACTCCGCCTCAGCAGAAGCAGGAACCGCAAAACCTCGATAAAGCCCGCGCTCTGATCAAGGATCAGAAATATGCCGAGGCCGAGACGTTGGCGCGCGAGCTGCTCAAGCAGGTCGAGGCGACGCCGCGCGCTGACCCGCTCAAAGTTGCTGAGGTGCTGGATGTTCTCGTGGAGGCGCTGAATCGTGGAGGCAAAGCCCGAATGCCTGGGTCGCAAGCGCTTGCCGAGAGAGCGGTGTCAATTAAGGAAAAAACGCTCGGTCCAGAACATCCCGAAGTGGCGAAAAGTTTAAACAACCTTGCAGACCTGCGCCATGATACAGGCAATTACACTGAGGCGAAACAGTTTTCCGAGCGGGCTTTAGCCATTCAGGAAAAGGCTCTCGGTCTTGAACACTCTGAACTGGCAACAACCCTGAACATTCTCGGGGACCAACTTCGGCATCTCAGTGACTATGTCAAGTCAAGATCACTTTACGAGCGGGCTTTGGCGATTCAAGAAAAGGCGCTCGGCTCCGACCATCCCGATGTGGCAAAAACTCTGAACGGCCTCGCGAACGTGCTCCGCGATGCAGGCGAGCATGCCAAGGCCAAGCCGCTTTATGAACGCGCCTTGATGACCCAGGAGAAAAGTTTGGGCTCCGAACATCCAGATCTGGCAAGGACCCTGGGCGACTTCGCGGCGCTGCGCTCGCGGATGGGCGACCATACTTGGGCAAAGCCGCTTTACGAACGGGCCTTAAAGATCCGAGAGAAAATTCTCGGACCCGGACACCCTCAGGTGGCGAGCAGTTTAAACAACGTTGCGAACCTGCGCCATAATGCAGGCGACTACTCCGGAGCCAAGCAGCTTTACGAGCGGGCTTTGGCCATTCAAGAAAAAATGCTTGGCCCTGACCACCCTGATCTGGCAACAACCCTAAACGGTCTTGGGGATCAACTTCGACATTTAGAAGACTATGCCGGGGCAAGAGCACATCACGAGCGGGCGTTGGCGATTCAAGAAAAGGCGCTCGGACCAGATCACATTGATGTGGCTAATACGCTGCACGACCTCGCCCACTTGCTTCATACCATAAAAGACTATGCCGCAGAGAGGCCGTTCCTCGAGCGCACCCTGGCGATTCAGGAAAAATCCTTGGGCCCCGAACACCGTGATGTCGCTCATACCCTGAGTGATCTCAGGCGCTTACTGAGGGCAACCGGCGACTATGCCGGAGCGCGGCCACTTTTGGAGCGGGCTTTGACCATTCACGAGAAGGTCTTTGGCCCGGAACATGTCGAAGTAGCTCATGATCTAAACGGTCTGGCAAATTTGCTCGCAGATTTGGGCGATCATGCCGGGGCAAAGCCGCTTTACGAGCGGGCTTTGGCGGTCTTCGAGAAAACTCAAGGTCCCGAACATCCCGATGTGGCGCTTGTCTTGCGAAATCATGCGAACTTGCTGGCTAGTACTGGCAATCATCTTCAAGCGAAGGCGCTTTACGAGCGGGCCTTAGCAATCTATGAGAAAACTCAGGGACCCGAACACCCTGATTTGGCAGAAACCCTGACTGACCTGGCGCAACTGCGTCATAATACCGGCGACTATACTGGGGCGATAACACTGCAAGAGCGCGCCTCAGCGATCGAAGAAAAGGCGTTCGGCCCTAATGCTACTCAGTTGGTAACCGGCCTGAACTTTTTAGGGGAGTTGCTCAAACATGTCGGCGACCATGCCAGGGCCAAACAACTTGTCGAGCGGGCTTTAGTCATCCAGCAAAAAGCTTTGGGCGCGGAAAATCCCAAGGTGGCAGAAACACTGCATAGCCTGGCGAACTTGTTCCAAGACACCGGCAATTTCGCCGAGGCGAAGTCGCTGCACGAGCGGGCTTTAGCCATCAAAGAAAAGGCGTTCGGCCCCAACCATCTCAGCGTCGCAGAGAGTCTGGACAGATTTGCGCACCTGCTCTGGGTGACGGGCGATTATGCCATGTTGAGGCCGCTTTATGGGCGCGCCTTGGCGATTGTGGAAAAAGCACAAGGCCCTGATCATCCGTAGGTGGCAAGTTATCTGAACAACTTGGCGAAGTTGCTCGAATTCATGGGTGACTACGCGGGAACGAGGTTGCTTTTTGAGCGCGCCATAGCCATCTATGAAAAGGCCGGCAACTCCGATGTGGCTTACAGCCTAAACCATCTCGCGAAACTGTTCCAGGACGCGGGTGAATATGCCAGCGCGCAACCGCTTTTCGAGCGGGCTTTAGCCATTCAGGAAAAGGCTTTGGGCCCGGAAAGCTACCAAACGGCAGAGACCCTCGACCACTTCGCGAATCTGCTCGCGGCAGCGGGCGACTACACCAGAGCGCGGCCGCTTTACGAGCGCGCTTTGACGGTGTTTGAGAAGGCGTTCGGTCCCGACCACTATGAAGTCATCATGGCCTTGAACAACCTCGCGAATCTGCTCCGGAATACAGGCGATTATGTTCGGGCGAAGTCGCTCTACGACCGCGCCATGGCGATTGTGGAAAAGTACGACATCCCCGAGCACAGTTATATGGCAGAGCTCCTCGCCAATCTTGCGAAGCTGCACGCGGCAGTTGGCGATACCACCCTGGCGCTTCAAACTGCCCTTCGCGCCGAGGAGATCGGTCGGGATCATTTCAGATTTTCAGCTCGCACGCTGGCGGAGCGGCAAGCGCTGCGCTACGCCGCAGTAAGAACCACCGGCCTGGACCTGGCGCTTTCTGTAACTGCCGATGCCGGCAATGAATTTCCCGAAAATAGGCAACAGGTGTGGGATGCCGTTATCCGCTCCCGCGCGTTGGTGCTGGATGAAATGGCAGCCCGTCACCGCGCGCTTGGTCATACTGACGATCCTGAGATCGCCCGGCTTTCTCAAGCGCTCGTCTCGGCCCGGCAGCGACTGGCCAACCTCATGGTGCGCGGCCCGGACACGGACGCTCCCGAAGGTGATCGCCATCTTCATGATGAAGTCCGGGAAAACAATCCTGAAAAATCCCGCCGCCTTCTCGATGAAGCTCGAAAGGAAAAAGAGCAAGCCGAGCACGTCTTGGCCGAAAAGAGCGCCACATTTCGCCAGGAGCAGGCGAAAAGCCGAATTGGCTTTGCCGAGGTTGCTGCAGCCCTTCCTCCTCACAGCGCTTTGGTGGCTTTTGCGCGTTACGGCCATCTTATGACTTCCGGAAAACCAGCGACATCAGCCGACTCAAGCCTCGCCGTCGCACCTGGAAAGTTAGAAGCTCGCCCTGCTTATCTGGCTTTTGTCTTGCGCAGCGGTGAAAGCAAACCGGTGATAATGCCGTTCGGGACTGCCGAGGAGATCGAGACATTGGTCTCGCAGTGGAATGAAGAGGCGGCGCGGGGCGTGATGGTTCCAAGCCGGTCGCAAAAGCATTCCGAGACATTGTACCGCAATGCAGGAGAAGCGCTCCGGCGCAAAATCTGGGATCCGGTTGCTTCACATTTATCGGGCGCAACGATTGTTTTTGTTGTTCCTGACGGCGTGCTCAATTTGGTGAATCTGGCGGCGCTGCCCGCCGGGCAATCTGATTATCTGGTGGAATCCGGCCCTCTAATACATTACCTTTCTGCAGAACGTGATCTTGTCTCTTCCGAATCAACCGAGATCAAAGGTGAAGGCTTGCTGGCGCTGGGCGGTCCGGCATTTAATGAGACGACTCTCTTTAGCGCGTTGGCTCGTAAAGGTCGAAAAGCGGCGATGAGCAGTCAAGCGCAAACCGGAACCTCCCAAACGTATCGCGGTCAGCGCTCGAATTGTAGTGATTTCCAGTCGATGCGTTTCGAGCCACTGCCGGCCTCAGCGCGGGAAGTGAAAGAAATCGTTTCTCTTTGGACGAGCGATAGCGTCGCGCAGCAAAAGGCCGCCGCGGTGATCAACTTGACCGGCGCGAAAGCGAGTGAGACCGCGTTCAAAGAACAAGCGCTTGGCCGGCGCGTCCTTCATCTCGCGACACATGGTTTCTTTCTCGGTGATCGTTGTTCCTCGGCGCTGCGATCATCACGCGGCGTCGGCGGCGTGAAAAAAGTCGAACAAGGCGAGCCTGCTCCGCAAATCATCAGCGACAATCCCTTGCTGCTTTCCGGGCTGGCGCTGGCCGGAGCGAATCATCGCGCGAAGGCCGGGCCGGAAGAAGATGATGGCATCCTCACCGCCGAAGAGATTGCAGCGATGAATCTCTCCGGCGTGGAATGGGCCGTGCTCTCGGCCTGCGAAACCGGCGTGGGAAAAGTCGAAGCCGGCGAAGGCGTGTTCGGCTTGCGCCGAGCGTTTCAAATGGCCGGAGCTGGGACATTGATCATGAGCCTATGGTCAGTGGAGGATGAAGCAGCGCGGCAGTGGATGCGCGCGCTTTACGAAGGCCGCTTGGTGAAGAAACTCAGCACGGCAGAATCCGTTCGCGCCGCGAGCTTGGAGGTGTTGCGCAGCCGCCGGGAGAAGGGGCAGAACACGCACCCCTTCTTCTGGGCAGGATTTGTGGCGGCGGGGGATTGGCGGTGAGGTGCAGTAGGGGCAATTTCCCCAAATTGGTCCTTATCACTTCGAGCAACTCCGATAGGAGTGAAATGTTTATAGATCAAAAATTTATTGAAAACAGAAACCCCAGCGGGGTGACATGTTTGGTTTTGGCGTCAACTTGCGAGTGCCAGCTTCATTGCATGTCACTCCTAACGGAGTTAAAAGATTAAAGCCAGATCTCCCAACTATAAACATGCCACTCCTAGCAGAGTTAGCTGAGAAATTGTTGATTACAAGTCCAACCAACTTTTGGGAATTACGCCCGTGCAGTTGCTTCAGCGCAGTGTGTAAACAAAAGAGGTGAAGCCATGAGGCCAAAAGTTTCTCAAAGATGGATTCTCTCCATTATCGCGGCATCAGCCTTTTGCTTTGTAAGCGAACTGGCAGGAACGGCTACCGTAAGAGCGGCGCAAGAAACTCCACCGCAGCAGACGCAAGCCGCACAAAATCTCGACAAGGTTCGCAACCTGATCAAGGACGGCAAATACGCTGAGGCCGAGACTTTGGCGCGGGAACTGCTCGCGCAGGCCGCACCGGGGGCTGACTCGCTCAAAGTTGCTGAAGTGCTGGACCCCTTGGTGGAGAGTCTGTGGCGCGGCGGAAAAGTAAGGTCGCCAGAATCGCAAAAACTCGCCGAGCGGGCAATGTCGATCAAGGAAAAGGCGCTCGGTCCCGATCACCCTGAAGTGGCACGGAGCTTGGACAACCTCGCAATCCTGCTCCAAGCCACACGCGACTACGCCGGGGCGAGGCCGCTCTTTGAACGGGCTTTAGCCATTCAGGAAAAAGCCCTCGGCCCCGAGCATCCTGATGTGGCACAAAGCTTGACCTCTCTCGCGAACTTGCTTTATACCACGGGCAATTACGCCGGGGCAAGGCCGCTCTATGAACGGGCTTTAGCCATCCGGGAAAAAGCTCTCGGCCCCGAACATCCCGATGTGATACGGAGCCTAAACATGGTCGCGGTCGTGCTCCGGAACATGGCTGACTACGCCGGGGCAAGGCCGCTCTTTGAACGGGCTTTAGCGATCCGGGAAAAAGCCCTCGGCCCCGAGCATCCCGATGTGGCAGGGAGCCTGAACAGTCTTGCGGTCCTGCTCCGGAACATGGGTGACTACGATGGGGCGAAACCGTTTTCTGAACGGGCTTTAGCCATCCAAGAGAAAAGCCTCGGCCCCGAGCACCCCGCCGTGGCAGTCAGCCTGGAAATCCTCGCAACTCTGCGCCATGCTACAGGCGACTACGCTGGGGCGAAGCCGCTCTTTGAACGGGCTTTAGCCATTACGGAAAAAAATCTCGGCCCCGAGCATTCCAATGTGGCAGGGACCCTGGGCAACCTCGCAATCTTGCTTAAGGACATGGGCGACTACGCTGGGGCGAGGCCGCTCTATGAACGGGCTTTGACGATCTTTGAAAAAGTCCTCGGCCCCGAGCACCCTGTTGTGGCACGGAACCTGAACAACTTTGCAGTCCTGCTCAAAGACATAGGTGACTACGCTGGGGCGAGGCCGCTCTTAGAACGCGCCCTGGCGATCAATGAAAAAGCTCTCGGCCTCGATCACCCCGATTTGGCATATAACCTGAACAAACTTGCACTCTTGTCTCGAAACAAGGGTGACTATGCCGGGGCAAGGTCGCTTCACGAGCGTGCCTTGGCGCTTCGCGAAAAGGCCCTTGGCCCCGACAACCCCTGGGTGGCAGAGAGCTTAAACAACCTCGCGAGCTTGCTGCGAGATACAGGTGATTATGCCAGGGCGAGACCGCTTTATGAGCGCGTTATCGCCATCCGAGAAAAAGCCCTCGGCCACGAACACCCTCTTGTGGCGCAGACCCTGAATGATTTCGCGATGCTGCTTTCAGAGAGCGGCGGTGCGGTTGGGGCACTTGAGGCCGCCCTTCGCGCTGAGCAGATTGGCCGAGATCATCTTCACCTCACAGTTCGCACCCTGCCGGAGCGACTGGCGTTGCGCTATGCCTCAGTCAGAGCTGCCGGCCTCAATTTGGCGCTCTCTATCATGGCCGAATCTGACCATGAGCTTTCCAAAACACGATCACAGGTTTGGGAGGCTCTGCTCCGCTCTCGCGCTCTTATCCTCGACGAGATGGCAGGCCGTCACCGCACCGTTGCGGAAGCCACCCAAATCACCCGGCTTGCCCAAGCCCTCACCTCGGCTTATCAGCGATTGGCCAACCTCACGGTCCGCGGCCCAGGCAATGAACTTCCGGAACAACATCGTAAACTTCTCGATGAAGCCCGCAAAGAGAAAGAACAAGCTGAGCAGGCATTAGCCGAGAAAAGCATCACATTCCGGCAGGAACAAACAAGAAATCAGCTAGGCTTCGCCCAGGTCGCGGCAGCCCTTTCTCCCGGCAGCGCGTTAGTGGCTTTTGCCCATTATGATCATTATGAAGCGGCCAGGAAAAAACCGACATCACCCACCCCTTCTTATTTGGCCTTTGCTCTACGCAGCGGAGAAAAAGAGCCAACCGTCGTGCCGCTCGGGACCGCCAAAGAGATTGAGACTTTAGTCACGCGTTGGAGCGAAGAGGCAGCGAAAGGGATTATAATTTCAGGACGGTCACCGAAGCAGACCGAGGTGGCTTATCGTAAAGCAGGGGAGACGCTCCGGCGCAAAATCTGGGATCCAATCGCCAAGCATTTGCTGAAAACGACTCGCGTCTTTGTAGTTCCAGATGGCGCATTGAACCTGGTGAATCTGGCAGCATTGCCCAATGGTCAAGCTGACTATCTCGTGGAAACCGGTCCCTTGATTCATTACCTTTCTGCAGAGCGAGACCTCGTGCCTTCCGAAGCAGCGGGGATCAAAGGCGAGGGATTGCTGGTGCTGGGCGGCCCGGCCTTTGATGAAACCACGTTGTTTGCTGCTCTGAATTCCAAAAATCCGAAATCAGTCGTAAGTAGCGAGGCGCTGGCAATGGCCTCTCCGAAGTATCGCGGAGAGCGGTCAAACTGCGGAGACTTCCAGTCGATGCGTTTCGAGCCGCTTCCGGCTTCAGGGCATGAGGTGAAGGAGATTGTCTCGCTGTGGACGAAAGGAAGCGGCGCCGCTACGGTGATCGACCTGACTGGAGCGGCAGCGAGTGAAGCCGCATTCAAAGAGCAAGCCTCCGGCCGGCGTGTGCTGCATTTGGCCACGCACGGTTTCTTCCTCGCCGGGCGTTGTCCCTCTGCGCTTGAATCTGCGCGCGGAGTTGGCGGAGTAAAAGCTGCTGTGCAAGATGAGCCGCCACCAGTCACGGGTGACAATCCCCTGCTGCTTTCCGGGCTGGCCCTAGCCGGCGCCAATCACCGCGCGCAGGCTGGGCCGGAAGAAGATGATGGCATTCTGACCGCCGAAGAGATTGCGGCGATGAATCTCTCCGGTGTGGAATGGGCCGTGCTCTCGGCCTGCGAAACCGGCGTGGGAAAAGTCGAAGCCGGCGAAGGCGTGTTCGGCCTGCGCCGCGCGTTTCAAATGGCCGGAGCCGGAACATTGATCATGAGCCTGTGGTCGGTGGAAGATGAATCAGCGCGGCAGTGGATGGCTGCGCTTTACGAAGGCCGCTTGGTGAAAAAACTCAGCACGGCTGAATCCGTACGCGCTGCGAGTTTGGAAGTGTTGCGCAGCCGCCGGGAAAAAAGCCAGAACACGCATCCTTTCTTCTGGGCAGGATTCGTTGCCGCCGGAGATTGGAGATGACTTTTATGATTGTAAGTGGACCTGTTCGGTTTAGCCAGGGGGATTTTTTAAACTGGAAGCATCGCGAGGCCCAAGTTGGGCTGCCCACTTGCCTTCTTCAAATTTTTCTGCTATATTCGAAGTGACCAAGGAACGGCGGAACACTAAATGCGAACCGACTCTTTCATTCAGCGCTTTTTTCGTGAATTTCCAGGCATGTTCTTTGTGCTGATTGGAGAGAACGAGCGAAAAGCCGCGGGCTATAAATTCAAATCGATCGAAGTGAAAGAGCAATCGTTTCGCTTTGACGGCGTCTTTCTGCCAAAATCACCGGATGACGCCATCTTTTTTGTCGAAGCGCAATTCCGCAAAAAGGCCGATTTCTACACGCGCTTCATGGCGAAGGCCGCCTTGTATCTGCAACATTACAAACCGAAGAACCGTTGGCGGGCGGTGGTCTTGTTTCCCAGGCGGTCAATCGATCCAGGAGTCCACCCTCATTACCAGGAGTTTTTTGAGAGCGGCAGATTGCAACGCGTCTATCTGAACGAGCTGCCGAAAAAGTATCTTGAAAAATTTCCATTGAGCTTGTTTCGGATTATATTAGAGTCGAAGCGGAGCGTTATTGCAACCGCAAAAAAAATCGTTCGGCAGTTGCCAAACAAAATTCGTGACAAAAAAGAGCAAGAAACGATCATCGAAATGCTCGTTAATTTACTGATGAGCAAATTGCCCAAACTGTCGAGAAAGGAGATTGAGAAAATGTTTGAGCCTTTTCTTTCAGACATCAAAAAATCTCGGGCTTATCGGGAGATCGCACGGGAAGGCAAACGGGAGGGCAAACGGGAGGGCAAACGGGAAGGCAAACGGGAAGGCAAACGGGAAGGTAAAATAGAGAAAGCGCGGGAAATTGCCAAAACGTTATTGCAAAAAGAGATGAGCCTGGCGTTCGTTGTTAAAGTGACAGGGCTTTCTCCGAACGAGGTGCGCGCGTTCAAAAAAGAGCTGGCCGCGCGCAAGAAGCAATGAAGTCCGGCTTGCGCCTTGAGGTTGCACAAGTCAGCTTCGCCAATTACGTATTGCCCCAAAACGCAAAAAGCCCGTCTCGGCATGGCCGAAACGGGCTTTTCATAAAGCACCTTCCCTTCGCGAAGCGCTGTATTGATGAAGTGTGACTTTACACCTCGCCACGCGTCGATCTCCTCCGGCGTCCACCACACAATATCTTTGGGAACTCCCAACCCTGCCAAGGCGCGATAAACCGGCACGGTGCGTTGCCAGCGAGGTTGGTTTGATGGCGCCACAATGAGCAGATCGAAGTCGCTATCATCATGCTCATCGCCGCGGGCGCGAGAGCCAAACAAGATGACACGAAGTGGATGAAAGCGTTCTACAATTCGCCGGGTGATCTTCTCCGTTGTTTCCGCTGTTTTCATAGGTTTGCTCAGATGAATGATGAAGACCGATTTCATGAGGAGCAATGACAGCAATTAAAGATACGCCACCGAAGCCAAAAAGTCAAGTCTTCATCTTTCCAGTTGAGCATTTCATCTCAACTTTGCTTCCGGAAGTTTTTGCTTTAAAAAAGATCAAGTGGCTTGATTTTGCCGAGAGATTTGTATATATTGGTGCCGCTAATCCTGATTTTGTTCCAAACTTTTTTCGGCTCATTTTGTAATTTAATAAAGAAGGTCACAAACCTTAACATTGCCGCGAGAGTGAGGTGGGTTGAAGCCATGCCTGTAAAAAGCCCAAATCATCGCCGGGGTCTGCTTGGTGTTGCATGCGCGCTTTTGCTATTTGGTGGAAAAATAGCAAGCCCGGCCATAGTGCAAGATACCCTCAAGCAAGAGATCAAAGCGCCCCAGAATCTTGAAAAAGCCAGGCAGTTGATCAAGGACGGCAAATATGCCGAGGCCGAGACTCTGGCGCGCGAGCTGCTCAAGCAGGCCGAGGCCGCGCTTGGCGCTGACTCATTGAAAACCGCCGAAGTGCTGGACGTTCTCGTCGAGTCCTTGTTTCGCGGCGGAAAAGCCAGGCAACCTGAATCACGCAAGCTTGCTGAGCGGGCTATAGAAATTAAACAAAAGCTCCTCGGCCCCGACCATCCCGAAGTGGCTAAGAGCCTGTACAACCTCGCCGCTCTGCTTCTGCAACTACCTGACTACGCAGGGGCGAAGCCGCTTTTCGAGCGGGCTTTAGCCATCCGAGAGAAGGCACTTGGCCCAGACCACCCTGATGTGGCTCAAAGCCTGAATGGCCTTGGAGCCTTGCTCGGTCGCACAAACGATTATGCTGGGGCAAGGTCGCTCTATGAGCGCGCCTTGACGATCCGAGAAAAAATCCTTGAGCCCGACCACCGTGATGTGGCTCAGAGCCTGTATAACCTCGCGGACCTGCTCTGGAGAATGGGTGACTACGCCAAAGCAAGGCCGCTCTGTGAACGGGTTTTAGCCATTGATGAAAAAGTCCTCGGCCCCGAGCATCCTAATGTTGCAACAGACCTGAATCTCCTCGCCATCCTGCTCAAGAATATGGGCGATTACGCCGGGGCGCGGCCACTTTATGAGCGTGCATTGACGATCTATGAAAAGGCCTATGGTCCTGAAAGCTCTACTGTGGGAATGAGTCTGAGCAACTTTGCGAACCTGCTTCGAGAAACAGGCGACTACACCGGGGCGCGACCGCTTTACGAGCGTGCCATTGCGATCTATGAAAAAGCCAACGATCCCGGTATGGCTCACAGTCTGCGTCACCTCGGCGAACTGCTCCAGCACACGGGTGACTATGCTGGGGCTCGGGCACTTTACGAGCGGGCCTTAGTGATCTGGGAAAAGGCTGGTGGCCCCGATAGTCCCAGAGTGGCGGAAGCCCTGAACCATCTCGCGAACCTGCTTCGAGACACGGGTGACTACGCCGGGGCGAGGCCGCTTTACGAACGCGCTCTAACCATCCGTGAAAAGGCCCTCGGTCCCGACCACCCTGAGGTGGCCGAGACTCTGAATCATTTTGCGCAGTTGCTTGCAGAGATTGGCGACCCCGGCGGTGCGCTGCAGGCCGCTCTGCGCGCTGAGCAGATTGGCAGGGATCATCTTCATCTCACTGCCCGCGGCTTGGCAGAGCGGGAAGCTTTGCGCTACGCCTCGGTGCGAGCCACTGGCCTCGATCTGGCGCTCTCTTTAACTGCCGCGGTGGGCACTGAATTTTCCGAAGCCAGACGACAGGTGTGGGATGCCCTGATCCGCTCCCGCGCTCTCGTGCTTGATGAGATGGCGGGCCGGCACCGCACGGTCGCTGAAGCCACCCAAATCACCCAGCTTGCCCAAGCCCTCACCTCGGCCTATCAGCGACTGGCCAACCTCATCGTCCGCGGCCGCCCGGGAGATGGCCCTCCCGAACACTATCGCCGCCTTCTTGATGAAGCCCGCCAGGAAAAAGAGCAGGCCGAACGGGCCTTGGCCGCGCAGAGCACCAGGTTCCGGCAGGAGCAGTCCAGGAGCCGGATAGGTTTTTCCGAGGTCGCTGCGGCCCTTTCTCCGAACAGCGCTCTGGTGGCCTTCGCCCATTATGATCGACATACATCGGCCAAAAAAGAATCGGCATCTGCAAGCCGGAAAACTGGTGTAGCCGAAACCGTCTCTTCCTATCTGGCCCTTGTCCTGCGCAGCGGTGAAGTTGAACCGGCGGTTATACCACTGGGAACTGCCAAAGAGATTGAGACGCTGATTGCTCGTTGGAGCGAAGAGGCAGCGCGAGGGGTGATGGTCACAAAACGGTCACCGAAGCAGACCGAAGCCGCTTACCGCAAAGCGGGTGAAGCGCTGCGGCGTAAAATTTGGGATCCGGTTGCCTCGCGTTTGCAGGGGGCGAAGCGCATCTTCGTGGTCCCGGATGGCGCCCTGAATCTGGTGAGTCTGGCGGCCCTGCCCGTTGACCAATCTGACTATATTGCGGAAGCAGATATCCTGATTCACTATCTCTCCGCGGAACGCGACCTCGTGCCTTCCGAAGCGCCGGCGATCAAAGGTGAAGGATTGCTCGCTCTCGGCGGTCCGAGCTTTGATGAAACCACTTTGTTTGCTGCTCTGAATGCCAAAGATCGGAAATCAACCGCAAGCGGTGAAGCCCTGGCAATGGCCTCTCGCTATCGGGGCGAACGGTCGAATTGCGGCGACTTCCAGTCCATGCGCTTCGAGCCGCTTCCGGCTTCGGAGCATGAGGTGAGGGAGCTGGTCTCGCTTTGGATGAAAGGAAGCGGAACTGCTACGGTGATCGACCTGACTGGCGCGGCAGCGAGTGAAGCCGCATTCAAAGAGCAAGCCTCTGGCCGGCGTGTGCTGCATTTGGCGACGCATGGTTTCTTCCTCGCTGGTCGCTGCCCCTCGGCGCTTGCCTCTGCACGCGGAGTCGGTGGCGTGAAAGCGGTGGCGCAAGACGAGCCGCCGCCGGTCACGGGTGACAATCCCCTGCTGCTTTCCGGGCTGGCGCTGGCCGGAGCGAATCATCGCGCGAAGGCTGGGCCGGAAGAAGATGATGGCATTCTGACCGCCGAAGAGATTGCAGCGATGAATCTATCTGGTGTGGAATGGGCCGTGCTCTCGGCCTGCGAAACCGGCGTGGGAAAAGTCGAAGCCGGCGAGGGCGTGTTTGGCCTGCGCCGCGCGTTTCAGATGGCCGGAGCCGGAACGCTGATCATGAGCCTGTGGTCGGTGGAGGACGAATCAGCGCGGCAGTGGATGCGAGCGCTTTACGAAGGCCGCTTGGTGAAGAAACTCAGCACGGCTGAATCCGTTCGCGCCGCGAGTTTGGAAGTCTTGCGCAGCCGTCGAGAAAAAGGCCAGAGCACGCATCCTTTCTTCTGGGCAGGATTTGTTGCTGCTGGCGATTGGCGATGATTTCTCATTGCGGACTTGGATTGCGGGCTGCGTCCATTTTTCTTCCAACTTTTCTCAATTTATTTTGTAATTTTAATGATGCCGGCTGGAAACATTTTGGTTTTTCTGTAAAGATTTAAACGAGGCCCAAGTCATGATCAACCGGACGATTTCACATTACAAAATCCTCCGAAAACTCGGCGAAGGGGGAATGGGCGAGGTTTGGCTTGCCGAAGACACGGAGCTGCACCGCAAAGTTGCCCTCAAGTTTTTGTCGCCGCATCTCGCTGCCAACGCTGATTTCAAAACCCGCTTCAAGCGCGAGGCGCAGGCGGCCGCGGCCTTGAATCATCCCAATATTATCACGATTTATGATGTGGGTGAATACGACAATCGTTCCTACATCGTCATGGAATATGTGGAAGGGGAATCATTAAAAAAAATGCGGGCGGAAAAAGAACTGGCCATCGGCAAGGTCGTCGACATCGCCATGCAAATTTGCGAAGGAATGGGCAAAGCACATCAGGCCGGCATCGTGCATCGCGACCTCAAGCCGGATAACATTTTGGTCGACCAGGACGGCCGGGTGAAAATTCTCGACTTTGGTTTGGCCAAGCTGAAAGCGGCTGCCACGCAATTGACCAAAGCAGATACAACCATGGGGACGGTTTATTACATGTCACCAGAACAGGCCAGAGGCGAAGAGACGGACCAGCGGTCCGATCTCTTTTCGGTCGGCGTTATTTTGTATGAGATGATTGCCAGACAACTTCCGTTTAAGGGAGAATACGAGGCGGCCATATTGTACTCATTGACGAACGAAGAGCCGGAGCCGCTGGCGCGATACAAAACCGGTGTTCCCGAGGCGCTGCAAAGAATCGTTGACAAAGCCTTGAAAAAGGATCCAAGCCTCCGGTATCAGAGCGCGGCGGAAATATTGGCGGATTTGAAAGCATTACAAATGGAAACGAAAACCGGCGCCATCGCCAAGCCGCCAGGAAGAATCAGCCGCCGCAGCTTTGCTTTTGCGGTGATAGTGCTCTTGCTAGTTATCGCGAGTTATGTTATCTTTTCTCTTCGTCAAGAAGAGCCAATGGTTTCTCTCCGCGAAGCACAATCCAATGATGCACAACCGCGTGGAGAAAGGCCAATGGAAAAGCTGCCAAAATCGGAAAATATCCGCATCCAAGGCGTGAGCGCTGAAGTCGAGAGCGCCCTGCGATTGGCCTACAGCACGGAACGGCAAGAGCTGGCGCCTTCTGCCGCTGCTGCCATCATGGTGCAACGCGGCGCAAAAGCCGCCGATCCGTGGCGGCCTTTGGTCGAAGGCGAAACCATGTCCAGCGTGGACAAATATCGGATCGTTTTCCAGCCTGAGGAAGCGGCCTTTTTCTATGTGTTTCAGGTCGACAACTCGGGCAAACTGGATTGGCTTTTCCCGCGCAATAATAGCTCCCAGTACTCAATGGGCGCCAATCCTGCTCCTGCCGACGCTTGGACTCAGCTTCCCGATGGTGGCCAGGCATTTTATCTCGACGAAAATTTGGGTGTCGAGCACATTTACATCATTGCAACGCTCAGCCGCTGGGTTGATTTGGAAACCGTGCTGGCAAAGGCCTCCAAAAGCAGCCGATCAAAATCCTCAATTCAATACGCCTTCAACCTGCAAACGCGCGGCGTCGGCGGAACGCGGCTGATAGATTCTCCTCCACCTCAAAGTACGCAGGCCTCGCCTGCCAGCGTCCGGCAGCTCATTAAAGGAAAAGCCGGTGTCCTGGTTGTCGAGCGATGGTTCAAACACGTGAGTGTGCCTTAACGTGAAAAATCACCACCGCGCCTAGCACAAAAGCCTGGCGTTGTAAACTCTAATTGAGCTATGAAATCCCAATGATTCTTTCCCGCCCGCAGTGGTCACGCAACATCACCCCCACCCAATGGCGCGTTCTCTTCGCCGCGCAGGCCGGTTGGATGCTCGACGCGATGGATGTGTTGCTGTACACTTTTGCGCTCACCACCATCCAAAAAGAATTTCACTTTGACTCGGCCACCGCCGGGCTTCTGGCCTCAGTAACATTGCTGGCCTCGGCCATCGGCGGCATTTTGTTTGGAATCATCGCAGACTACATCGGTCGCACGAAAGCGCTCATCGCCACAATTTTAATTTATTCATTCTGCTCTGCCGGAACTGCAACTGCCCAGAGCCTCCTGCAACTGATTCTCTGGCGCAGCTTGCTCGGACTCGGCATGGGCGGCGAATGGTCCTCCGGCGCGGTGCTGGTCTCGGAAACTTGGCCGGCCGAGCATCGCGGCAAAGCCATCGGTATGATGCAATCCGGCTGGGCGCTTGGTTATATTTTAGCCGCGCTCGTTTCAGCTTTCGTCTTGCCACGTTTCGGTTGGCGCGTGCTGTTTCTCGTCGGCATCCTCCCCGCCCTGCTGACCATTTGGATTCGTCGCCGCGTTCCTGAGCCTGAAGTCTGGACCGTAGCGTCCCGATTTTCCTTTTCAAAAGATTCCAAAAAGGAAGTCGGGACCAGTCTGCAACTCTCTCAATTCTTCAAAGAAAGACTCGCTGGAATCTTTGCGCCAATCTTATTGCGCCGCACCCTCATTGCCACGCTGCTCACCAGCACTGTTCTTTTTGCTTATTGGGGACTCTTCACCTGGCTGCCTGGCTTTTTGTCCAAACCGCTGGCGCAAGGCGGCGCCGGCATGAGCATCGTCAAAACTTCCGGCTGGATTATTCCGCTGCAACTCGGGGCGTTTTTCGGCTATCTCTCTTTTGGTTTCATCTCGGATCGATTTGGCCGGAAGCCGACGTTTATTTTTTATCTCATCACTGCCGCCATTCTGGTGCCGATTTACGGCCAAATGGCGCGGAGCGAAAACGTGCTGATGATATTGGGGCCTTTCATCGGTTTTTTCGGCTCGGGCTATTTCTCGCTGTTCGGCGCGATGCTCGCCGAGCTTTTTCCCACCAAGGTGCGCGCCACCGGGCAAGGCTTCGCCTATAACGCCGGTCGCGCGTTCAGTGCGCTGGCACCGTTTATTATTGGCGGTCTCGCGGATGTTTATGGCATCGGCAGCGCGCTGGCGTTGACCTCGGCTTTCTTTTTAATGGGGGTGGTGATGGTTTTGCTGCTGCCAGAGACGCGAGGCGCAATGCTTGAATGAAGCCCAGTCGAGCCGACTGGGTTACGGAGCACAATTATGATTTTGCTTTTGCCGGAAACGCGTGGCATGGTGCTTGAATGAGCTCTGCACTTCGCCAATTTATCCACCCGCAGTTTCTTCAAATATCCCTCCTTGCTGGTATAACTTCTTTCAAATTGAATTTCTTAACCTGAATTTTCCATTAATCCGATGAACTGGCGGCCTCGCCTGTCAAGCTGTCGATATTTCACGCAACGCGTGAATGATGCAGGTTAAGAAATCAAGGCTGAAGCTGCATGTAGTATTTGCAGCAAACTGTTCTCGAATTAATTATCGAAATTATCAAAAAATTAAATGGAAAGGACACAATGAAAACGTTGGAATCAGTCTTATTGGCACTCTCTTTGATTCTTGTCAGTAGAGCGCAAGTATTCCCACAACAGAAATTTTTTTATGCCGGAGATGAAAAGATTCCGATTAAATTGTCTTCTACAGAGATTGTCGTTACTCTGGACACAGAGTATCCTGATACTACTTTTACATCTTGGCTTAACACAAGTGGGCTTGTTGATAGCTACAATTTAACTATTAGCGTTTTGGATGACTCAGAGTTTATTATTACAGAAGGAAATAGCAAGAGCACCGCTCTACGAAAAGATCTGAAAAAAAATGAAAACCTCGATAGCGTTGATCCAGTATATGAGACATCAGAAGGCGCCAAATTAATTGTAACCGATGAGATCTTGGTCCAGTTTAAGCTGGCGGTGTCGCAGGGAAAAATAGATTCCCTGATTCAAGCATTGGGATTGAGTATTATAAGTACCGAAGAGGATGTTCCAAATTATTATGTTCTAAGTGTGCCACCCGACGAAGACCCCATAGAGATTGCCAATCGTTTGCAAGAAAGCGGCATGGTAGAATGGTCTCAGCCAGATTTTATTGCACAAATTGTGCAAGATAACATTATTCCCAATGATCCTTATTTCAAGCGTCAATTCCAACTTCATAATACGGGTCAGGAAATTAACGACGGCAAACATGGAACAAAAGATGCCGCTGTTGATGCCCCGGAAGCGTGGAGAATATCGAAAGGAGAAAGAGTGATTGTTGCTGTAATTGACCATGGCGTGGACCTATCTCACCCCGATTTTGCATTTAACCGCATTGTAAAAGGTTATGATTTCTTGGATGATGATAACGATCCATCTCCAGGCCCCTATGATAGTCACGGAACAGCTTGTGCCGGAATTGTTGGTGCAACTCAAGGAAACAGCCTTGGCATTACAGGTATCGCCCCTGAGTGCAACATTATGTCAATAAGGGTAGCGGGGTATAAAAAGGTTAAAGTGTCTAAAAAGCTTAAAGTGGGTACAAAGTTTAAAGTGGTTGAAAAGGACTTATTCCTTTACAAATTTGCGTCTAATAAGAATACTGCAAAGGCTATTACATTTGCTTGGAAAAATGGTGCTCACATTCTTAGCAATAGCTGGAATTATAAATCCAAGGATGCTCTTTTTCCAGTAATTTCTGCTGCGCTTGACAGAGCAAAAAAAGAAGGCAGAAAGGGTCTTGGCTGTGTTGTAGTATTTTCTGCGGGAAATACTGCTAATCATAACAAGAAAAACGATGGATATGTACGATTTCCTGGAAATGCAAAAGGTGTCTTAACCGTGGGAGCATCGGATCGGGATGATCGACAAGCTAATTACAGTCCCACTGACAAAAAGATAGATATAGTAGCCCCTAGCAATACTATAGACCCTGAAGTATGGACAACTGATATCACTGGAAACGCTGGTTACAATAATAAAATAAAGGCACTGCCGAGTGAAGACCCCGATTATACTGGATGGTTTGGAGGTACTTCAGCGGCTTGTCCTCTGGTTGCTGGAATTGCTGCATTGGTTCTATCAAAATATCCTCAATTTGCTGCGGCTTTAGTAGAAAGCAGCTTATTGGAATCTGCCGACAAGATAGACAAGGAAGGTGGGGGCTATAAAAATGGTAAAAGCAGACGCTATGGATATGGAAGGGTTAATGCGTATCGAGCTCTCTTAAGGGCTGCGGAATATGCAAAGTCTCCCCTTATTACAAATGTCAGCCATACTGAAATTCATTCTGGAAAAACCATTGATGTTGAAATCGAGGGTTTAGGCTTTGATTCTAATAGTCAATTCTCATTTTTGAAGATGCAAACCGATACTAGTAGTTCAGATTCAGAGCGATTGGTACAACTACCTGATGGGCCTCAAGAGGCAGATTCTACAACTATACTTGAAGACATTTCCATTACACCACAACCAATTACATCAATTTCACCACAGCCGGATAAAAATGATCTTGGCTTTAATCGAATGATTCTGAAAATCACAGTGGGTAACCTGCCCGGCCAAACAGTATACTTACAGGTGAAGAATCAAGAAGGAGGAACTGATGTAATTCCAATTCAAGTGGTTCCCTGAGAGGTTGCACAATTCACAAGATTGTTTTATGCCGTGCCGCCTTCCCTTGAATCATTTTTTGAGATAACCACCGGGGGTATTTTCGAATCCTTTTTCATAGTGCTGATTTATGGGCCAAATGGCGCGGAGCGAAAACGTGCTGATGATATTGGGGCCGTTCATCGGTTTTTTCGGCTCCGGCTATTTCTCGCTGTTCGGCGCGATGCTCGCCGAGCTTTTTCCCACCAAGGTGCGCGCCACCGGGCAAGGCTTCGCCTATAACGCCGGTCGCGCGTTCAGTGCGCTGGCACCGTTTATTATTGGCGGTCTCGCGGATGTTTACGGCATCGGCAGCGCGCTGGCGTTGACCTCGGCGTTCTTTTTGGCAGGAGCAGCGATGATTTTGCTGTTGCCGGAGACACGGGGTACGATGCTTGAATGAAGCATTGGGTAAATGCCCGGATTACTCCTTTTCGAGATGCTCAAAACACCAGTTGCATCTTGGCCATTTTGTGCTATATTGAAAGCTCACGAACGAAATGGAATAATTCTGATGAAAACCTATCCCATCACCAACTCCGGCTCGCGGGCTTTGCTGATTGATCTCGATAATTGCCCGAAGCAGATCGAGGAGCTGCCCGCAGCGCTGGCCGGTTTCAAGCGGGCGATTGCGTGTTACGGCGGCGTGGAACCCAAAGTGCACGTCAGCGTGGTGCCGCTGCTGGCGGCGGCCATCAACGAAAGCAAGCTGGAAATTATCGGCATGCAGAAGCGGGGCAAGAATGCGGCGGATTTCGGGCTGGCGTTTTGGGCGGGCCGGTTGGCGGCGGAAATGCCGCCGGAAACCGAATTTCTTATCCTGTCGCAAGACGCCGATTTGGATCACGTGGTGAACCTGCTGCGCAGCGCCGGGCGCAAGGTCGAGCGCATCGATGGCAAAACCTCGAAAATTGAAATTGCCCCAAAGCCTGCTTCTGCAAAAAAATCTCAACCCGCCACCACAACGGTAAAGAAAAGTCTTGATGACTTCGTCGGAGACTACTGCCGGCAACACTTAAAAACCGGCAAAGCTCGGCCTGCCAAGAAAACGACCTTGATGAACAGCATCAAATCCTGCTTTAAAAAACACAAAGACGTCAATCCGGAAAAAATTGTGCAAGCCCTGCTCGAACGCGGCATCATCGCCATCGATGGGAAAGGCCGCGTCACTTATCCGGAAGCTGCATTGGAATCGCCGTTGTCATCCGCTGAGTCAAATAGTGGCGAGCTGCCTTTCTGAGAATTTTGGGCAAGGCTTTACAGAAAATTGGGGGCGTGACTATTCACCCATAATTTCAAAACAAAAAAATAGTAAACGGATTGAGCGGATTAAGCAGATTATTGTTTTTGGAGTTAAGCTTTCCAAATCCGCTCAAGTCGTTTACAAAAAATAAGGCTGAGCAGTTAGTTTGGGGCAGGCATTTACGATTCCCCGCTCAATTTGCTTTCACCACCACCAGCGTCATGTCGTCTTGAGGTGAGGCCGCGGCGGCAAACTGGTGTACCTGCGCGACAATTTTTTCCCGCAACGCCACGGCGGTTTCCCAGCCATTCTCTTGGATGATTCTCGCCAACACGTCCGTCTCAAATTCGCGGCCGGCAAGATTGCGCGCTTCGGTGATGCCGTCCGTATAAAAAAGGAAAACGTCGCCCGCAGCAAAAGGCAATTCGATTTCTTCCAGCTCGGCTTTGAACAGTGAGCCATTTTCCAAACCCACGCCAATGCCTTTGGGAACGAGTTGTTGGCAGGTCTTTTTTGTGGCGGAGTAATGCAGCAGCGGCAGATGGCCGGCGCGAACCAGGCTCAAGCGCTGCGATTTGACGTCGAACGCCGCGCACATCAGCGTAATGAACGACTGCGCGGTGATGCTTTGATAGGTGATGGCATTGACCTCCACCACCAGCTCTTTCACCGAACGATGGTGCTTGGCGCCGACTTGCAACATGCCTTTAAGCTGCGACATGTAGAGCGCGGCGGACGTGCCCTTGCCGGAAACGTCACCGACCACGACGCCAAACCGGCCGTCGGCGAAATCAAGATAGTCGTAATAATCGCCGCCGACTTCCAGCGCCGGAATGGAAATGCCGCTGATGTCGAGTCCGGGAATCTGCGGATCAGCTTGCGGCAGCGAGCTTAACTGAATGCGCCGCGCCACCTCGAGTTCTTTTTTGAACCGATCCTGCTCCCGCAGCTTCTCGGTCAACAACGCATTTTCCAACGAGATATTGATTTGGTCGCCCAACGTCGCGAGCAGCTCCAAATCTTCTTTGTAATAAGACTCGTCGCCTGCTTTCATGCCGAGCGTCAACATCCCCACCAAATTCCCCTTAGACAACAGCGGCAGCGCCAATTCGGCTTGCAACTGTTCCCAACGATTTTTTTCGTCGTCGGCAAGATGCTCTTTTAAAAGAGAAAAATCGACGAGCTGCCGGCTTTCCTGCAGCCGCTTGATCGCTTTGTCTTCCGCGGTAAAATCCGGCAGCGTCGCGGCGTCGAGGCCTGAAGCGGCATTAGCCGTCAACTTCGCCGTCGCGCTTTGGCGCATATACCACACCACCGGCTGAATGCGCATCGTGCCGACGAGAAACGATTTCAACAGCTCGATCAATTTCTCCAAATCCACCACGTTGACGAGCTGATGGCGGAACGACTGCACGGCCTCGCGATAGGTGAAGCGATTCGGATAAAAGCGGCGATCCACAAAATTCTGCACGCGATTTTTAACGGGATTGAACAAGGCGGCAATCAGCAGCGTGGCGATGATGGTGACGAGCTGGCTCTGCGAGTCGGTCAAAAACAGCACGAGCTTTCCCACGCCGAGGACCAATAAAAAATAGGCTTTGACGACGAAGCCGGACATCAGCGCATACGCGACGCCTTTTTTCACGATGACGTCGATGTCCATGAAGCGATGTTTGACGATCACGTAAGCCAGCGTCACAGGCCACAAAATAAGGAGGAGCGCGGCAAATTCCGCATAAGGAAGTTTTGCATCAAACAGGAGATCCGGCAAAAAAGTATAACACAACGGAATCGACAAGCTCAACGCGGTTCCCCTCGCCATGATTTGCGCCTGCTTTTTAATATAGGGGTTGGGCGCGCGCCGGATGGAATGATCGAGCACGGTCATGGCGATGACAAAGTTGAGCGTGAGCCAGACGCCCCAACCGTAATCCAACAGTTTTTCTCCCCAGCTTGCGTGTGTGGCCTCCGCGTAGATTTTGGGTACGAGCAGAATCAGCGGCAGATAAATCAAAATCAAAAAAAGCTTATGATGTTTTTGGAAGGTTTTGTTCTCAACCGGAAAAATCAAACAAAAATGCAGAAACGCCCCGACCGCCAGCGGCCACGACGGCCAGCGCAGCCATTCGACCCACTCGGGCAAAATCGTATCCAATTTGGAGCCCAGATCCAAAGTATCCCGCATGGCCAAGGCCCAAAACAACAACATGAGATAAAAAAGAATGGCCATCCGATCTTGAATTTTTTTGAGGAAGACGAAGATGGCAATCAAGCTCAACGCGTAACAAAAAACCGCCCCGGGCAGCAAGCCGAGCAAAATTTTTTCGGTGTAGACTTTGAGAGGGTTCTCAGCAACAAATGAAATCTTTAATTCGTCCGGGCCACGGAATATCAGGAGATCCACCGTTTGGCCGACGACGACGCTCTGCAGCGCTCGCTCAAAACCTTTTTCACTGGTTGCCGGCAGATGGTTGTAAGTTAAAATGACGTCACCGGAGCGCAAGCCGGCCCTTTTGGCGGGACTATCCGGCTCCACCCGCACGATCTCGATTCGCCCCAATGCCCGATCAAATTCATACGAGATGCCTATCGCCGGATTGGCGAAGGTCCAATAAATATCCGCAACGGTGCTCGCCGCCAAAAATAAAAACACCAAAAGCCCCAACAACAGGAGCAGGGAGATTTTCCAAATTTTGAGCGGTTGACTCATAACCGTAGCACAGACTGCCAGTCTGTATTGTTGAGGTTCATTTGTTTTAGATTACTGAAATTTTCAAAAATAAACTAAAGTGTCATTCTGGAAGAAGCCTTTCTGCTCGCAGCAATTTGCTTGAAAATTAAAAGGATTCCCTACGGGCGTAGCCTCCTGAATGACATCCTGTGAGAATTTGTAATTTCCACTAATGCAAATCTCAATAATTGAGGCTTTGGCCGGCGCGGCGAATTTCCTCGCCTCAAGCCGATTGGATAACCGGAACGGCCGTTCGCGTTCTCCTGGCGTATTGTCCGAAAAGATGCGCCTGGACCAAATAACCCCAAAAGTTGGTGAAAGGCGAGAAGATGCCAAGCCCGGCCAAAAAAAGAATGGCATTGAGAATCGAGACAAAAATCACCATGGTCAAAAAGTTGCCGACATCATTTTTCACCAAATTGGCCATTTCCGTAACGCGAAAGGCGGCGGCAAAATCATTGGTTTTGGCAAATTGGATGAAGCAAAGATTGGTGGTGACAATGAGACAGATTATTATGCCGATGGCCGTGAATATAATGCCCAAAACCATTTCGTAGTCGGCAAGATCGGAGGAGGTGGCGATGCCGGCGATGACGATGGCGCCCAAACCGCCGATGACGAGAAAATTAATGAGCATGATGATGGCGCCCATCAGTCCGTCAGCAAAAAATTTGCTCCAATTGCCGTCCCATTCCGGCAAGATCTTTTCTTCGCCGTGGATGGCGTTGCGGAGAACGGCGAGGTAATAGCCGATTGCAAAAAAACCGATGAAAAAGAAAAGACCCGTGAAAACCGCAATGAAGACGCAAAAGCCGCCAATGGCCGTTTTTTTCAGCCAGTCTTTTCCTTGAAAAGTAAAAGATAAAGCCTCGGAATAGTTCATGGGTGCTCCTGGAGTGAGGGTGAAGTCGGACTTGTGCCCGTGGGATTTAGTTAAAAGTAATTTTTGTTTGCACAAGTCCGACTTCGCTCATCTCTCTTGTACGAAAAACTAACAAAATGTTTGAATTTTGCAAAGGTTTTTTCATTAACCGCGAATAAACGCAAATTTACGCGAATAAAAAATATTAGCGTTCATTGGCGCTGATTTGCGGTTTAAAAATGTTTGCCGAAAAAGCATGGAATTCATTATTATAGAGACTAAACCTTATCCCTAGCTTCTCCGTCTAAGTAGGTGAATTGTGAATTCACATTTGTCTGTGAAGTCGGGCTTGGGCAGGCGAGGCTTCAAATTTGGAGAATCTTTTCGCCCAAGTCCGACTTCGCTCACGCATTTTTGGGAACGTTAGCTCTGGTTCGCGAGCTTGAAAACGAGCACGAGATCATCCGCCGCTGTCAGCAGGGCGATCTGCGCGCTTACGAAACGATCTACCGGCACTTCGAGCCGCCGCTGCTCCGTTTGGGGCTGCGCATGCTCGGCCGGCAGGAAGATGCCGAAGATGCGGTGCAAACGGCTTTTCTCAAGCTGTATCGCGGCATCACGCAGTTTCAGTTCGGCGCCAAATTCAGCACCTATCTGTTTCGCATCATGATGAACGTTTGCTTCGACATGATTCAGAAGCGCCAAAGCAACCGGCGCCGGATGCCGGAAGAAACGGCGGCGCATTTTTCGCCGAGCATCGAATTGCGCTTGCAGCTCGAAGAGGCCATCACGATGCTGCCGGAGCGCATGCGGGCGTGCTTCGTTTTGTTTGCGGTGGAAGAGCTTAAACAAGAGGAGATCGCCGAGATTTTATCGCTGAACGTGGGAACCGTGAAGTCACAAATCTTCAACGCCAAAACGCGCTTGCGCGTCTTGCTTGCCGATATCCGTACCGAGGTGATGCCATGAGTTGTGAAGCCTATCGCCAATTCGAATTGGGCGAGCTGGAAGAAACCGTTTTCAATCGCCACGCGCAAAACTGCGTTGAGTGCCAACGGCTGCTCGCACAGGATGCGCAGTTGCTCGCGCTGGCGAAGAGCCTGAGGCCGCCGGGTTCAAACCCGTTGCTGTGGGCGAAGATTGAAAACGCGCTGCGCGCCGAGCAACAAAAGCGCCGTCCGGCATGGCTGCAAGAGCACAAGTGGACGCTGCTGCGCATGGCTGCGGTTTTGCTCGTGGCCGTTGGATTAGGTTCCTATTTTCTTCTCAAGCCGAAGCCGAGTGACTCGCGATTGCTCGCCGGCGCTGTATTGGAACAAGTTGAAAAGACGGAAAGCGAATACGCCGCCGCCATCGCCGAGCTTGAGCGCGTCGCGCTGCCGCAGATGGCGAAGCTGGATATCGATCTGATGCTGCTCTATCGCGACCGCCTCGAAACGATCGAGGCGCAAATCCTGAGGTGCAAGGAAGCGCTGGCGACCAATCCGGCGAATGCGCACATCAGACGCTATTTGCTCGCGGCCCTGCAGGATAAAAAAGTAACGCTCCAGGAATTGTTGAAATTGTCTGGTTGACGAAGTGCCGGAGTGTTGGATTATTGGATTGCTGGAGTATTGGAGCAATGGAGTAATGGAGCATTGTATTTTATGACCCCATCAATCCATCAATCCATCAATCCACCAATCCACCAATCCAGCACTCCAGCGATCCCGTAATTTCGCTAACGTGAGGTGCTTTATGAAAATGACGCCAACGGTGAAAATTTTTTTTGTTCTCTTGTTGATTTTGACTTTCATCGCGAGTTTTGCTGCGGCAGGCGAACGCACGCGAGTGACGGAGAGACGAACTTATTCCCAACGCCTAGCCTCAGCGCCGGGCAAAACGCTGTATATCGACGTGTCGCAGGCTGATATTATTGTGACCGGACAAGAGCAAAATGAGATTGTGGCGGAAGCCACCGTGGAGTTGAGCAAGGCTGATCCCGAGCTCGTGAAGGAGTTTTTTGCGAGCACGGAGTTGGTGCTCGAGCCGTACCGCCAGGGCTTTCGCGCCACCTTGAAATCACCGCGCGACAAATATCAGCGCAGCGACAACGGTTTTCGCCGTTTGATGAATTTGGTTTTCGACCGCAACGCCGACGGCTTCTCGATGTCAACGGAATTGCGCGTGCAAGTGCCCGCCAGCCAAGCGTTGGTGATCGAAAACCAGTACGGCGATATCACTATAGAGAATGTCAATGGCGCATTGCAAATAGAAAACACCTCCGGCGAGGTGGCGGTCGAGCGTTGCCAGGGTTCTCTTGATTTGCAAAACAACTATGCCGCCGTTGAGATTCGTGATTTTCAAGGCGCGGTGGTTGTGCGCAACAGCAGCGGTGCGGTCACGCTGACCAATATTGCCGGCGAGGCGCGAGTGGACAACAGTTACAAGCCCGTCAGCTTCAAGAAAATCGGCGGAACGTTGAGCATCAACGGCCAAAGCAGCGAGGTGAGCGGGGCCGGCGTTGGCGGGGATTGTATCATCACTACATCCTATAAGCCGATCAGCGTTTCCGGGATTGGCGGGAAGCTGACGGTGAATGGACAAAGCTGCGGCGTCACCGTGGCCGGCGTCCGGCAGGATGTCATTATCGCGTCGAGCTATCAGCCGATCCAGGTGGATAGCATCGGCGGCGCGTTGAAAATTTCCGGCCAATCCAGCGCCGTGACCGCGCGCGTGATTGCCAAAGATGTTTCTATTCGCACCTCCTACCAGGATATTCTCGTCGAGCAGGTTGGCGGCGTGTTGACTGTTGATGGCAACTCAAGTAGCGTTACTGTGAATGACGCCAGGCAAGATGTTTCCATTCTCTCTTCGTACAAACCCATTCGCGCCGAAAAGATCGGCGGCAATTTGAAAGTTGACGGCGGCTCTTGCAGTGTGATGGCGGACGGCATCAGCGGCAATGTGGAGGTCACCAACTCGTATAAATATGTCATTCTAAAAAGAACCGCCGGCTCCATCGAGGTGCGCGGCGACAGCAGCCCCATCGAAGTTTCGCAAATTGAAAAATTGCCAACCAACGGCAGAATCAATTTGTTCACGACGTACAAACCGGTAACGCTCGCACTACCGGCTTCCGCCGCCGTGCAAATTTCCGCGCGCTCGGAATACGGCAAAATCCGCTCGGATTTTCCGGTTTATCTCAACGACAGCGAAGGCAAAACTATAAAAATGACGCTGGGAAATGGCGGCACGCTGGTGCAGATCGAGACGAGCGGGGATATTGTGTTGCGAAAGGAGTAAAGGCGAAGACAGTCGAAGAACAGGTTAGGAAACTAGATAGGTCATCGAATCAAGGAGGTGATTCGATTTGTTGCAAAAATGCAAAATATTGCATACGTTGTGCAAAGATGAGACGTTGCTCCTAAATTTGAGACAATTTATAGACCCCAAAATGCTATAACTCAAATATTTTTTTAATATTATTTTTTGGCATAAAAATTGAAGCTTTTAATATAAGAGATATTATATTTTTTGTCCTTTGTCGTTTTTGACGTTTTCTCAGCGTGTAAGTCGGCAGGTCATGAATAAGATTGGCCGGCGGATCGTCCCCGCCCGCTGGGACTAAACAAAGCGCTTACGGAAATCGCGCTTTTCAAACCTCTTGTGTGGAACACCAGAGGTTTTTTTATTTTACTCCCATCTTTTTTGCCCTTTGCTTTTTTATCCCTTCCCCATTGACTTTCTGCCAAATTCTTTTATCTTGCCCACCAGCTGGCGAGAATGATTCATCCGCTTTACGCTTTCGGTTAAAACCCCCTCCTCGCCGCGCTTGATGACGTTCAGCTATTTGCCTTAATTGTGAGGGTTCCTCATGATCGCCACGCCGACCAAGTCCGCCGTTTACAACGTCGTTCTTTTGTTCGGCCCGCCGGGATCGGGGAAAGGCACCTGGGGAAAAATTCTCGGCATGATGCCGGGATTTTATCATTTTTCCACCGGCGAGATGTTTCGTCATCTCAACGTCGAGAGCGATCTCGGCAAACGCATCATGGAGACGATTCGCCGGGGCGAGCTGGTGCCGGACATGATTGCTTTTGATTTATGGCAGCAGCACCTCAACAATGCGGCGCTTATCGGCATTTTGCACTCATCAAAGGATTTTCTGGTTTTGGATGGCTTTCCGCGCACGCCGCCGCAAGCCGAGATGCTAAAAGCGGTTGCCGTGGTGAAGGTTATCTTGCAATTGGATTGCGCGGATCGGGAAATTCTCGTCGAGCGTTTGCACAAACGGGCGGTTTTGGAGGGCCGCCACGATGACGCCAACGAAGCCATCATTCGGCGCCGCTTTGAAGTGTATGATCGCGATACGGCTAAAACCCTCTCGCATTTACCAGGCGATCTCATTGAGTTTATCGACGTCACTGTGGCGCCGGTGCAAATCTTGGCGGCAATCGGCGAAGCGCTCGCCCGGCGCTTGGCGTGATGCAACCCCGCCGGCCCATGCTCATCAAAGCAGGCCTTAAATTTCCGCCGAAATGCGCCGTATACCACGAAGGCCGCTGAATTTTTAATTTGTTTGGATTTTCATCGACACGCGGTGACCTCGATGTCTTTTGTGGAGGAATTATCCGTTGGCCGCAAAAATCATCTCAAAAAGTTCTTGCAAATTTGCGGCAATTCTCCTAATTTGACCAAGCCCGCGGGCACTTCGTTAAACTAAAAATGAAAGATGTACGGAGATAAAATCATGAAACGCACTTTTTCTTTGTTCGGCATCGGCCTCGTTTTGCTGGCCGCCGTTATTGTGGCCGCGCAAGAGACGGATGAAATCACCGTTGACCGTATCGCCATTTGCACTGCGGTTGTCGATCGCGAGCCGCAAGACGAAGGCATGGAATTCGATGCCACGGTCGAGAGGTTGTATTGTTTCACGGCGCTGAACGGCGCGGTTGGACAAGTCGTCCACGCCTGGTATCAGGGCGACTCGTTGCGCGCCAAAGTTACGCTCAATAAAGGCAAAGCCGGACGGTGGCGCACGCACTCGAACAAAAAGATGGCGCCGGAATGGCAAGGGCAATGGCGCGTCGACGTTCTCGACGAGAGCGGCAACGTGCTGAAGAGCGCCGAGTTCACGTATGGGAAAGCGGAAGAGAAGGAGTGAAACAAGAAATGATTGTCTCTCATGCTATCCTGAAAAACTGGCGCAATTTTCAAGAGGTGAATGTGGCGTTAGGTGACCGAGTTTTTCTGGCCGGGCCAAACGCTTCCGGAAAATCAAACTTTCTCGATGTCTTCCGTTTTTTGCGCGACATTGCGAAGCCGGGAGGCGGTTTGCAACAAGCCGTTAGCAATCGGGGCAGTATTTCACAAATACGTTGTTTGGCCGCGACAAGGGAGCCTAACCTCGAGATCGAAGTACATCTCGCAAGCGCCGCCGGAAAAAGTCCTGACTGGAAATACGCGATTGGGATTAAACAAGAAGTAAGAGGGTATCGCCAGCCTCTTCTGACTTTCGAGCGGGTATGGCGTGGAGACGATTTGCTGCTTGATCGTCCGGATGACAGTGATAAACAGGACGTATTGCGCTTAACCCAGACGCACTTGGAACAAATCAACGCCAACACGAAATTTAGAGAAATCGCGAAATTTTTTGAGGCGGTGCTCTATTTGCATCTTGTTCCTCAGCTTGTGCGCTACCCCAACGCTTTCGCCGGGCCGGGCCTTGCCGGCGATCCGTTCGGTCGCAGTTTTCTGGAAAGGGTGGCTAAAACCCCTCAAAAGACCCGCAAGTCGCGCTTGCGTAAAATTGAATCGGCTTTGCGTTTGGCGGTTCCACAATTGACGCAGTTGGCCGATACCAAGGATGAAGCGGGCGTTCCGCATTTGGAAGCGGTTTATAAGCATTGGCGCTTCAAGGGTGCGAAACAACGTGAGGATCAATTCTCCGATGGAACTTTGCGCTTAATCGGCCTGCTCTGGTCACTGCTCGAGGGTGATTCCCTATTGCTGCTGGAGGAGCCTGAACTGTCACTGAACTCGGGCATCGTCAGCAGATTGCCGGGGCTGTTGTATCGCTTGCAGCGGCAGAAAAAACGGCAAATCATTCTTAGCACCCATAGCTCCGATTTGTTGTCCGACAAGGGGATTGGGGGAGAAGAAGTCCTTCTCCTGACGCCAAGCCCCGGGGGTACGCAAATCGAAGCGGCTTCGTCAATAGAAGAAGTGCGAGCTTTATTGGAGGGAGGCCTGAGCGTTGCTGATGCGGCTCTGCCTCGTACCGTCCCCCACTCGGTCGATCATTTGGAGCTTTTTAAGTAATGGCACCCATTCCGATCAACCTTGCCGTCGAGGATTTATTAAGCGAAGCCGTATTACGCAAAATTCTTCGCTATTCGGGGAGACCTTACGCCATAGGCACATGTTTCTGCAAAGGCGGTTATGACTACCTAAAGAGGGGTATCCTCGGATTTAACAACGCCGCGAAAGCAACACCTTTTCTCGTTTTAACAGACCTCGACAGAGCGGAATGTCCACCTGTTCTTTTAAAAAAATGGCTGCCATATCCCAAACATCCCAATCTTATATTTCGTGTGGCGGTTAAAGAGGTTGAGGCGTGGCTACTCGCCCATCGTGACGCGTTCGCAAAATTCTTGGGGATACAGCGGCGGTTGATTCCCCCCAATGCTGATGACATAAGCGATCCTAAGCAACTCTTACCGTCTTTGGCCCGCAAATCGAAAAAACGCCAGTTGCGTGAAGCGATAGTTCCCTCGCTTGGCAGCACTGCGAGAATCGGCCCGGATTACAATGGACGATTAATATTTTTTATAGAAGCCGCTTGGGATGTAACCGCCGCCATGCAAAACTCGAATAGTCTTCAACGCACTGTACAAGCAATTACCAATTTTCATCCTCAGTGGGGTGAAATGGCTTGATTTTTTTGACGGTGGGTGATCTATTCATGATCTCGGAAAATACCATGCCTCATCGAAAGAAGGGTGTGACAAAAACGAGCAACCTTCACAAATATCTTTCCAGGCTCTGCGCGGTCGCGTGTTTCTCGGTACTAATTTTTTTTACTTTCCCCGCACATGCACAATTTTCCAATTCACCTCCCGAAGCCGACTCGATCCAACAAGTGGTGCGAGCGGCGGAAGATTCGCTGGCGCGTTTGATTGCAGAAATCAAGGCGTGGAAAGCCCGAGGCACGGGGCGGTTGACCGGCGCGCAGCAAGTGCAATGGGCATTGCGCCTGGCCGCACTCAATCGCAGTTACCAAACGCTTCTCACCGACTCGGATCGCCGCGAGGCCGAGCGCAAACGCCCTCCGGATGAATCGGGCGGAGGCTCTCGCGGACCAGGCGACGACCGCGCTGCCGCGATTCGCCAACTGCAATTGCTGGTTTCGCTGCTTGAAGCCGACCGCGTGATTTACGCGATGGCGGAATCCCTGCGCGTGGTGATCGGAAATTCGATCACGATCAGAGACCGGTTGAACGAAGGCAATCGCTCGTTCGGCATTCAATACGGCATTTTCGAAGAAATCAATGCCGCGTTTTTCGATCCGGCCCGCAACCGGCGCACGCGCAGCCGTTATTTGCAACTGCAAAGCCGGCAAAATTTTCTCGAAACGATCAAAGCCGAAGAGCCGGAGCTTTATCACGCTGCCAAAACATTGCCGGGCGATCCGTCGTTGCAAAAAATTGCCGGTCAAAGCGACGTGTCCGTGCTTTGGGCCAGTTCCGTCGCGGCGCTTGGCTCGGTGCTCGATCCCGCCGTGGTTTTGACGGCGCGCACGTTTTATAGTTTCTCGAAATTTTTTGGCAATCTGGTTGGTTCCAATCTCTTTTATCTGGCTGACTTTTTGGGAATTGGTGAATCGCGCGGCCATGCGCTGCCGGCGTTGCACCGTTATTATCCGCACCCCGCCGGCCAAAAGAGCGGCGTTCATCCCGAAAAAGTCGCGGCGATGGCAAGTCTGCTGCGAAGTGGCGATGTTCTTTTTGACAAAACTCGTTTTGCGATCACCGACAAACTGATTCCTGGGTATTTTGGCCACGTGGCCATTTATCTCGAAAGCTACGACGCGCTACAGGATCTCGATGTTTTCAACACCGCGGTCATCAAACAAGCGACGAACGGCATGAGCGCCGAGATCATTGACGCCGAGATTGAAGCGTACGCGGCAGAGATTGCCACGATTCAAGAAAAAGAAGAGTGGGTACGCTTGGCCATCATGCGGCGCCGCACTTTTGACAAAACTTACAACGAGCAACCGCTCAATCCTCTGCTGTTTGAAGCGTTATACCGGCTCAAACACCAGCGCGAAAATGTCATCGAAGCTTTGCGCGACGGCCAAACGATTTCCGCGCACGACGGCGGGGTGACGTTGCACAGTTTCGCGCATTTTTTGTACGTCGACGATTTTGCGGCGATTCGCTTGCGGCAAAGTGAAATGAGCGTCGAACAATATCGCAACAATTTGGCGCGTTTTCTGGCGCTGGCGCTGCTGCAATATGGCAAACCGTATGATTTCAAGTTCGACGTGAATACGCTCGATGCCATCGTGTGTAGCGAGCTGATCTACCAAAGCTTTGTTGATGTCGATTTCAGCACGGGAAAATCGCTGGGTTCATACACCGTCTCGCCGGATCAAGTGGCGCAGGCGGCCGGCTTTGAAACCCTTCTCGACACGTTGAAGCTCGATCCGCCTTTTGATCTCGTTCAGTGGTATGTGGAAGCTATGCTCCTCTATCCTGCCCCTGATTCTACTGCCTCTGTCGCTGCTACTGCTACTGCGACTGCTTCTGATTCTCTCGCGATCCGCGCGTTTATGGCAACGGTTCGCGAAGAGCGTGGCGGCCAGAAACTGCTCTCACCGGCAGAACGGCAACAGTTTGAGAATCTACAAGAGTTGGCTAAACGTGCGCGCGAACAGGAGAGTGAGCGTTTGGGCCAGACACCTGCCGCAATCACGGCGGCAATCGGCCCCAAAATCGAACGCGCCGGCGAGCGCCGTCTGCAAAATTTCTATATCGAGCTCAATAGAAAAATCGACCAGGCCCGCGCCGAGGGCCAATCGGAAGCGGCGATCATCGACTTGCAAGAAGAGGAGGCCAAAGCTTTTGCTGCTTCGCAAGCGGCGGCAACGGCAGAACGCGCCACGGCGGTGGCTGAAAATTTTCAACGCTGGCAGCGCGGGGCGGCTTACCGGCCGAGCTATGTCGATCTTTACTCGGGCGGGGAGCGCTTTTTTCTTTCGGTGTTTTGCTCGGCTCGCGCGACGGAGGACGACGGCTTCGGCCGCGGTTTCGATTTGCAGCTTGCCGGCAACAATGAATCGCCGCAAGTGTCGCTGATTTATTCGCAGCATTATTCATTCCTGCCGTTTCACTTGCAGTTTTTCAACAAAAGCGGCAAAATCCACAAAGCGGTGCAAGGCGGCGCTGCACTGGCGCGCATTTCGCGACACTACACGCAAGGCGACTATGTCGAAATGGAGGCGATTTCCTGGCGCAACGACGCTTACACGACCACGTTGTTGCCTTTCACCATCGAGGCCGGCGGCGACAAGGGCCCTCTTGCTGCCGTGCTCACATTAATGACGATTGGCAACGGCCACTATCACCGTGGCTTGTATATCGGTGAAATCGGCCGCATTGAGTTGGCGCCTTTCGAGATTCGCAACCATCGCCGCGCTTTGACGGTGGCTAATTTATTTTATGGCGTTCGCGCCCAAATTACGCTTGGCAAGCTTTGCCTGTTTGCAACCGGCAAGCTTGGCGCACGCGCCGGCGAATTTGCCGAGCGCAAAAGGCAAAATCTCTCCACAGATTTTCCGCCAATGCGAAGGTGGACTTTCGGCGTGGAACTTTTCGGCTCCACGCTTTATCGCCCCACCAGCCATCGCCTCGAATTTAAAGTTGTTGAAGATGACGCCCGCTTCATTCATGGCCGGTTGCAAAAAGATCGGCAGGCGAGAATTTCGTACCGCTGGTCGGTGAATGATTAAACGAGTGCTAAAAATAAATGCGCCGGCATGAAAACCACGTTATCTTGCGCGCCTTTGAAATTTTTTGTAACGACAATTGCGCTTGCAAAAGGCTTTTTCGATTGTAATGCTTTGAGTCCGGCTAAATCTTCAACGCCGACCTGCTCGCGAAATTTAACTTCTATTGGCAGGATGTGGTCGTTTTGTTGTACGATGAAATCAACTTCCCATTTGTTGTGGTAATAACCAGGGTGCAAGAAATAAAGATGGCGTGCCACGATGGATTCCACGCGTTTTCCGATTGGCAGGTTCGAAAACACTTCGATCAGGCCGCTATCAATAGCGTACACTTTCGGATAAGCCCGCACGGTGGTCTCAATAGAAGGGGCAAAGCGGGGGGCCATCATAATCAGACAAGCCTCGCGTAGATACTGAATATATTCCTGAACTGAGTCACGGCTCAATTGCAACGAATTGCCTACCGAGGAGATATTCAAAATGTCCGAGGATTGATTCACGAGATAGAGGAAAAGTTTTTCCAAGGTATCAGGCTTTTTGATGCCATAACGCTTGACCAAGTCCCGATAAATGACTTTCTCCATTACGTCTTCTTGCAAGAGCTTTTTGCGCAGCACCGGCTCCTGAATGCCAAACAGACTGGAAAATCCACCGATGGTCAAATACCGCTCAAAAAGGATCGCAAGCTTTCTTTCAAGAAGACTTGCCGATGCAGGAACGTTGGCGTTGTATAGATCAAAAGCAGTGTGCAGCTCTCGCAAGAGCCTGGCTTCGTCAGAATCAAGGTGAAAGAGCAGGGTCGTCAAAAGGAAAATAGAGCAGGCGACGCGCCTCAACGCCTTTTTGTAGAAGCGCGTTCAGCAGTTGAAAGAGCAAGGTCGATTTGCCCGTTCGCCGCGGCCCTTTCAAAATGATGACACGATCGAGCTTCAAGTAGTTCCCCATCGACTCGAAAACCGGCCGGCGAAACGGCAAGTTGAGCTCTTGAGGAATTTTGCCCGTCAGCCACCAGGGATTGTGAAAGGCCAAAAGAGATTGTAAATCTTGCAAGGTCGCCTCGCGGTTTCAAAAAATGCTCCCTAACAATTTGCCTCAAAATACTACTTTGAATTTAAGAAGATATTTCTATTTTGTCAAGCATGGTCTTTATTATAGCAACCAAAGCACCAAAGAGGAGAAAATATGCTATTTCGCTTCAAGCTTGCGCGTTTGGTATTCGCACCAAGTCTCATTCTCGTTATCCTGCTTGGCGGCTGCTCCACACTCCAACAAATCCAGGATACGCTCGTCAACCTGAAGCGCCTGCAATTCAAGCTCGATAGCGTGGCGCCGGGCAGCTTGGCGGGCATCAATCTCGCTGCGGTGGACAGCCCCACGAAATTGAGCATACCGGACGGCCTCAAGCTCGTCAATGCGTTCAGGCAGAAATCATTGCCATTGTCAATGACGTTGAACGTCGCGGCAAAGAACCCCAACGACGGCACCGGCGGCAGCCCGCAAAAATCCGCGCTGCTCAAAGCGCTGGCGTGGACGCTGAAGATCGATGGGAAAGAAACGATTTCCGGCGATATTCCCAACCCCATCGAAGTTCCCGGAACCGGCCAGGCGACGATCATTCCGCTGCAAATGTCGCTCGATCTTTACAAATTTTTCAGCGATCAGGGTTACGACAGCTTGCTGAAACTGGCGCTTGCCGTTGCCGGGCAAAAGGGGAGCACGGCGCGAATCACGCTCACTGCCATTCCCACGGTTTCCGTCGCCGGGATTGCGCTCAAATATCCGGGGCAGGTCGAAATTGTGGACAAGGAATTTACTAATCCATAACCGAGCTTTTACTTGACTTTGTGTCACAAATCAGTTATATTTTCAAATGTTTAATTCATTCACTTTTGGTGAAAACCGATCACGCTCTGCGCCGTTGCCGGCGTGATTTATTGTTTGTTTTGGAGGATTTATTGAATGCGACGAAATAATCTAACCCGCACGATCATTATCGTGGCTGCCATTGCCTGGTCACTCTATCAGCTCTATCCGACCTTCGTGGTGGGCCGGCAGAAAAAACAAGCAGCAAGTTATCTGGCCAAAATCGAACGGCAAGCCGGCTTGCAACGCGACGAAATCAACGAGGCGCTCAATGCCGGCCAATTGGAGCAGCGCATCCGCCAAAGCTTGCGCAACAAGCCCTCCGACAGCGTGCAGGCTGTATTGCAAGAAGCCACCAGCCTGATCGAACTGCACGACGACATCAGCAAAAACGAGGCGAAAACGATCAAACGCGGTTTGGATTTGCAAGGCGGAACGTATCTGGTCTATGAAGTCGACATGCCCAAACTGTTGCGCGACATCGCCAAAAACAAAGACACGCGCTTTGAGGAAATCATGCGCGAGGTGGATAAAGCAGCGGCGGCGCCCAATGTGGATTACTTCGAGGCCTTGCAAAATAAATTTGCCGCCGCGGGAATTCACCTCAATCGCCATTTCGGCTCGCGCGCGCAAACCGATGCGCAAATTCTTGCCGAGTTGAGCAAAGAGGCGGATGATTCGGTTGACCGCAATTTGGAAATTCTCCGCAACCGCATCGACCAGTTTGGCGTCGCCGAGCCTTCGATCACCAAGCAAGGCAGCCGCCGCGTCGTGGTGGAGTTGGCTGGCATTACCGACGTCAACCGCGCCAAGAATATCATCGGCAAAACCGCGCTGTTGGAATTCAATCTTGTAAAAGATCCGGAGATTTTCCAAGACGTCATCACCAAAATCGACAACCTGCTCAAGCGGGATTTGGCCGCGCCACCGGGCGAGCAAGCGGCGGCAATTGACACTGCCCAGGCCGACAGCACCGGCGCCGGCGGCAAGGTGAGCCAGGACAAAGAAGTGGGCGTCTCCGAATTATTTGGCGGTTCTTCGATCGTCCAGACTGATACCACCGGCGAGTCGCAGGACTCCGTGCGAGTGGATAAAGAAATCTTCGCCGAGAACCCCTTCCTTTCGCTCTTGCGCAACGTCGGCGGCGAGGTTGCCGTGCCGGCCAAAAATGTTCGCGCCGTGGAGCGCATTTTGAACAATCCGGAAGTGCAAAAGATCATTCCACCGGATGCCGAATTTTTGTGGTCCAATAAACCCGAAAAAGAAGCTGATACCGAGTATTATTTGTTGTATCTGGCGAAGAAAGAGGCGGAATTGAACGGCGCACTGCTCACCGATGCTCAGGCGACGATCGCCAGCGGCGCCGGGCTGACGCGGCAAGGCGAATGGACGGTTACCATGCAAATGAACGACGAGGGCACGAAAATTTTCTCACGCGTCACCGGCGCCAACGTCAACAAACGCCTCGGCATCGTGCTTGACAGCAAAGTCGTCATGGCGCCAAACATCAAAGAGAAAATACCGAGTGGCTCGGCTTCGATCGAAGGCAACATGGGCGCCGAAGAATCCAAAGACCTGGCCATCGTGTTGCGCGCCGGCTCGCTGCAAGCGCCGATGCACGTCATTGAGGAGCGCACCGTAGGCCCATCACTCGGACAAGATTCCATCTCCAAAGGCACCTGGTCGGCGATCATCAGCTTGGTTTTGGTGATGGCTTTCATGGCAATTTATTACAAGCTCTCCGGCGTTTTGGCTGATCTGGCGCTGATTTTAAATCTCGTCATAGTGTTGGCATGCATGGCGTTTCTCAAAGCCACCCTCACCCTGCCCGGAATTGCCGGCATCATTTTAACGATCGGCATGGCGGTTGATGCCAACGTGCTTATTTTGGAGCGCATTCGCGAAGAATTGCGTACCGGCAAAACCGTGCGCACCGCCATCGACGCCGGCTACGATCGCGCCTTCTGGACGATTTTTGATTCGAATATAACCACTTTGCTCACCGCGCTAGTGCTTTACCAATTTGGCACTGGCCCTATAAAAGGCTTTGCCATAACCCTGATGTTCGGCCTCGCCGTCAGCATGTTCACGGCCATCGTGGTTACGCGGGTCGTTTACGATTATATCATGCGGCGGCGCACGTTGGCAACTTTGAGCATTTGATCACCCCAATCGTTGAATGGAGAACATAAATTCATGATGCAATTTTTTGGCGAAACCCATATTGACTTTATCAAACTCCGCTGGAAAGCGATTACCGTTTCCACCGTCATTATTTTGGTGGGAATTGTGTCGATGATCATCAAAGGCGGCCCGGAATACGGGGTCGATTTTCTCGGCGGCACGGTTATTCAGGTTCATTTTCCGCAGCCCCCGAATATAGGCGAGGTGCGCCAGGTGATGACGAGCATCGGTTTTGGCGATGCGGAGATCAAAACCTTCGGCGCCCCCAACGATATTTTGCTGCGCGTGGAAAAACAGGAGGAAACCACCGCCATTGCAACGCCGATCATGGAAGCGCTGCGCCAGGCCTTTCCCCAAAACTTGCCGGAAGAGCGTTTAGTGGAAAGCGTCGGGCCTAAAATCGGCAAAGAGCTGCGCACAGCCGCGATTTGGGCCACGCTGATTTCGCTGGCGATGATTCTCGTTTACGTCAGTTTTCGCTTTGAATTCATATTTGCGGTCGGCGCCGTCGTGGCCTTGTTTCACGACGTGATGGTCACCCTGAGTTTTTTATCGTTGTTGAATATGGAAATCAACCTGACCGTGGTAGCGGCCCTGCTCACCATCGTCGGCTTTTCGCTGAATGACACGATCGTGGTCATGGACCGCATTCGTGAGAATCGCCGTATTCTCCGCGATGCCACTATCGAGCGGCTCATCAACGTGAGCATCAATCAAACGCTCGGCCGCACCATCATCACCTCGCTTACCGTCTTCGTCGTCGTGCTCATTCTTCTCTTCTTTGGCGGCGAGGTCATTTACAACTTTGCCTTCGCGATGACGGTCGGCGTGATTTCAGGCGTTTATTCGACGGTTTATATCGCCGCACCGATCGTCGTGGAATGGCACAAAAAGGCTGAGATACAAAAAATTCGGCGCGGCGTCAAAGTCGCGTGAAGAAGCGGGTTTGTTTATCCTGGATAAGCTGTGACTAAATGCGTGGCTGTTGTTCCGGTGCATGGTTATGTAGTTCCTAAATTTCAGAGGGAGGTGCAAGATGACCATAAAAGAAAAAGATTTGGGCGAGGCGGTTGTTCTAGAGCTTTCAGGAAAAATCATGGGCGGTCCCGATGCCAGTTTGCTCAACGATAAGCTGCACGAGCTGATCGAAAAAGGCAAAACCAAAATCATTGCCGATCTCGGCAGCGTCAATTGGATGAACAGCTCGGGCTTGGGCATTCTCATCGGCGGCCTCACCACGATGCGCAACAACGGCGGCGACCTCAAATTGGCCAACGTCACCGACCGCATTCAAAGCCTGCTCATGATCACCAAACTCTTGACCGTGTTTGATGCGCATGATACTTTGGAAAAAGCCGTTGCCAGTTTCAAAAATTAGGCCGGCAGCGGCCCACACGCTTTTATAAATCCAAGCTAACTCCGGCATCCTGGACTTCCTTTTGTTCTTCTTCGAGCAAGGAGCCGGGGGGTGGCGGAGTTTTTTATTTTCCACAACCGAAAAGCTTGTTGTATCCGGATTTCCCGAATCCTCCGGACGCAGTCGCCCGGATAAAAAACCAAAGCATTTAATCCGGCTGATTCGGCAAATCCGGATACTGTTGATTTTTTTCTAATCATCACCATGTCCGTTCAAGTCATCGTTGGCGCTCAATGGGGCGATGAAGGAAAAGGAAAAATCGTCGATCTGCTCAGTGCTGAGGTCGATGTTGTCGCGCGTTACCAAGGCGGCGCCAACGCCGGGCACACGGTGGTGATCGGTGGCGAGAAGTTTATTTTGCACCTGATTCCTTCAGGCATTTTGCAGCCCAACACCACGTGCATCATCGGCAACGGCGTGGTAATCGATCCGGCGGCGTTGATGCACGAGGTCGAGCTGCTCGCGCAAAAAGGTATCCAAGTACATGGCCGGCTGCTCATCAGCCATCGCGCCCATCTCGTCATGCCCTATCACAAGCTGCTCGATCAAACGAAAGAAGAGTCGAACCTGCAAGGGAAAATCGGCACCACCGGTCGCGGCATCGGCCCGGCGTATGTGGACAAGGCGCATCGCATGGGCATTCGGATCGTCGATCTGCTCGACGCCGAGATGCTACGGGAAAAAATTCTGCAGAATCTCCAGGAGAAAAATGCCATTCTCAGCGCGGTTTACGGCAAAGCCCCGCTCGACGCTGAAGCGATCTTGCAGGAATATCGCCGTTTCGACGAAAGGATTGATCCTTTTGTCACCGATAGTGCGCGATATTTGAATGAAGCCATTGCCGAGGGCAAAAAAATTCTCTGCGAAGGGGCGCAAGGCTCGCTGCTCGACATGGATTTCGGCACGTATCCTTATGTCACCTCTTCCAACCCCACGAGCGGCGGCGCTTGCACCGGTTTGGGAATCGGGCCGACGAAAATTAATAGCGTACTCGGCGTGATCAAGGCTTACACCACGCGCGTGGGCATGGGGCCATTTCCGACCGAGAGGCAAGACGGAATAGGGGAGAAGTTGCGAACCGTGGGGAATGAGTTTGGCGCCACCACCGGCCGGCCACGGCGCTGCGGCTGGTTCGATGCTGTCGTCGCGAATTATTCCGCACAAATCAACGGCATCGACGCCTGGGCGCTTACCAAGCTCGATGTGCTCGACACGTTTGCGGAAATCAAGCTTTGCACGGCTTACCGCTATCGCGGCAAAGAGTTGAAGACTTTTCCGGCGGAGATGCACATTCTCGAAAACTGCGAGCCGGTCTACGAGACTTTTCCAGGCTGGCAGCAGCCGACTTCCACGGCGCGAAAATTTCAAGACTTGCCCCAACCGGCGCAGGACTATATCAATGCCATCGAAGAGATCACCGCGACACCGATTCGGATTATTTCAGTCGGCCCAGATCGGGAACAGACAATCGTGCGTCAGGAGTTGGCACGTCTCTTTCAGCAACGAGAGCACAGCTTCGTTTTTGACGAACAAATCATTCGTCAAGCAAGCTTTGACCATCTCAACCAGAAATTATTAAAAAGTTTTGCTCCCGAAGCGCGACATCTGCCATGGGAAAAGATTCTGGAAAATAAACGCATTGTCAGCCGAGATGAACAAAATACTCTTCGCCCCTCAGTTGCCGGTTTGCTGGTCTTTGGCGATTCGCCAGAGCAATTTTTGCCTTCGGCCTATATTGAAGCAGCGGCCTATCGAGGAGCTGAAATGACTTCGGCAGCGGTCATTGACGCCAAAAAAATAACCGGACCTCTGCACCAACAAATCGATGATGCGGTAAATTTTGTAGAACGCAACATGAAAGTGGCTTCGATAAAAACCGTGGGGCGGCAGGATTTTCCGCAGTATGATATTATCGCCGTTCATGAGGCCGTTGTTAATGCCGCTGCTCATCGGGACTACTCGATTGCCGGCTCAAAAATCCGGCTGTTTCTTTTTGACGATCGTCTTGAAATTTACAGCCCGGGACGACTTCCGAACACGATTACATTGGAGAATATGGCGGATCGCCAATTCACCCGAAATCAATTGCTCGTTTCTTTTCTTTCCCGACAAGCGAGTCCGCATACCGGGCGATATTACATCGAAGCGCGCGGTGAAGGCATTCGCCTGATTCTCGAACGCAGCGCCGCGGTTTCCGGGAAACAACCTAAGTACCAGCTCCCTGGCGACGAGCTGCTGTTGACGATATGGGCAGCGCCGCCGCCTTTCGTAGATAACACTGACCAAATTAAACATCAGGAGAGCGCGACATGATTACCACCACCACACCCAATGTTGAAGGCCAAAAAATCGTGCAATACTTCGGTATCGTCACCGGCGAGGCCATTATGGGCGCCAATCTCTTTCGCGACCTATTTGCCGGCATTCGCGACATCGTCGGCGGCCGCTCCGGCGCTTATGAGAAAGAGTTGAGCCAGGCGCGGGAGATAGCGCTGCAAGAAATGGAAGAAATGGCGATCCAGCGCGGCGCCAACGCCGTGGTCGGCGTCGATCTGGATTACGAAGTGCTCGGCGCCGGCAATGGCATGCTGATGGTGACGGCATGCGGCACCGCGGTGAAAGTCGAATGATGCTGTTTACATTTCAAGTAAGATTATGGAAGGCAAAAGATTCATAAGAACCCTTCGCCTGCAGAACTTCCTTTCTTATGGAAGCGAAGGGCAAGAAGTCGAGTTGCTGCCGCTGAATGTTCTCATCGGTCCGAATGCCTCTGGCAAGTCGAACTTAATCGAGGCCATTGATCTACTGCGTGCCACACCCAAAGATTTGACGGTTCCAATTCGGGAAGGCGGCGGCATTAGTGAATGGCTTTGGAAGGGTGGAAAAGAGATTCCAACCGCTAGCATCGAAGCGACCGTTGAATATCCAAAAGGAATCATGCCGCTGCGTTACCGGATTGGTTTCACCATAGTGGGGCAAAGACTGGAGCTTGTCGACGAGACCATTGAGAACGAGGCTTCGGATAGTGCTGTCGAAAACAATGCCATTTCTTACTATCGATACGCAGGGGACAATCCAGCCTTGTTTGTTAGAACAGATGGTGATGGCCAGAACGCTGGGACGATCACTATGACTCAACGGCCTTTGCGCCGGCAGGACATTAGCCTGGAACAATCGATTTTATCTCAAAGAAAGGATCCGGATCAGTACCCAGAGCTTACATACTTGAGCAATCAATTTTCCGAATTTCGGATCTATCGAGAATGGAATATTGGGCAGTATACCGCACTAAGAATGCCGCAAAAAACGGATTTGCCTGAAGATTTTCTTCTCGAAGATGCGAGCAATCTTGGACTTGTCCTGAATGACTTGCAGCATCGTCCGGAGACGAAAAAGCTCATTATTGAGAAATTGAATAAGTTTTACGATGCGGTTGATGACATTACAACCAAAATCCACGGGGGCACCGTCCAGCTTTTTATTCACGAAAAAGGCCTTCATCAAGCAGTTCCCGCGATCCGTCTATCGGACGGCACCCTTCGTTATTTATGCTTGCTGTCTCTCCTTTGCCATCCGACTCCACCACCGCTGTTGTGCATTGAGGAGCCGGAATTGGGGTTGCATCCGGACATACTGCCTACAATGGCGGAGTTGCTGATCGAGGCTTCCAAGCGAACACAACTTATCGTTACGACTCACTCTGATGGGTTGGTCTCAGCCCTAACTGAAATTCCGGAGTCAATAATCGTTTGTGAACATGATGACAGAGGAAGTCACTTGCGACGCCTTGAACCTGAATCGCTCAAGCCATGGCTCGAACGCTACTCGCTTGGCGAGCTCTGGATGATGGGTGAGATGGGAGGAACACGATGGTAAATGAAATTCGCCTTTATGTGGAAGGTGCTGGCAATGACATACATACAAAAAAATTGTTGCGAGATGGCTTCAGAAGTTTTTTAAATGAGCTTATCCAACTGGCAAGAAGGAAGCGTGTTAAGTTTCAAATCATTGCGTGCGGCCCTCGTCAGCAGGCTTTTAGTGATTTTTCGAACGCTTTGCAAAAGCATTCGACTGCTTTCAATATTTTGCTCGTCGATGCCGAAGCCGCAGTGAGCGCAAGTCCATGGCAACACTTGCGGGGTCGGGATGGTTGGCAAGTAGGACATCTTAACGATGAGCATTGCCACTTGATGGTTCAAATGATGGAGGCTTGGCTCGTTGCGGACCCGTCTGCTTTGAGCCGATTTTACGGACAAGGATTCAAAGAAAACGCCATACCGAAGAATCCGAATGTGGAACAGATCGATAAGAAAACGTTGCTATCAGCCCTCAAGGATGCCACCCGCAATACCTCGAAAGGCGAATATCACAAAACCCGACATGGTTTCAGAATTCTGGAACAATTGGAAGTTGCCAAAGTTCGTCATGCGGCACCCCATTGTGACCGTCTCTTCAAGGCACTTGCTGAAAAAATGAATTCATGAGCGGCAACGATAAAAACAACACAAAAATAGGATAAAATGCATGATCACCCGTGAACAAGCTTATCATTTGATGTGCGAATGGACGCAAAGCGATAGCCTTCGCAAGCACATGCTCGCCGTCGAGGCCGCGATGCGTTTTTATGCCCGCAAGCTCGGCGAAGATGAAGAGAAATGGGCGGTCGTCGGCATTCTCCACGACATGGATTACGAGAAGCATCCGAGCAAGGAAGAGCACCCCTATCAAACCGTCAAGCTGCTGCGCGAGAGGGGCGAGCCGGAGGAAATCGCCCGCGCCATTCTCGCGCACGCGGATTATTCCGGCGTCAAGGCCGAAACGCCGATGGAGAAAACCATTCTCGCCGTGGACGAATTGTGCGGTTTCATTACCGCCGTCGCGCTCGTGCGGCCCACCAAAAGCGTGTTGGAAGTCGAAGTCAGCTCCGTCAAAAAGAAAATGAAGGACAAGGCTTTCGCCCGCCAGGTCAGCCGCGAGGACATCGCGCGCGGGGCTGAACTGCTAGGGATTTCTTTGGATGAGCACATTGCCAACGTTTTGGCAGCCCTGAAAAGCGCGGCAAAAGAATTGGGGTTGGCAGGAACTGGGGCGTGAGGTTATAGTATTTCTCTGGAAAAACCATTATGACCGCGAAGATTTTTAACGAACCGCCAATTCACACGAATACACGCTAATTTTTTATTCGCGTGTATTCGCGTTCATTTGCGGTTGACTGCTTTAGTTGCGGCAAATTGCCGCGCTAGGCTATAAAGCCGTGAAAAGGGTTGAAGGCGCAGACAAAGACTCTTCCTTTGATGATACCATTACGGTCGCCCCATGCAATTGTCGTCGCCAGCATCCTGCTCGTGCAAGGATCAATCCTAGCCCAATCCAACCATCTGCGCGACACAACTCGCCAAAAAATTTATCATTCTTTGCAACAACCTCTGCTCAGCGATTCTGCTTACGTGGTAAAGGATTCTCTCCGTCTGGTTTTGCCTGATCTCGAAATCACCCTCGCGGCCGGGCAACTTGCGACCTTGCAGGATAGCGCCGGCGCGCTCACCGGCTTGCTCTTTGAAGGGAACGCCCATTTGCGCTTCTTGCCTCGCCATGCTTTGGAACGCCAGCAATTGCATCGCTTCACACGTGACTCGGTTTTTATCGGCAACGTCTCCACGATCTTATGGCGTTTTGTGAACGCGCCTTTCGGCGAGGGGGCGACGGATAGCGCGGACATTCTCGGTGTCGATGCGCGCGCTCATATTCGCTGGCCGTGGCAAAAGTTGCCGCGTGCCCCGGCCCAAATGAGCAGCTACGCCGCCGCTTTGCCAGGGCTACTGCAAAAAGATTTACTGCAGCGCCGCGGCTTCAACCTCGCCGCCTATCTCCTCAGCAGCCAGCACGCCAGGACGCCAAGTGAATTTGTCGCTTGCGCCTTCGTGCCGAATGAGCCGCGCTCGTCTTCCCCGCCAATTTATCTTTATCTTCACGAGCCGCGCGCGCACGAGTCAATAGAATTTTTGCAATATCTCCCTCAGAGCTTGGGACGTCCGCTTTACACCGTCTGCAGTTATCCCTTGGGAGATTATTTCGCGGCGGCGCCGGAGGATTCTCTCCGCTTGACGAAATACAACGGCTGGGTCGAGCTTAACCCCAATGGCCGCATGACCGCCGATATGGGCGTCGATATTTTTACCGCGCGCCAAAAGCCCTCGACGCTCTTTTTTCAGCTCGCACCGGATCTCACGGTGACACGGGTCACCTCCGAGTTTGGCGACACGCTGGATTTTGTGCAAGAGAAAAAGGAAAATGGCCTCACCGTTTTCGTGCCGGAGGCGGTCTCCCGACTCGATACCATCCGTCTGCTTTTTCATTATGACGGCAAAATTTTGGAAAAAAATGAAAACGGCATTTTGTTTCTCAAAGAGACCGTGTTTTGGGTGCCGCATTTGAATTACTTGCGGCGCGCCGTCTACCGCGTTATTTTCAAATATCCACGCGCGCTGCGGGTTTTGGGCATCGGCCACCTGACTCGCGAATGGGAGGAAGGCGAATACCGCTTGAGCTATTACACCGAATCTTTTCCGGCCAAAGCTGCGTCGTTTTGTCTCGGAAAATTCGCTTCCGACACCTTGCTCGTCGACGGGTTGCCGCGTTTGGAAATTCATTCGACTTCATATCGCAGCACGCAACAGCGCCGCCACGTCGCTGCTGATATTGCCAACAGCCTTTTTCTTTTTAATCAATTGATCGCAGCGTATCCAGTGCCGATGCTGCGCGTCGTCGAAGCGCCAGGATTTGTCAGCCACGGATTTCCGGGTTTGGTCACACTTTCCTGGGTCGGCTTTCAAACACATTTGTCCGGCGCCCTTGAAGCGCTGCGCAGCCACGAAGTCGCGCACCAATGGTTTGGCAATGCGATCGGCTGGGCCACCTATCGCGATCAATGGCTGAGCGAAGCCTTCGCGGAATATCTCGGCGCCTTGTATGTTGAATGGGTAAGGCAGGATCGCGACAGTTTCGCGCATCTGCTCGAGGCCTGGCGCGACGATCTTTTGGAGGGCGGCAACGTCGGCGTGGCGTTGGGCTTCAAACGTTTCGGCCTCGGCAAAGAGGCGTTGAAAAAAGGCGAGGGCTTGGCCGCCGGGCCGCTGGTGATGGGCGTCCGTCTCGGCCAGAAACACGCGCTCGATTATTATCTGCAAACGTATTTGAAGGGCGCTTATCTCTTACACTCGCTACGTTGGCTGCTGCGCGATATCGAGACCGGCAGCGACGCCGGATTCTGGCAGTTTCTCGCCGATTTTGCGCGCACGTATTGGGGCGCCGATCCGTCAACGCAAGATCTGCAGAGCGTCGCTGAAAAACATTTCGGCGGCAGCTTGGATTGGTTTTTCAAACAATGGATTTATGGCATGGCGATTCCGACCTATCGTTGGGAATACCGCGTCGTGCCGGTGGATTCCGGCAATAAGGTGGAAATATCCGTGCAACAGGAAGACGTGCCGCCGGACTTTCGCATGCCGGTTCCGGTCATGGTTGAATATGAAGACGGCGTGCGCGTGACTCAGCGTGTGTGGGTTGATCGTGATGGAAGTGATCTGGCGTTTGCACCGCGAACTACCGGTGTGAAACAGGTGGTGTTTAATGCCGGGAATGCAGTGTTGTGTCGGATGAGAGGAAAATAAAAAGGCGCTCCAACTCTCTTGCAGCGATTTGACTCTAATTTACAGCCCGCAAAACACCCGAAAAAGAAAAACGCTGTTTATTCAATCACCAACTTCTCAATCCCCTCCGGCGCCGGCGGATATTTCATATCCAGGCTCTCCAAAACTTCGACGAGGCGCTCGGAGATCACCACATTGCGATACCACTTTTTATTGGCGGGAACGACGTGCCACGGCGCCCACGGTGTGTTGCACATGTTGATCGCGTCTTCATAAGCCTGCACGTACTCATCCCATCTGGCGCGCTCCTTCAAATCACCCGGATTGAATTTCCAGTTTTTGCTCTTGTCTTCGAGGCGTTGCTCCAAACGTTCTTTCTGCTCGTCTTTGGAAATGTGCAAAAAAAACTTCAGAATCGTCACGCCGCTGTCGGCCAGGAGTTTCTCAAAATTGTTGATGTGCTCATACCGTTTTTTCCAAACCGCTTCCGGCACGAGGTTGTGGACGCGGACGATCAGCACGTCCTCATAATGCGAGCGATTGAAAACGCCGATTGATCCTTTAGGCGGAACGCGCTGGTGAATCCGCCACAAAAAATCGTGCGCCAGCTCTTCCGGCGTCGGCGCTTTGAAGCTCGTGACGTGACAGCCTTGCGGGTTGATGCCGGACATGACGTTGCGGATCACGCCGTCTTTGCCTCCGGCATCCATCGCTTGCAACACCATGAGCAAGGCATGCTTGCCTTCGGCATAAAGCACTTCCTGCAATTCCGCCAGGCGAGCGATATTTTTTTCCAGCTCGGCATTGGCTTCATCTTTATCTTTGTATTTGCCCGTATAATCCGGCTCGAAGTCTTTGATTCGAATGCGTTCGTCGTTGGAAATCAGAATCGGCTGCTTCATGGTGTTCTCCTTATTCATGTACAGTTAAGTTTTTATAATATGATTTAACGAATAAAAGTCAAGTCGAATTTTCAAAGCTCAAATTTTAAAAGCTCTTGTTGTCTGGTGCAGTACGGTTCGCTTCGTTAATTTCTCACCATCCAAGTCTCACCAAATTCGCCTTCTTGCCGGTATATTTACCTGAAGTGTTTTTGAAATCAGCGCCGTTTTCTCGGCTGGATTTACTGCAACCTTCATCAGCAACATGGCAAGCAATCCCATGACAAAATCACGGTTCCGCTATCGGCTTGGCGTGGCAATGCTCGTTGGCGTATTGGCAATTTTTTTTAGAATCAGCGCCCGGCAAAATCTGCCGCCGGCGGACCGGCATTCATTGCGCCATGGATTGGCCCACCATCTCTCCTCTTATTCTTCCAAAGGGAAAAATGGGTTGGATAAACCCGACAACGATCGCGAGCTCGCTTCATTTGTTAGCCATGGCACGCCCGCGCTTGCCGATTCTACTTTCCAGATCAGTGCCGAGCAGGCCTGGGATTGGGTGAGCAACGAACAAGCCATCTTGTTGGATTTGCGCAGCTACGACGATTATCAAGTGCAACACCCGCAAGGCGCGCGGTCATTTAGCGCCGCCAGAATACCGGATCTGGAAGCCACCTTCCCGGATCGGAACCAAAACTACATTCTGCTGAATTGGCAGAACATAAACGTGGCCGAAGTCGCTGGCGAATTTGCCCGGCGAGGTTATCACCGTCTTTATAATTTAGACATGACTTCATCGCGAAACGGCCCTTACAAAATGAGCGAATGGGAACAAGCGAATCTGCCGATTGAAACCCCAAAAGTATTTCATCTCGATAGCGTCACGATCAAGCTGGGCCGCCATGAAGTTTTTAAGGATTCACTTGGAGATGCGATCAGGTTGGCGCATTTCCCCGTGCCGACCGTGGAACTTCTCCTCCGCTACCGCCCGCGCCTGGTTGAGCAATACGGCTATGATGAAGACAATAAAGATTTCAGAAACGAGATTGCCCACCTCGAATCCATTATTTCTGCCGCGACTTACGCCGGCGGCAAAATCTGGGTTGGCTTTGCCTTTTATCAAGGCCGCGGCCAGCAAGGTTACGGTGGCATCGGTTTCTGCGATCTTGCCACCGGCGACCTCGGCGTCTTGCGCCATCCCGCTCTCGTCAAACACTCCGTTAGAGATTTAGTGGTTACAGACGAAACCATTTACATCGCCACAATGGATGAATACGAGTTGAGCCGGGAAGCCGGCAATGGCCTGGTGCTGATCGACCGAAAAACTTTGCAGGTGCGCGCGCTGGTTCCACCCGGAACGCCGGTGCTATGGCACAAAGACGGAGGCGAGAACGCGGCGCTTTATTACGACAAACCTATTCCTGAAATTCTGGAAGATGGCCGTTTTATTCCCAAAGAAGTAGAGGGCTGGGATCCGATAGAATTGGGAACGGCTTTGAATTTGGGATTGGAAATATATATGATTCAAACAGCGGAACAAGAACGACGGCCAGGCATTGACAGGACAAATGAATAAGCCTAGCGGCACCCGTACACCGATTCACGCCCGCCATTTCTCCAAACGTCCCGCAGTGCCTGTATATTTTTTAAGCCAGAAGCCGTGCGTCAACATCACTCACGATTGGATTGGTTCATTATCAATTGGGACTATGATGATACTCTCTGCTCGCGTGTTTTTTTTGATAGTTTTGATTGGAAATGTGAGCGGGTCGAGCGCCGCCCGTATTAGTGAAAATGCAAATCGCGCTCGCGTTGCCATTGTTGCAGTGGATACATTTTACGTTTCCCCTCAAGGCAGCAATATCAGCGGCACTGGAACGAAAGACAAACCCTGGCGCAGCCTGACTTTCGCGCTCAGCCAATTGTCGTCGGACTCGCTTAAACCGAAAGCCGTCAAATTGGCCAACGGCGTTTATGGCACGACGGCCACCGGCGAGAGTTTCCCACTCAATTTGAAAAGCTGGATTTCGTTCATCGGCAGCGACAGCGTGAACACGGTGATCGATGCCAACAAAACCGCGCGCGCGATGGTGGGGCAAAGCGTTGCCAATGTTCTCGTTACTCGTCTGACGATTCGCAACGGTTTCGCGCGTGCCGACACTGGCGATGGCAGCCGCGGCGGTGGGTTGTGTCTGCGCAACTGCCGCCAGATCGCCATCAAAAGCTGCGTGGTGCGCTTGAACGAGGCCAAGACCTCCGGCGGCGGCGTTTTTCTGGGCGGCGGCTCCAATATTCTCATCGAGAACAATCAGATCGACAATAATCTCGCGCCAGACGGAGCCGGCATTTTTTGCAGCCGCACTAAGTCGGCGCCGATTCTCGCCAATATCATTCAATACAACATTGCGAAGAACAGCGCCGGCGCCGTTTATACCGACGCCGCCACGCCGGTGTTGCAGCGTAATCGCATTCGTTGGAACAACGCCAGTGCTGCTATCGCTAAAAACGCCGGCGGGGTTTTCGTCCGCGCCGGGGAAACCGTCATCGGCGGCGAGTTTGGCAAGGGCAACGATATTCACGACAACATTGGCGGCGCGCAGGGCGCGCAATTGTACGTGACCAACACGGCCAAGCCGGTCAATGCGCGCTACAACTATTGGGGAACGGTGCCGGACAATAGCGCCGTCACCTATCCCGCCTCGCTCGTCGATATCTCGAATTATCGCAACGTCGCCATCAGCATTCCGCTGGGCGCCACAGATTTTTTTGTCGCGCCGAGCGGCTCCGACCAGAACAACGGCTCGAAAAATGCGCCGTGGCACACGCTTACCTTCGCCTTCACGCAAATCTTTGCCTCGCCGCTCGACTCGTTGACGATCCATCTGGTCCCGGGAATTTACTCCGCAGTCGCCACCGGCGAAAAATTTCCCGCCTATGTGAAAAGCAACATGACTTTGCTGGGTGCTGCCTCGCCGTCCCCAAACGCTGAAACGATCATTAGCGGCGCGGGCGTGTCCAGCCGTGAATTGCTTCGCCTCGAAAATGTAGCCAAAGTCCGGATTGCGCATTTAAAATTTCGGGACATCAAGCTCAATGCAAAAGCCGGCGCCATTCTCGGCCGTCAAAGTGACGACGTGACCATCGAAGATTGCATTTTCGAGGACAATCAGTCACAGCGCGGCGTGGCCATTACTCTAGTCGACGTGCGCGGCGCGGAGATCCGCAACAATATCTTTCGCCGCAACAAGAGCACGGAGCATGGCGGCGCACTGGCTTTGTTGCAGGACAACTCCATCGTCTCCAACAACATTTTCACGGAGAATAGCGCCGCCAACGGCGGCGGTGCGGTGCATTGCGACTCCAGCAGCGAGGCGCGTTTTGTGCGCAATGAATTTCAAAAGAACGTTGCAGGTTTCGGCGGCGCGCTGTATATCACCCGCGCCAATCCCCGCCTCAACAACAACCGCATTTTATCGAACCACGCCAATATTTCCGGCGGCGGAGCGATTGCCTTGGATGGCGCCGCGCTGCCGCTGATCGGCGCGCGCGAATTGCAAGCGAATGATATTTATTTGAATACCGCCGTCGGCAGTGGCGCGCAAGTTCGCCGGCTCGACCCCGGTTTGAAGGTCGAGGCGCGCTACAATTTTTGGGGACAAATTCCCGACTCAATGCTGATCTATCCGTTCACGCAATTCGCAGTGGAAAACTATCGCCAGGTTTCGGAGCGCATGCAGTTGAATACGCGCGAGATTTATGTTTCACCCAACGGCAATGATGACGCGACCGGAATCTCGCGCCGTACCGCATTGCGCACCGTCGGGCAAGCGCTCCGGTTGTCATTCGGCCTCGCCAGGAGTCCGATGACGCTGCGCATGTTGCCGGGCCGTTTTGCCGCCGCGACGAACGGAGAAATTTTTCCAGTTGCACTCGAAAGTTATTGTACGCTGCGTGGCGCCGGCCGCGATTCCACCACAGTCGATGCCGAAAACCGCAGCCGCGTGTTTGAAGGCCGTGATCTCACCGGCAGCGCGATAACGGATTTGAAGATCGTTGGCGGCAAGGCTTCGGGTTATGGCGGCGCAATTTTGATCAGCCATGGCAAAACCGCAGCGGCGGACAAATCCATTGCGCTTACAATGCTGAATTGCTTGCTGCAAAACAATTCGGCAGCGAACGGCGGCGCCGTGACCGCGCAACGCAGCTACAAAACTGTGATCCGCAACTGCAAATTTGCCAACAACACGACGCAGCAAAGCGGCGGCGCCGTGGTGGCATTGGGAGATTCGGTGGAAATCAGCGCGTCGGAATTTTATGGCAATCGCGCGCAGGCCAACGGCGGCGCCGTGAATGTCGATAGCGCGGCGGTGCTGACTGTGACCGGCTCCCAAATTCACGACAATACGGCGGCGGCCGGTGGCGGCATCGCGGTGACGAATGGTTTAGCGAGAATTTGGCGCAACTTTATTCTCGACAACGCGGCGCAAAGTGGTACGGGCGGCGGCATCTATCTCAGCGCCGGCGGCACGGCGATGATCGGCGGCACGGCGGCAAACGGCAACGATCTTTACGGCAATCGTGCCGGAAATTTTGGCAAAGCGCTCGGTAGCGCGCCGCGCAGCGACAAGATCGAGGCGCGCCACAATTTTTTTGGCAACAAACCGGAAGCGACGCTCGTCGATAATCCGGCCATCTTCGATGTTTCGATTTTTCGTTACGTCACGATTACGATTCCGGTGAACAGCCGGCAGTTTTATCTCTCGCCCAAAGGCGACGACGCCAATTCCGGCGTAAGCGTCAATTCCCCTTGGCGCACGCTCACAACGGCGGCGCGACGATTTTTCACCGAACCCGGCGACTCAGTGCGGTTGTATTTGCAAAATGGCCTTTACTCGGCGAATAGCACCGGCGAGCGTTTGCCATGGCGCGTTCCCAATCGCGTCACGCTCATCGGGCAACACGCCGACAGCGTTGTGTTGGACGGCGGCAACAAAACGCGCATTTTTGACGTTGATCATGTCGCGCGCGTCAATCTGCGAAATCTGATATTGACCAATGGCAGCTATGCGCCGGCTGCGGCCAACACTTCGGCGCCACTTCCCTTCTCTGCCGGGGCGCTGCAAATTCACAAAAGTTCGCAGATTCGTCTTGAGGGCGTGCAGTTCCGGCGCAATGCAACCATCGGCGATGGCGGCGCCGTGGCCGCCGACTCGAGCGCTAATGTCATCTTGAGCAACTGCCGCTTTACCGAAAACAACGGCGGCGGCGGCGGAATTTTCTTCCAACGCACCAGCGGCGAAATTCGCCAAAATGAATTTCGCTCGAATCGATCACCCACTAACGGCAGCGCGATTTATTTGGACAGCGCCTCGCCGCGAATTATTGCCAATATACTCGTGGGCAATTCGGCTGCCGCAACTGATATGGGCGGCGCGATCTTTTGCGCCGGAAATTCGCTTCCGATCATTGGCGGCGCGGCGGGACAGGGGAATGACATTTATAACAACACCGGCGGCAGTAAAGGAAAAGCGCTTGCACGTGAAGGCAGCGCGCCGGTGATCACCGCTACTTTTAATTATCTCGGCGTTGCCCAACCGGGCGAGACCGAAGTTTCTCCACTGGACGGCTTCAACCTGAATTTCAGCCGCCAGGTTCCGATTGCGACGAATGGCAAGCCGATCGTTACGCAAACAACGCCGCGGGCCGGCTCATCCGTTAGCGCCGGACGGCAAGACACGCTGGTTTTTAAAATTTCGGCGTATGATCCGGACAACGATTTGCTCACGTATATTTGGACGCTCGACGACGGACCCAGCCCGCTCGGCTACGGCGCGAGTTATACGTTCTATCCATTTTATGCCGGCCTCGGCGAGCATCGCCTTCGTGTCGTGGTAAGCGATCAGCGCGATACCGTCAGCGTGAATTGGCGGGTGACGATCTCCACCACCGGCGTCACCGCGCGCCAGGCGAAGCTGCCGAAAACTTATGCGCTGCAACAAAATTTTCCCAACCCTTTGCGCAGCGCCGAGGGAATGACGGTAATACCATTTCAAATTCCGCAACCGAATGAAGTCATGTTGGAGATTTACGATTTGCTGGGCCGCCGCGTGCGCTTGTTGCAGCAGGCGGCGAAGCCGCCAGGATTTTATTCCGCTATTTGGGATGGCCGTAATCAGCAGGGCCGCCTGGTGGAAAGTGGAATTTACTTCGTGCGCATGCAGGCGGGAAATTTTTCGGCAATGCAAAAAATTTTGGTGACGAGATAGGGTTTGTAGTAACCGCTTTAGGGGTCAGTCGTGACAGAGCAAAAATCGCCTTATTACAAAACAAAAATGATTTGCAAACGTATATAGATGGTGGTTTGGAGATATAGATTTGAGTAACCCCGATTCGACGCCTGAAGGCGTTACTACGAACTTTTTAAAGAGCTTTTGGCGTCCGTGAGGGGCGTTGTCTGCAGGAATAGATGGCGCCCCTTTTTATTTTTGATTTCGGGTTTGGGATTTCGGATTTTAAGTGTCGAGTTTTGGCAATATATTCCAGGCAACAATTTACCAAAGTCCACTGCGCTTACTCGAACAACCATGAATTTCTTTCGACAGACCATTACCGGCTTAGTTTTCTTGCTGCTTATTTCAGTTTCCGCCCAAGCGAAAATTCTCGCCGGACCTTATCTGCAAAATCCAACACGAGCGAGCATCACGATTCGATGGATCAGCGACGACGGCGGCGCGAGCGTTGTACAATACGGCAGCGACTTGAAACTCACAGCCACGGGGCCAAACGGCGTTTTTTATAAAAAATTGGGAAGCTATCTGCACGAGGCGACCATCAGCGGTTTGCAACCGAACACGCGGTACGCCTATCGCGTCAAGTCCAATGGCACCCTCAGCGAGCAATATCATTTCAAAACCGCGCCGGCGGCGGGATCGCCCATTTCTTTTCTCGCCATCAGCGATGCGCAGATGAAGCCCGATCTGCCCGCAACTGTCGCGGCGATCGATAAGCTGGTGCAACCCGATCTCATCATTTTCTCCGGCGATTTGGTCGATGAGCTGGATCGCGTGGCGGATTGGTACGGCGACGAGCGCAGCTTCTTCGACGTCTTCACCGGACGGCAACCCGGTGCACCCCTGTTGCAGAAAATTCCCTTGTTTCCTTCCTTGGGCAATCATGAGTACGGAGAAAAATCCCGGTCCGCATCTTATCTCGACGAGACGGAGAGTCTGCAAACTTACACCGCGCTTTTCAATTTGTCCGGCAACGAACGGTACTATTCGCATGATTATGGCAACGTGCATTTCATTCATCTCAACATCGCCCGGCAGTGGACGAGCAACGCCGCGACCAAACCGCAATGGATTCTTGGCGATCCGATAACGCCCGGAAGTCCGCAATTCCAATGGCTCGCAAAAGATTTGACGCAAAAACGGCAACCGTGGACCGTGGTGTCATTTCATCACCCGATGTTGGGACAGGGACACAACACCTCGCCGTTTTTCTGCGATCCGGAGAAGAAAGCCGACGGCACTTACCAATATTCGCGCGACGTTCTCTACAACGATTTGCGCCCGCTCTTTGAGAAGCACGGCGTCAATTTGGTGATTTGGGGACACAGCCACGCCTACGAGCATTACAACGTCAACGACATTGATTACGTGGAAGCGAGCTGCATCGGCAACACTTACGGCTTTCCCACCAAAGAGCCGCACGGTTTGACGCCGGTGTATCAAAACTCCGAAGATCGTTCGTTCGCATTCGTCCAAACCGACAATGCAAAGATAGCGGTAACGACTTACCGCGCCCCGGACGGCAAGGTTCTGGAGTCGTTTGAGATTCGGAAGAAAACGCCAAGAGCCCAATAGTCTAAAAGCATTTGCATTTTCCCCGCCTTTTGCCTATCTTTAATCTCTATTCAACGGGCGTAGTCAAAACTTTTCCCGCAGTATTTATTGTTGCCAATGGACACCTCGACCTTCGTAAACTTGCTTGAGCAATACGAAAGCGAGACGTTGGAATTCAAGCGCGAATTGCCCTCGTCATCTGACTTGGCTGTGCTCATCAGCGCCTTCTATAACACCCGCGGCGGCACGATTATTATTGGCGTTGATGACGCGCACCAACTTGTAGGCGTGGAACGCCCGCAGAATGTGGAAGTCGGTATCCTGAATATGATCCGCGCTCGCCTCAATTTAAACCTCCCGCCGACGATAAATATTGTGTCGTATCAGGATCGAGAGTTTGTGGTCGTTAGTTGTCCCAAAGGTATTCAACGCCCATATTGGGTGCGGGACCATGCTCGTCCTTATATCCGGATCGGTTCCACTTGTCGTGAGGCAACGAATGATGAAATTCGAAGAATGTACATCGAAGATCACGGTCTGAGTTACGAATCGATGGCATTGCCGAGTGTGACGATGAATGAGATCAGCCCGGAAAAAGTCAACTGGTATGTGACGCGCAGAGTACGCGGCGGGCAGGTTCCAACTGGCTCACTCCCCGAGTTGCTGGGGAAATTGGGTGTGCTGACGACAAAAGGCAACGCCGTGGTGCCAACCGCTGCCGGCCTTCTGCTCTTCGGTCGCGATCCACAAAGCCACCTGCCACATTCCACGCTGCGAGTCGCACGTTTTCTCGGCAACGACATGGCCACATTTTTGGATCAAGCCGACATTACTGGCACCATCCCACAAATGATTGACGAGGCCGAGAAGTTTGTGAGCCGCAACACCCGGCATGGCGTTCGCATCGTCGGTTTTCGACATGTGGATGTTCACGAATATCCAATTGAAGCCATTCGTGAAGCCATTACCAACGCCTTGTGCCATCGGGATTGGGGGCATATCGGCATGCAGGTTCGAGTGGCGATCTTTGACAACCGAATCTTTGTGGATAGCCCCGGACGGCTGCCGCCGGGCGTTACGTTGGAGACTCTGGATAAAGTTCATGTATTACGCAATCCGATTATCGCACAATTGCTCTATGACATCAACTACATCGAGAATTGGGGGAGCGGCATCCTGCGCATGAAAAAGGCCATGAGCGAATATAATTTGGCGCCGCCCTTGTTTGAAGAACCCGGCCCCAACTTCATCGCAACATTCTATGGCCCAAGCGAACGATTTATGAGAGAAATAGAGGCGCGGCCAGAATGGACGACTGGATTAAATGATCGCCAAATTAAGGCAGTAGAATATCTCGCTGAACAGGTTAAGATTACAAATCAAGCCTACCGACAGTTGTTTGCAGTAAGCTCAAAAACCGCTGCTGATGACTTAAGTGGCTTAATGAAAAAGCAACTGGTCAAACGGCAGGGGGCAGGTCGAAGCATAGTGTATATTTTTTCACCTGAAAAAGTATAATCATGTAGAATCGTGTAGTAATCGTGTACTAATCATATCCTAATCGTGTAGCAAGCGTATCAAGTGTTGGCAAAATGATGGATAAATGATCGATAATGATGGATAAGAGATGGCTATATTTTCAAAAATAGTGTACAGCCTTACACTCTTCGATAAACTAATTATCCAAAATCGTGTGCTGATCATTAGTTCTCGACAAATTTGCCAAGCTTCAAATCAACGGAGGAGAGAAATGAAGAAAATCATCAAGTTCACAACGCTTGGACTTATCGCGATGGCATCAACGCTCTCAGCGCAAGAACGCATCATCGCCATCCAAGCCGGCAAGCTGATCAATGGCAAAAGCGATGCGGTGTTGAGCGGTGTCACAATTTTGGTGAAAGACAATCGCATTGCAGAAGTGGGGAAAAATGTCAAAGTTCCTGCCGGCGCGCAAACTATCGACCTGCGCAACGCCACGGTGCTGCCGGGGCTTATCGACGCGCACACGCATATTCCTCCTGCAAGGCGATATTACTTCAGCGGAGTATGACGAGCAAATCTACAAGGAGTCGATTCCGTATCGCACCATTCGCGCCGTGGCCGCGGTGCGCACGGCGTTGATGAACGGCATTACCTCGATGCGCGATGTGGAAACCGAGGGGGCGATGTACGCAGATGTCGATGTCAAAAAGGCGATCAACAACGGCGTCATCCCCGGGCCGCGTTTGTGGGTGTCGACTCGCGCGATGGCGCCGACCGGCGCGTATGGGCCGAGCGGTTACGCGTGGGAATTGAATCTTCCGAAAGGTGTGCAGATCGTCGATGGTCCGGATAACTGCCGGCAAGCGGTGCGCGAGCAAATTGCCAACGGCGCGGATTGGATCAAAATTTATTGCGACCGGCGTTACTATATCGACAAAGACGGCGGGCTTTCGAGCCAACCGAACTGGGCGCCGGAGGAGATCAAAGCTATTGTCGATGAAACGCATCGTCTCGGCAAGAAAGTGGCGGCGCATGCGATCGGCCGCAACGGCATCAAAATGGCGCTCGATTCCGGCTGCGATTCCATCGAGCACGGCGACGGCTTCGACGACGCGCTGATCGCGCAAGCGGTGCGACAGGGAACTTTCTGGTGTCCGACCATGCTCGTTACCGAGTACGTTGCTCCAGGTCGCGCTGCCGCCGGCGCAGAGATTTGGACGAAGATGCTGCCGATGCTCCGCACCGCTGTCGGCAAAGCCGCGAAGGCCGGCGTAAAAATCGCCATGGGCACCGATGCCGGCGGCTTTCCGTGGACGATGAACCAGGCCGGCGAGCTGAAGCTGATGGTGAATGCCGGCATGTCGCCGATGCAAGCGCTCAAAGCGGCGACGATGGTTGCCGCGGATTTGCTGGACCAGGAAGCCAACCTCGGCAGCCTCGAAGCCGGCAAATTCGCCGACATCATCGCGGTGCCGGGCGATCCTTTGCAAGATATTTCGGTGATGGAGAAGGTGAGTTTTGTGATGAAAGATGGGAAGGTGTATGTGGGCGGGGCAAAGTAATTGGCTAACCAGTTTGCCAGTTTGCCGGTCACCCTCGACTTTCGTTATTTTAAGGAGATGCTTGAATGCAATTCAAACAATTTTGGCAACGTCAAAAGATGACTATTTTTCGTGGAATGGCGGTTTTATTCGTTATTCTTGATATTTTGTTGGCGTGTCCAGATCTTTATTTGGTGACGGGCTATATTCTGGTTATTGCTTTTCTCATCGTGCATGTACAGCAAAAATATCGCGAAACCATTCGTCACGTCACGATTCCTGCTTTCGATTCAATTCAACCTGACACCAATGCGCCGCTGAGCCTCTCCAAGGTTTTAGAGCAGGAGTTCGAATATATTAAAGAGACCGCCTCACAGGCCATGAACGACCGTCATACGATGGTCAACTATTTCTTGTTGTCAGCCGGCGTGGTCTTGGCAGGCATCGGCGTCATGGTCAGCAAGGAAGGCGGCTCAGAATTTCGCTATCGCTACGAGACGATTGTAGCGTTGAGCCTGCTTTTTAACACAGTCGGATGGGTGTACTTTATGCAAGTGGTACGCCTACGCCAGGCGTGGTGTGAAAGTGCTCGCGCGATGAACCACCTTAAACAATTTTTTGCAAAACACTGTGAATATCCGCCGGAAGTTGCCAAAAGCGCCTTTCGTTGGAATATTGACAGTATCCCGCAGGCAGCCAAAAAAATGACCGTATTTTATTTTTCGGCACTGCTCATCAGTCTCCTGAGCGCTGCGGCGATTGTGCTGGCCAGTGTCATTTTGGTAGGCATCGAACAACTTCGCGGTCCCGAATCTGAGCTAATCCCGCCGCCTTATCTATTAATCGGTGCAGGATTGGGCCTCTATCATTTATTATTTCAAATGTCGATGTACACGGCTATGTTGGAAGAGATCTATGCGCCGGCTATTGAACACCAGAGCAACCGCGTTGAGCCTCCTCGCGCCAGCGCTTGAAAAACCTGTGCTTCAAAATATGAAGGTTCCCCATGAAGGTTGAGTTGAAAAAAGAACTTGTGGCTTACGACGACTTTTTCAAAATCATCGTCGGCCGTTTGCGATTCGAGAAATTTGACGGTACGATGTCGAAGGAAGTGCGCCGCCTGTCTATGGAGCGCGGCGATGCCGTGGCCGTGGTTTTGTTCAACCGCCAAAACAACACGCTGGTTTTAATCCGGCAATTTCGCTACCCGGTCTATCGCGCGTTGAAAAAGAAAAACGGCTGGCTCTACGAGTTGGTTGCCGGCGTGGTGGAGCAAGGAGAAACCCCGCAAGGGGTGGTGCGGCGCGAGGTCATGGAAGAAGCCGGCTACAAAGTCAAAAAACTCAAACTGCTGGCGCGTATCTTCCCCTCGCCGGGCGGCATGTCCGAGCGCATTTATATTTTCTACGCCGAAGTCGCCAGAAGAGAAAACGCCGGCGGTGGCCTGGCCTCCGAGCACGAAGACATTCGCGTGCTCGAATTGCCGGTGGCGAAAGTCTATGCGATGCTCGATAAAGGGAAGATCGAAGATGCGAAGACATTGATTGGGTTGTTGTTGGCAAGGGAGCGGGTTGGAGGGTAGAAATGCGCTCTTCATGTTCGTACATGTGGAGCACCCGATCATGATGCAATGGAAAGACCACTTCCGGTCGCTCAGAGTGTGGAATGGCGAGGCAATATTTTAGCGACCGGCCAGTTTATTTTTGGAACCTTTTTCTCTTCCATCAACTACTTCAGCCGGTAATGGAACGGCATTGTGACCCATACCGCAACCGGCCCGTTTTGCATCATCGCGGGGGTGAAAACGAACTGCGCGGCCGCGTCAAGCGTTGGCTGGTTGAAGATCTCGGACGCGCTCTTCACGACGACCGCCTTTTTCACTTTTCCTTCCTTGGTGACCCACAGTTCCACCCAAACGGTGCCTTCGATCCCGGCCTTGCGGGCAATTTCGGGATAGCCGGGTTGCACGCGCTTGATGATAACAGGCGCTTTCTGGAAGATGACGACTTTCGGCGGCGGGCTGTCTTCTTCAATTTGAATAGGCGCCTCAACGGTCGCCTCTCCACCGCCGACTCCTGCACCTTCGCCACTCGTTTCGCCGATGGCATTCATTTCCTGTGCTGTCACGAAAGTTTGTTCCGGATTCACTTCAGCGTCGGGCACCGGCACTGGAATGCCGGTACTCGGCTTCACGGCCGGTGTTGCGACCGAGATCAGCGGCGCGTTTACGCCAGATAGCGAAGGTGGCAGCCCCAGATTGATGTACTCGATTTTCACCTTGATCAGAGGCGGGGAAAAAGTGTCATCCTTCAGAAAATAAATACCGCCCCAGTAGAATCCGACGAGGCTATAAGCGAACGCGATCCCAAGCGCTAAGGCGCTTGCCAAATATTTACGATAGGCGCGCTCGAGGTCCGGCGCGCCGTAAGGAAAACCAGTTGCAAGAATGAACTCAGACATAAGTCCTCCTTCATGGTTACTTGGTCGCCGCCTTACTCGAGTAAAAGCTGTTTGGTGCACCATTAATTTAATTTTTTATCGCTTCAATAGTCATGCCGAAATAAAACGGACGCATAACATTTTATAAATATAAAACCAATACTATCAACTTTGTAGTAAGCAGTGAAATAAGGTTGCAAAATACAAGATCAATTTAACACCACGAGACTAAAAAATCGCCAAATCAATATTTAAAACAAATTTAAAGCGGCTTGCACATTGCAAGGCAAGGATGGCGCGTCACCGAGAGCGGGGAAATAATCGGCAAGGGGTGTTGAATACGATAAAGCTGATGAGTCAATCATTTGTGGAAGGAAATAAACATGCGCTAGCTCTCAATCCAGCTTCACCTCTTTAGGCTCTTTGGGAGGTTGCTCTTCTATGAACCACGGTTCAGGGTCGGGTTGAGGCTGAATTAGATCAATGTCCGAAGGCGTAGTCGTAAATTCTAAAGCGTCTTTAAGTGCGATCGAATTTGCAGGAGCCACTTTGATTTTGTATTTGATATTGACATCATTGTCAAGCAGGCCGACGGCCGGCACGGTGGCGGTTCCGGTCGTTATATTGCGCTTCTGATCCGGAGGTGCTTGCGCAATCATGTACTCGTCGTTCTCGTTTCTGATCGTCAACCAGATTGGTTCATTCTCACTGTGTTCATAAATTGTGACCGGAAAGGAGAAACTAGGATAGATAAGTTGGAGCGTTCCACCCAAAAACTCATTTTCGCCACGCGCGAAGGCGTGCGGGGTTTTGAATAACATAGCCGGATCGGTCTCGAGAGGAAAGTATTGTCCAAGCTGAGCCATATCATCCTTAATGTTCGTTCGCTGCAAATAGCTGTTCAAGGCGTCGCTTATTTCGATCATGCGCTCTTTTTTGGCATCATCATGAAGCTTGCGGTTGTTTTTTCGTTTAAGATTGCTTTCGCTAACGGTTTCTTTCAATTTCTCATATCCTGCTCGCACTGTCGCTTTGGCCTGGGTAAGCGCTTGGCGCAGGTAATCTTTGCTCACAATGGCTTTGTGATACCGGAATCGCAAAGGTTGTCTGCTTAGGCGCTCGAGACGCTTCTGAAGCGCTTGCGTTTGCTCATAGACCTCACGCAATGATTTTTGTTGCTCCGGCAATTCAGCCGCATTTGTCGCGGCCCGGCCAATGTGCGCATCGACTTTTTCGAGCAAGATCTGCGCTTGTTCGCGCAACGCTTGTGCCTCTTTGCTATTCGAAGCATCGATGAGTTTTTCCAATTGTTTGATAAGCTGCTGTAGAATGCGCCGGAGTATGTCACCGAGCACAAGATTGAATAACGGAGGCATGCCCACATCCATCGCCAATTCGAGGGGATAGCGCAGATAATACAGCACATCAGCCAGAAGCGCGGCCATGGCTTTGAAATACTGGCGCCAGCGCAGATCAGAAGCTATGCCGGTGAAATCGGCGACGAGAACGCTGGCAACGACGGCAAGTAAAACCACGATCCAGACCGTCGAGTGCTCACTCAATGTATCAGTCCGAAAATGATACGTTTCGGTAAAAGTGCCAAGGCTATAATCACCTCGATAAACTTCCATTTCGAGATCAAAAGAATAAACTTCCCCTCTTGTGTCCGTCGCCGGTGTAAGGCGGACCACGCCCGCGCTTGCCATCTTTTGCAATGCCGCTTGTAAAGTGCCTCCGCTTGCGTGGGACGAGATCGTGATCTCAGCCGCTCCCGATCGAACGACGGTGGGAGAGAATTGGACATATTCCCTAATAGACTGGTCGATACTAATCGTCTTGTCTTTTCCAAGAACCCTGATGAGTTTGGCATACGTATCCAATTCGGCGCTGGCGTTGAGGCCGAACACATTGGTTTCGCAGGCGACCTCGTCTCGTGCCAAAGTGAGAATGTTATTCAGATAGTAAACCTGCTCAAATTTATCCGGACTGTCATAACCGGCATCCAAAGCGTGAATAAAAAACCAGTTTCCGACGATCACGATTACCATAACCAAAAAAGTCTTGGCACTATCACGTGGGCGCTTGGGAATCCACCGTGGCAGATCATCCACTAACGGCTTGGATTCTTGAAACCAATTCAAAACCCTGGCGTAAAGTTTTTGCCAGCCGTTGCGCAAGCCTTGCTTTAATTTGTAGATAGTTGCGCCGGTTTGTTCTATAGCGTTCGCCATCAGATCAAATCTTTGGTTTCTCATTTTGATTGGCACCCAAAGTAAAGCGGCTGAGCGCCGGTTGCCCGTTTATCGGCACCTCCGCGGACAAGCCCAGTTTGCAAGCATACAAATCTTCGATAATCACGTCGATGTTTACCGGCCAGCCGATCCGCTTCTCAAAAATTTTCTGATGAGGTATTTCCAGACGCCAGATATAAATCGATTCATTTGTCTCAGGCTTGGAGGGTGTCGTTTTAGTGGCTATCGTTGTCCATTGCCCGCTATCTTGCACTTCAACGCGAAGCCGGGCTTGCGGCAAAGTGCCGCCACAGGGGTGCATGGCGCGCATTTCGATTTGGAGATTGAACTCAGGCGGTTCGCGAAGATGGAGCAAGCGCCGCCACCATGTGCGTGACTTGGACGCCGGAATGATGTCACAGCGATCCACTCGTACTAACCAATTGTCTTTGATGACCAAGCTCACACGTTTAAGCGCTATCGCGGGATCGAGAGATTCCATCCCCCAGCTTTTTAGCGAGGCGAATACGCGAGCTTCCGGAAATTGGCGCCGCAACCCGGCGGTGTCAACGGCAAAGGCATGCAAATGGGTGGGTAAAAGCCAACTCATCGGATTGAGCGGTCTCAGGCTGGAATAACTTCTACCCTTTTGGGTCTGAACAAAAATTCGCAATTTGCCGGCAAGCTCGGTTGTCGTGATCTCATGATCGACCTCAACTTGAATTTCCACGTAGCCGGGATCGACAACCGGAAAAATCGATAGCCCGTTGTCATGTTTCTCAGGCTGCGCGAATCGCACCCATCGCAAAATCTGCTCGAGCTGCTCGTGCAACCGGCGCCGGTTGTCAACCAGATTTTCCGAAATGATCGTAACCAAATTCGACCGGATCAAACCGGGCGCGGAGAATGTTGGCTGTTGTAAACCACTTGATGAAAGCTTAGACAGCGGCGAAGCGTTGGCGAGACTGTCTAACAACTCAATGTGCACGTTAGGCTCATGATGCCTATCGTACCCGGGCTTGCCGAAGCCGATAAAATAAAACGATGACTGCGAACGGTGTTGTCGTAATGAAGCAAACAACGCGCGCAATTTCCGTATTTCCTCATCGTTCAACGGCGAGGAATCGTCGAGATCATATTTTCCGTCGGAGATGAAAAAGATATAACGGGGTGCGTCGTCACGCCATGGCAATCTGGGCAACAACGAAAATGCCGATCCAAAGTCCGAATATCTTGACAGATTCCGCCGGTTTTGGGATTGTTGTTTCATCTCTTGGAGAAAAAGGCCAAGCGCGTTCAAGCTATCTCGCGTAAACCATCGAAGCTTCTCATTGTAGATTCCTGTTGCACGCGCCCCTCCAAAAGGAATAACCGCAATACGAGTTCGCACCGTGTCAGCAAGCTTTCCTGACAATAGCTTTTCATCGTTCAAAACGCCCTCGGCGATGCGCAAAAGAACTTCCCAACGCACGGCCAACGAGTCATTCTCGTACATCGTCTTGCTCTGATCTATAACAAAGACGATATCACGCCATTGTAGTTGCGTTTTGCACGGCTGGAATTGCGCTTTTGGGTTTTTTGTGCAGCCTGCAAGTCCCGCGCCCGAAAGCAAAACGAAGCCAAGCCACTTCAACAATCTGACACTGCGCCCTTTGTTCATGCACTTCCACCCGAAACGTTCTGTCAATGTGTTTCGTTCAATTTACTTGAAATTGTACAGAGGAAGGCTGTGCAGCACCACTTATCCCGGCGGGCAAAAGTAGTCGTGCGATTTGAGGAGAATTGAGAGTTGCACCGTGATAATTGGCCTGGCGACATTCAAACTTAATCGCCAGGAGAAGCATTAACCCACAAAATATTACAGAAAATCCTTATCAAAGTCAAGCAATTTTTCCGCCCATAAACAAACCAGCCGAGACATGACACGCCTCGGCTGACTATAGAGTTCACCTGTCTGCGACAAACTGCTGATCAATTTTACGTTTCACGTTTTACGTTTCACGTCACCCGATCTTCAGCGACTTCACCGTCTGCTCAAACACCGGCAGGAAAGCGGCACGCATGGGCGTGAAATAGTTCATGATGATGCGATAGACCTGGTCGTCTTTAACGAGAAAATAGGCGCGGCTGGCGATATCCCGGGCCGGCGAGTAATTGAGATAAATCGCTTTTTGGCCGGAAATCGTCATCTCGCCGCCTTTGCTGGCTCTGGCGTACTTGTTTTGATTCTGCTCAAAAACTTTGTCGACAGCCAAGCCTTTGGCGGGAAAGATGTCGATGCGAACCGTGCAATCCTGGCGATAGCCTTTGAGCTCCAGGGAGAATTTCATGTCGCCTTTGGCTGCCGGAAAAGAGGTTTCAAAATTGTCCGGATAGGAAATTTTGAGAATGTTGTTGGAAAAATCCGTGAAGGTCGTCGAGGGCAGAGACTCGTCAACATCGGCCGCCTTCACTTTCGGCCGCGGCAGCCGGATTGAGGCGATCAACGAATCCATAATGTAGCTGTAAGGCACAAAGAGATCGTTGAACGCCGCATACTCGAGATAATATTGCACGGAATCGCGAATGGCATAAACCCGGGTGGTCGAGAGCTTGTTGGTTTGGGTATAGTTGCCGGCAAAAGAAAACTTCCTGGCTTCCGTGCTGTCGATTATGATCGTCTCGACGGGCTTCACGATAAAGCCTTCGCTCGATCTTTCCTTGGTATACGTGTTGACAATCTCATCCAGTGGTTGCAGCGAGTCGGGGCGCTCGTGGAAAACGGTGATTTGTATGTCAAGATCGTCTTCGCGCTTGTCTTCGGCGCGGGGGTCGACGAATCGTTCTGCGGCTTCGTACGATGACGTGAGGGTGATGCGTCCACCTTCAGCGGTAAGGTGCCAGCCTTTCGGATGCGTGAAGCTAAGCCCGAAAAATGGATCGCTGTATTTCTCCCACTCCGCAATTTGGGGATATTCCTTCTTCTTGGCGCACGCGGAGACGAGCAGCATGGACACAAACAGGAGTGTAAATAGTTTTGGGACAGTGACACACGCTTTCATACGGGGTTCCTTCCTCTGGATAAATTGACATAACGCCAATGGATTACTGTGAATTCAGCCGTGCCAGCACTTGCTCCAGCTCTTTTTGGGCGACTTTATTTTTGGAGTCGAGCTTCAATACGATCCGGTATTCCTGGGCGGCCTCTTCCAATTTGGTCATCGAAAACAAGACCTGCGCTTTGAACAGGTGAGCCGGCACTTCGTCGGGTTTGAGCTTGATCGCTTTATCCAACCACTCAATCGCCTGAGGATATTTTTTCTCGGTAAAAGCCACGTAGGCGATGCCGCGATATGACTCGACCAGCTCATTTTTATATCTGGTCACAGCCGTATCAGCCAGCGTGATCACCGTTTCAAACTCCGCTTTGGCGATTTGCAAGGAATCTTCTTTAAATCTTGGGTGCATCAAACACCGGGCGAGATTGAGATGGGAGGGCAGATACTGCGGCCGCAGCACGATCGCCTGGCGGAAAGCCACGCGCGCCGTGTCGAACCTTCCCATTACCATGTTGCAAATGCCGTAATTGACGAACGAGCTGGTCGAGGTGGGATCGAGCGTATATCTTTTTTCAAACACGGCGGCGGCGCGATCCCATTTTCGCATCCGCATGTAGGTAGCGCCGAGATCGCCATAGACCTCGGCTTTGCTGGCATCAAGGCGCAAAGCCTGTTCGTAAGTCTGTGCGGCCAAAGAATCCTTTTTGGTTTGAATGTAGGCTTCAGCCAAACGCAGCGTGTGATCGAACCCCAGCGTGTCGGCCTTGGCAAGCTGGTTGTACCTTTCGATCGTGCGTTCATATTGCTTGGTCTCGAAGAGAGAATGGGCCAAAATTCGGAGTGCTTTGGTGGATTTGGGATCGGCTTGCAAAACTCGATCGGCTGCCGTAGCGGCATCGGCATAGTTGCGCCGGGAGAGATAGAGCGACTCCATATAAATCTCCCATCCCTTTTGGGAGGCGGGAAACCGCCGGACGAAAGTACGAAATTCCCGTGCCGCGTCCGCGTAGCGCTCTGCTCGAAAATACAATCGGCCCAGTTCAAACAAAGCGTCTTGATTGGTGGTGTCAAGCTTGGCGATGGCGCGAAGGGCGCGCGCCGCCTCAGTATATCGGCGCTGTTGGTAATAGGCCTTGGAGAGCTTTTGATAAACTCCGACATTGAGCGAATCCACTTTGGCCGCTTCTTCATACTGCAAAATGGCGTTTGGGATGCTCCCCATTTTCGCATAAGCGTCGCCCAACCCTTCCCATGCGATCGCACTATTCGGATTGGCTTCCTTGGCTTGGGAGAAATCGATAATAGCTTGGTCTACGGAATCGGTTGCCATGTGAAACAAGCCGAGCTGAATCAAAAGCGGCGCATTGTTCTTGTTGGCCTTCAAGCCCTTTTTCAACATCTCAAAGGCAACTTTATTGTTCTTTTGCGCGGTGGCGGCTTTCGCGACGAGAATGTAGGCCTCGGCGTTTTTGCCTTCAACCTCGAGCGCTTTTCTTGCTGCAACCTCAGCCGAATCCGCCTGGCCGGCCGCGAGATGTGCCTGGCCAAGCGTTAGCCACGCGTCGATATTGCGTGGCATGTTGGCAACGACCTTATTCAAGACCGCAATAGCTTCTTTGGCTTTGCCCTGCTTCAGCAGCGCTTGACCATCGGCGAGCTTCGACTGGCTGATAGCCGTGGAAAACACCCCCGCAAACAACAGCGCAAAGAAAAGAATTGATTTTCGCATTTGTTCTCATTCCTGCTTGGTCTGAATCACTCGAATCGGCATGGTTGCCGGGACCAGGCCGGCATCCTGAATGATCTTTTGCCCGGGATAGCTTGCCACGAACGTGGTGAAACCGAGCTCAGGTCCCGCATCTCTTGTCGTTGAAGAGGTAAAATACATATAGACGCCGTAATGGAAGGGGTAGATGCCTCGATGAATGTAGTATTGGTGTACTTTCACAAAAACGTCAGCGGAAGTGGTATCGGCGCGCGGCACGGCAAGCAGGCGCAGCACGGTGGTCGTGTCGGGAACACCTTGTGGCCTGGTAGCGCCGTAAAAACAAGCCGCCGAGACGACGCCGAACGCGCGGGGATGGTTCGCTACATAATCGAGAACTTCCTTTTGTGTTTGGGCAACAACGGCGGGAACAATGTCTTCTTGCAGATTCAAAAATTTTTGCGCCAACAATTCGTAAGCGCCGGAATTGCGGCCGGTGAAAACAAACTCAATGGGCCCCGCAAGGGCTTTTGAGCCGGACCATTTCGGCTGCGCCCGTAGGGCTTCCGGAACGCGGCTCCATTCCGTGATCTTTCGCGTCACGATATCTTTGAGAGAACTCAGCGCCATGTTCTGCACCGGGTTTTGCCGATGCACCACGAGCACCAAGGCGTCTTCGGCAATTTTGGTTTCCGTGATCGTAATGCCGGCTTTTTCGACGACACCGCGCTCTTCGGCATTCAGCGCTCTATCCGTAACGATCACCCGCACACTGTCATTGACCAGGTGCACGATGGCCTCACGGGTGGAAGCCGGCAACAACGTCACGCTGGCTGTTCCGTACAATCGATGAAATTCGTCGGCTTCTTTTTGCAACAATGGCGTATGGGATTCGCTGACGATGGCGGTGACGTGTCCCTTCGTGGGACTTGTTTCCGATTCCTGGCGATTGCAACCATTGAGGCTTCCGAGCAAAATGGCCGTACACCAGATGATTCTATTCATCAAGTCTCTCCGCTTGTTTCGCCTGCAAGCGTGTCATCAAAAAACGATAGACACCCATGAGCAGAAAAACAATTCCCAGCATCACGCGCAAGGCGAGAGGAGCTTTTTCCGGCAAAAACCCGCCGGCCAAAACCACGATTCCCATGCTCATCATCACCACGGCAACCGTCCATGCGAATATCAAGGAAATCTTGCGGCCATTCATAGCTGTTTGCGCTCAATCAAGAAGCCAACGGCCGCAATCCCGTCTGTGGAATTGCGACTACATGATTTTCGCGAAAGGTTTTATTTCAGCTTGAAATGGAACGGGATCGAGACCCATACATCCACCGGCCCGTTCTGCATCATCGCCGGCGTGAAAACCATCTGCTTCGCCGCGTCGATTGCCGCCTGGTCAAAAATTTCGGAGGCGCTCTTCTGAATCACCACCTTTTTCGACTTGCCCTGCTTGTCGACCCAAATTTTAACCCACACCGTGCCTTCCAAACCCGCTTTACGGGCAATTTCAGGGTAGGCCGGTTGCACTTTTTTGACGATTTGCGGCCCTTTTTCAAACGGCACAAAATCCGGCGGCGGTCCGTCATCTTCAATTTTGATATCTTTTTCTATCATCACCTCGCCGCCCGCGCCGGCGCCTTCGCCGACCGATTCGGTGGCCGCGTTCATTTCCTGTTGGCTCGCAAAAGTCTGCTCCGGACTCACTTCCGCGTCAGGAACCGGCACCGGAATGCCGATGCTCGGCCTGACCGTCGGGGCAGCGACGGAGATCGCCGGCGGCACATTCGAGCTTTGCAGGGAAGGAGGCGGGCCAAGCTCGCTGTACTTCATGATCCTCACGACGTGCACCGGCTCATCATCTCTGGCAAGATAAACACCAAGATAATACGCGCCCAGAAGCAAGCCCACCACAACGATCCCAAGAAATTCGGCGATCGTCAAGTATTTGCGATAGTCTTTCTTCAGATCAGGCGCGCCGTAAGGAAAACCTACAGAAATGGCGAGATCGTGCATAACGTTCTCCTTGTCATTTACATCGCTGCCGCCTTCTCCATTAACTGCTTATCCTTATCAGTCATCGGCGCAAGGCTGAAGCGAGTGATATTGGCCAAATTGAGCTCGTCCATCACGTCAACCATCATTTTGTAGTTGGCGTCGCGATCCACTTTCACCAGCGTAATGAGCTTGGGATTGGCCTGGTTGCGCTGGATCAAAGTCGAACGCAGCTCGGTGAAGGGAAGTTTCTGCAGCGGCTCACTTCCGATGTTCCAAAAAATCCCGCCGTCTTTGTCAACGCGCAGCGTCAGCAGGCTCGATTCCGCCACCTCCACCGTGACTTTTTCATCCGGCGGCAAGTTGAGCTCCATCGTTTGCGGCTTGCTGAACACCGTGGTGAGCATGAAAAACGTCAACAACAGAAACGCCACGTCAACCATCGGCGTCATGTCGATGCGAATGCCGAGGCGCTTTTTCTTGTGCTTTTTCTGGTGTTTCGCATGACTTCTCGATTCACCTCCGCCCGAATCAACTGCGGCCATGGCAATGCTCCTTACGTTTTAGGTTTTTTCGAGATCGGTAACGAGATTGAAACGCGTAATTTTCGTTTTTTGCAAAATACTCATGACGTCTTCGACCGGCCCGAACGGCGCACCCCGATCTCCTTTAACGACGGTGCGCAGCCGCGGGTTCGCGATGCGCGCCTGGATCAGCAGATTGGCCAGATCGTTTTTCGTCACTTCCATACTGAGCTTGCGCCGGCCCTCTTCCCCAAACAATCTGAGGCGCAAGTTCTGCGAATCCAAGCCGAGAAAAATTCTTCCATCTTTGGCGATGGTGATCATCATGACGTCGGATTCCGGCAATTTGAACGCCGAGTGCGAAGACGGCAGCTCCACCGTGACGTCTTCCTGCGGCTTGAACTGCGTCGTCAGCATGAAGAAAGTCAGCAGCAGGAACGCCACGTCCACCATCGGCGTCATGTCCAACTTGATGCCCACACGGGCTTTTTTGATTTTTGGCATGGAAGAGGCCTCGCCTTATTTTTTCAGCGCCAATGATTGCACGATGGAATAGCTGGCTTCGTCGATCATATAAGTGAAATTATCGACTTTCGTCGTGAAGAAGTTGTAGGCCAGAATTCCAATGATCGCCGCGATCAAGCCGCCGGCGGTGTTGATCAAGGCTTCAGAGATGCCGAGCGCGAGCTGGACCGCGTCCGGTGCGCCGGCATGGGCCATGGCCGCAAAGGAGCGAATCATCCCGAGCACCGTTCCCAACAAGCCGACCATCGTCGCCACCGAGGCGATCGTGGACAGCGCCACCAGATTCTTTTCCAGCAGCGGCACTTCCAGCATCGTCGCCTGCTCGATGGCGGTTTGCACCTCTTTCATCACTTCTTCCTGTTCTCTGGTCTTGCCGGCTTCTTTCAAGGATTGATAGCGCTCGAGCCCGATGCGAATGATGTTGGCGCAAGAGCCGCGTTGTTGGTCGCAGAGCCCGATCGCTTCGGTGATGTTATTGGCGTTGATTTCGCGCTGAACCTTGTTCAAGAAAACCGGCAGCGAGCCTTTGCCCTGGGCGCGGCGCAACGAGAAAATGCGCTCAAACACGAACGTCACGACCATGATGGTGAGCATGATCAAGAGGGCAACGAGCCAGCCGCCGTCTTTGATGAATTTGGGCAGGCTCATATAAATAAAAATCGAGGCAACCATCGCCACAATCATCACGACCGTAATGAAAACGGATTGTTTCATAACGTGTTTCTCCTTGGGTTAATAAGTTCGGCCGAACGCCGGAGCCTTTTTACGCTGGGGCAGACTGCAAACTTTTGACCGCTTCGTCGCGCGTGTCGGTCACCTCGAACACGCTCGTGAGCTTCGTAATCACGAAGATATTTTGCACGCTCGTATTCATCCCGCAGAGCTTGACGATGCCCTTGTCCTTGCTGTACATGGTGTAGATGCCGACGAGCGCGCCGATTCCCGTACTGTTGATGTAAGTGACCCCGCCCAGATCGATAACGAGTTTTCGATTGCCTTGCTCGAAGAGATCGCGGGCCTTGGTTTTCAGCTCATCAGTCTCGCCACCGCCAATGATGGAACCCCGGGGTTCAATTATGGCAATTTCGAGATTATTGAGGGTCGTTACCTTTGTTGCCATAGAATCCTCGCCAAAATTCTTGGGTTACTCGAGTAAGATACTTATTGCGCAATTTAATTGTTTCTAAAATTTCAAGATTCGTGCCAGAAATAGTGCGAGCCTTGTGAACGTTAAAAAACAGAGGGTAACGCCTCGAATTGCTGTTGCAATAAAATAAACTATATTGCAAAATGCAAGAAAAATTTTTTCAATTTAACAAAAAGTCCGCTAAGTCTTGATTTGGGTGAGATTTCATGCCGGGTTGCAAATTGCAAGACGAAGAGGCGGAGGCGATTGAAAATTCAGTCTAAAAATACTTTGCAGCGTTTCTCAAAATCCATACTTCTTCCGTTTCCTCCACAGCGTCGCCGGATCGATGCCGAGAATCTGCGCCGCTTCGTCGTAATCTTTGGCGTGCTGCAAAACGCGCTTGATGTGCAGCTTTTCGACCTCTTCCAACGAAAATGTGTGTGCCGGCTTTTCGGCGGCGGAACGCACTTCCTCCGGCAAATGCGGTATCTCAATGACACCGTTTTTTGCCAACAAAGCGGCGCGCTCGATTACGTTCTCCAATTCCCGTACGTTGCCGCTCCAACGATAAGTCCGCAGCGTCTTCACCGCCTCCGGCGAAATCTCAAGCGCGCTGTCTTTGGCAAATTTTTTGAGAAAATATTGAATCAACAACGGAATGTCTTCCGGGCGCTCGCGCAAGGGCGGCAGCTTGATGCGAAGCGCGTTGAGCCGGTAAAATAAATCCTCGCGGAAACTGCCTTCTTTGAGCGCTTCGTCGAGATTCTTGTTGGTCGCGGCGATGATGCGCACGTCTACCTTGCGCGTGGCGCTCTCGCCCACCCGCTCAAATTCCTTGCTCTGAATCACTCGCAGCAGCTTGGCCTGAATGCTTGGCGAAATCTCGGCAACCTCGTCGAGAAAAATCGTGCCGCTGTCGGCCAGCTCGAATCGGCCCTGGCGGTCTTTTACCGCGCCGGTAAAACCGCCCTTCACGTGGCCAAAAAGCTCGCTTTCCAGCAAATTTTCCGGCAGCGCCGCGCAATTCACCTTCACCAGCATCTTGCCATGGCGCGGGCTTTTTTGATGGATGAACTCGGCCACCAGCTCTTTTCCGGTGCCGCTCTCCCCTTCGAGCAGCACGCTCATATTGCTGTCGGCGACGCGGCTCGCCAAATCGAGCATCGCCAGCATCTCGCGATTGTGCGTGACGATTTCGCCGAAGCCCTGCGTCTCCGCAACTTTCCGGCGCAGCGCCCGCACTTCCTGCGAAAGCTCGTGATATTCCAAAGTCTTCTGCGCGAAAAGCTGCAGCTCTTTGAAATCGAAAGGCTTTTGCAGATAATGATAAGCGCCTTTTTTCACCGCTTCGATGGCGCTATCGATCGAGCCGTGCGCCGTGATGATGACCACCGTCGTCTCCGGCGAATGCCGCTTGATTTCCGCCAAAATCTCCATGCCGTCGAGCGGCGCCATGCGCAAATCCACGAACGCCAGATCGAATTTTTCCTGTTGAATGGCCTCGAGCACGTCCTGCGGCCTGGAGATCAAGCGCGTCTGAAAACCGCTGGCGTCAAAACAGATGCCCATCGTTTTGAGAATGTTCGGCTCGTCATCGACGACGAGAACTTTTGCTGCGTGAGGTTCCATGTTTTCTCAAAAAACTCTTGACTTTTACATGTCAAAGACATATTTTGATAGATAAGGAAGAGAGCGGGTAAGTCCTGTATAGCTCTTGTGGTGTTCCCTTCCGAATGTAGGTAAAATAGCCACAGGGTTCTGGTTATACAGGGTTCGCTCTCTTTTTTTATTTATGTGGGTAGACTCGCTCAAAGGCCACTTTCTCCTTAAAAACCTCATACCATTCCGTCGGCAACTCTTTGAGAACAAGATTGGTAACGAAACGGTAGACGCGAGTTTTGTTTAACTGGAGATGATTGACAAAACGTTCCTTTTCAAGAATCACTGCCGAAATAGTAAATGGTATTGCAGCGATGTGACGATAGAAATACTTTTTATCTGCCAAATCAGTTCCCGTGCCTTTGAGCTCAATGATTGGCTTTGTCTTTCGTGAGTGTTTTTTGTGCAGCTTGTTTTTTATAGTTCGCTCGACCACCTTTGCAATCGCCTTCCTACTTTTATCATCAATAACTTCCAAAACCGCTATCACAAAATACTTTGACGCGCCCGAGCTTTGAATGTGATCACCAAGATCACCAGATTCATCAAGGTAAAGGTAGTACATTAAAATCCTGATTAGTTCGTAATCGTCTGTTTTGTATTTTTGGTGAATATACCATGAGTTCTCGTGCTAACCTGTTTGCTTGCGTTGCGTTTCTCGTTCCAGCGGAATCGTAAACATAAACGTACTGCCCTTGCCCAGTTCGCTCGTCACCCAGATTCTGCCGCCGTGCGCCTCGACGACTTCCTTGGCGATCGCCAAACCCAAACCCACACTTCCCGGCGTCGATTCGGTGGATTGCCGCACTTGCACAAACTTGTCGAAAATCGATTCCAGCGCCTCGGCCGGAATGCCGCGGCCGGAGTCTGCGACACTCACTTGAATCAGGCCGTTTTCACGGCCGGCGCTGATCGTCACCTTGCCGCCAGCGGGAGTGTAGCGCAGCGCATTGCTCACGAGATTCGTAATCACCCACGAAAGCTGCTCGCGATCCGCCGGAACATCGGGAAGCGCCGAGTCGATGGTCGTTTCGAAAGCAATCTCCTTCAAGCGGAACGGCACGCGCAAGTGCTTCAGCGCGTCATCCACCAATTCTTGCATGTTGACCGGCTCCTTTTTCATTTGATACCTTCCCGATTCCAGGCGCGAGAGGTTCAGCAGCTCTTTGACCAATTTCGTCAAGCGCTCGCAATCCGCCTTGGCCGTCGCCAGCAGCTCGCCCTGTTGCGCGCTCACGCCGCCGAGCAGCCCTTGCAGCAAAATGTCGATGGTCATATTCAACGAAGTGAGCGGCGTCCGAAATTCGTGCGACACCGTGGCCATAAAATCCGATTTCATCTGGTCGAGTTTTTTGAAACGGGTCACGTCTTGCAGCAGCGTCACCACGCCGTGAACCTGCCCCTGCTCGTCGGTGATCTTCGTCTGGCGCGGACGGAAATAGAGCGTGCGCTCGGCCTGCACCAATGCGAGCAAGTCTTCCTGCTGGGCGCCTTCATCACGCACCGGAGTATTCGCCGTCAAAAGCTTGGTCAACCGCTCGTCTTGGAACAACTCGCGCACGGACTTGCCCATCCAATCCTTTTCGGAAATATTGAGAGCTCTGATGGCAGCCTGATTCATCGCCAGCAAATGGCTCTCTTCGTCGGCCAAGATCACCGGGTCGGCCATGCTGGCAATGACCGCCTCCGACTTTTTCTTTTCCGCGATCAGCTCGGCAACGTTCATTTGCTCGTACGTGCGCAGCCTTTCCGTCATTTTATTGAACTCGCGGCTCAGCTCGCCGATCTCATCTTCGGTGGTGACGTCGATTTTCTGGTTGAAGCGGCCCTGGCGAATGCGGCGGATGGTCTGCGTCAATTTTCGCACGGGCCGGCGAATGCTCCGGGTAAATTGGATGCTGGCAATGATGCTCAACAGCAGCGCGATCACCGCCGCCATGATAACCGCATACGTCGCGCGATCCGAAGTTTCTTTTGCCCATTTCTCCGCCTTGATCATGGCGTCTTTGTGCTCGTCCGACAATTGCAGGCAAAGCGTGCTGAGTTGGTCCACCAAAGGCTGAATTTTTGCCGTTTGCAAGGTTTTGACGGCCGTGGTATCGCCCTGATCTTTCAACAACCGATAAAGTGAATAGCAGGAGGTTTCATAAACGGTGTGCGCCGCCACGATACTGTCGAAGGTCGCGGGGTTGGTGATTGGATCGAGTTCTTGAATGGTTTGTGCATAAGCAGAAAAAATGTCACTATTGGCTTTGAAGCGCGCCATCGCCGAATCGGCGTCTTCGGTCAACAGCGTCAAGCGGGCCTCATCCTGTCGCTCCAGAGCGTCGATCATGCTGTCGAAGTCGCGCACCCGCTGCGAATTTTCGCGCAGAATCCGGCCCGTGTCTCCCAACTGGGAAAAATTATAAACCGCAAAAATGCTGGTGATGATATTGATGCAAACGAGGACGAAATAGCCGAGCGCGATCTTATACCGCAGGCTCGTCGTGAGCGGAATCGGCTTCTCACCGAGATTCGCCAGCCACCAAAGGACTTTGTTCAGAAACATAACGCTTCAAAACTTTTTGCCCATAACACGCCAGGTCCTGGAAATAACAGCCATCCTATAAAAAAAATTACACAAATCTTGGGGAATAATCAAGCGATTTTTCGGAGGCGAGCAATACTTCAGTTGTGAGGGGAAACAACTGCTCTGGATTTTTAGGCAAGTGTGCGGCTGTAAGCAGAAACTATACTCGTTAAGGAATAAAATTACAGTCATTGCGAGGCGTTTTTTGCCGAAGCAATCTCCTGGTTTTTAAAGGATTGCTTCGCTGAGAAACGCTCGCAATGACTATTACAAAATAACCCTTAACGAGTATAATTCTGCATGAGCTACGCCTGAGGGTTTGGATTGATTGCCGTTTATTTCGCCAAAATCAGTTTAATTTGAGATACGTGGCCATCAACTTCCAGCCGACAGAGATAAACGCCGCTGGCAACGCGAGCACTGTTGTTGTCGGCAGCATCCCAGACAAAACTGTGGCTGCCGCCGGCAAGTGTGCCCGCAGTGAGAGTTCGCACCAACTGCCCGGCGGTATTGTAAATCGCGAATGTTGCCTTGCCCGACGCCGGCAAATTAAACGTGATCGTCGTGCTCGGGTTAAATGGATTGGGATAATTTCTCAGCTCAAGCGCACGCGGAATAATCGTCCCCTGCCGTTCGTCAACCGCGGTTTTCCCACCCAACGACACGGTGTAAGTTGCCGTGCCACCCGGGTTGTCTGAAAAAGCAATCGTTCCATTGGCGCCGGTGGTGCCGGTGGCGATCGTGGCGCCGGCTTTTTTCACCGTGTATTCCCGTTTCTTATCCAGCTCGGTGAGCAGGTGTTTGACCATTTTCGCGCTGTTGAGGCTATAAGCAAAATCAACTAGGGGCTTTTCATCTTTGCTAAAAATGACCAAGCGCTCCTTCTCGAGCAAGGCGCCGGTGAACGGCGCGCCGGAAATCGCTTCAACTGCCGCCTTATCGCCCATGGTGTTGGCGTCGCCGATTTGCATGACGGTCAAAAACAGATTCTCCGGTGAGCGGATTTGCAGCGTGTGATCGCTGAGCAAATAACTCGCAATCTCCTCGAAAGCGCCGCTATAACTCACTCGCGAGCCGTCCGCCCAAACCCACTCGTAACCCGGCCCGCCGAATTTGTGCAACGTCGCATTTTGCGGCAGCAGCGCGGTCAAAAACATCTGCCCGTGGGCGCGGTCGATGCGGTTGGCCACTTTGACGGTTTTCGCGCTGCTCGTCCAATGCCCGCTGCCAGCCGCATTCCAAGTTCCTCCTACCGCTTCGATATCTACCGGCGTGTGAATGACGAAATATTTTTCCTGCTGGGACGCGACGCGATCCATGATCACCACGAACTCGTGGTTGACCGGCCCGCGCCAATAAACCAACGCGCGGCGTGCCAGACTCGCTTTGTTGCCGCCTTTGTAGCTGCGCGTGTAATTGTAATTGACGTAGTCGTACAAACCCTGGCGATATTCGCGCGCTTCAACCGTGCCGATGTGTGTGTTGGCGCCGAGCGCAAAATCGGCCGGCGTATCCGCCTCGTCGCTGATATTGCCCCTTTCCAACGCCAACTTATGATCCGGCCCCAACCCCAACACGTTGTTTTGCGCCATGCCTTTGCCTTGATCCGCGCGCGGCACACCGTCGACCGCATTCTTGGTATTGACGGCGCTAATCACCAGCGGGCCAAACCGGTACAAATTGAACGCGCCGGATTCTTCCTCATTGTGGCCGTTTTGATACCAATATTGCTGGCTGAAAAAATGAATGAGCGTGGCGTCGTTGTAGCCGTGATCCGAGCGCATCACGTGCAGTTGGCCGAGACGAAAGCTCAATGGAATCCCCGCTTCGTCGGGCGATTTCTTCGCCACCTGCTTGGTGCCAAAAACAAATTTGTAGAAAAAATCATGAATGTGCGGGTCATAATAATTGTAATCATTGACCTCGACGCCATAGGGGCTTTTCTCACAATACCAGGCCGCGAAAGCGGCAAGATCGGGATCGGCGGTGACGAGCATCGCCGCCATCATGTTCATCACCGCCGACGTCAGGCGGTTCATGCCATCCATGACGGTGCTGGTATTTTGCTGGCTAAAATAATATTCCCCTTTATAGGGCATGGGCATCATGTTATAGTAAATGAAATACGGCGCATCATGAATCCAGGGGTTGGAAGCGAAAAAGTTTTCGCCCACAGCGCTGCCCGCCGCCGCGGCGAGCAGCAAGATGCCGGTATATCCATCCATCGCGTAAGAATCGCCTTCCACCCAATCACTGGACCCCTCGAACAGCTTCGCAGCCACGCCAAGTTGCCGCATGATAAAAACATCCTGAAATGAATTCATCATTTGCTTTGCCGAGGCCATATACGAGGCGCCGAGATCGTTGTCGCCGCAAAAGCACAAGGCCGCCGCGTAAATGTGAACATTGGCGGCGTAGTGGTTTTCCAATTTGACCTTTTCGGAATCATAGCGGTTGTTCCACATCTTGATCAGGCGATCGGCCATCGCACGTTTCTGCTCGATGGTTGACATATCATGCGTCCAATCGTAAACCACTTGTAACGCCAAGCTTCCCAACCCGCCGTCGCCGGTTGTGAGAATCTTGGCGCCGTGATGCGCCTCGCTCCACGAATCCGGCAGTTTTTGCGCGAGGTGCAGGCCCAGTTCCAACGCCTTTTGCCCGTACTCTTTTTTAGTGTGCTGCGCCGTTACGCCGTTAATGGTGGCTGGATCGACCTGATAAAGCAAAGCGAACGAGCGCGCCACGCCAAAAATCACGTTCCATTCTGCGAGCACGCCGGAGCCGGCCGGCGTGTTGTACAGCTTGTCGAGAGCGTTGATAAAATTTTGAAAATCGGCTTTATAGTAGGTGTTGATCCGGGTTCGCATCGCAACAACACCCTCGGCGGTGACGAAGAGACGCGGATGGGCACCTTTGGCGATGGGCGAATCAGGTTTAGGGATAAACGTCTGCGCGCGCAAATCGGCGTTTAGCAACAGCGCACAAAAAATTGTCAAAAAGGCCGGCAGTTTTTTTCTCATCTGATGCCTTCAGTTACGCAAAATTCTTATGAAATTCAATTTTGTAAAAAGTCGCAGGCTGCACACAGCGGCGAAAGCCAACTTATCTTTTATATGCCAAAGACGTGCCAAGTGCGGAAAAGCATTATGAGGCAGGGGCGGTCAAAATTGTAACAGCTTAGTCGCCTGAAGCGGAGTGCAATGCTTTAACATTGCACACGAGATGGAGGGTGTTGAAATTTTGGAATGTTTTGGCTCCCCACCAAACACAAAAGAATTTACAAACAAAAAAAATTATACCGGTGCAGAGCGCCTAAAATTCAAGCCTGGCCCAAAGCCGAATTTCTTCCGGCGAGGAAAGCACACCCAATTGCGGCACACCAAGCTCTCCCCTCTCCTGATCTTTTGCTGAAGATTTTTTGTGAGCCACCCAGGCGGCGTGGATGCCGCTAATGATGTGGTTGGCCAGCACGCCGGCCACAACCAAATTCGCGCGCGCAAAAGAGCGCTCGCTGCGCTTGCGCAGGTTGGCAAACTTGAGCTGGTTCACCTCGGTGTCCCACTTCCAGGCGTGCGTGGCCGGGTCGTACAAACCTTCCACGTCACGGCGGCGCAACCGGCTCTGGTTGAACTCATCGACGCTGATGAAATTGCCCGCATCGACAAAGAACTGATCGTCTTTATCTGCAAGCTCGACGCCGGCGTGAGTCGCCGCGAACAGCTTGTAATCGTTTTTCAGCCAATGACCGTATACCTGCAAAGAGGCAAATCCGCTCCACAACAAAACTTCGGTCACAAAGAAATTCCGCGCGGCCGTTTTGGCCCCGGCGCGGCGTTGTCCCCAACCCGGGATAACCGCAGAGCGCAAAAACGCGCCGCCAAACGAAATCGTGCCGGAAGAATGATCCGCCAGCGAGTCGTTCGCGGAATTGTGCAAAAGGCGCGCGCGCGCGAATTGAGAAGAGGCGGATTTGGCGCGAAAATCTATTTTTTCCTGCGCCGGCGCCGCGAACGGCAGCAAAAGGAAAAACAGCGCAGCAATACGGAGGGGTTTAATCATGATTTAATAAAAAAAATTTCTCTGAAATAAAGTTTGTAGTTGCGCCTTTAGGCGCCGTGCTCGCAACAAGGAACAAATGCCTTAAGGCATCACTACGAACACTCACCAGCTCATCTTCATCGTCAGCGCCGGAACGAGCTCTTGATCGTATCTTTGCATCTCCATTCCCATCGACGCTTTGATTTGGCGATTGAACTTGTACGTCGTGTAAGCCGCATCCAGCGCGCTGATCAAGTGATTGACCAGCACGATCGAGGTGCCATACGTGGCGATTTTGAACTGATCGTTGGCCTTTTTGCGCATACCCGCGTACTGCGTGCGGTTGGCGGAATCACGCTCTTTGGCTTCACCGCTGATGCTGTCATCCCAGCCGGCATTGAATTGATCGTACTTGCCGATATTTTCGTAGTAGGTTTGGTTGCGCTCGTCCGGCAGAAAGTGGCTGAACGTTGTGCTCTCGTAATCTCTGAGGCATGGCCGATTATTAACGTCGCAGCCGCTGAGTCTGGCCAAGGACGCCCAATACTCATCTTCCGACCAGTGCGTGTTCGCATACGCTTCGAACTCGTCCGTTTTCTTATTGCCGCTTTTCGTGTAAATCGCATACACTGCCCACGCTCCGACCTCAGCGCCGAGAAAAGCCAATCCTTTCAGAAAAGATTTGTTGTAAAATTCGCCGGCGCCGGGAATGACGGCGGAAAGCAGGAAGGCTTTGCCGACCGAACGCTCGCGCTGCGGCGAAAAGCTCGTGAGGGAATCAACAAAATAGAACGCCGGAGACATTCGCACCGCAAAATCGGCTTGCCTCGCCTCGTCAAATTCATTCCGCTGCTCGCAATCGCAGTTTTGGATCAATTCCAGCCGTGAAAAACGCGGCGCCTGCGCCCACAACGCCGTGGCCGGCAAACTCATCAGCAGAACGATGAAAGTGAGCATTTTCGATTTCATAAACTGACAACCATTTTGAAAATTTAAGCCACGCAATGACCAACGGATAAAAGCCGCCAACGGATTTAAAATAAAATTTGCAGTTTGCAACGCTAAAATTCTTCCATCCGTTGGCCGCTTTTTATCCGTTGGCCAATTTTTTTAAAGATTGGGCGGCTATGGTTTACTCATCCAAAAACCCGAACGACAGCCCGAAATAAAACCGCCACTCCTGTCCGTATTCGAACCCGCGATTTTTGAATTTGTCGAATCCGTACGCCGCATTGAAAAAGAGCCGGGTCGGAAACACGTAAAACGAATACAAATCCATGCGCAGTTGCAGATTGATGCTGTCGTGCAAATTGGCGCGAATGCCTTTGGTCTTCACAAAGGCGCCGCCGTAATCATACGACACGCCGAGAAACACTTTATCAAAATACAAGTGCAGCAGCGAAAAATCCGCGTGGCGGAAAAGCGGGAAACGATAGGTGACGCGTCCCTGCGCCAGATAACGGCCTTCCATACTGTAATACGGATAGCCACGCACGCCGGGAAGCCCGCCGGCAAAAAAGTAGAAAAAGTTATTGGCGTTCGGCGTGAGCAGCCCGCCGCGGCCATACAGCGTCAAGCCGGTGCGGCCCGGCAAGCCGACGTGCTCGGTCCAATCCAACTCGACGCGGTGGAGATTGTGCGGCGAATAAACTTCGACGATGGTGCCATACTCCGACACCTTGAAGGCGCTATCCGGGTTGTCGATGATAAAATCGTTAAATTCGTAAGCATAGCGGAAATGCACTTCGCGGCCGGCGCGCGGGTTTATTTCGTCATCGACCGCGCGGCTGTGATGGCGCATAATGTGCTGATAGGAAATCGCCTTGCCGATGTAATACGTGTAGGCAAAACTGCCTTTGGTGCCAACGTCATCCACCACCGCGGTGATTTTGGCATTATAGCGGCTATAGGTGAACCCAAGCTGGCCGTGGTGCTGGCTGTTAAAGCTTGTGCGCACGCCGAGATCGATCTGCGCCAAATTGTAACGCACTTCGATATCTTCCACTTTGGTGTGCAAAACCTGGTTGTATCCTTCGAGATAAAAAGCCGGGCCGAGCTTTCTGTAATCAACCAGCAGAAACGCGTCATAATCTTTGGCGCGGTTCGCCGCGGCGCCGCCGATGAAGTTGAATTTATCCAGCATCTCGCTCGAATAAAAATAGCCGCCGAGCTTGGTGGTGCCATAATCGAAAGCCAGCCGCGGCAAAAACGCCACCGACGTGTATTGGCTGCGATAAGGCTTGATTGGATAATCCGGAATTTTGCTGTCGTCGTAAGCCGCGTGTTTGATGCCGCTGACGTCGAGCTTGGCAAAAGAGCCATTGCCATCGCGACTGGCGAGCATGGTATTGTCGCCTTCGTAAGTGAGATAGCGCGTGTGCTCTTGCGGCAACGGCCGGGGATTTTTCAAATGCGCAATTTTATAGCCTTCGGCGACGAACGTGCTGAACACCAACTCGCCATTTGGGTTGACCGAAGGCATGAACGCGCTGCCAATGACGTTGGTCAACTGCGTCGTTTGTTTCGTCGCGGGATCGAGAGAATAGATATTAAAAATCCCGCTCTCGTCCCAACTAAAATAAATGGTCTTGCCATCCGGACCGAACACGGCGTCACGGCTGTCTGCCGGGTCCTCGAGCAATGCGCTGCTCTCGCCGGTGGTGAGATCGTACAGATAAAGATCGCGGCCGCGCGAGCGCGAAAAGCCGTACAAAATTCGGCTGCCCTCCGGCGACCATTGCGGCGTGTAAACTTGCTCCAGATTTTGGTGCGCGGTCAGCATTTTAAGCTGCGCTTTTTCGAGGTCGAACAGCGCCAAGTTTTGCGCGCCGTCGTGATTCAGCACGCAGGCAAGCTTTTTTCCGTCGGGCGACCAGCTCGGGCTTTGCGCGCGCGCTGCCTCGGTCAGGCGTTTCTCTTTTTTCGTTTTGAGATCATACAGAAATAAATCGTAAACTATCGAACGCCCGGGATTTTTTTCGGATTTGCGCGAGTAAACGATCTTGGCTCCATCCGGCGACCACGAGAAAGCATAATGCACGCCGGCTTTAACGGCCTTTATTTTTCCCGTGGACTGATCACGAATCACTAACACGGTTTGTCCGAGATAATCCGCGCCTTCGTTGGTGAGAAACGCCACTGCTTTGCCATCCGGCGACCAGCGCGGGAAGAAATTGGCCGTGCCCTCCTTTTGCAACAATTCCCCTTCGACCTTGTGCGCCTGAATATCGCGCAACTGCGCGGCGTATTTTTCTTCGAGATATTTTTTCCACTCGCGATACAGCTCCGAACCGCTCTTGCCGGTGGCCGCTTTAATGGCGCTGTCAAACGAGAAACGCCACGGTTTGCGCATGTTTTGGGAGATATTTTTCAGCGACTCGAGGCCGTACCGTCCGGCAATATAAGACGAAAATGAATAACCTTGATTGTAGACGCGCTCGCTGCCGATGCTGTTTTTGCCGAAAGCGTTCATCTCGGCATACGTCAGCATTTTGCCTTCGATCACGGCGGTGCGCAGCAGCATGTCGCGGTGCGTATCCCACAAATCATACTCCAGCTCCGGCAGTTGATATTGGGCCACGCCTTCGGCAAACCACGGCGGCACCGAGGTGAAAGCAATCGGATACGAGATGATCCGGTTCGGATAGCCAAACAACACGTCGTCGCGTTTTTCGTTTTCGTAGCCGATGGATTGAATATAGAAAGCCGGAATGTGCCGCGTGATCTTGCGCGCCGCGCCGAGCGAGATCATGTGGGTGAACTCGTGGGTGATCACGTTGCGCAGCCAGTTGTGGGTGCCGCGCAGCTCGAAGTCCAGCGCGCTCGCCCAAATCTCAACCTTGTTGTCGAGATAATACGCTGCGCCGTTGGAAAAATCGTCGTAGTCTTTGATGACGAAATGAATCTTGCCGTCCGGCTCGTAGCCGTACAACGAGGTGATCGGCGCGTACACGTCTTCCGCAATCTTCGCTGCCAGCTTGCCGGTGTGCTCCGCGCCGTTGTGAAAATGGACGTAGAAATGCGGCGTCTCAATGGTGCTCCACTTCAGCTCCGGATGCGTCCATCCCGGCCCGTCTTGGGCGTGCGCGGTTACAGCCAAGAAAATGATGATGATGATGACTGATAGCCGCCACGAGACGTGGATGGCAAAATGATCTTTAAAGCGATTCACAACACATTCCTTACTTAGAATTTGATTCCAAGCCAGAAATCAACCGACTTATTTTTACTTCGATTGCTTTCGATTCCTCGTTAAAAGAGAGCAACATTGGTGCCTTCTCTATTTTTGGTTTCATACCAATCAATTTATTATTTTCAATATCACAAAACCATGCATTGTATCAAGACCAATCGCCAATTTGGATTGACGAGTAAAAATCAACAAATATCCAAAATTGGGAAAGTAATACACCTTATCGATCTCGTAGTTGATGTAAAGCCCGGCGCGATAATAGTAAACTAAATTTGTTTTTGCATCTTCAACCTGAGGCAATATTACACCATCACTTACACGATCTTTGTTCCAAGTGATGCCATTGCTGCCGCCAGCGCGAATGTGTTTGTCAAACGCTTCAGATAGATTTTGATCATGGGAAGGCGTTTTAATTCTCCAGGTTTCCCGCTCAACTGTCCAAATGCCATCTTGGTTATTCAGCCGCAAAGCCGGCTTCATTTGTAAATATTCCACCCCCTTTTTAAACCAATCCCAGTTGCCAGATTCTTTGAGTTCAGTATAAATGACAAAAGGCGTTGAATCCGCCATCACCACCTGAAGAAGACGCGAGGTATTACATTCTCCACTTAAATCTTCGGTAATCCAAAAGACCGGCTTTGGGCCCTCACTGAGACCCATAAAATTAAAAACCTGTTTGCAGCTCGAGGTTACATAAACCGGCTTGTCGACAATCAATGCAACGAAGGCGGCAGCGCCAATCAAGAGAGCGCTTCTCATAATTTGCCCGTCAATATTTAAAAATCCAGCGTCTGAAAGCTACGCCCGCAGGGCGCAAAGTGGCGGCAAACTTGCAAAGGCTTTGTGCGCACGTTCATTTTATCAAACATAATTATTTCGTTTGTTCAATGGTTGGCTTGCCGATCGCGAACCAATCGATGTTTCTGGTGACGTACATCACGATGGCCAGAATGACAAACAAGCCGATGCTGCCGAGCAACAAGGCGTAATCTTGCAGTTGCAAAATAATATAAAGAAACCCATACAAAACGATCAAGACGCCGGCAATAATGGCGGTCGCGAGGTTGTTTGACAAAACACTTTTCGTGTACGCCGTGATGAGCGCGATGATGGCCGTGCTCGAAATCAAATAGGCAAAATTGAAACGCACGTGCTCGGAAAAAGACAGCAGCAACGTATAAAAGAGAATCAGCGCCAGTCCGATGAGAATGTATTGAATGGGGTGAATGACTTTTTTATTCAATATTTCCGTCAGGAAAAACGCCAGAAAAGTCAACGCGATGAACATGATGGCATATTTGGCCGTGCGCATGGTTTTTTGATACTCATCGATCGGCAAAAGCAACTTCACGCCAAAGGTCGATTCCATGATCTTGTGCTGGCTGCCGACCCATTGTTGCGGGTAGTTTCTGTTAAGATGAAGAATTTTCCATTCCGCGTTGAATTGATCATGCCGGACTTGTCGAGCGTTCGGCAAGTATTCACCGACAAAACTGGGATTGCCCCACTTGGAAGAGATCGTTACTTTGGTTTCTTTGCCGACGGGCACGAAGCCGAACTCGCTGCTGCCGTTCAAATTGAGATCGGCCCCAAAAGAATAGCTCCCGGCGCTCGCGGTTATCACAGGCTTTACACTGATGCCAACCCCTAAAACAGCCTTCGATTCGATGCCGGCATTGGCAACCAATTCTTCCCCATTCCATTTGATTTTGACAATGTCGCGAATGCCCTTCAAATCACTCAAGCCCAATGCCAGGAAAGCATCCTTCCACAGAATATTTTCCGGGAGTATATTGAACTTGTTAAAATCCGGCGGCGTAAAGTCGCCTTGCACCTGTAATTTTGAGTTATAAAGAATCACTTCGTAAATGCCGCGGTATCTGATTTCCGGATAAAGCTCAACGGTTATGGTCAAATTTTCCGGCAGAAAATGCGCGTGCTCGATAACGGCAACCAAATTTCCTTTATCATCTTTGACAAGATTCTTGTAAGGCACCGTCAAAACGGGGCCGGCAAGCACTTGACTGTCTCCCCATTTGTCGCTGACTTCAAAAATGGCGCTGTCGCGTCTTTGTTCCCGTTCCGTGATCAAAGCTTGAATCATGAAAGCCGGAATTAAAAGAATCAGGCTTAGCGCGCCAATGATGATCAAGCGCAATCCGATGGAATTTTTTAGCTTGTCGACGGACATTTCTATAAGTTGGCATTTTGTAGTAGTGACTTCAGGCGAAGGATGTTCAGAGATCAAAACGTGTTGATTTCTTGTGCACCTTCTTCATTCCAAAATTTAACGCCTGAAGGCGTAACTACGAACACTTACTTTATAACAGCAATTTTGATGATCGCCACTGAAGTCTCGCGCGTGCCCTTCGCCTCGACGCGCGCCAGGTATATGCCGCTTTGAATCCCATTCAAATTCCAGACGACTTCGTTATCCGCTTCCGCCAGGCCCGGACCGGAAAGCTCTTTGACGAGGTCGCCGGCGCTGTCGTAAATTGAGATCTGCACCTGCGCATCGTAATTCAAGCGATAACGGATCGTCGTCGCGTTCCCTTCGGTGGGGTTGGGATAATTATAAACCAACTGCCGTGGCATGAGTGTCGTGTACTCAATGATCACGGTTGGATCTTTAGTCAAATTCCAGCTCGTCTGCGCCGCGTCGTGATGGTACATCGGCCAATCGGCTTTGTTGCTGCTGGCCGGCAAATGCCAAACGTGAATGTAGCCATTTCCGGACACGCCAACCAACTCGAGTTTGCCATCGCCGTCCATATCCGCCGTGGCGAGGCTGCCGAGGCCAGCGCCGCTCATCGCAAACGGAAAACCTGAAACGGGGTTACCGTTGCCGTGATAGGCGTAAACATTGCCGTCAACGCCATTCACGATGACGTCCTGCGCGCCGTCGCCATCCGCATCCGCGATAATCGGCGTGATGGGATAGGGAGTTTTCGCCGCCGGCGTGGTGCTGATTTGCAACGGAAAATTTTCCGTAAGCACGCCATTCAAATTGTAGGCGCGAAGTTGATTCTTTGAAACCAACACGATTTCTTTGCGGCCGTCGTCATTTATATCGCCAACAGCAACGCCGGCTTTCTCCTGAGCCGTGAGCGCAACGGGAAAACCCCTTGCTGGAGAAAAATCTTCACCTTCAAAAACATATAATTGCCCGCCGCTATCGCGGATCAACAGCTCGCTGGCGGCTAAATTGTCAAGATTTGTCACAGAAAAAGCCTCAAACAAATCGCCGGCAAAATCGAATTGTCTGAGGCCAAAAGTAGAGCCGTCGTTTTTAAAAAAAGAATAACCGGATGAAAAAGTGACAATAAAACGATTTTGATCGTAAAGACTGATTCCGCGAACAGGGCGTCCGATTTGATTTAACTTGCGCAACTTTCCATCAAACCTCAGAACCCGCACATCACCATTGACCGTCCCACAAAAAATCAATCCGCTATCCGCTCGCACCGCGATATTCGCGCGACATGGCGCGCCGAGATCGAATTCCCAAAATAAATCAGCGCGACCGTCAAAATTAGCATCGCGAGCTTGCCACGCGCGCAGCTTGCCGTCCTTGCCCGCGGTCAAAATTTCGGCGCGGCCGTCATTATTCAAATCAACCAGCACCGGCGGCGCAAACAGCGAGTCGCCGAGAATTGCAAAGGTTGCCTGCGAAAAACTAACGGGCAAGCCATTCGGCTGAACAATCGTGGCGGCATCGAAATTATCGATCACTTTTTGGCCGTCGGTTTGCCAGGCAAAAATTTCGCCGGCCTTCGTGGCAACGACGATATCAAGCTTGCCATCGCCGGTGAGATCGGCCAACAGCGGCGGCAGCGTATTCGGCTTGCCGCCGGCATATTGCGGAAAGTTCGGCATGGCAAACGCATTCCGCACCGAAAAACTCATGACCGGCCGGACGTCGGAAAAGTTCGTGATCACGATGCCGGTTTGCGCGCCGGAATTGGCCGCAGTGCTCGGCATCGTGGTCGGGCCAAATTCCACCGTTTTGCCGGGGCGCAAAAATTGCGTGATGATCGGATTGCTCCTCCACCACGCATCTTCCGGCACGCCGTTTTCGCTGCCGGCGCCGGGATCGATCAAGCTGTAAAATCGGCCGATGTCCTGCGCGCCGTCGGCCTCTTCGAGGTCGATGCCGCGGCGATTGATGTCCGCATTGACGCGATTGCTCGCGTAATTCTGGCGAATCACCTCTTCGTCAACGTGCCAAATGAGAATGCCACTGCCCGGCACGACGCGATTGCCTTCCACCGCGAACGGCAGGCCGAAATCATACTCATCGATTTGCGTGATCACGCCCAATTGGCCGCCGGCAATAATTTCCTGCCGGGGAAAGTCGTGAAACTCGATGCGATTGCCATTGATGTCGCGGCCAATCGCCACGCGGTCGCCGTTCACATCGCGGTAGCGATTTTCAATCAAAAAATATTCAGTGTCGGTAATGGGAATTTTATAGATCTTATCGGGATTGGCGTGCAGCGCGGCCGCAATACTAACCGTGGTATCTCTTTTTGTAATGACGACCGGCCTTTCCCAGCCAAGAAAAACTTTTGACCACGCTTCGGGCGGCGCCGGCAACAGGCCGATAAAATTGTTGCTGCCCTGATCCATCAATCCCCAATAGCCGATGCCCGAAGCGCCGTTGTCGGTGTTGAACAAATTCGGCAGGCCGAGCTGATGGCCGAACATCAGCGCCGCGGTTCCGAGCAGGCCGAACTCGACGAAACCCACGCCGGTAATCTCGCGCGTTTGCGTTTCCGGCAAAATCACGCCGTCGGGAATATAAAATGTGCCGTTGCGAACCGCAATGCCCCGGTAGCCCGGATCGCCGTTGCCGAGATTTTTACGCAAATCGTCGAGCGTCAAAAACGCGCTGGAAATGTCGTTCGGCGTGCTGTTAACCTGCTCCGAAAAATCCTCGCCGACGCCGGCGTGAAAAAGAATGAAGCTGTCGAATTGGGAAAAAACGATGCCTGCATCCGCCTCGGCCTTTTTGAAGCTGTCTTGAAAAAGCTCGGCCAGGCGTCTGTCGCTGTTGGGATCGCGGCGGCCGGGCGCGTAATAATTCATCGGCTGGTCGAGATGATAAGCGTCGCCGGAGGCGGCGGGAAAAACCTGGTAGCGCACCACCAATTTACCGCCCGAAACATTGGCGTAATAATTTTTCAGCGCCAGCATCTGCGCTTCAAAATACTCGCGGTTGTGCGGCGGCGGGTCGATGGTGTATTGCGTCGAAGGCGACAGCAAAAAGCGGCCGTTGCCCGTGGTCTGCGTAATGCTATCGGCTCTGAAATCGACGCGAATGGCGAGAATATCAAGTGTATCGACGGCAGTTTCCCCGATCAAAGCCGCGGCTTGCGATTTGAGCTGCAGGCGCGTGCCCGGCTGCGAATGACGAAAATCGCTTTTGAGAAATTTATGGGCATCCTGCTTTGGAACTGAAGCAGAGGCGGTCAATATCCGGGGTAGGCAAACACAGAAACCCAGCAGACAAAATCCTATCGTTCGTCGGCGCATACATGCTATCATCAACGAGGTGTCAATCTCCATCAGAGAATTGGATTGCTGGATCGATGGATTAAATGGAGTGGTAAATAACAGGAGTAATGGATTGATGGAGCGTTGGATTGATGGTTCTGCATGACTCCATCAATCCATTACCCCATCGATCCAACACTCTAACAATCCAAGCGTTTTTAGATGCCGATCGTCAGCGAGAACCGCATGGTGTCGCTAAGCGGATGGCCTTCGCCGGCGGAGACGTAGCCGAAATCGAGGCGATAGAGCGCATACTTCAGGCCGGCGCCAAACGAGACGTATTTGACTTTGCCGATGTCGTCGTAGTGGTAGCCCATCCGCAATCCCAGCAGATTATTGTACCAATATTCGGCGCCGCCGTTGATGATGATGTGGCGCAGCTCCTGCTTGAAGTCTTCGTCGCTCCACGCGGTGAACAACGCCTTGAAAACCGGATCGGCTTTGCCGCGTCGCTTCGGCGTCACCAGCAGGCGGTCGAACTCGGTGGTAAAGATCAAGCTGTTAAATTCCTGCTTGATCGCTTGATAGCTGAAGCCCACGCGCAGGTTGGTCGGCAGCGGGTCGGCTTGATCCGCGTCGATGTAAGTGATCTTCGGGCCAATATTGGTGAGATTGGCGCCGAAGCTCAGATTGTTGATCAGCAAATTTTTTTGCAGGAAGCCGAGATCGACGGCGAAAGCGGTGGCGCGGCCATCGCCTTGTTGCGCCGTGTTTTTCACTTGCGGGGCGAGATTGCTGTAAATGAATTTCAGCGTCACGCCGGCGGCGCCATTGGCGGAAATCTTGCTTCCGAAGCTGCCGGCCACGGCCAGCTCGTAGCTGCTGAAGGTGCCGAGCGGCGTCGGATCAAGCTCACCGGTTATGGTCTGCTCGCCCAAATTAATGAAGGTCACGGAAAAGCCGGCGGTGCCAATCGGCCCGAGGTGATGCCGCACCGTGGCGTAATCATAATACAAATCCGGCGCCAGTTGCGGCAGCCAGTTGGAGTGCATCAGCGAAATCTCCGTGCCCTCCTGAAACGCCAAACCCGCGGGGTTCCAGTACGTCGCAGTGGCGTCGTCGGCGACGGCGACAAAAGCTTCGCCCATGCCGGCAGCGCGCGCGCCCGGGGCGATCAACAGAAACAGCGCGGCAGCACTACCAGGACCTTGCGCCCAGACCGCGGTCATCGGCAACGCCAGCACGCCCACGACGAGAAAGCTCATCAACTTTTTCATTTTAAATCTCCAGAATAATTTTTCGTATAAAACAAAAAAACCGCAAACGCGGGCATTGGATTTGGCTCAGCCCTCTGAGTCGATCATTCTCCAACGACTCATCGTTCCGGTTTCTAAAAAGCTTATGCCAAACACCCGCTGACGGGAATGCCGGCCTGTCATTTCCTGCGACAGGCGAAAGCGTGACCAGATCACTTTTATGTACAGCGCCAAGCAAACCCGTTAACGAATGTCTTATAAGCAAACTCCGAATTTGTGCAAAACGGCTTGAAGTACAAATAATATAAAAATTTAGATTGAAATTGTCAAGTCATTTCTTTGACGATTTTTGCTCGCCCTCGCCGTGTGATTGGGATAAAGTGCCAAGCGGCTAAAAACAATCAAAAGAATATACCGCCGGAGGTTATGGCTTGCGGAAGAACGTAATTTTCATCACTACCGCACTTTTCTCCAACGCCAAGACTAGCGCGATGGTTCCCGGCTGCAAAATCCGAGTTGCGGCTTTATTTTTCATACGAAAGAAAGTCGCCAACGGATTGCGTGGCGCAGGCTGCGCCCGTAGGGAATCCTACTTGCAAATGAACGTGCAACTTGCGGGCCAAACATTTTCCGCTCTTGACACAGCATGAGTCAGGCAGAATATCAACGATTTGGGCTTGACGAACGGCAATGGGCTTGTCTCCAAATGAGTCAGTTTGTTCATTTGTGGGCAGGCTTGCCACCGCTTGTTGGTGCAATTGCCACCGCTAGAGTCTTCAATGAGACGCGCAGTGAACACAGTTGGTTTGATTTAAGGAGGGTATTCAAATGCTTAAGACAAACCCGATGAAGTTTTTCTTTAGTATATTGTATCTGGCCTCCTATTTTCCGCCTCCAATCGCACTGCGTTCAGTAGATTAGAAGATGGGCTAGCCGTTGCTGTGCTGCCGGGTGACTTCGAGATCGTTCGTATTAAAAATCATACCGCCGTCCCCCCTTCCGCACCAGCCAATCGTTAGACACTTCGAGCGGACAGTGAATAAAACCTAAAATTCGAGAGTGTTCAGCAGTTCAACTGCTTCTGTTATTTCCTCTGGATGGTAGCTGTTTTCCGAAATGACGAGAGTTAGTTTTCGAGAAACCAGAGCCTCTCTGGTAGCAATTGCATATGAAAGCAGTAGTAGTTGGATTAATGAAGTGCGAGAGGCTGGAAATCGCGCCAATCCTGCACCCAAAACTGGAACTGCTATAGGTTCCAAAAATCCATGCTGTCTTACCGCAGTCCAAAGATGACATAAGCTAGCCCATAAATCTTCCTTTGTTGTTGTAGTGGTTTTGTCATCGTTCGTAACTGAAAAGGCGACCATAAAAACCTTTCGGTCTCTTACCGGGACAACAGCAACTGTACCTATTGCGAAACGGATGCTCTTACCAAAAGTCTTATTAGGATCCGGCTTCCCAGTATGTACTTGTGCTTTTAATGACTGGCTAATCTTGCTGTCAAGCAAAGTATGATCGCCGCCAAATGAGTTATTAACAATTTGCGCCATCAGGCTTTTTGAGCCGATTACTCTCTCTGGCTCAGTATCGAAACAATCACTACAACCAAATGCGATATTGCCGGGTTGTTCAAACAGATTGCCTATCTTTATTTCGATTTCGACATTCGATGGTCTTGATCTCTTGCTATAGTTTAGCGGGGGAAAAGAGCGCGCTATTGTCCATAAAACAGCAACTACAAGGAAACCATAAAATATCTGATTCCTCATCTCTGGCATACCAGGGAAAAAATATGAGGCGGCTTCAACAAATAGCCATAAGACTCCTAAGGCCTGAAGAAAGTGAGTCCGCAGACTCTTAAAAGCCTCTCGTGAGAAAAGAAACTTAATCCGTTTTTTTAACATTCAACCTCTTGTGGGAAACTGCTTATCGAGTTGCATTTTACATAAACCGAACATCAAGGCGGCGCAGGTTCTACGACGACTTGTAGGCATAATCAAGTGTAAGGCGAAGTACACCACAGAAAAGGCGGTTAGATTATCGTCTGTATATTGAAAACGCGATTTTGATTCTTCCATATAATCGCAGATTCATATATTGGTCGGCAAATATTTTTTGAGCCAATCATCCTTAATATAAAGTTCGTCCAACGATAAATCATTTGCACTATTTTGTTTCTTTTGACCATCAAGGTAAACATCATGAGGTACTCCATAGAAACGCGCCGCAGATTCTGAATTCGTCATATCAAACCCTCTGTCTTTACCAGTTTTTATGTCCCCATCTAAATTAAAGCGGCCATCATATCTCATACCATTAGGCATGGTGGCAGCCAGAAGCATCTTAGTTTCTGATAGTGCTTTGGATGTTATTTCTTTTGCATTTTTGAAATTGGCTCCGACTAGAACCGCACCTTTAAGTTTAGTACCACTCATAAATGCCTCTTCGAAATTTGCTTCACGCATCCAAGTATAAGATAAGTCTACATCTCTTAGATAAGCATCCCGTAAATTTGCAAAAAGGAGGTGTGCACCACGAAGTGCACCTTTTTTAGCCCATTTTTGTGTTATTAATTCTTGAAGTGCTCTCACAGCAATTGCATTATCTTTACTTTTAACTTCTCGAACTAATTGTTTCTTTAGCTCACTTATATCTCTTTTTTTAATCAATCTATCTATTACGAGAACTGTTATTGAAATACTCAATAATTCAGTGCTTATGTTTGCATAAAAATCGTTGCTTAGTCCTTTCAAGCTAAAAAAGTCATTTTGAACAGAAAATCCTAAGATACCAATCAAAACTGATAAACCCATCATTAGAAATGCAATATTTTGAAGATCAAAAAGTTTAGATATCCTTTTTAACTTTCCTTTATTAAGTTCATTTTCTATCTCTTCCTCTATGGGAATAAGTGAGCCGAATCTAACTTTTTTCGTACTCATTTTCTCTTTTGCCTTGGTTTGAAGATGTATCTTCGCTTTTTAAAAATCAAACTTCTAACAGCGTCTATGATATTCGCCGAGTATTCAAAAGTGTTCATGGTATTATAAAGAACGTTTCCCTGATGAACGCCGATTATCTTGTCGATTAGTATTTCTACTTTTCTTTGTAATCTAACGCTGTTGCTTTGCTGCGGAGCGACTTCGAGATCGTTAGCAGACATTTGGGGGGTTCCAAACCAAAAAGCCCAAACCTCACGGGCGTAGTCTTGCCTGCCGGCCTGAATAGATCAAGCCGGTGGGATCGACGCTCGTGAAATTTGGGCGTGAACCTACATAACTTATCAAATCTTGACGGCATTGTTTTCCCCTCCTCTGGGTTTAATTAGCCATGGGTAGCCGCCTGAAAATCAAATTAACAATATTAAAAAAAGTGGTATCTTTGTCAAGCAAAATTTTTGGGCAACATGGGCAACAATTCTATCCACGCTGTCAAAGCAAGCATCTCTGAGTGACAACACAAACTCTACTTCTCATACGCCTCCATCGGCGGGCAGGCGCAGACGAGATTGCGGTCGCCGTAGGCGTTGTCGATGCGGCCCACGGCCGGCCAGAATTTGCGGGCGCGCACCCACGGCAACGGAAACGCCGCCTTCTCGCGCGAGTAGGGCAAATTCCACTTGTCGGCGATCACCACCTCGGCGGTGTGCGGCGCTTTTTTCAAAACATTCTTCTCACGATCCGCCAACCCGGCCTCGATTTCTTCAATCTCTTTTCGAATCGAAATCATCGCCTCGCAAAAACGATTCAGCTCTTCTTTGGACTCGCTCTCGGTCGGTTCGATCATCAGCGTGCCCGGCACCGGAAACGACACCGTCGGCGCATGAAAGCCGTAATCCATCAAACGCTTGGCAATATCTTCCACCTCCACGCCGGCGCTGGTTTTGAAGCTGCGCATATCGAGAATAAACTCGTGCGCCACGCCGCCTTTCGTTCCTTTATATAAAACCGGATAATATTCCGACAGCCGGTGCGCCATGTAATTCGCATTCAGAATCGCTATCTTCGTCGCCTGCGTCAAGCCCTCGCCGCCCATCATCGCGATATACGCCCAAGAGATGATCAAAATATTGGCGCTGCCCCACGGCGCCGCCGCGACCGGGCCGATGCCTTTTTCGCCGCCGGTTGCGACCACTGGATGGCTCGGCAAAAACTTCGCCAAATGGCTCGCCACGCCGATCGGCCCCATGCCCGGGCCGCCGCCGCCGTGCGGAATGCAAAACGTTTTGTGCAAGTTCACGTGGCACACATCTGCGCCCAACTCACCCGGCCGGCACAAGCCAACCTGCGCGTTGAGATTGGCGCCATCCATATAAACTTGCCCGCCGTTGGCGTGAATAATCTCGCAAATCTCTTTGATCGACTCTTCGAAAACACCGTGCGTCGAGGGATATGTCACCATCAGCGCCGCGAGGCGGTCGCGATGCTGCTCGGCTTTGGCTTTGAGATCCGCCACTTCGATATTGCCTTTGTCATCGCATTTGACGACGACGACCTCCATTCCCGCCATGACCGCGCTCGCCGGATTGGTGCCGTGCGCCGACGAGGGGATGAGGCAAACTTGGCGTTGGCCTTCGCTGCGATGCTCGTGATAAGCGCGAATCACCAGCAAGCCGGTGTATTCGCCTTGCGCGCCGGCATTGGGCTGCAGCGAGACCGCCGCAAAGCCGGTGATCTCCGCCAGCCACTCCGAGAGTTGGCGAAAAATTTCCTGATAGCCGGCGGTTTGCGCGACCGGCGCAAACGGGTGCAGCTTGCCAAGCTCCGGCCAGGTGATGGGAAGCATCTCCGCGGTGGCGTTGAGTTTCATCGTACACGAACCGAGCGGAATCATGCTTGTGGTCAGCGAGAGATCTTTGGCTTCGAGGCCCCGCAAATAGCGGAGCATTTCGGTTTCGGAATGATATTTATTGAAAACCGGATGCTGCAAATAATTCGAGCGGCGCTGCATGCGACCGTCGTAACCGGACGCCGTTTCCGCGGCTAATTTTTTAACGGCGAAATCGGGCCGCCGTCCCAACGCAAAGAGATCGAAGAGTGTAGACACCTCGGCGGCCCCAACCGTTTCATCGAGCGCAATTCCCAACGTACCGTCGCCGTAATCGCGCAAATTGATTTGGCGAACTTCCGCCCTGGCCAGGATCGCTTCACGAGAATAGCTGCCAATATCGACACGCAGCGTGTCAAAGAAATCGTCGTGGCGCACGCGATAGCTGAGACGCTTGAGACCGGCAGCCAGCACTTTGGTCATGTTGTGAATGCGTTGCGCAATTTTCTTAAGGCCATCCGGGCCGTGATAAACCGCGTACATACCGGCGATCACGGCCAGCAGCACTTGCGCCGTGCAAATATTCGAGGTCGCCTTCTCGCGGCGAATGTGCTGCTCGCGAGTTTGCAGGGCCATGCGCAACGCCCGTTTGCCTTGCGCATCCACCGAAACGCCGATGAGGCGCCCGGGCATTTGGCGTTTGTAGGCGTCACGTGTCGCCAAATAGGCCGCGTGCGGCCCGCCATAGCCGAGCGGCACACCGAAACGCTGCGTGTTGCCGACCGCGGCATCGGCGCCAAATTCACCCGGCGGAGTCAACAGCGCCAGGCTCAACAAATCGGCTGCAACTGCAACGAGCGCGCCGGCCTCGTGCGCGGCTTGGCAGAAATCACGGTAATCCTCAACCGCGCCGTCGGTGGTGGGATATTGCAGCAACGCGCCAAAAATTTTTTCGGAAAATTTAAGCTCGCTATAGTTGCCAACGATAATGTCAATCCCCAAAGCCTGCGCCCGCGTTTGCACGATGCCGATGGTTTGCGGATGGCAGCTATCCGCAACGAAAAACTGGGCGGATTGCGGCGGCTTCTTGACGCCATGAAACATCGCCATCACTTCCGCCGCCGCCGTTCCCTCGTCGAGCAACGAAGCATTGGCGATCTCGAAACCGGTCAAATCCATCACCATGGTTTGAAAATTGAGCAGCGCTTCCAGGCGGCCTTGCGCGATTTCAGCTTGATACGGCGTGTACTGCGTGTACCAGCCGGGGTTTTCGAGAATGTTGCGCAGAATCACCGGCGGGGTGATGGTGTCGTGATATCCCATGCCGATGTACGAGCGATAAATTTTATTCTTCGCAGCGATTCGCCGCAAGCCGGCCAGCAACTCGTACTCGCTCATTGCCGTGCCGAGATTGAGCGCGCGCCGCGTGCGAATCCTCTCCGGAACCACGGAGGCAATGAAAGCATCCAAAGACGGCGCGTTCAGCGCCTGCAGCATAGGCGCGATTTCGCTGCTGTCGGGTCCAATGTGGCGTCGCGCAAACGCGTCCGTGCGAGAAAGATCTATGGGCATTGCAATCAGCTCCTTAAAAAATTTCTCCGAAATGACAGTTTCCTTAATTGCTTTCGCAAAGGTCAATCATTTATCGGTTGAGGCCATTTTTATACCTCACCCAATTGCACACCTAGCTACAAAAACCAAATCCCGCCCTTCCACATTTTAATTCAACTGGGAAAAGCGGGATGCCAATGAACGGTTTGACCGAGTCGATTGCCAGCTCAAGCGGGCAGAAGATTTTGATATTCAGCGGCGGGCAGGAGATTTTGGGACTCGCCTTTATTCGACACTTTGATTTTAACGAGCCACCCTTCGCCATAACAATCCTGATTGATCAGCTCGGCATGGTCGGCCAGCTTGGCGTTGACCTCGACCACGGCGCCGCTCAACGGGGCAAATAAATCCGACACCGTCTTGACCGCCTCGATCGTGCCGAACGACTGCATTTGCGCGACGGTGGAACCAACGGCAGGAAGTTCGACGAAAACGATATCACCCAGCTCGCTCTGCGCATATTCGGTGATGCCGATCGTCGCCACCTCGCCATCGAAACGCACCCACTCGTGCTCTTTCGTGTACAGCAAATCAGCCGGAAAATTCATGCGCCATCCTCATTGCAAGTTTTTAGTCTTTGTTCAAAGAAAACAATGACAAAATGATTTGGGGCAAAACTATTAAAGCTTTCAGAACAATTGTTTTGCCCTAAACAGTTTTGCCTTTTGCTTTTTGCTGTTTGCCCTTTGCTTTACTCAAGCCGCCAGGCCGGCCTGCGTTTCAGTTTTGAGCCGCTTGAAAAAATTCTCGACGTACTTGGTGTCGAAATGGCCGGATTGAAAATCGGGATCGGCCATCACCTTCTGGTGAAACGGTATCGTCGTATGCACGCCTTCGACGATGAACTCGTCCAACGCGCGTTCCATGCGCTCGATCGCTTCCGCGCGATTTTTGCCGTAGGCAATCAGCTTGGCGATGAGCGAGTCGTAAAACGGCGGAATTTTATAGCCGGCGTAAGCGTGCGTATCGACGCGAATGCCGATGCCGCCCGGCACGTGCAAATACTTGATCGTTCCCGGCGACGGGCGAAACTCATTGGCCGGATCTTCGGCATTGACGCGGCACTCGAGGGCGTGGCCGCGCATTTTGAAATTCGGATTGATGTGATCGAGCCGCTCGCCGCGCGCGACGCGAATCTGCTCCTTCACCAAATCCAGGCCGTAAACCGATTCCGTCACCGGATGCTCGACCTGGATGCGCGTGTTCATCTCCATGAAATAAAAGTCGCCGTCCTGATAAAGAAACTCGATGGTGCCGGCGTTGACGTAATTGACGCTCCTGGCGCCGGCCACCGCGGCCTCGCACATGCGCTGCCGAATCTCCGGCGTGATCGCCGGCGACGGCGACTCTTCGATGAGTTTCTGGTGCTTGCGCTGAATCGAGCACTCCCGCTCGCCCAACGCGAAGACGTTGCCGTGCACATCGCCGAGCAATTGCACTTCGATGTGGCGCGGATGCTCGAAGTATTTTTCCATGTAAACGGCAGGATTGCCGAACGCCGCTTCCGCCTCATTCTGGGCCTGCCTGAAAGCATTTTCGATCTCGCTTTCTTCGCGCACGACGCGCATGCCGCGGCCACCGCCACCCGCGGTCGCCTTGATAATGACGGGATAACCCAATTCGGTCGCCATTGCCGTGGCCGCTTTCACATCGTGCAGCAATCCCTCGCTGCCGGGAATCGTCGGCACGCCGGCGCGGCGCATCGTTTCTTTGGCGAGCGATTTGTCGCCCATCGCCGTAATCATCTCCGGCGAGGGGCCGATGAATTTGAGATTGCACGAGGCGCACACCTCGGCAAAGTGCGCATTCTCGGCGAGAAAGCCGTAGCCGGGGTGAATCGCCTCGGCATTCGTCACTTCCGCGGCGCTGATAATGCGCGGGATATTCAAATAACTTTCCCGGCTCGGACCGGGGCCGATGCACACCGCCTCGTCGGCGAACCGCACGTGCAGAGACTCGGCATCCGCTTCCGAATAAACCGCCACGGTTTTGATGCCCAGTTCTTTGCAAGCGCGAATGATGCGCAGGGCGATCTCACCGCGGTTGGCGATCAAAATTTTTTTCAAATTATATTGGCTTTCTCCTCAGTCTGCATCAAAAACGATTTTCCTTTGAAGTGTTTAATGCAAAATCCCTACGGGCGTAGCCTGCGGACGTCGTCGGGATTTTCACGTCTTTTCTACCCGAAAGAGCGGCTGGTTATATTCGACCGGTTGCGTATTTTCAACCAAAACCTCAACAATGCGGCACGAAAAATCCGCTTCGATTTCGTTCATCAGCTTCATCGCTTCGATGATGCACAACACCTGGCCTTTGCTGACTGTCGTTCCAACCTGAACATACGGATCGGCATCCGGGGCCGGGGCGCGATAAAACGTGCCGACCATCGGTGATTTTATTTCGACGAGATTTTTGGCCGGAGCAACGGCGGATTGCGACGGTTCCGCGGCCGGTGCGGGAGGAGCAGTCGGCGCCGGCACACCGGCCGGTGCAGCCGGAATTTGCACGTGCGCCAACGGATACGACGCCTGCTGAGAATTGACCGGATATTTCGAAATTTTGACCTTGCGTCCCCAACGGGAGACTTCCAGGTCGGAAATATTGCTCTCTTCGACGATTTTGACCAATCGCCGGATTTCGTCTTCTTTCATGCCTCTTCCTCCTGCCCCGGATAGAAACTGGCTTCGCGAATTAGCGCCAAACGGCGGTTTTATTCTCAAACACGTCAATATAAATGATAATCGTTAAAAAGTCAACTGCAAATTCCTTTTTGTTGAAAAATGAAACGTTGGTTGTACAAGGAAAGCCTTGGGGAGGTATCAGTGTCAAGGTGATGGCAATTGCAACAATAACTTACTTTAAAAGCGCAGCTTTGAATGACTGAGATGAGCTTCATGTATTAATCTTTCGGCGGACGCCACCCAGCCTTTATCCACATGCGCCGAAGCAAAACCGCGCGCTGGCGGTTAAGCTGCAAAGCAATGACTTCAGTTTTAATCCACTTCAATTCATTGCACTTCCGGCAAACTGAACAAAGATTCTCATAAACCGTCCGCCCTCCCTTCGTTTTAGGCTTTATATGGTCAATCTCCAGGTCAGCCCAAAGATAAATTTGAGGACTTCTGCAATACTCGCACGTAAAATGTGCTGCTTCGAAAATGCGCTCTCGAAGTTTTTTCGGTATACGGCTCATGAATGAAGGTGCGGCATAAGACCACGCCGGGCAGCTTCCGCTATCGCGTAGGCTTTTCGCAATGTCCCACGCTCATATTCTTCGGATAGCAAGCGCAGTTTCTCACGCTCCTTATCACTAATTTTTCCTTCACTCTGCTTTGCGAGCAAACGGCTATAAAGCTTGCTGTCGTCTTTAGCCATTTTGGCTTTGGCCAATCTTATAACCACGTCATCTGCAAGCAGATGAAAGATGCGCTCAATGGCATCTTCATTCAACTGCCGGGAAGAGCCAATGGTCTTCAAAACAATTTTTAGATATTCTTCTATTTTGAAGCCGGCTTGCAGAATAGCCTGATTCGCTTGCAAAAATTCACGGTGGGCAAGATCAAGAGTCAGGTTTTGTTGCATTGCTTATAACCTTTTCAAATGAATTGAATCTGCTGGGTTTGACGAATCTTTCAACGCGTATTGTAAGATACACTACTCCCTGCAAAAAGTCAAGAATCACGTTTCTTTTATTTATTTGACGCTTCGATGGCTGGCGGCAACGGCGCCGCCACTCCCGCCGTCGCTTCATAAAGCGCCATTTGCCCGCTAAAGAACGTCAAGCGCGTGATCAGCTTGACGACGAGAAAAACCTGCCCGACGATAAACGCCGCGATCACGCCGACCGCGCTCGCTTGATTGGCGCCGGGGGCGATCAAAGCATAAAGGCCGAGAAACGCCAACGCGGCCGTTCCCAAGACGAGATAAAGCCCGAACGTCTTGGCCGGGTGCGAAAGAATAAACCGAAAGCCTTGCCCGGCCGCGGCGAGCATATTCCGTTGATCCTGCAAAACCGTGGAGATTTTCGCATAATCGAACGCCATGTTCACCACGGCCAACAACAGAGCCACGATCACAAACGCGCCGGCGGTCAAAAAGAATACGCTGCGTTCCACCGTCGTGTCGCGCGTGGCGGCGGCAATGGCAGAGAACAAGCTCGGTGAAATCATCGCCAGCACCAGAGCATAGAAAATCCAAGAGAGCGCCATCAAGAACAAAAAGCGCAGGAAGTAGCGGCCGCTCGCGCTAAAGAAACGCTCCGCCGTCAAATTCTCTTGCGCGTGCGCGAAACGATCGAGAATCCCGCCTAAAAGAAACGCCCACAACAGCATGTAACCGATGCCGAGTCCAACGATTCCGATGTAGCCGCCGAAGAGACTGCCATCGAGCCACGCCTCCAAATTGCCGAGAAAAGGGCCGATGCCGATTACTGCGGGAGAAAAAGTTTTGCCCAAATCATTCGCCGCATTGGCGAACTCTTCGTACCAATCGATATCAAAACCGGCGCGCAATTTCTCTTGTACCAAGCTCGCGCCGATGGCAGACTCGATTTGATTCGACATGACCATCGTTAGTGGAATGGCCGCAGCGAAATTGATTAGCCAAAGCAACCCAATGAGCTTCGGGCCGGCGCTCACGCGGCGCAGACCGGCGCGAATCGCGGAGAATATAGTCATTTTCCTACCTCAAAAAGTTTGTAGTGATCCCTTCAGGGATTGCAAGCTTGCAATTCAGCACGCGCAAAGCGTTACTACGAACAAGTCACACAAAAAACGCCACCGTCGTCAGCAAATCTTGCAGCCAGATCATCCACTTCGAGGCCCACTTGCGCGCCGGCAAAGCTGCGGCCGGCTGCAGCAGCTTGCTGTTGTTCGTGTAATTGATATCGAGAACCAAGATGCGCTCCGGATCGACGGTGGCGTATTTCAACCGCGCCGGTTTCTCGTAAGCAAACAGTTTCCAGCGATCTTTGCCGTCCCAACTTTCGCGCACCGTATCGCCGTTGGCAAAAATCATGAGCACGTCAACCGGAAAAATCGCGCCGCCATTTCGGCGCACGACCACTTGCGTGCGATAAAGCTTCCCATTGCCGTTGTTGGCGCTGCCGTTGGTCGCAGTTTTTGGCTTGCCGGTATAAGTGACTTTGTCGTCGACATCGATAAAACCTTCCGGAACTGCAGGAATACTCGAAACCGATTGCACCGCGTAATCAAACACCTCGGAGCTGCGATGCACTTGATCGAAGAACCACGTCATATCTTTTCCGGTCACTTCATTGACAACGGCGAAGAAATCTTCCGGCACCGGATGCTTGAATTTATAGCGTTCGAAAAAAGTGGACATGATTTGCTGCAGCGTCTCCCAGCCGAGATAGCGTTCGAGCGTACCCAGCCACAATGCGGTTTTATCATACGTGATGCGCGCGCCCGTCGCCGGAAAATAATGATAGGTGAGCGTTGCTTGCGCATCCGAAGTGGCGACCGGCCGATAGCCTTGCAAGCGATTGCCATGCGTCATGCGCGGCAGCTTCACCTCGTCAAATTTCACCGGAAAGAAGCCGCGGAAGTAGCGCCGCACCCACGAGCTTTCTCCGAACGCCGCCTCCATCGTGCGCGCCGTCGAAAACGTGTTGAAGCCTTCGTCCAGCCACGCGTGCTCGAATTCGTTGTTGCCGACGATGCCGTACCAAAACTGATGGCCGCACTCGTGAACCGTCACGCCTTCGGGCGAACCGCCACCAAGGGGATTCAGCCAGCGCGAGCCGCACGTGAAAAGGGTGGGATACTCCATGCCGCCGCTGCCGCTCTCATAGGCCGGGTCAATGACGGTGCTGTGGCCATACGGATACGCGCCGTACCACGTGCCGTAATATTGCAACGCTGCCGCGGTTGCCGCAAAATGGCGCTCCGTTTGTCCGAGATGCTCCGGCTGCATCAAGAGCCGCATATCCACCGCCGGCAATCCGGCGTACTCAAAACGCTTTTCGCGCACCACGTAATCCGGACTCGTCGTCCACGCGAAATCGTGTACATCCGCTTGTACGTGGCGATGCGTTGAAGTGCCGTCGGGATTATCCGTCTTCTCCACCAACCGGCCGGTCGCGCCAACGACATAATTGGAAGGCACCGTAATCTTCACGTCATACACGCCGTAATCCGAAAAGAACTCTGTGCCGGCATGGAACTGATGGCAATTCCACGCGCCGCCGTTTTCATAGACGCCGAGCTTGGGAAACCATTGCGCGATGAAAAAATAGTTGCCGCGATACCCGGTGCGCGCAAACGTGCGGGGAATTTTGCTCGTGAAGGCCAGCTCAACTTGGATGGATTCGCCGGGCGCGACCGTGTGGGGAAGCGTGACGACCAATACACTTTGATCATCGGGATTGCCGTCATCCGGCGCCGCGAAGCGTTTATTGGCAGTGATATCTATTGCAGAGAATTTTTCTTCCGCTAAAGCCAGCTCGACATTTCCACGCCCGCGAACGGCTTCAGCTTCGGATTTTGCTTGCGAAAGAATTTTGATCGAGTTCACATTCACGTAGCCCCAATCTTCCTCGCGAATGTCGCGCGCCGCGCCGCGCGCCAACGAGCCGCCGGTGAGCGTGCGCTCGAGCAGCCACGTGCTGCGCGTGTTCTTCCAGGCGTTGTAGTAGAGATGAAATCGCAGCTCGTTGGTGGGCTGATCGCGGTCATTGCGCCAGGTGATGATCTCGCGGCCCGCGAGCGTCTTGGCTTGCGGGTCGAGCTTGACCTCGATGGTGTAATTGGCGTTGCGCGGGCTGAGCGGGGTTTGCGCCAGGGCGAGCGAGCTCGCGGCCAGCACCAATAACCACACCACGCTGATGAAACACAGCCGAGAGTTGTTCATAGCCTCCTCCTCACAAAAGTGGAACCGCCTCACCATTAACCTAACCTCCGAGCGTTTTTAACCAGACGCCCGGACGGCTATATCATACTATTAAAAAGAATTCATTCCGATCTGGCCCTCCGTCTAATCGCCACCGCTTCCTCAGCCAAGCGCTTGATCTCCGCAAAATTCCCTGCCGCAATCAGCTCGCTTTTCACCATCCAACTGCCACCGCAGGCCAGCACTCTGCCGAAGCTGAGATATTCTTCGAGATTCGTCGCGCTGATGCCGCCGGTCGGAATGAATTCGACGTTGGGAAAAGGCGCGCTGAGCGCTTTCAACGTTTTGAGGCCGCCAAAAGCGTCGGCAGGAAAAAATTTTAGGATCGTTAATTCGGCCTCGAGCGCCATCATCATATCAGTCGGCGTGCAAACACCCGGAAAAACCGGCAGATTTCTTTGGCGGCACAAGTTCACCACATCCTGAGAAAATCCCGGCGAGACGATGAATTTGGCGCCTGCAGCGACAGCGCGCTCAACTTGTTCTTCGTTGAGTACAGTTCCGGCACCGACCAAAATCTCCGGGAAGGATTGCGAGATGGCGCGAATGGCTGGTTCTGCCGCCATCGTCCGAAAAGTGATCTCCGCGCACGGCAGGCCGCCAGTGAGCAGCGCCTCGGCCAATGGCACGGCCGATTCAACACGGTCGAGGCTGACGACCGGAATGACGCCAAGCTGGCGCAAACGCGCGGGAACGTTCACGAGATGCATTTGATTTCGTCTCCTTTCTGAATGATGCCGCTACGCACGACGCGGGCGCGAATGCCGCAACGCCCCGACAGCGCGGCGATGGCGCCGGAACCGATGCTCTTTTCCATATTGCGGCACGGCTCGCAAAGCGACACGCCTTCCAATTCCGCCGCACCGATGCAAAAGCGTTTGCCGATGAGATCGTTTAAAGGCACGCCCTGCACGGTGATATTGCGCCGGGACATGCCGGGGCGATTGGACACTCCCAATTCATCGGCGGCGGCTTCGAGAAACTCTTCTTGTACCAGCGTTACATTTAGTTTCGGCTTTCTGTCGAAATAGCGATCGCCTTCAATGCCCTTGTCCGCCACCAACGTGGCAACCGGAATCTCTTGCATCGCTTGCCGCGCTTTTGGGGCAATGTGGATGGCAATGACTTTGCTCAAACGCGCCTCCAAGAATACAACCCAAGCTTTACCAAAAAGGCCTTTGCTTTTCGGTATCCGGATTTTCCGAATCGCCCGGATATTTAGTTAAAATTTTGGCTTTTATCTATTAAAGGGCCCAACGCGGATATCGCAAGCGGAACAACCAAACAAGGATTCCGCTTGCTAACCGCGAATGAGCGCAAATTAACGCGAATAACAAAATATTAGCGTTCATTAGCGTTGATTCGCGGTTTAAAAATGTTTGCTCAAAAAGCAAAGGTCATATTTTAATAGCTCTACTTCCCTACTAATTTGACACCGGAACGGCAAAAGTGCAAGCAAAATTTTTTGGAATATGTTTTGCAAAGCATTAAAACGAACCGGCAGAGGCTAGCAGGGACGAGCGCCCGCCTGGCTACGCCCGTAGGGCATCATTTCTCGTTGAGAAAATTTCTACTTACGATCTTTTTATTTGGAGAGCCGTGATGAAAAATCGCTACCATTTTGTTTTGGCAATTACAATTATGGCATTGAGTTTCGCGCCCGCAATTTACCAAGCCAGCGCGCAAACGCCCGTGAATACGGCCAATCCGATTTTGTTCGTCACGCAAGTGCCGATTCCCAACGACTTCATCACCGTGACGGCGGTTTTTGGCAATCATCAGCCGACGATGCAAAACGCCGGGCGCGGCGGCGATCTTTATATTCGCTATCCCGACGGGACGCTTAAAAATCTCACCACGGCAGCGGGATATGGCGAGACCGGCCAGCAAGGCGCGAAAGCAATTGCGGTGCGCGAGCCGAGCGTGCATTGGAGCGGCACGAAGGCGGTTTTTAGCATGGCCATCGGCGCGCCGCCACGCTACAAATATCCCGATTACTACTGGCAGCTTTATGAGATCACCGGCCTGGGAAAAAATGAAACGCCGGTCATCACCAAAGTGCCGAATCAGCCGGCCAATTACAACAACGTCAGCCCGATGTACGGCAGCGACGATCGCATCATTTTCACTTCGGATCGCCCGCGCAACGGCAAGCGGCATCTCTATCCGCAGCTCGACGAGTATGAAACCATGCCGACCAACACCGGCTTGTGGAGCTTGCATCCCCAATCCGGCGATTTGTTCATGCTCAACCATTCGCCTTCCGGCGTGTTCACGCCGATTCTGGACAGCTTTGGCCGCGTGGTGTTTACGCGCTGGGATCATTTGCAGCGCGACCAACAGGCGGACGCCGATGCGATGGGCAGCCGCGACTTTGGCACGTTCAATTATTCGAGCGAAGAGGAAAATTCCGTGGCGCTCAATAACCGCGACGAGATTTTTCCGGAGCCGCGGGCGGCGCGAACCGATTTGCTGGCCGGCACGAATTTGAACGGCCACTCTTTTAATTTCTTTTTTCCGTGGCAGCTCAACGAAGACGGCACCGAGGAAGAAACGCTCAATCACATCGGCCGCCACGAACTGCACGATTACTTCAATCGCAGCCTGAAAGATGACAACAATCTGCGCGAATTTAATCCGCCGGCAACGCGCACGAACAAAAACAGCGTCGACAATTTCTTGCAGATGAAAGAGGATCCGGCGCGGCCGGGCGTTTATTTCGGCATCGACGCGCCGGAATTTTATACGCATGCGGCCGGCCAGGTCATCAGCCTCACCGGCGCGCCCACGATGAATGCGGATGATATGAGCATCGATTACATCACGCATCGCGAGACGCACAGTTACACCGACAATCCGAGTCCCAATCACTCCGGGCTATATCGCAATCCGCTTCCGCTTGCCAATGGCATGCTGGTGGCCGTACACACGAACGAGACCCGCCTTGACAGAAATGAAGGCTCGCGGCAGTCGCCGATTTCGCGTTACAAATTTCGGCTGAAAATGCTGAAAAAGATTGGTGATTATTGGGTGGCGGATCAACCATTAACGCCCGGCATCAGCAAAACCATCAGCTATTACGATCCCGATGAACTGGTAACTTACTCCGGCGAGTTGTGGGAGCTGGATGCGGTGGAAGTAAGGCCGCGCCCTCGTCCTGCCCGGCGCACGCCGGTTCTCGACACGCCGGAGCAACAAGTATTGGCAGAAGAGAAAATCGATCTCTCGCGTCTCGTTACATACATGCGCCAAAACAATCTCGCTTTGGTGGTGAGCCGAAATATTACAACGCGTGACAAGAACGATCGGCAGCAGCCTTTCAATCTCCGCGTCGCCGGAACGGGCACGCAAACCACGGGCGCCTCCGGCAAAATTTACGACGTGGCGCACCTCCAGTTTTTTCAGGCCGACCAGATTCGCGGCTGGGGCGGAACGGCGTCACCGCGTCCAGGCCGGCGCGTTTTGGCGCAGCCGCTACACGATCTGAAAACCAGCAACCCGCCGAATCCATCCGGCCCCAACGGCAGTGTGAAGATTGCGAGCGACGGCTCGATGGCGGCGTTCGTGCCAGCGCGGCGCGCGATGACCTGGCAGTTGACGGAGGCGAACGGCACCGGCGTGGTGCGCGAGCGTTATTGGCTCACTTTTCAGCCGGGCGAGATTCGCACCTGCACCTCTTGCCACGGCTTGAATAAACAAGATCAAGCCAGCCACAGCGTGCCAACGAACAAGCCCGAGGCGCTGCGGCAGTTGCTGCGATTTTATAAAAACACGACGAGCGTGAATGGCGAAAGCAACACCGCGAGCGCGCTGCCAACGGCGTTTCAACTTTTTGCCGGTCAACCGAATCCGTTCACGACCTCGACCAAAATTCGTGTGGTGGTGAACGAAAATTTCAACGCCGCGCGCTTGATGATTTACGATATGACGGGCCGGCAGATTTGGGCGCAAACGCTCGGCAGCTTGGCGACAGGCTCCCACGAGATCGTATGGGATGGCAAGAACACCGCCGGACAATCGGTGGCCGCCGGGACGTACCTTTATCGCGTCGAGCATCGGGCGGGAAGATCAGAAGCGAAGGCACTGACGGTGGTGAGATAATTCGAAAACGTTTCGTCTCAAAACATTGTCTCATCTCGAAACAAAGCGGGGATAAAAATCAGTTTGCCGGTAAAAAATTTCCGGAAAAATTTTATGGAAATAAAGAGTTTAGTGTTTTATGATACATCTGCCGCAGCAATGAAGCACGACCGTCGCATTTTCGCGTCATTTGCCGTTTTTCAAAATTTTTGTTTCAGGCTGAAACAAAACCGAAAAATAGCGGCAATATCATCTTGCAGCAAGGCCATTGAAAATTAGAGGAATAGTGCAAGGCTTGGATGCTATAAATGCGGCACAGCTTTTGTCTCTCCCCAACTCAAATTGAGGATTGCGTTCATTCCTCGTTTTAAAAGCCGGGGAGAAGATCAACGCCCATCCCAAAATTCACAATGGTCATTCAATGGCCTACGGCAGTAACATACGACTGAAAGGCCGACGGCCAGGGCTACGCCAGAGGCAAATTTGGTAGACATGGGGACGATACCTGTGCCACTATGGAGACCCTCGGGCGTAGCCACTGAATGACCAACTCAAGGTTTTTGGATGGACTCGATCATGGGGAAGGTTTATTGGGCGGAAACGACCAACCTTCCGATTCCAGCTCACACAATTCTTTGGGCTTTCTTCCCAATCTTAAATTCAGAAGAATTTAGCCGGCTTCCCAGCAACATGTCATGACGGAATTTCCCAAAAGCTTTTTCCGTGTGAGTTTTGATCTGTGTGTGCAATCTTCTTGATTGCGGTTAGTTCTCGTTGGAAGTGTAAAATGGAAGTCAGCAATAAATTACCAGGCGCCAAATCGAAACGACACACTCGCTCCTACACGGAAAGATTGCGTGAACGTTTCATTGGAAACTTAGTGTTGGGTTTCATCACGGTGATCGTGATGTTCAGCGTGACCCGCTGTTGAACGGAACAAGACCGCGGTTGCACGAGTGCGCAACTGTTTTGCTCTCTGATGCGTTATCGTTGTGTCGGCATAATTCAGTGGAGGAGATTACACCATGCCACCATGGAATGTTTTTAATGGGCTTCTCGGCAAAGTCAGATGATCGTAGAATAATTTTGCAGTGTTTGCACGGTGGGATGTTCTCTCTCCTGCTCCCCTACTCGTACTCGCTTTTCGCAGTTTGATTTGAGAAGCGGGTACGAGGCTTTTTTCAGCCGACGATTAAAATCGGCGGACTCAGCATTCGATCACGTTGACCGCCAGCCCGCCTTGCGAAGTTTCTTTATATTTCGTCTTCATATCCGCGCCGGTCTGCCGCATCGTGGCGATGACCTGGTCGAGCGAAACTTTGTGCGAGCCATCGCTTTTCATGGCCATGCGCGCCGCTTTGATCGCTTTCACCGCGCCCATGGCATTGCGCTCGATGCAGGGAATCTGCACCAGCCCGCCGACCGGATCGCAGGTCAAACCGAGATTGTGCTCCATGCCGATCTCCGCGGCATATTCGATTTGCTCGTTGCTCCCCTCCTGCGCTGCCACCAAACCCGCGGCGGCCATCGAGCAGGCCACTCCCACCTCGCCCTGGCAGCCCACCTCCGCACCTGATATTGAAGCGTTCTGTTTATAAAGTTTGCCGATGGCCCCTGCAGCCAGAAAGAATCGAATCACGCCATCTTCGGTCGGGTTCGCCGAGAGCCGCTGATAATAATGCAGCACCGCCGGCACGATGCCGGCAGCGCCGTTGGTTGGCGCGGTGACGACCCGCCCTCCTGCCGCATTTTCTTCATTGACGGCCAGCGCGTAAAGATTAACCCAATCCATCACGCTGAGCGGATCGCGCAGCGTTCTTTCCGGATTCATGGTTAAATCGCGATATAACTCCGGCGCGCGGCGTTTCACCTGCAAGACGCCGGGCAAATAACCCTCTTGCCGCAGTCCGCGCTGCACGCACGCTTGCATGACTTGCCAAATCGCGAACAGCTTCTCGCGAATTTCTGCTTCGGCTCGCCAGCACTTTTCATTTTCCAATACAAGCTGATGAATCGACAAGCGGTGTTTGCGCCCCAATTCCAAAAGCTCATCGCCGCTGTTGAATGTGAATGGAATCGCTTTTTGCTCATCGGCTTGTCGAGGCGTGGCGGCATCTTGTTCCCGCACGACAAACCCGCCACCGACCGAGTAATAAACCTGCTGCGCCAAAATTTTTTGCCCGGCGCCGCTCGCCGTGAAGCGCATGCCGTTGGGGTGCAGCGGCAAAGATTGGTCGTAATGAAAAATAAGGTGCTGCTTTTCAATAAAAACGACTCGGTGAATTTTAAGCAGCACGATGGCGTCCGAGTTTCTGATATTGGCGAGACGAGAATCGATCCCGTCCGGATCGACGGCTTCCGGCTTCTCCCCTTCCAAGCCGAGGAGAATGGCGCGATCGGTGCCGTGGCCTTTTCCCGTCAGCGCGAGCGAGCCGAACAACTCGACTTGCACCGTTGCGGTTTGTTCCAACACGCCGTTGGCTTGCAGGTGCTCGGCAAACAAGCGCGCGGCGCGCATCGGGCCGACGGTGTGCGAGCTGGACGGCCCGATGCCGATTTTGAACAGGTCGAAAACGCTGATTTCTGCGGGCATGGCAAAATCTCCTTTATTATAAATGATACAATATAATTCGCCTTGAAAAAAAATCAATGAAAATTTCGACGCCATCACGGGGGTGAGGGCGATTCGCTTGAGTTTTTCGTTGTGATTGATGATTGGATTTTATAACTTATTGATGTTTGCAAAAGTAAAAGGAAAATGTCATGCTGGAAGCATCTTGTTTGTGATCCAGCACAGTGCGTGATTGGAACAGGATTCCTCCGGAATGACATCTAAATATGGGACTCGCACCGTTTCCAATTATTAATGCAAAACTCAATAAATCATGGCAAAAGAATACTCCCCTTTTACTCCAGGTGTTCCCGCGCCGCTCGAATTCTTTGTGGGAAGAACCGCGGAGATTCAAAAAATCATTGCCAGCGGCAAGAAAGCTATTGCGCTGAAAACCCTGGAACGCTTGTTTGTCTTTGGTGAAAGAGGAATCGGCAAGAGTTCCATCTGTAAATTTGCGCTTCCGGTGGTTGAGCGTAATCTGAAAATGTTGGGGCTTCACGTTCATTTGGGTGGCGTCGATACGCTCGAAGAGATGGTCAGAAGAATATTTGAGAGGCTTCTCCGCGAGAGCATTGACAAACCATGGTACGAAAGAACCAGGCAATATCTCGGCAATCACATTCGCCAATTGGATATATTCGGCGTGACGGTTGAGTTTTCAGCTTCGGAGTCGGAGCTTGCTCGTGCGGTAGGTGATTTTGTGCCCGCCCTTAAAAATCTCCTGGCCAAATTAACTCCCGAAAAAAAGGGGATATTGCTCATTCTTGATGACTTCAATGGGTTGGCCGCTTCGGAGCGTTTTGCCAACTGGCTCAAAAGCTTTGTCGATGAAATGGCGACAGCACGAGACCCGATTCCTCTGCTTCTGGTGCTAGTTGGGCTCCGCGAGCGCCGGCAACAATTAATTACCAAGCAGCCGTCTTTAGATCGCGTTTTCGATCTTATCGAAATCAAACGATTTTCAGAAGATGAAACGCGCGAGTTTTATCAAAAAACTTTAGGCAAAGTCAACGTTTCCGTCACGGAAGAGGCGCTACAATTGCTCACGCGATTTTCCGGCGGCTTTCCGGTTTTCATGCACGAATTGGGCGATGCCGTTTTTAAGGTTGATAAAGACAATAACATCGACACTACGGATACGCTTGATGGCATCATGACAAGCGCAGAGGTGATCGGCGCTAAATATATCGAGCCCAACGTACTGGCGGCAATACGAAGCGACAAATATCAGCATATTCTCAAAAAAATCGCGCAAAAGCCTTTTGAGCATCGTTTCCAGCGCAAAGAAGTTGGCTCTCGACTCACGGCTGCCGAGGCAAAAGTTTTTGACAATTTCCTGCGAAAAATGGAAAACCTGGGAGCAATTCGGAAAGATAAGGAACGGGGCCCGGGAAGTTATGAATTTGCCAGCGAGCTTTATTACTTCTTCTTCTGGTTACAAGCATCGGCGCACAAATGAGTGAAGTCGGACTTGCAGACGAGAGGCGAAGTCCGACTTGGGCAATGGGGTTTTACAAAATTTAAACTCGTTTTGCCCAAATCGGACTTCACTTGCCCCTGTCGCGCGCAAATCCGCCTTCGTCCTATTTTGCCTCCCACCAATCACGCCGCAAAATTTTTGGCGCCTTGCTCCCAGTTGATGACGTTCCAGAAATTCGTGACGTAGTCGGCGCGCTTGTTTTGATATCTCAGATAATAAGCGTGTTCCCACACATCGATGCCGAGCACGGGCTTTTGCCCGGAGGCCAGCGGCGTATCCTGATTCGGCGTCTGCACCACGTCGAGCTTGCCTTCCGCCGTCCGCACCAGCCACGCCCAACCGCTGCCAAATAAAGTCGTCGCCGCTTTGTTGAATTTTTCTTTGAGGGCGTCGAATGAGCCGAAGTCGCGAGTGATCGCCGCGGCCAGATCGCCCGCGGGCATGCCGCCGCCGTTGGGGCTCATCATGCGCCAGAACAACGCATGGTTGAAATAACCGCCGCCGTGATTTCTCACCGCGGTGCGCACTTCCGCCGGCACGGCTTGCAGATTGGACAAAAGCTCGACGATGGATTTTTTCTGCCATTCCGGATGATCTTTGAGGGCGTTGTTGAGATTGTCGGTGTAAGCTTTGTGATGGCGGCCGTGATGAATCTGCATGGTTTGCTCGTCGATGGCGGCCGCCAGCGCGTTGAACGCATAAGGCAAATCCGGCAACGCAAACGGATACGCGGCGGCAGCGCCGGGCGCGAGCTTGTCGAAATTGACTTTGACTGACGATGTTGTTTGCGCCGACGCCGTGCCGAAAGGCGCGAGCCAAACGCCGAGGCCGGCGCCGATCATCGTTCCTAATGCCTCACGCCGAGTTGGCAAAAACAGCTTTTCTTTCATGATCTTTTCCTTTCATTATGAAGAAGTTAAAATGTAACCGAGATGAAGTCACTGCGAGGCGCTTTTCGCCGAAGCAATCTGCCGGGAAATGCACAAAGATTGCTTCGCTGAAAAACGCTCGCAATGACAATTACAAATTCGCTCTTTCCGAATATAACTCACGACCTCGTTGCGCTGCCAGACAACGGGTATTCACAACGCGGCTTGGGATCGAATATCTTTCCCGCATTCAACACATTGTTCGGATCCAACACTTGCTTGATCTTCCGCATCACTTCGACGCCGGCGGGGCCGGCCACTTTCTCCAAAAACTTTTTCTTCGACAAGCCGACGCCGTGCTCGCCAGTGATGGTGCCGCCGAGGTCGATGGCGGCGAGAAAAATTTCCTCGAAGGCTTTCTCGACGCGGTGAATCTCGTCGCGGTCACGCTCGTCGGTCAGGCAAGTCGGGTGCAGATTGCCGTCGCCGAAATGGCCGAAGTTGCCGAACGTGACGTTGTGCTTCTTGCCGATGTCGCGAATACGCTGCAGCATGGTGGCGATCTGGCTGCGCGGCACGGTGACGTCTTCGAGAATCGTCGTGGGCCGCACGCGTGCCAACGCTGAAAAGGCCGCCCGCCGCGCCGTTTTCAGTTTATCAGCCTCGGCGGCATCTTTGGCGACTTTGACTTCACGAGCGCCGTGCTTCGCGCAAATCGTCTGCACCTTCTCGAACTCGTCGGCGACGGCTGCCGGATGGCCATCCACTTCGATGAGCAGCAGCGCTTCGGCATCCGTCGGCAAGCCGACGTGCGCAAAATCCTCGACGCAGCGGATCGTCGTCGCATCCAAAAATTCCAGCGTACACGGAATGATTCTCTCGGCGATGATCGCCGAAACCGTGCCCGCGGCTTTCTGCATGTCATCGTAAAGCGCCAGCAGGGTTTTTGCAGCCGCCGGCTTGGGAATAAGCTGCAAAAGGATCTTGGTGAAAATGCCGAGGCTCCCCTCACTTCCAATAAACAATTCTTTTAAAGAATAGCCAGCCACATCTTTGACACATTTGTTGCCGACGCGCAGCAGCTCGCCGGTGGGCAACACCACTTCCAAGCCCATCACATAATCTTTGGTGACGCCGTATTTGAGGCCGCGCAAGCCGCCGGAGTTTTCCGCGACGTTGCCGCCGATGGTGCAAACTTTCATGCTGCCGGGATCGGGCGGATAAAACAAGCCTTGGGCTTCGACCGCGGCGTGCAAATCCGCGGTGATCACGCCCGGCTCCACCCAAGCAGTCAAATTTTCCTGATCAATTTCCAAAATGCGCTTCCATGAAGGAAAGAGCATCGTGACGGAGCGTTCAACCGGAATGCTGCCGCCGGAAAGGCCGGTGCCGGAGCCGCGCGGGACGACGACGAAATTCTCCACGTTCGCCAGGCGCATGAGGGCTTGCACGTGCTCCACCGTAGTTGGGCGCACCGCGGCCATCGGCACGTTCTCGCGCATCGGCGTGGCGTCATAAGCATACGCCAGACGATCTTCAACCGAGGCGAGGACATTTTCCGCGCCGACGATCTCGGCGAGCTTGTTGAGAAGAGGGGTGTTCTCGGGCGAATCAGAGAGTCGCATCACAGGTATTGAATGGCCAACGGCTGAAGACGGCCAACGGATTTAAAAACAAGATTCCTTTATCCGTTGGCCGTTTTATCCGTTGGAGATAATTTTTTAAAAGTTGGTTCCGGTAAACAAAGTCCTCGAATTATCGGTAGTTTTCATAATTATTGATCGTCCACCTGCCCTTTTCGCAGATGGCGCTGAGGAGAATCTCGCGCTCCAGTTTTTCGTCGCCCTGCCGGGGCTCGATGTTCAGATGATACAAAAACATGACGTGATCGCCACCCTGGTCGGTGCGCTGAACCATTTTGTAGTCGATGAACGGCTTGAGCTGGTGAAACTCGCGCTCGCCGTCCTGAAAGTGGCGCGCGCCGCCTTTGAGCAGCTCGATCTCCTTGCGCAGCTTGTCGGCGGCGAGGCCGCTGGCGACTTCCAGGGCTTCGCGCTGGTTGAGCTTGATGAAATAGCGATAGCAGAAGGCGTCGGCGATTTCGCGCGGGTCGTTGCGCACGCCGCAGGATAGAAACGCGAGAGCGGCAATAAGCCAAAGAGCCGCTGCTAACCGGCCGGCAGCGCGTTGAGAGGCCATATTTGTTTTCAATGAGGAAGTCGTCGCTTGATTTTTTTATTCCTTAATTTTTGCACATATAAAAGACAAACCCCGACTGCGTCCGTAGGATTTTCCATTAGTTGGTGAAATCAATTCGGTAGCGGTTTTAATCTTACAATGCAAAATCGGGGTATTTCAAAATCAAGGAACAAAATAACGCGGGGGAAAACAAAAGTCAAGGAAAATATATGAAGTGAAGCAATGCGTCGCCCAAGAGTTTCAATGCACTTCGTGCTTTCAGGGCGGTGATCATCCCGGCTCCTTATTTTAAAAATACAAACGAAGGAAAGGCGGGACACTTCGTACTTTGGCCTACGGCTGGCAGGGTTCTGGCTTGTGATTATTGCCCTTGCAATTTTTGCTGCAATTTGCGTATGGTTACATCGGAAAGGCCGGTATAGCGCTTGATCTTCTCAATCGGCTCGCCGCTCCGAAACATCAAACGGGCAATGTCCAATCTCCCTTCTCTTTTTCCCTCTCTTTTTCCCTCTCTTTTTCCCTCTCTTTTCCCTTCTCTTTTTCCGCTTTCGCGGATTTGCTTTTTTTCTTTTTGTATGGCTTCGATCAACATAGAGACCTCCTGGCGATCATGGTAAGTACGTTCCATAACCTTATAATCAGACTCGTCAATCCGACCGTGCAAAAACAACT
>Ga0247727_10000278_pt1 | contig 122474 bp, 128 predicted proteins | sample WisWelCaveWW1625_FD_202498 | JGI IMG/M metagenome (GOLD analysis project Ga0247727, IMG submission 202498) | Biofilm microbial communities from Wishing Well Cave, Virginia, United States - WW16-25 | ecosystem: Environmental > Aquatic > Deep subsurface > Groundwater > Cave microbial mat...
ATCTTCATCGATACAGTGCAGCTCGAGGAAGGCAGCGCTGCGACCGCCTTCGCCGGCGGCGGCGGCGACGCGCCCAACGTGAGCGTCAGCGCAAGGCTCGACAACATGAGCGTCGAGTTCTGGATCATGCCGCGCTGGGACGGGACGGACAACGCCACGCGCATCCTTCTCTACGCGCCGCCGCTCGTCATCGCCAAGGGAGGCGATCAGGGCAGCGACTACCTGTGGTTCACGCACGCGACGGCCGCCGGAGCGCCTGTGCTGCGCTACAACATCAGCAACTGGACCGCGGACAACTTCCACCACGTACGCGTCGCGTTGAGTGGTGTATACGGCGCGTGGCTCTTCATCGACGGCACTCTCGCCAACAGCAGCAGCTGGTCCTACACAGGCAACCTGGAAGGCAGCATGATCATCGGCAACAACGCCTCCAGAAGCTACACGGCGGACGCCGTGTACGACGAGGTCCGCGTCTACCGGCGCGCGCTGCCGCTCGCCAGCCCGGTCGCAATCAGCTTCACGCCCGACCCTGATTACACCACGTTGGGCAGCGACGGCATCAGCATCCGCTTCAACGCCAGCGACCCGCACGACGACGAGTTCAACGTGCAGAACGCCATCAAGATCATCGTCAACAATATCAACGACCCTCCGTCCATCACCAACTTCAGCAACGGCACGCAACTGCCACCGCACCCGCTCAACTGCGACGTGAGTGCGCCCGCGCTCTCCGCGAACCGCTGCATCTACGCGAACGGCAGCGTGCTCTCGCACGACCTGTACGAGGACACGTTCTTCAGCATGAACGTCACCAGCTGGATACGCGACGCCGAGACGCCGTTCAGCCAGCTGCGCATCAACGTGACCAACGCAAGCGCGAACTTCAACATCACGACCAACACGGTGAATACGACAGGCAACATCACGTTCACGCCCTACGGCAACTTCAGCGGCTACGAGTACTTCCAACTCAATATCAGCGACAACGACGGTGGACGAACGCTCACCAATGCGTTCCTCCTCAACGTCCTGCCGATCAACGACGACGTCGCGCGCAACGGCAGCATCGGCACCATCTCGATGCGCCGCAACACGACGCACAGCTTCACGCTCGCCAGCTATTTCGTCGACGTCGACGGCGACGTCTACTACACCTACTCGTTCCTCAGCAGTCCGAGCATCAACATCACGATCAACGCGACGAGCGGCGCAGTACGCATCGCGCCTCATGGGACATTCACGGGCAACGTGACCGTCAACTTCACCGCGACGGACTTCAGTTCTGGCGCCACGATATCGGAGAACGTCACGATCAACGTCACCGATGTGCCTGGCATCTTCTTGAGCAGCCCGATCCCCACCATCAACGTCACCGAGGACGGTAGCACCAGCATCAACCTCACCAGCCACTTCAGCAACACCGACAACAAGACGCTGGCACTCGAGACAATGTATCCGCAGCTCGCGCTCGCATGCGACCTCGACACGAGCGCATGCGGCATCGGCGGCCAGCCCGAGATCGCCGAGAACCTGACCGTCGTCGGCGCGCGCTACGGCAGTGGGCTGCGCGTGTCGCGCACGAGCTGGCTCTCGTACAATGTCACCATCAACGGCAGCGCAGGAACGCTCGAGTTCTGGCACGTCCCCCGCCGCAGCAGCGGCACCGCCAGCGATGATGAAAGCTACCTCGCACTGCTCACCAACGGCAGCGACACGCTCTCGCTCAGCTACGTCGATGCTTCAAGCCCGTACCTGCGGCTGGTCCTCAACGCGACCAACGGGACGGCAACGCTCACCCACAGCTTCACTCTCGTCAATAACAGCGCAGTGCATCTCGGCGTCCTGTGGGACACGAACAGTACATCCACGTTGCGCCTCGCCATCAACGGCAGCATCGTTGCCAACGCGACCACCAATGCGAGCGGGACCAACTTCACCCGCCTCCATGTCGGCAGCAACAGCAGCGGACGCGCGCAGGCCAACGGCACCTACGACGAGATGCGCCTCTGGCGCTACGCGAAGAGCGCGACCGAGATGATGCAGGACCACAACTATACGCATCCGTTCATCAACACCACGCTCAGCGACACGAACGTCACCTTCACGCCGCAGCGCCACTACAACGGCAACATCTCCATCGTGCTCAACGTGACCGACAGCGCGACGGGCCTCGGCAACGTGTCGAACGCGTTCGAGGTCAACGTGACCCCGCAGAACGATGCGCCGTTCTTCCGCGGCCCGATAACGAACCAGAGCTGGACCGGGACGTCGTCGGGCGCCGTTTTCGACCTCGACACGTACTTCAGCGACATCGACAACACGACGCTTACCTACTCGAGCAGCGGCACGTCATCGGTGACCGTCTCGATCGACGGCAGCAACGTCGTGACGTTCACTAACACAGCATCCTTCAGCGGCACGGAATCGGTGACGTTCACGGCGAGCGACGGAAGCCTGAGCGCATCGAGCAACACCATCACACTCACCGTGACCGCGGCAGCCGGTTCGGGAAGCGGAGGCAGCGGAGGCGGCGGTGGCGGAGGCGGCGGGAGCTCATCATCCGGTGTCACGAGCAGGAACGTGACGCGCGTCTGCGTCCCGACATGGTCATGCACAGAATGGTCGCCATGCGTCGAGAGCAAGAAGTTCCGCAAGTGCACGCCGCTCGTGACGTGCGAGAACGCGACAGACGTCGCATCTGTCACAATGCCCATCGAGGAGGATCTCTGCCTCATCGTCGAGCACTTCAGCTGCGAGGACGGCAAGAAGAACCAGGACGAGACGGATGTCGACTGCGGCGGCAGCTGCCCTGCGTGCCCGACGTGCGAGGACGGCGTTCAGAACGGCGGCGAAGAAGACGTGGATTGCGGCGGCAGTTGTAGCTCGTGCGTGAGCTGCAGCGACGGCCTCCAGAACCAGGGTGAGGAAGACATCGACTGCGGCGGACCGTGCAACGCGTGCGCGAGCTGCTTCGACGGCATCCGCAACCAGGGTGAAGAGAGGACGGATTGCGGCGGACCGTGCGGCATCTGTCCGGAAATCCAGGCGCCTGCACCGCCGCCCAAGGACTACACCTCGCTCATCATCACGCTCGTCGTGTTCGTGCTCGTTGGTGGGCTGTTTGGCGCAGGGACGTTCGCGGTCCTCGTCCAGATACGAACCGCCGAAGACTACATCGAGAAGGCCGCGCGCTCCGGCATCCCGTACGAAGCGGCGCGCGCCATCCTGCTGCAGCAGAAGTGGCCGACGATCATCGTGGACAGGGCGCTCTACAACGTCGACCTGCGCGATGCGGCAAGCTACGTCAAGCGCCGCTTCAGCCAGGGCGTCGACCCTGCGAAAGCGGCGGCCGAACTGCAGATGCGCGGCTGGAACGAGAAGGATGCCCGCAAGGCATGGGAGATGGCATCCCGACCGACGACAAAAGGGAAGAAACGATGACCGCATCATTTATAAACAACCGGCGCTCCGGGTATAAGAGACACACAAACGCGTGGCAAAGGAGGGTCTGTGAAGAGGCATAGTCAGGACTACAGGCTGTTGCTTGTAGCGCTCGCCGCGTTCGTCATCACGGCAACGGCGATCCTCACACAGCACGGCGGCTCGTTCACAGGTCTCTTCACCGCGCAGGAATTCAGCATCGCGGCGAGCATCAGCGCGTGCGGCAACCTCAGCGCTCCAGGCGAGACGTTCACCCTCACCGCAAGCGTAAGCGCGACGTCCGACTGCTTCACCATCAATGAAAGCAACATCATTCTCGACTGCGCCGGCTTCAACATCGAGTACGCATCCGGCGGCACAGGGCATGGCGTCGTCGCGCTCAACGTCCAGAACGTCACCATCCGCAACTGCAACATCACGACGAACACGGACAGCAGCACATTCTCGCACGGCATCAATTTCACGAACGTCACCAACGGCCTCATCACGCGCACGAACATGAGCGTGCTTGGCGGCGACAGCGTCGGCATCCTGCTCAATGGGACGATGAACGTCACCATCAATGAGACCGTCATCAACACCAGCGGCACGGGCAGCAACAAGGTCGGCATCAAGATCCTGAGCTGGGCGTTCAACGACACCATCGACAACGTCACCATCAGCACCGCTTCGACAGCAGGCGACAACCACGGCCTGCACCTCAATGCGAGCAGCCAAGGACTGCGCATCGCCAGAACGACGCTCACCATCAGCGCGAGCAGTGGCATCGGCGTCTATGCTCCCGTGGCAGGAGTGCACAATTCGACCATCGAGAACAACCGGTTCAACGTCAACAACAACTACGGCATGTACATCGAAGGAAGCTCTCTGCGCAACATCATCCGCAACAACTTCGTGAACGTCACTGGCGCCGGCGGCGGCCTGATCGGCATCCGCCTCATCGCAGGACCGTACAATACCACCCTCGAGAACAACACCGTGACCGTCTTTGCCGCCAGCGGCTCGAACACCGGCATCTACATCGACAACAACGTTTACAACAGCATCGTCCGCGACAACAACGTGACCGTCGGGGGCGGTACGGACGCTGCACTCCGACTCGGCAGCAACAACATCCGCTACACCGACGTCACCAACAACATACTCACCACGAGGAGTTCTAGCAGCTCCGGCATCTACATGACGTCTGGCGCGCAGTTCAACATCCTGCGCAACAACACCATCACTTCCAGTGCATCGAGCTCCTATGGCATCCTGCTGCAGGCAGGTAGCACATCTTCCAACGAGTTCCACCAGAACCGCATCGCGGTCACCGGCTCATCGAGCAGGGGCATCCGCGTCAACGCGTGCACGAACAACACGTTCGCGAACAACATCATCAACGCGACCGGCAGTGGCGCATATGCAATATTGCTCGACGGCAGCAACGACAGCGTCTTCGTCAACACCAACCTCTCGCGCGTCGCTAACTGGATATCGGCCGACAGCGCGAGCAATGCGACATTCCGCAACACCACATTCGAGAGCGCGAACGCAGTCATCCGGCTCGACGGACCGGTGAACGTCAGCAACATGGACGTAAGCAGCCAACGCGTCATCGTCGCGCACAACACCACGTTCGTCGACACGCTCACGTACCCCGCGCTCAACAGCAGCGCGCTGCTCACCCTCTATGGCATCAGTTTCGCCAGCCCTGAGATGCTCATCGATAAGGAGCAGGACGGCACGTTCGATACGTGCCAGGACACGGTATGCAGCAACGGCAGCTACCGCAACGGCGAGTTGCGCATGCAGGTGACACACTTCAGCAACTACACGCTGCAGTCGGGTGCCAGCGCCCAACCATACGCGTGTGGTTACGTGAACGAGAACCTCACCCTCACGCAGGACGTGAACAGCTCGAGCGACTGCTTCACCATCAACGCATCGAACGTCGTGCTCGACTGCGCCGGCTACGAGGTCAACTACTCGCAGGGCGCCAAGGGCCACGGCGTCGTGGCCAATGCGACGAACAACGTCACCATCCGGAACTGCAACATCGTCAACGACCTGAACAATAACGACGATCTTCTGAACCGGTCGCACGGGATTAATTTCACGGATGTCAACAATAGCCGCATCCTCAACAACAACTTCACTGTCGGGCGGAATGCGTCCGTTGGCGTCTATTTCGTACTGTCCAACAACAACACGATCGTGAACAACACCATCAACACGACCGGCGTTGGTTTCAACAAGTATGGGTGCATCCTCACGAATTCCTCCAACAACAGCATTCTCTCCAACACGATACTGACGCAAGGCACGGGCGACAGCAACTACGGCGTTTATCTCTTAAACGCGAGCTCATGGAATGTCGTGAGCGGCAACACCGTGCGAACCAATGGAACAAGCAACAATTATGGCATCGCGCTCCAGACGAGCGCGAACAACAATACCGTCACGAACAACACCATCCGGACAGGAGGAAGTTCCGACGCAAACTACGGCATCTATCTCACCAGCACGAGCTCGGGAAACCTGGTGAGCGGCAACACCGTGAGCACGAATGGCACCTCCAGCAACTATGGCATCCGCCTGATCAGCAGCGCAAGCAACAACACCGTCACGAACAACACCATCCAGACCGAAGGAAGCGGCGGCTTCAACGTCGGCATCTCCTTTGCCACCACTATCTCCGGGAATGTCGTGAGCGGCAACACCATCCAAACCAACGGCACCAACGACAACTACGGCATCCGACTCGAGACCGGCACGAACAACAACTCTTTTGCCAACAACAACATCACGACCGTCGGCCCGGGAAGTTATGCTATCTTCATCCAGACATCCAACCACTCTCTCTTCAACAACACCTTGCTCACCAACCCTGTGCAGTGGCTCTTCACGGATGTGCAGACGAACAATACGTTCGTGAACACGTCATTCATCGCAGCCAACAGTAGCGTCCGTTTCTATGGTGCCGTCAATGCGACGAACGGAACCAATGTCACCCGGACAGCGCTCAACCTCGGCTTCAACACCATCTTCCTCAACAGCACGAACCTCTCCAGCTTCAACGTCTCCGCGCGGCTCACGTTCCGCAATGTCGCGTTCGCCAACCCCGACCTCTTCGTCGACTACGATGACGACGGCACGTCGGTCGCGTGCGGCAGCGACGTCTGCACCGACATCTCGTTCCGCAACGGCGTCTATGACGTGAACGTCACGCACTTCACGAATTACACCGTGCAGGATGGGCCTTCCGTCTGCCGCGACCTCAATGCAAGCTTCACGCTCCTCGGTCCTGCCAATAGCAGCGGCACGTGCTTCACCACCAACGCGAGCAACATCTTCCTCGACTGCGACGGCTACGTCATCAACTACTCCCAGAGCCAAAACGGCCATGGCATCGCCATCAACAACAGCAACAATGTCACGGTGCGCAACTGCGTCCTCTCTACAGGCACCAACCTCGTCAACTTCTCGCATGCCATCAACGTCACCAACAGCTCGAACATCTTCCTCGAGAACAACAGCATCCTCGCACGCGGCAACCAGAGCGCAGGCATCTGGATCCAGAACTCGACCAACGTCACCGTCAACCGCAGCACCATCTACACGAACGGCACGGGTAGCAATAGTTACGGCGTCCGCATATTCGGCCACAACAACAACGTGGTCGGCAACACCATCAACACGAAGGGCTTGCGGAACACGAACTACGGCGTGCAGGTGTGGGAGTTCGCGACAGGCATGCTCATCTCATCCAACGTCATCACGACGAGCGGCGAGGCTCAGAACGATGGCATCGTACTTGCCTATGCGAACCACGGAACCATCATCAACGCCAACACAATCACGTCCGGCGGCAACGCAGCATATAGCAGAGGCATCCTCGTCCAGCAAACGACAAATGCAACCGTCACGAACAACATCATCCTGACGAACGACACCAGCGGCAGCGGCATCGCCACCTCCGAGCAGGTCACCAACACGACCATCCGCAACAACAGCGTCACAGCAAACGGCAATGCCGTCTTCCTCACGAACGGCGCGGACGGTACGCGCGTCGATGACAACAGGATAACAATCAATGGCCCGACGGGTAGCTCAGGCGGCTTGACGTTCCAGGAGAGCGGGAATGCGAGCGCGAGCGGCAACGTCATCCGCCTCAACGGCACGGGCGGCAACAACTACGGCGTCTTGGTCTATTCGACCAGCGACAGGATCAACATCACCGACAACGTCATCTACACGAACGGCACAACGACGACCGTCGGCATCTATGTGAACAACAACATCCGCAACGCGAGCATACGCAACAACACCGTCGCCACCCAGGGCGACGGCAGCGACAACTACGGCATCGCGTGCCAGACGACCTATGGCCTCACGATCGCCAACAACACGATCACCACCAACGGGACCAACAGCAGCCACGGCATCTACCTCCTCCAGAACTGCTACAACAGCACGATTTCGAACAACAGCATCACGACAGCCGGCCGCCAGGGCCTCAACATGGGCATCCGGCTCGGGTCATCGTCGGCAGGGAACGTCCTCAGCCACAACAGGATCGTCACGTCCGGCACGAACGACAACCACGGCATCTCGCTCAACGGCCCGCTCGAGACCAACACGATCATCGGCACGAACGTCACGACAGGCGGCACCGGCAGTTATGGCATCCATGTCACGAACTCGTACAAAACCGTCCTGCGCGACACCCTCCTGCACCAGAGCAACAATTGGGTGTTCGTCGGCGCCACCTCGAACGTCACGCTCACCAACACCTCGCTCATCGGTGCCAACAGCACGATACGCTACAGCCAGTCGCTGAATCTGGACGGCGTCCTCAACGTGACCGGCCCGCTCGCACGCCTCGGCAACGGCAGCGTCGCGCTCAACGGCACCAATCTGACACAACTGAACACGTACGCCATCGTCCGCATCCTCAACACACCGTACCGCAACCCAGAGGCGCTCGTGAGCTTCAACGACGACGGCTCGTTCATCATCTGCCCTTCGACCATCTGCATCAACCAAAGCGTCAAGGACAGCAATCTCACGTTCGTCGCGAGCGGCTTCTCCAACTACAGCGTGCAGCTGCACCACAGCGAAGCCAACATCACGCTGAACGGCGATTACAACGACATCAGCGTGGTGCGTGACACTGCCATGACCGTCGTGGCGACGCTGAACGTCGGGGAAGGCGTCGTCGACCTCTACATGAACGACACGATAAGCAATACCGAAGTACTGGTGGGCAGCGGCTATAACAGGGTATCAGTCACCTTCTTCGCGAATTACGCACCGCAGAATTACATGTTCCGCGCGGTGTATGCCGGCAATGAGAATTTCACCAGCTCGGGCGACAACGCAACCCTCATCGTCTACATCCCCGGCAGCGGCGGCGGCATCCACCACCCAGCCACGTGCATCGAGGTCTGGTCGTGCCGCCCGTGGACCGAGTGCCACAACAACCAACAGCAGCGCATCTGCGACGAGATAAACAGCTGTATCACGAACATTTACCAGCCGCCACTCAACCAGTCGTGCAACACGACCGTCGTTCAGCTGCCCTCGTGCGGCGATGGCATCCAAAACCAGGGCGAGAGCGGCATCGACTGCGGCAGCCCGTGTCTCGCGTGCCCGCTGCCGCCGACGTGCTTCGACGGCATGCAAGACAGCGGCGAAACCGGCATCGACTGCGGTGGTGCGTGCAACGCGTGCCCTGTCCCTGTCGAGGAAGTGCCGCAGCCAGCACCCGTGCCTGTCGCGCCTGTCACCCCACCTGCCGTGACGCAGCCGGCGCCTGCGCCGAAGAAGAGTGTTGCGGGCGTGGTGGCGACCGTCCTGGGCTTCATCGCGGTGCTGGGCATCGTCGCCGGTGTCGTGTTCAAGATCATGCGCAGGCCGCCGATGGGTCGTGGGGGCGCACCGAAGACCAAGACAGCACCTGCTGGCGACGACTCCGACCTGGACATTCCGGACGTCGAAGAGTAAGCGGGAAAGTATTTCCTTACCAGTTTCTTAGAACACTGAACAGAGTCACTTCTTCTTGGCGTGCATCGCGAAGTCGAAGAATGTCGCGCGCTTGCGGTTGATGAAGAAGAGCGAGAGGAAGAACGTGACGACCAGCAGGCCGAAGCCGACCTTGCTGTTCGTGTCGAAGAAGCGCATGGTCGCGATGAACGTGCTGAGCATCGGGCCGACGAAGAGGCCCATCATGATGATGTCGCTGAGCGACTTCCAGAAGAGCGCGACGATGATGACGAGGAGGTTGAAGAGCGCGATGAACGTGTACTTCTGGCCCTCGTAGGCGGCCTTGGCCTTCTCGAACTGGCGTGATTCCTCTTCCTGCTTGGCGAGACAATCGTTGATCTTGGACTGGCGTTCGCTACGGATGTCCGCATCGGTCTTGTCATCGATGGGTCCGTAGATGTTGTAGCAGTCCTTCCCGGGGCCGTAGCCGCGATAGTAGGAGTCAGGGCCTGTGTATTCCGGGAAGAACACGTTGGCACCGAGGAAGACCATCGGTATGTAGAGAAGGACGATGAGGAGCAGGAAGAGAATCTTGGTCCAGTTCATGCCGTTCCTAGTGGTTTGGTGGTATATTAATTCCGGTGCCTTTCACTGTCGCATTATTTTCATATAGAAAATTATATAAGGGAACATACATACTGCAGAGCTATGCCACGCGGTCGCCCTGTTCGTTCACAGATACGGCAGAACATCATCGAGATACTCAATGTCATGGGCCGCGGCTACGGCTATGAAATCCACAAGAAGTACATCCAGATCTTCCCGAGCTGCACGCGCGAAGTCGTGTACTACAACCTGCGCAAAGGCGTGACGTTGGGCGAATTCGAGGTGGACAGCGTGCTGCAGGAAAAAGGGGACTATAGCTGGGGCAGCACTGTCGAGAAAACGTATTATCGCCTCGGACCCAAAGCGAAACCCCTTGCGGACGAGCGCGTCAAGGAGTTTTTCTCGCGGCCTGGCGGAAAAAGCCCATCAGCGCCATCGCCTCGCGTTGCGTGAGGAAGGATTTACCGACCAGTTTTCTCCAGACACGGCGCTGCGTCTCCTTCTTTGATGGAACTCTCCAGTCGAGCGAGTCAATCGTTTCATCTATCATCTTGAGGAGCTGACGCTTCGCCGGCTCGCTGATCGGCTTGATGTGGCTCGCGACGTGTTCCTGCGCACGGGCGACGTGCAGTTCGTAGAGGACGATTGCGACCGCGTGGCTCACGTTCATCGAATGGTACTTCTTGCTCGTCGGGATCGTGAGGGTGAAGTCGCATTGCAGGAGTTCCTTGTTGCTCAAGCCCGGCCCTTCCGGACCGAAGACGATGCCGACGTTGCCTTTTTCCGGTATTGCTTTCGCCGCATCCTTCGGTGAGAGCGGTGAGCGCAGCAAGTTGAAATCGAACCCGACCAATGATGTCGTTGCGACAAGCCAGTCACAGCCCGCTTTTTCCATGGCATCAACGACGACGGCGTTCTTGAGCAACGCCTTGTTGTGCTTGGCGCGGTCGATTGCCTCCTTCGAGAGATGGTCGCATTCCGGGTTGACAAGGACGAGACGTTCGACGTCGAAGTTACCCATGAGCCGCGCCACTGCCCCGACGTTGCCTGCGACAACAGGCCTGACAAGGATGATAGAGAGTGCCATATCCACCGTCGTTCCGAAGATTTATAAAAAGACATCGGGGCGATGAAGGGATGTCGCGTCACAAGAACGTCATCACCGTCATTCTCGTCGCGATATTCAAGGGCTTCTGGTACGTGACAAAAGGGCTGTTCCTCGCCATCTGGTGGGTGCTGAAAGCCATCGGACGCGGCATCGCATCGCTGTTCGGACGCAGGCAATCGACAACAACCACGGCGGGAACCAGCGAAACACCGACACTCACACTTGAACATCCAGGCGGACGCAAACACCAGGCCAAAGCAAGCCCGCTCAAGCCGATGAGCATCGTCAAAGGCACGTTCAGCGACTTCGCGGCACGTCTTGCGACGGCGAGCACTATTGCACTCATCGTCGGCAAGCGCGGCAGCGGCAAAAGCACGCTCGGCTTCCGGCTGCTCGAGAACGTGAACGGGCAGACGAAACGGCCCTGCTACGTCCTTGGCGTCAGCGCCAACGTCCTGCCATCGTGGATAGCGAGCATCGAGGACATCGAATCGGTCCGCAACGGCGGCGTTGTCTTGGTTGACGAAGGCGCGTTGACCTATTCGAGCCGCGAATCGATGAAGAAAGGCAACAGGGAACTGGGCAAGCTGCTCGCCATCGCGCGGCACAAAGACCTCACGTTGATACTCATCACGCAGAACACCGGCATGATTGACAAGAACGTGCTCAATCTGTGCGACACCGTGCTCTGTAAGGAAGGCAGCCTGCTCCAGCAGTCGATGGAACGCGACGCCGTCAAGGACATCTACACCAAAGCAGCAAAGGCCTTCGACACCGTCGACAAGGAACAGCGCCGCTCGCACGCGTACGTGGTGGACAGCGACTTCGAAGGGCTCATCACGTACGAGATGCCTTCATTCTGGAACGATGCGATAAGCAAGAACCGAGCTTAATCAAACTCAGTTCTTCTTGTTGCGTAACATCCGACGTATGATGAAGTATGCAACAATTATGACTCCGATGCTTATCGTCGCAAGGCCTTGCTGGTATTTTCCTTGATAGAATAGGTACACCGCAGCACCAAACGATGCGACTGTGACCAAATCTAACGCTGTGAAGAACTTCCGCCTCCTTTCACGATCTGCAATTTTTTGCTCCGCATTCATCACCATTATCTCTGCTTTCGCTTGTGATTTGGGGCCGCCCTTTAGTTTAATTCTTCCTTTGAATCTTGCATGTCTAATTCCCATCTCGAGTCACCTCACGAAACCGATTGTCAGATTGAGTATGATTATCCCGAAGAAGAAGATGCCCAGATACTTCCATGCGCTGTGACCGCGCTGCTCGCCGAACAGGTGTATTGACGCGAGGCGGAACATCCTGCCACCGTCGAGCGGGCCGAGCGGCAGGAGGTTGAACAAGCCCACGCCGAGGCTCAATGCGTAGATGAAGATGACGAGCGTCATCGCTGCGAGGATGAGCTCGGTGCCTGTCTCGCCGTACTTGCTGATGGCGCCTTGCGTGATGCCTGTCACAGGCGTGAACTGGATGCCGATGAGCGCGCGCGACGCGTCGTCCGGACGGCTGACGAGCGTGAGTGGCACCTCGTTGCCATCGACGGTCATCGTGATGTCCTGTTTGGGTTTGAACGTCGCCAAGTGCTTGGTGAGCGCGTCGGTGTCGCTGACTGGAACCTCATCGATGGCGCTGATGCTCATGTCGGCACCCAGTCCAGCGGTAGCCGCAGGGGTTCCTGGCGTGACGGAGGTGATGCGCATCGCAGTGGTCTCTGTCAGCGTGCCTGCGATGCCGGGCAGGTCGACGACAGACAATGCATTGGTGACACCGGTAGGAACACCAGGCAGCGGGAAGCCGAAGAAGATGATGATGGCGAATGCAAGCAGGATGTTGGCGAGCGGGCCGGCCGCAAAGACGCTCAGCTGCTGCGAGGCAGGACGCTTGCTCAGCACCTTCTCATCCGGCTCGACGAACGCTGCCGGAATGATAGGTGCAATGATGCCAAGGAACGCGAAGCCGCTGCTCTTGACAGGCACCTTGTGTACGCGCGCGGCCACGCCGTGCGCGAACTCGTGGATGGCGGCGATGACGAAGATGCTCAGTATCCAATAGGTGAAAGGCACGAAGAACACGTTCTTGGCCTGGATTGGCAGGACTGGCTGGATCGCGGGCGGCAGGCCGGGCTGCGCGAAGAGCTGGATGGTGCTGCGTACGATCTCGAAACTGATGAGCGCCATGCCCAAGAAGCCGATGATGATGCCGATGAAGAAGAGCCAGCGCAGGAATCGCGGGAAGCGTGACGCGAGGCCGTCCATCCACTTGAGCCCCCACGACGCGCGGTACATCGCGAAGTAGACGATGGGCCCGAGAATCTTATGGAACGTGAGCGAGGAGCGGCGGATGTAGAGGAACGCGCCCATACCGAGCATGAAGACGATGGCGAGTATCGTGTGGATGTCCATGACGTGTCCTGAGGCATCCACAGCACGCAACGTCTTAAAAACGTTGGTCTCCCCGCAGGAGTAGAATCACTTCTTGCGCTTGGGCTTGAAGTAGTGGCCCTGGCAGCGGCGGCACTTGACGCCACCCTTGATGACGACGAGGTTCGACGCTCGCATGACGCTCTTGCACTGGCGGCAGACGAACTTGTTCTTCAGAAGACGTGCTTCTGCTTCGGGGAAGCGTGCCATCAGACCTCACTCCCGCCCTTGATGCCTTTCATGACTTTATCGCTCAGGATGATCCAGTACATAATGGTGACGCCTTCGACGACCTGGCCCTTGAGTTCTTCGGGTATCGTGAGGTCGAGCGTTTCATACGTCTCGCCGTCCATGACATTGGCCTTGTCGCCGACGATGCTCAGGACCTGCGCGGTGCGCTTCTCGATGATCGGGACGTCGACGTTGTCGTGCGCAGGCATGACGAGCTCGCGCTTGCGTCCATCCTGCAGGCCCATGGCGACGATGCGTGCCTTGGCGTGGCCGTGCTTGCCGGTCTTGGACGTGGTGACGTCAAGCACCTTGCAGGCGACGCCATCGATGACGATGAAGCTGCCCGCACGCATGTGCGCTGCGCCTTCGACCTTCGTCTCTCCCATACTCACGGGCGGCACGCACCCCTTTAAAAAGATTCTCACGAGAGCACGAACGAAACCGATAAATAGCAGTTGTTAGGCACCATATTTTATGGGTGAAGACTTTGCCTTCAAGACACTCGTCGCGGTGCGAGACAACCTGTACAACGGGTCATGGCAACGCGTACGAACAGCGCTGCAAACACGCCTCGACTCGCAGGAATACCTTGCGCAGCGGACACGAGATGTGCTCGAGCGCGACACGCGCCATGTGGACAAAGCATTGGCAGACGAGCGCAACGGGAAATTCTATTACAGCCACGAAGGCACGCTCTACACTGTGCTCATTCCCACCAGGAAGAACGGCCAAGGCGTCCCAGCTGCTTCTCAAGCATAGGCGCATCCTTGAACTTCGCCTCGTCCTCGCGGAATTGCCGACTGTGATGGATGGTGCGGCTGCCGCTTGATGCGAACTTGTGTTTCTTGTGCAACATCTCGTGATACATCACGTAGTCGAGCAGACGCACATCTTTCCTCAGCACGCGGCTAATCGCTATCGTGTCACGACCATAATCATAGAATCCGAGACGCTGGTAGCCATCAGACCAGACGAGGTTCGGACGCTCGAGCATCCCGACGAAATATTCCTCGTTGATTTTATCGAACGACGCCTCGAGTTCGGGGTCGGATTCCGTTTTTTCGACACCGATGTGCGCGTGCTTGAGAAACGCGTGATACAAATCGATGTTCGTCGTTTTCCTCGCGTCGCGCTTGAGCCGGATGAGCAGATGTTGGATGAGGCCGATCTGTATCGCCTTGTCTATCGTGCGCCATTTCTTGCTCATGCCCACATGCAAGACGTTGCGGCTGAGGCGGATGTTGGCGTTCAGCCCGACGAAGCGGCCGGAATAGCCAAGCGACGGCTCGTAGGGCAGCTCTTTCTCAGGATAGAGCGTCTGCCATGCTTCAACCACCAACGATTCGCGGCCCACGACACAGGGGAAGCATCACTCGCATAAATCATTAGCGCATCTGAAGATACCAGTATTGTGTCCTGCCGCAAGGCAACTAGCGCTGGACGCGATAGCGGAGAATGCAGGCGATCTTGCCCAGGTCGCGCAACTGCGCGCCTTCGCGGGTGTCTGTCGAGATTATCTTGACGATCGTGCCGAACTTCTTGGCGATGCCATCGAACTCCTCAATGACCTTTTCTTCGAGCGCTTCGCTGAGCATCAACGTCTCGACAGCGCCTGCCTCGAGCATCTTGCGCACGTCCTCCTTGCCATAGGCGACCATCACATCGTCCTTGCCCAGCAGCTCGAGGAAACGGGTGACAATCTTCTTCTCGTCCGCCAATTCGCTTTCCGCAAGCACGTCCTGCGAGCGGTCGACAAGCTCCTGCAAACCGAACTCATCGGTGTAACCGATGTCCTTGACAGCGAGGATCTTCTTCTGCACATCGCCTGTGATGAAGTCGCCCTCGACAAGTTCGTACTTCGTCGGGCCAGGACCGCCGACAAGAATGCCTTTCATGTTGAGACGCGGCAGGAAATTGTCCTTCATGTAGTCCGCGACCTTCTTGTAATGCGCTTTGGCGGCCAAATCACGGTTCTGCGCGAAACGATACGCGGACTGACCGCCTGCCTTGAATTTTCCCGGGACTTCGCTGTGCGTCTTGGTGAGGACTGTGATGACTTTGCCCCTGAGCATCGCGATGGTCGCGTCTCTTTTGTCCATCACGACAAGACCGTAGATCTCGTCCGACTCGAGCATCTCGTGCAACGGCTCGATCACGAACGTCTTGTCACAACGATAGAGACGGATCTTGAGCGGGACGGCCGGCTCGATGCTCCATACTTTCACGTCCGTCTGGCCCTCGCGCTCTGCCACGTTGCCGCTGAATGCGGCGAGTCCGTGCGGCGGGGTCTTGGCGACCAGTTTCAGGTGCTGGATCATCCTTTCTAAAGCAGCCATCACGTTGTTGCGCGTGCTCGCGCTCTTGATGTTGGATGCCGTGCCCTGCTCTTCCTGCAAGTGCTGGATGATCTTGATGAGGTCGTAACCAGCCGGGACGTACACGCTCACGAGCTCGGTATGCCTACCGCGCCGGTCCTTGATGTCATTCAAGAACTTCTTGAGCTCGAACTTCTGGTGCGAACTGATGGACATGGTTGTTTTTCCTCGCCGGACCGTATATAAATTGTCTGCCGTAGCGACGGGCACACGCAGGCAACGACGGGGAAGGCCACAACCTTTTTAAAGGGGCAGCTTGCCCACGAGTGCGCTACACCTCACGGGGCTATGGGGTAGCTTGGCAATCCTTCCTGGTTTGGGACCAGGAGACCCCAGTTCGAATCTGGGTAGCCCCACTCCACCATGGCGGACAAGAAGACACTCGGAACGGCAAAACGGTTCGGCGCACGCTACGGCCCAACCAAGAAGTACAAGCTCGCCGCGATCGAAGCAGTGCAGCGCTCGGAACAACAGTGCCCATACTGCAACAAATTCTCCGTCCGCTGGCAAAGTGTGGGCATCTTCCACTGCAGCAAGTGCGGCGCTGATTTCACCGCAGGCGCGTGGGAAGTCAAGCGCAAGGTCACGCTCGCAGAAGCGGCCGTCGATGACAGGCCGGTCGAGATAGAAGAGGACATCGTCGAGGAACAGCAATGACAAAGTACGCGTGTTTTCTGTGCAACAAGCGCATCTCCGATGAACTCCTTGGCAAGCGTGTGCGCTGCCCGTACTGCGGCAGCAAGATCATCTTCAAGCCGCGCACGATGTCGACCAAGATCAAGGCCGTCTAGATGGTTGCACACGACCAGGAAAAGGTCAGCAAGCTCCAGATGATGGAGCACAATCTCCAGGCACTCGACCAGCAACGCCAGCAGATGCAGGCACAGCTGTTCGAGATCGACAGCGCCATTTCTGCTCTCGAAGGCGCGACATCCGCCTACCGCATCGTCGGCAGCGTGATGGTCAACGCGCAACCCGCCGACGTGCGCAAGGAACTGCAGCAGCGCAAGGAAGTGATGGAAGTGCGCCTGCAGTCCATCGAAAAGCAGGAAGAGAAGCTGCGCTCGAGCGCAAAGGACCTTCAGGACGACGTCATGAAGGCGCTCAAAGGCGACAAATGAACGACTGCACCGACGTCATCTGTGCCCTTCGCCAGCTCGAAGTGGACCACGACGTCCCGCCGAGCCTCCGCACGAAAATCAATTCCACCGTCAAATCGCTCGAAATCCCGGGCACGGACAAACTCAAGCTCAACAAGGCGTTGCACGAGCTCGAAGTCATCGGCGAGGACTGCAACATCCAACCGATGACGCGTGCCGCGTTGATGGGCGTGCTGATGCTCATCGAGAGCAAGACGCGCGCCGCTCAGTGATATAGTTTCTAGTGCCGCGACGCCGCGCATCCTTCTACGACGTCATGTGCAATCAAACTGCTTCAGTGCTTCTTCTTCGTTATCTGCGAGTGCAGCAGCAGGCTGGAGGGCAAGAACATGATGTCGCCGTTGCGCGTGCGCACCTGCGTCTCAAGAACATCCACACTCACAACAGTGCCTTCGACACCATTCACTTCTATCACGTCGCCTGCCTGGAAAAATCTGCGGCGGTGCAGCCAGAACCCGGCCCAGATGTTGGGCAGGAAGTCCTTGATGCCGAGCGCTATCGAAACCACGACGACGACTATCACCGCGAATGCGATGATGCTGACGACCTGGGACGTTATATGCACCTCGTTGAGCGCGACGACGAACGTCACGAAATAGAGACCGTACTTGACCACGTTGCCGATGAGCGCCTCGAGCGGCAGCGAGAAGCCGCGGCTGAGCAGCGCCTTGTCGAGCCGTATCTGATAGAGACCATAGCGCACAAGCCGCTCGAGCAGGCGCGCTAACACAACGCCAACCAGCAGGATGATGGCTGCGATGACGACCTTGTTCGCCGCTGCCTTGAGCGCGACGAGGATGGTCTCTGTGGCGGTCATATCACACGGAGCACCCGTCGGCCTTAAAAACATTTATAGCGGACCGCAGGCGCAGAGAGCACAATGGGCACAGAAGAGCGCATCAAGGAGATCGAAACCCAGCTTGGCACCTGGAAGTACAACAAGGCGACCGAGCACGCGTTCGGCGTCGCCAAGGCACAACTGGCAAAGCTGCGCGAGAAGCAGGAGAAGCGCCTCGCGTCAAAAGGCGGCGGCAAGGGCTTTTTCGTCAAGCGCAGCGGCAATGCCACCGTCGTGCTGCTGGGCTTCCCGTCCGTTGGCAAATCATCCATCCTCAACACCGTGACGAGCGCCAAGAGCACTGTCGCTGCCTACGCATTCACCACGTTGACCGTCGTTCCGGGTACGCTCGAACACCGCAAAGCGAAAATCCAGATCCTGGACGTGCCAGGCATCGTCGAAGGTGCTGCAAGCGGCCGTGGACGCGGCAAGGAAGTGCTTGCCGTGGTGCGCGGCGCCGATTTGATACTCATGGTGCTCGAGGCGATGCACCCCGAGCATTATCAAGTCCTTCTCAAGGAAATATACGACGTTGGCGTGCGGCTCGACCAACGGCAGCCTGACGTGCGTATCGTCAAGAAAAGCCGTGGCGGCATCAGCATCGCATCGACCGTGCCGCTCAAAATAGAGAAGTCGACGATGGAAGCGGTGCTGCGCGAGTTCCGCATCGGCAATGCCGACGTCGTCGTCCGCTCGCCCTTGACAGTGGACCAGTTCATCGACGCCATCGAAGGCAGCAAATCCTACATCCCCAGCGTCGTCGTCATCAACAAGATCGACGCTGTTGATGCGGTCACGCGACGCCGACTCACCGACGCCATCAAGCCAGATCTATGCGTGAGCGCTGAGACCGGCGAGAACCTAGACAAGCTCAAAGATGTCATCTACACCAAACTCGGGCTCGTGCGCATCTTCCTCAAGGAAGCTGCAAAGAAAGCAGACATGGAAGAGCCGCTCGTGCTCAAGCACGGCGCGACCATCAAAGGGGTGTGCGAACACCTGCACCGCGATTTCGTCAAGCGCTTCCGCTACGCGCGCATGTGGGGCCCGAGCGCCAAGTTCGACGGGCAGCAGGTGCGCGACATCAAAAGGGAGCTGCGCGATGGCGACGTGCTGGAGCTGCACCTCTCATGAGGTGGATTCTTCTTACCGTACTGTTGCTCACCGGCTGCGCAGTCCTCACGAACATCCTCACCGAGCTCCAGGAATCCGCCCGAGCGGCCGCCGACTACTCGAACATCTGCATCCTCGAGGAGAAGAACGAGACGTTCTTCTACGATCCCCAGCTCGATGGCAAGGCAGTCGTGGGCGACACCGTCATTGGCACTGTCGAGTACGGCTGCGTCAACCTCACGATGCCGTGCCGCGAGGTGCCTGCCGGCGCTGCGCGCATCGTGCCGCACAACATCAGCGCGTACAACTTCAGCATCGAGCTTGGCACGCCAAACTGGTGCTCTTCGGAGAACATCCAACTCGACGCTGCGACACGCGAACGCGCGCAACTCCTCGCCCAGATGCTGCCCTATGTGAGCAACGTCAATCCTGATGACACCGGCATCCGTGAGAGGGCGAAGTTCTTGACGCGCATCTGTCCTGCCTACGACCATGCGTGCAAGACGAGCAAGCTCTTCTACTACGTCGTCGACAACTACCGCTACATCGCGGATCCTGACGTAGGGGAGTACATCAAGAAGCCGAGCACGACCATCGCCGACGGTGGCGGCGACTGCGAGGATTTGGGCACATTGTTACAATCCTACCTCGAAGCTGTCGGGGTGCGCACGTTCACCATGCTCACCGTCGACCACGCCTATGCGCTCGCGTGCGGCATCGAGCCTGCGCTCTTGCGCCGCGCCATCGACCAGCGCTACCGGCATGACAATTACCTCTGGTACAAGGACTCCGGCCACCTCGACAACGACTACATCCGCTGGTACGGCCCGTTCAAAGACATCAACAAGCATCTGTCTAATGCGACCATCAACATCCATGCTGATACGTCTGTCGACGTGTTCGTGTTCGCCAGCGAAGCGGACATCGACAGCTATCTCGAGCGCCATGGTTACGATTATTATCCTGAATGTACGCTCGAGCACAAGCAGAACGCTGCAGTACGCTGTCCGGCGCTCGATGAGGGCTACCTCACTGTCGCCGCGAGCCACGGCGGGTCTACCTTCGACCTGTCGGTCACCGGAACATACTATGACGTGCCGCCAGAGGACACCACCATCACCTACTACACCATCCAGAACACGACGTGCATCGTGCTCGACCCGACGACAGGCAACTACAGTTGGCCGGGGTACGAAGGGAACCTGACACCAGGACCCATCCACGGCATCGACAGGTTCAGCTTCGAGGTGCACGACCTCGAATGAGACAGCAGCTGGGCAAACAGGAACGCGAGGCGCTGACCGCGACGTTGCTTGAACGCTACGGTCTTGCTGAAGCGATAACGAAGAAAGACGTGGTCGAACTCGTCGAGGAAAACGGAGAGAAACGCATCTTCATCAACGGCGAGGCGGCGTATTACTATCACGATAATGCGCCGATTCCGTTGTTGCGTTACCTTCTGAAGAATCAGTTCCTGCCTGCGGTCGTCGTCGACATGGGCGCGGTCAAGTTCGTGACCGGCGGGGCGGACGTCATGCGGCCAGGCATCAAGGAGTTGCCTGCTACTGCCGCGCAAGGAACGATTGTCTGCGTTGTGGATGAGCGACATCGCAAACCGCTTGCTGTGGGCACGATGCTCATGGACGGTGCCACCGCGCAGGCGGCCGCCACGGGTAAAATCGTCAAGAATCTGCACTGGGTCGGCGACAAGCGCTGGATGAGTTAGAAGTTTTGTTCGTACTACTAACGCACCTAGATTTCCGCACTACGCCTGCGGAGGCAAACGCCTTCCTTTGGACACGTGGTTGAGGATGGCGCCTTCCTTGAACGGGCCGCTGCCGAAGAAATCATCGCCGCTCTTGATGATGACGTGGCCCTTGAACGCAGTGCCTGCGCTGCCCTCGGCGGACGCGTCTTCGACCTCGATGTCGTCGCCCTTGAGCCATTGCTTCGCCGATTCTCTCGTTATCTCGACGATGTTCTTTGTCGCGAACGGACCGATGAGTTGGCTGCCTTCCATGCTCAGGCGCAGCTTGCCCTCGATGAACTCAGAGATGTAGAGCCCGACGCTCGAGATGCGCAGCTTGCGCCAGTCGATGTTGGCCAAGTCACGCGTGACGTAGAAGACACGGCCTTTCGCCGTTCCTGCAAGCGCGCCTTCCGGCTTCCAGCGGCAGCCCCACTGCGCTTCGACCGCTTCGATGAATATCTTCGCCTGCTTGCTCGGCCAGATGTCGAGCTGCTGCATCAGACGCCCCAGAGCGGGTTCTTCTCGCGCATGATGATCGCTATCTCACGCAGCACTTCCCGCTCATCCTCGCTGAGCTGGTCGCGCACGTCCTTGAGCGCACGGAAGTCAGGTTCATCGATGACGGTGTAGAGCACGTCGCCCTCGAAGAGCTGGCGGCCGATGATGACATCGCTGAAGGATGCTGAAAGTTGGTCGTTGCGTTGCGCGAGCGCGACGTTCTCCTGCTCTTTCTGCATGCCGCGCAGCGCCGTTATCGGGACACCGTCCTTCTTCATCATCTTGATGCCGGTCTTCAACTTGCCTGCTTGCACCTCGACGCCGCAGACAGCAGGATTGCTCTGACGGAAGACGTAGCCCTTGAGCAGGATGATGCGTGCGGGGAAGGGCAGCTTCTCGCGCTCCGCCTTCTTGCGGTTCATCGAGTCGCCCTTCATCCACGCAGTGTAATCCTCGATGAGCTGATAGATGACTTCGCTCGTGATTATTTTGACCGGCGCTTCTACAGGTGGCACGTTGAAGCCGAGGATGACGGCGTGCGTCGGATCGGTCTCTTTCATGGATTCCGCGGATGCGATGTCCTGCTTGCCGATGCGGCCGACGCTCGCTTTTCTCACCTGTATCTTCGCCTCGCGCAAGAGAAAGAGCAGCGCTTCGAGCGAGCCGAGCGTGTCTGCCTTGACGACAACGCCCTTGTCGTCTGTCTCGACGAGCACCTCGGCGACTTCTGCCGCGACCTCGACGATGACCGCGTCACGCGTCTTTGGCGTCGCGGCGCGCAACGGCATGCCGGCGATGGCAAGTTCCGCGCCCGGCGCGCTGATGCGCACGCCTGTCGCGGCAGCCACTTTCTTGACAGAGGTGAACTTGGCACGCTTGTCGCGCATGTCGCAGCACGGGTCCGGCAGGAAGAGCGCTTTCACCGACGCGGTGAGCGGGCCGTCCGGCCCGACGACGACGATTTCATCGCCCACGTGCAGCGAGCCGTCGTAGATGATGGCGTCGAGCGCGGTGCCGATGCCCTTGTCCTCCTTGACCTCGAGCACAGTGCCTTTTGCAGAGTCTTTTGTCTCGGTCTTGAGCGACTCGGTGAGGAAGCGCTGCGCGAGACCGGCGATGACCATGAGTAGTTCGGGCATACCCTCACCAGTCTTTGCGCTGACAGGGACCATGGCGATTTGCTTTGCGTGCTCGGTAATCCTGTCGAAACGGTCGGCGTTGAAGCCGCATTCGAAGATCTTGCCGACGACCTCGTAGAGCTTGGTGTCGAGTTTGGCGAGCGCCTCAGGCGGCTGCTTCTGGAAGCTCTGCAGGAGTTGATTGCCCGAGCGCCAGCGGTCGATGAGGTCGACCTTGTTGAGCGCGATGACGAACGGCGTCTTGTAGTGGCGCAGGATATCTATACATTCCTTGGTCTGGGGCTGGATGCCCTGCATGACATCGATGACGAGCACGGCGATGTCTGCCAGGTTGCCACCGCGCTTGCGGAGATTCGTGAACGCGGCGTGTCCGGGCGTGTCGATGAAGAGCAGGCCAGGCACCTTGAGTTCGAGGTTGAGCTGCTTGAGCAGCGGGCCGGCGACTGCGTTGATGGTCTTGAGCGGGATGATGCTTGCACCGATCGCCTGGGTGATGCCGCCTGCCTCTTTGGCAGCGACTGCAGTACCGCGGATGCTGTCGAGAACCGAGGTCTTGCCGTGGTCGACATGACCCATCATAGCGACGATAGGCTGGCGGAGCATAGTGTGCTAGGCGCCTTCTCGTCCTATTTAAACATCGCGTGGCGCTTCGTTGAGCACCATAATGGTATCACTGTCGAGTGAATACAATAGGAAAGCTTTATATATCTGTTGCTTTCATCCGGTAGTAACAACCATCGCTTTCCTAGCGATGACGGAGGAAACAACACATGGCAAATGGTTACAAATTCGGCATCTGTGCCGTGCTGGCGCTTGTTGTCCTGGCCGTCGCCGCCCTCGCACAGGCGTTGCCTGTGACCATCGAGAGCGTCGAGGTCAACGACTACGAGATCGACCCGTACGACACCAACCGCCTCGACCTCGAACGCGACACCAGCTTCGAAGTTGAAATCCGCCTGACCGCGCAAGCAGACCTCGACAACGTCGAAGTCGAAGCGTTCATGTCTGGCTATGAGTACAACGACGATAGCGACTCGCGCATTTCGGACAGCACAACGCTGTTCGACATGAATGACGACGTCCTCTATGTCAAGCGCCTGCAGCTCCGTCTGCCGGACGACGTTGACACGGATGACTACCGCCTCCGCATCATCGTCACCGACCGCAACAACGACGAGCTCATCGAAGACTACACGCTCAAGATCGACACTGCACGCCATGTCGTGAAGATCATGGACGTCGTCCTCTCGCAGAGCGAAGTCAAGCAGGGCAGCGCCTTGCTCGCAACCGTGCGCCTCGAGAACCAGGGCCAGCGCGACGCCGAAGACATCCGTGTCACCGGCAGCATCGCAGACCTCGGCATCAGCGCCACGGACTACATCGACAACCTCGACACGGACAAGCAGAAGAACAGCGAAGAGCTGTACCTCCGCATCCCGACGTGCGCCCAACCTGGCCTCTACCAGTTCAAGGCAGAAGTCGCGTACAACCGCGGCCACGACGTCGTGACCAAGACGATACCGTTCGAGATCGTCGAAACCGAAAGCTGCAAGGCAAAGCCTGCCGCTGAACCGACAACTGTGGTCATCCAGACCATCAGCCAGCCGGTCCAGGACAGCACTGAAGGCATGACCACGGGCAAGAGCGGCGTCAAGACCGCGCTCGAGGTCATCCTCCTCGTGCTCATCGGCTTGCTGCTCATCGTCGGTATCGTGTTGGGCCTCAGCCGCCTCCGCGACAACGACGAAGAGTAAGTCGACAGCTGTTTTTTCTTTTTTCTTTTTTTCCTTTAGTATTCATCCATCACACTCACTATGGCGAACTATCTCCGCAATGGATACCGCGCAGTCGCGGCAGCCACCCTTCTCACACTCTCAGCATGCGGCGGTGCCAAAAAAGGCCCCCGCGCCACAACCCCAAGAGCCACAGCCGAAATACGAGTTCGAAAAACACCAGATTGGACGCATAGACTCCACAGAATCCCACACTTCTAGCTTCAACATTACGGACATGGATGGAGATGGGGACCAAGACATTGTAGTCTTCGGCTACTCTGGGAAGCTCTACATCTTCGAGAACAAGGGCAAGAACGTCAACGCCAAGACCACACCTTCTCCTCTCGAGCACAAGGTCGAAGCCGAACAGCGCTGATTCGCTGTCCCCTACAACATTATTAAACATCGACCTGTCCTGACTCTCTCATGGGCGACAAGGAGGTCAAGAAGGAATTCCGCGCCAAGGCATCGGCCTCGCCGGACAAGTTCTACGCCACGCAGGTCCTGAAGGACGAAGGGTACCTGCGGCAGTCCTGCAAGCGCTGCGGCAAGCACTTCTGGGCCACTGAGAGGCGCGAGAAGTGCGACGATCCTGCTTGTAGCGGCGGCTATCGCTTCCTGGGCGAATCGCCTGCCAAAGAGAAGCTGGACTATCTCCAGGTCTGGCAGCGCTTTTCCTCGATGTTCTCGGAGAAGGGCTACACCCCGATTCCACGCTATCCTGTCATCGCCCGTTGGCGCACGGACACTGACTTTGTCCAGGCATCCATCTACGACTTCCAGCCCTATGTCGTGTCTGGCGAGGTCGAGCCGCCTGCCAATCCTTTGGTTGTCCCACAGTTCTGCCTTCGTTTCAATGATATCGACAACGTCGGCATCACCGGCGCGCATTACTCTGGCTTTTCGATGATCGGGCAGCACGCGTTCATGCCGCCACAGCAGTGGAACCAGACCAAGTACTTCCGCGACATCCACGACTGGCTGACCAAAGGCCTGAAGTTGCCGAAGAACGAGATAGTGTACCACGAAGACGCATGGGCAGGCGGGGGCAACTTCGGCCCGTGCATGGAATTCTTCTCGCGCGGTTTGGAGCTCGGTAACCAGGTGTACATGTTGTATGAACAGACGCCAAGCGGTCCACGCGAGCTGAAACTACGTGTGCTCGACATGGGCATGGGCCACGAACGCAACGCATGGTTCACCGCCGGTCGTGCTACCTCGTACGAAAGCACGTTCCCGACCGTGTTGAAGCATCTGCGTCATGCCACAGGTCTTGCTGCTGATGAAGAGTTGATGCGCTCATTCGTACCGCACGCAAGTTATCTGAACGTCGATGAGACAGAGAATCTCGACGAAGCGTGGAAGCTTGTCGGGCAGAAGGCGCACCAAAGCCCGGAGATGCTCAAAGGTGTCGTGCTGCCGCAAGCGGCTTTGTACTCCGTTGCTGAACACGCCCGTTCGTTGCTTGTCGCGCTCGCCGATGGCGGCATCCCGAGCAACGTCGGCGGCATGTACAACCTGCGCGTCCTCTTGCGTCGTGCACAGGGCTTCATCGACGATTATGGCTGGGATGTGACGTTGCCACAGATTTGTGAATGGCACGCTGAGTATCTCAAGCCGCTGTATCCTGAACTGCGCGAGCGTCTCGACAACGTGCGCGCGATTTTGGATGTCGAGCTGAAGAAGTACCGCGCGAGCCGCGAGAAGATAGCATCCATCGCTGCCCGGGCGGTGCAGACCGAGGTCACGACCGACAAACTCATTGAATTGTACGATGCACAAGGCATCCCGCCGACACTCTTGCAGGAAGAAGCGAAGAAGCTCGGCAAGAAAGTCCATGTTCCTGACAATTTCTATCAGTTGGTCGCTGCCAAGCACGAACAGCCAGCGCAGGAAACGGCGACCAAGAAGGAGAAAGTCGCGTTGCCTGCATTGCCTGACACGAAAATCATGTACTTCGACGACTGGCAGAAGCTCACGTTCGATGCCACGGTCCTCCATTCGCACGAGAACCTCGTCGTGCTCGACCAGACCGCGTTCTATCCGACGTCAGGCGGACAAATCCACGACGTTGGTAAGATCGGCATGCATCCTGTCGCCAACGTGTTCAAGCAAGGCGGCATCATCGTGCACGTGCTCGATACGCCCTCGCAGTTCAAGAAAGGGGACAAGGTGAGCGGTACGATTGATGGTATTCGCCGCCGGCAGCTCGCGCAGCATCACACCGCGACGCACATCTTGAACGCTGCTGCACGGCATGTATTGGGCGACCACATCAACCAGGCCAGCGCCAAGAAAGAACTGGACAAAGCGCATCTGGACATCACGCATTACGATGCTCTTTCCGAAGAACAGGTCGAGAAGATAGAGAAGGAAGCGAATAGGATAGTGAAGGAAGGCATCCACACCAAACTCGCGATGATTCCGAGGACGCAGGCAGAGAAGGCATTCGGCATGCGCATCTACCAAGGTGGCGCGGTGCCTGGCAAAGTGCTGCGCATCGTCGAAATCCCTGAAATTGATGCTGAAGCATGCGGCGGCACGCACCTGCACAACACCAACGAGACAGGCGAGATCAAGATACTGAAAGCCACAAAAGTCCAGGACGGCGTTGTCCGTTTGACGTTCGTCGCAGGCGACGCCGCACGACGCATCCACGAGGAAGCACAACGAATGATACGCGCGGTCGCGGAAGAACTGGGCGTGGACGCGCCGTTCATCCCTGCTGCTGCGGCACGCCTCTTCGACCACTGGAAGAAAGCGAAGAAAGCGCAAGAAAAAACCCAACCACTCCCTGCGAAAGACGCAACCCCACTCGCAACCGCAACCGGCGACCTGCTTGCAAAGGCAGCAGTCGCGCTCCAAACGCAACCAGAGCACGTGCTCGTCACGCTCCAACGCTTCAAGAAAGAGCTGGACTCATTTCGCTGACTTTCCTTTCAGAAGTCGAGAGTAATATTCATCTATATCTTTGTCGAGACTTTTTGTTTCTTTTCGAATTCCAAGCGAAATTACGAATAGCACCAAACTTACCAAAACAAGAAGTACACCCATCAGCTGAAGTTTAATTCCCTCCTGTTCACTTATCGACGTCAATGAAAATGCGATTGACATGAGTGCCAAGAGCGCAGCAAAAATTGATGCGTTGAACCCTATGATTATGTGATTCAGTTCCCATAATCTCTGCCGCTTGTCTTTAGCCCATTCAGCTGCAACCATTAATTCTTTTTCGTTCATTGCTGAGATGGAAGTACGCATAGATAATATCCTTGTGAACTAGAGTCACACAAATAACTTCTTCAGGACGTCGATGGTGTAGAGCGCCATCGCGTGCGCCTGGTCCTTGCTCGGGTTGAATGCGTTATGCTTCACGTGCACGCTGTTCACCCGGACCTGGTTGATGACGTGGATTTGGTTGGTGAGCGCAGGGTCGACGACGACATTCTGCTCGGCGAGCTTCTTGATGAGGTTGCCAAGACCGGTGCCAGGCGCTTTCTCGAGCAAGTCGTTGCCGGTGGCGTCGTAGTATTTTCTGTGGAGTGCGATTTCGAGTATTCTCCCGCAGAGGATGACGATGCTGCGGTAGCAGGCGGCGTCATAGCAGCGCTTGAGCTCGGCAAGATCGGATTCGATGTCTGACTTGATGGCATCGGGTAGGAAATGGAGTTTTGTTGGAATGACTCCCAATGTATCTGCGCTGGGTTCGAGGTCGACCAATGCATTACGCAGTTTGTGACAATCGTTCTTGAGCGTCGCGACGTCCTTTGCTTCCTGCATGCGCGCAACATCACGCACGAGCTTGATGACCTCGACTTCGAGAGAACTATCCTTGGTGACGAGGTCGTGGAGTTCCTTTGTCGCGTCTTTGAGCGCAACAACAGCACGCGTGACGTCAGTTATGAACACTGCGCGTTGCCTGCTGCGGAAGTCAACGCCTGTAGGCCGTGCGAGCATCGTTATGTCTGCCTTCTCCGCCTTTTCAAGAGTGAAGCGAAGGTCGCCGAGTGCACGCTTGAACTTCTCCAACGCCATATTCTCGCGAGCGTTGTTACGCTCTTATGGATTTGGATTGCTCAACAGCACATCACTGCATCATATCAACTGCACTCGTAGAGCGTATCGCCACGCGAAATCCAAGCATCATCGTCGAACCGGTCGTCCTCGCGCCTTTCGTCATATATCGTATATCCCATATCGACCTCCTTGTTGAAAGAAGTGTTTGGCACGGTTGTTCTTATACGGACGGAAGAAGAAATCAGGATGGGAAATGTAGATGCGACGTCCAGCCAGAAGATGCGGCTGGCGTATCACACTCAGACGAATGCGCTCAAACTTCGCTGTGCTTGGGCGCGTAGCAGCTTGCTGCGCGCAAGCAGCTTGTCGCCATCGAGACCGAAGCGCTGGTGGACGAACGTCTTGGCATAGCGGAGCAGGTCATCGCGCGAGCTGAAGAAGCGCGGCGCTGTGTTCATGGCGTTGCGTGTCGCTTCTCTCGTCACCCAGACACCCAGAGGCACGGTGTATTCGTCGGTGACGAAGCGCAACGCAAGACAGCTTGCCTGCTTCTTGAGGCGACAGAGCTGTTCGGCGATCGCCAAGCGCACGGTGTAGTAGCCGCCGGCAGTGTTCTCGGCATAGTTCTTGCGTCCATCGTAGCTTTCGTTGTCGGTCGCGTACTTTGCCGTGCCATTGACAATGCTGGGCACGAACATCTCGAAGAGTTCGTAGCTCCAGACCTCGGGAAAGACCAGGCAGAGGTAGTAGTTGCCCATGAAGCCGCCATAATACGCGGCATACTCATGACGGTGGGAAAATTCCCGTACTCTCCCGATGAGTTTCTTGCCAATGGTATCATCAGTCGCTGTTATCGACCAGCGTGTCGGGACGAGCTTGCGGTTCGCACCGATGCCCATCGTGGCAGTGCTGAGCATCTTGCTCAACTGATTCTCTTCGATGCCGTGGTCGTAGAGCAGAGTCATGGCATCGGCTGCCTTGAGGTCGGTGTCGGAAAACACGCGTTCGACTCTCGTGCGCACGTGTGGGTTCGAGGCAAGAGTGACGGCGCGCAGTTGTGCACTCGGACCCATCGGCGCCATCGTGCCATCGAGACGGACATTGGTTCCGGGAATCTTCTCAAGCTCGACATCGATGTCGACAGGTTTGGCAGCAAGCGAGACCTCCTGCGCGATATCAAGCACCTTCGACTGGCTGCGCACGTTGAGATTCGTGCGGCTGTTGATGAGGGATGTGCGCATCTGCACCACGTCAGGAATGGACGTGTTGGACGCAGCCCAGCCGCGCGGGTTATCGTAGGAAGCGACGTGCTCGCCAAGCTCTGCTGGCGCGAGCAGGCCGACGTTCACGTGCGGATAGCCGAAACGGCCGATGAACGGCGCAGGACTGCTGCCTGCGAACGACGGCGTCTTGATCGCATCGCGGATTCTGTACATGCTCAGCGCCTTGCGGTAGAGCGGACACTGCTCCTCAACGTGCGGCCCCTTGCAGTGGATGCACGGCCGTGCCGCTGTGAGTCCAACCATGACCGGAAGAACACCAGAGCGGTCAAAAAGGTTGTGGGTGGTTGTCGTGTGCCAGAACGGGCTGTAGCGTGCTGAAAACAAGAATGCTTAGCGCAAACGGCTTATCGGGACGTCGACGCTCTGGACGTGCGGGTCGTCCTCTTGCGCGCGGCGGAACTGGCTGCAGGTCTTCTTCTCCTGCCACCAGAACCAACACTTCTCGCCGAAGAGCTTGAACGTGTGGCAGTGCTCACAGACGGTTGCCATGACATGCCTGAAGTCCTGTTCACGTCTTAAGCATTTCTTTTCAATATCTATAATAATTACTGCCGAGGGTTATAAATAACGGCTATCGCGGCAGGAACACCATGCTCACAGACGCCGAAGTCATCAAGCTGCGCGACCACTTCGACACAACGAAGCGTCCGCTCTTCTTCTACCACGACGACCCGGATGGCTTGGCAAGCTACATCATGTCGCAGCACTACTGTAACGAAGGCCGCGGCGTGGTCGTCAAGGCGCACCCGCTCATCGGCATCAACTGGCTGCCGAAAGTGCAGGAAGTGGAACCGGACAAAGTGTTCATCCTCGACATCGCGCAGGTCGACCAGGAATTCATCGATGCCTGCCCTGTCCCGATCGTCTGGGTCGACCACCACGATCCGCAGAAACGCGACAACGTCGCGTACTTCAACCCACGCGTCACGAGCGGCAAGAACGTGCCGACCCCTGCGCTCATCTGGCAGGTCACGCAGAAAGACCTGTGGCTCGCGACGCTCGGCTGCATCGGCGACTGGTACCTGCCACCGTTCGCCGACGAGTTCCGCAAGGAATATCCCGACCTGCTCCCGAAGAACATCAAGACCGTCGAGCAGGCGCTCTTCGATTCACCCCTCACCGAACTCATCCGGCTCTTCTCGTTCATCCTCAAAGGCCCGACGAGCGAAGTCAACAAGAACGTGCGCGTGCTCAGCAAGGTCGAAGGGCCAGAAGAACTCCTCAAGCAAAGCACGAGCCGCGGGAAGCTGCTCTGGCGCGCGTACGAGCACATCAATGAAAGCTACAAGGCGATGATCAACGACGCGTTCGCCAAGATTGACCCGCACGACAAACTCGTGAAGTACATCTACAACGACGACCGACTCAGCTTGACCAAAGATCTGGCCAACGAACTTCTCTATCGTTGCGGTAAGGTCGTCGTGCTCGGACGCGAACGCTTCGGCGAAGTCCGCTGTAGTTTGCGCTCACCTGCAGGCATCAACCTCAAGGCAGCGCTCGAAAAAGCGCTCGTCGGCATCCAGGGCTATGGCGGCGGACACGAGAACGCCTGTGGCGCTGCCATCAAGGTAGAGGACTTCCCACGTTTCCTCGAGAACCTGCGGGCGGCGCTCAAGCTGTGAATCGACAGGGACACGGCGTACGCACTGCCGACCCGTCGACGGTTACTTCGACCATATCTTTTATAAACGTCTCCGACGGCAAGCACGACGACGCACTGGTAGTGTAATGGTAGCACAACAGCCTTCCAAGCTGTTTGTCTGGGTTCAAATCCCAGCCAGTGCATCAGCAGTGGCTGGGTCCCAAACAACGTGCGGACACCCAGCCAGTGCAGGAACATTCCATCGGGTCGAATACCAATGAAAGACAAACCCAAACGCACCGTGCTCATCTTCTGTGCGCACAACGACGACCAGATCATCGGGGCAGGCGGCACCCTCATCAACTACGTCAAGCAAGGCATCCACTTCAAGACCATCATCTTCGCGTACGGCCGCGCGAGCCACCCGCACCTGCGCGAGGAAGTCATCATCAAGACGCGCGTCGAGGAAAGCCTGCGCAGCGACCGCATCATGGGCGGCATCGGCATCGCGTACTTCGGCCTGAACGAGAACAAGTTCGCGCAGGACTTCAACGAACGCAAGATCAAGCAGAAAGTCCGCTGGATCATCGAGAAGGAGAAACCCCTCAAGATCTTCACGCACAGCGTCGACGACCCGCATCCCGACCATCGCGCGGTCTACAACCTCATCAAGGACGTGGTCGAAGAACTGCCGTTCCACGTCGACACGTACAGCTTCGACATCTGGAACCTCTGGAGCGTGAAACGCCACCAGCAGCCCAAGATGGTCGTCGACATCAGCGACACGTTCGCCACCAAGATGAAAGCGCTGGGCGTGCATCGCAGCCAGAAAGCAGCCATCATCTCGCTCACGTGGAACATCTACACGCGCGCCATCGTGACAGGATTCGACTACCACACGAAGTACGCCGAAGTGTTCTACAAGATCAACTGAGAGTTTGACAATCTCATGACGACAACCAATCCGACGAACGAGACGCGCAAGCCGAGACTTCTCATCAGCACCGACGGCTACATCCCGCGCTGGGATGGCGTCGCGCGCTTCCTGTACGAACTCATCCCGCACCTGCAGAAGGAGTTCGACATCACCGTCATCGCGCCCGCATTCAAGGGCAACGTGCTGGACCTGCCGGACGTGCGCGTCGTGCGGTTGCCGCTCCTTCCCATACAGTTCGGCGACATCTATTTCGCGCAGTTCAAGCGCAGCATCGTCGACAAGCTCGTGGCCGAGGCGGATGTCGTGTTCAACCAGAGCATCGGGCCCATCGGCATCATGACCATCAACGCAGCGCATCGCCGGAAAGTGCCGTGCGTGAGCTACATCCACATGATCGAGTGGGAGCTCGCCGCCAAGAGCATCAAGCGCGGCAGGCGCCTGAGCAGTTATCTCACCAAGCGCCTCGCGCGCAACCTCTACAACAAGTGCTGGATGCTGCTCGTGCCCGGTGAGGACGCCGAATTGCTCCTGCAGAGCGCCGGCGTGCACACGATGATGAAGACGGTGCCGCTGGGCGTCGACACCGGCCGCTTCGCGCCACCCATCGACAAACGTGCGGCGAAAAGCGCCATCGGCATCGCGCCGACAGCGCCGGTCGTCGGGTACGTCGGACGCATCGCGCGCGAGAAGGACCTGCCGACGCTGCAGCACGCGTTCGACACCGTGCGACGCGACCACAAGAACGCCGTGCTGCTCATCGTCGGCGACGGCCTGCGCGAGGAACTGCGCAAAGGAGAGAACGTTCGCATCACAGGCATGGTCAACAACGTCGTCCCGTACCTGCAAGCCATGGACGTCTTCGTCCTGCCCAGCCTCACCGAGACAAGCAGCCTCGCCACGATGGAAGCGATGAGTTGCGCGCTCCCTGTCATCGTCACGCCTGTCGGCAACATCCCTGATTATCTGGACCACGAGAAGAACGGCTGGTTCGTCGCGCGACGCGACGCCGATGACCTGGCGCGCAAGATATCCTACCTCTTCGATAGGGCAGACGTGCGCGCGCGCCTGAGTCTGGGCGCACGTCAGACGATGATCGCACGCTACAGTTGGAGCACTGTCAGCGAGCGCGTCGGTAACATCCTGCACGCGATGCTGTCGAAGAAACGTGCTAACGCGCAGCGCGCAGACCGGCGCGTGCACGACGCTCGCCATACGGCTTGAGCGCGCGGCCTGCAAGCGCGAGCGCGGCCTGATGGTCGTCCGCGACCACAGCGCTTGCGCCAAGACCTTGCAGGACCTTCCGTTCGCTCTCGAAACGCGTGCGCGCGACGATGTGCAGCGACGGGTTCAGGCTTCTCGCGACGGCTGTTATCTTACGCGTCGCGAGCGGGTCTGCTATCGCGATGACGAGGACCTTCGCCTCGCAGATGCCTGCGTGCATCAGCACCGCCTCCTCATACGCATCGCCGAAGAACACGTGCGTGCGCTTGCGGCGCTCGCGTCTGACCGTCTCGACGTTGATCTCGATGACCGCGAATTTCACACCCGACCTCTTCGCCGCTGCAGCGACACGCTGACCGGTGACACCATAGCCCACGATGATGGTGTGATCCGTCAGACCGTGCTTGCGCTGCGGGATGAGCGCAGCCCCGGCAAAGCCGTGACGGAGCTGTCGTGGCAGGTTCAACGAGGTTATCGCGTCTTCGAGACGACGACCGATCGTCATCATCAACGGCGTGACCGCCATCGTGACGACGGACACCGCGAGGAACAAGGAATAGACTTCGCCTGTGAGGAAGCCGCTCGTGACGCCCACGCCGGCGAGCACGAACGAGAACTCGCCGACCTGCGCGAGCGAGAACCCGACGTTGGCGGCCTCGCGCACCGGCATGCCCATGAGCAGCGTTCCCATCGCCGCCATCAGCGTCTTGATGAACAGGATGACGACGACGAGGAGAAGGAATATCCACGGTTGCGCGAACGCGACGCGCCAGTCCACGAGCATGCCCAGCGAGACGAAGAACAGACTCGTGAAGACGTCGCGGAATGGCAGGATGTGCGCAAGCGCCTGGTGGCCGTAATGCGACTCGCTGAGGATGAGACCGGCGAGGAATGCGCCGATAGCGAACGAGAGCCCGACGCTCGAGGTGAGCCAGGCGACACAGAAGCTCAACACCACGACAGAGAGGATGAACAGCTCGCGGCTCTTTGCCGTCGCGACAGCGTGCAAGAGCTTTGGCACGAGCCAGAGTGCGCTTATGACAATCAGCGCGACGACAGCGACCCCTTTTGTCATCGCCATCAGTGCGCCTTGCGGTGAGAAGCTGCCGCCCGCCAGGACAGGGATGAGCAGCAACATGAGGACTGCCACAATGTCCTGGAAGATGAGCACGGCCACCGCGATACGACCGTGTGCGCTCTCCATCTCGGAGCGCTCCTGCAATATCTTCACGACTATCGCGGTGCTGCTGAGCGCGATGAGGAACCCCCAGAGCAGCCCTTGCGCAGAGGACGCGCCGAAGAACGACGCGACAAGCCAGACCGCACCGACGGTGAGGCAGACCTGCAGCGTGCCGCCCAGGAAGAACGCGCGCTTGATCCGCAACAAGTCCTTGATGTTGAGCTCGATGCCGACGGTGAAGAGCAGGAGCACGACGCCGAGTTCTGCAAGCGCGTTGACCGCGCCGACATCGGGGATGAGCCGCAGCGCGTGCGGACCTGCAATCACGCCGGTGAGCAGGAAGCCAACGATGCTCGGGATGCGCAACCGCTGGCAGATGAACGCGACAGGGATGGCAAGTGCGAAGATGAGTATGAGTTGATTGAGCAGCGCAGCCATCGTCCCTCTTTTGCTGCAGACGGCGCGTCGTTTCTATTTAAGGTTATTTAAGAAAGAAAAACCCTTGCGGGAGGCTCCCGCAGGGAAAGGGGCAGTCAGGCATTGAGATAGCCGAGCATGAACGCCTCTTCGGCGCCGCTCAGACCATAATCATCAGCATCCAACGTGTCGCTTATGCCGAGCGGGCGCTCGTACACATCCAGTTCATCGCTTCCTTCCCACTCGTCCTCTGTCACGAAATCCTTTTCTCGCATGGTGTCACCTCTGGAGCCGCAACGGGCTTTGTTCGAACCTTTGGCACGCGTGACGGCGGGCCGAAATCCTGTAGCCCAATGTGAGTGCTTTGGCCTGCTCGAACAGGACCAGCGTCGGTTCCCTTACGTTTCGTTCATACATTTCGGTCACCTCCTTTGTGAATATGCGTCGGGATGGCGTTGTTCGCGTCCGACGATACATTCTCTTGAGGGAACATCCCTTTTATACGACGCGAGCCGCTGTCCAGTGGGGTGTGCAGAAGCGAAATCCTTTAGACAGCATCATCGTTCGCGAAATCCATGGAAACAAGGCCACCATGGGGACAGCTACGCCCGTTCCAAAGCGCAGTCGACAGCTGGACAGGACAGTTCACGCCGCAATACTGGCCCAACGAACAGATCCTCGGCCGTCTTGCGGAAGAAGTCGGTGAGGTGAGCAGGGAGATCAACCACCTGCACGGCGTCAAGAAGAAACCGACTGGCACGAGCAACCTCTGCGGCGAACTGAGCGACGTGCTCTTCACGTGCGCGTGCCTCGCCAACAAGCACACGCTCGACCTTGTCGACATCTGCTGGGTCTACGCGCTGGGCGAACGCACATCACCGCACGAGACGCTCAAGCGGCTCATCATCACCACAGGGCATCTGGCGGAATACCTCGAGGACACGCCTGCCACGTTCGGCCCGTACATCGGCCGCGTCATCTACCAGACAACGATGCTCGGCCACGTGCACGAGCTGACGCTGGATGCGATGCTCGCGCCGTCTCTGGCGAAATGTTACAATCGCGACAACCAGCGGTTCGAACGGTTGGACAAGCGGTAGACAACCGCGACGATATCTTCAGAAAGTATTTTCAGAAATCGTCCAACTTCTTGGCGGATGAAAGCGTGATGTGCGTCGTGCTCCCTTCCGCGCCGCCCAACTGCTTGTTGAGCTTGATGAGCCCTGCCTTCTGCAGCTTTTCGATGCGGCGCGAGAACGTCTTGTACGTGCCCTCGCCGCCCTTTTCCTTGTAGAGCTTGAACAGGTCGCCGGACTTGCCGCCGCCGGAATTCTTGATGACGTCGAAGACGAGCTTGGTGTCATCGCTGAGGTCTTCCGTTTTGTGCACCGCCATATCGTCGAGCTTCTTGATGGACGCCATCGCGTGTTCGAGCGTGATGCGCTTGCTGCTCGCCTGCTCGGCGATGAGCGCTGCTTGACGAAGCAAGAAGAGACCCATTCTCAAATCGCCCGCATCCGCCGCCTTCTTGACGACGACTTCGAACGCGTCCGCGCTCCAGCAACCAGGCACGAACGCGATGCCCATTCTTTGCTTGAGGATTTCGCGCGTCTCGTGCTCGCTGTACGGCTTGAACTCGACGACGCTCGGGACCAGGCGCGACGCGACGCGCTGCTCGAGGTCACCGAGCCATTCCTTGTAGTTCGTGATGAGGATGACACTGCGTTTGAGGATGTCCTGCAGGATGCTGTAGAGGAAGTCCAAATCATCCGCCTTGTCTATCTCGTCGAAACAGAAGACGGCAGACTTCTTGTTGCAGATGCCCTTGATGATCTCCATCAGTTCATCCTGGCGCTTGTTCTGCGTGAACGCGTAGCCCAGCTCGCTGCAAATCTCGAGCAGAATCTGATAGGAGGTCGTGCGTTGCCAGCAGTTCACGTAGACGATGCAGACATCGTCCGATTCCTCCTCGAGGTCTCGGAACACCCACTTGATGGCGACGGTCTTGCCGATGCCAGGCGCGCCATGCACGAAGACGTTCGTGCCGTTGCGCTTCTCGAGCAACGGACCGATGTTTCTCGCGATGGCCTTCTGCTGCTGGTCGCGGAACGGCAGGAGCTTGGGGACATAGTCAGGATCAAGCGCATCCTCGCTCCTGAAGAGCGTCTCGTTCCCCGCCAACATGTCCTTGAACAGTCCCACGGCATCAGGGGACGAGAGGCGGCTCTTAAGCTTTGTTGGGGTGATTCCGACAGGTATAGACGAAGGCAGGCGGGATGTTGAGGGGGATGAAGCGTATGTCGACCTCACCGAACCGACAGCGGAAATCGTTTTTCGAGGCGAGCGAATACTGGAATTGGACATAGGCGCCTTCTTTCTTGAGGTTGCGCTGCACCTCGTCAACGATGCTGTTGCCGATGTTGCGCGGCAGCGAAACGAGCGGCAGGCCGGAGACGATATAGTCCGCCTTTCGATAGCCACCTGTCTTGATGTGACGACCTATGTGCTCCGCGCTGTCATTGATGACGTGCAGGCGCTCATCCTCTATCCTTTCGAGTATCTCGCAGAGGGAGCGGTTCGTCTCGAACGCGAAGAGTTCCGTGTCAGGACGCATACGTCGCAGGAGTGCGCGCGTGATACAGCCATTGCCCGCGCCCAACTCGACGATGCAGCGCGCTTTTCCGTAGTCGATGGGAGCGACCATCGCGTTGACGAGATAACGCGAGCTGGGCGTGACGCTGCCTGTCGTGCGCCAGTCACGCACGTACTCCCGAAAAAGGGCGAATCTGCCGTTCATCTGAAACGGAGCCCGCACATCATGCAGTAGTTGGCCGCCGGGCTCATCGACGCGCGGCAGCGCGGACAGACGAAGTAGCTCTGGCGCAGCGTGGGAGGCACCGCGACACGGTGCGCCTCGCTGTGATGCACGGTGGACGGTTTCTTGCCATCCGAGCGGCGGATGCCGAACGCGATACGCGCGACGCCGTAGACGACGAATGCGATGCCTGCATAGAGGAAGAGCGAGAACTGCTGTCCGAGCTTCGTGGACCATGCCGCGACGAGCGCGCCGATGATGATGAAGACAAGAGGATGGATGTTCATCAGCGTATCTTCGTGCCGATTGTCTTCGCGCCGCCCATGTACGGATGTAGCACTTTCGGAACGGTGATAGTACCATCCGGATTCTGACAGTTCTCCATGATGGCGACAAGTGCTCTCGTCGTCGCGACCATCGTGCTGTTGAGCGTGTGGACGAAGCCGCGCTCCTCGCCCTTCTGGTAGCGCGTGCCGAGGCCGGCGCTCTGGTACGTCGTGCAGTTGCTGCAGCTCACGACCTCACGATAGGCCTTCTGCGCCGGGAACCAGACCTCGATGTCGATGGTCTTCGCCGCGACGTGGCCCATGTCGCCTGAGCAGAGCGAGACGAGACGGCCGTGCAGGCCGAGCGAGTCGAAGAGCTTCTTGGCGACGTCGAGCATCTGCTTGTGGAGTTCTGCGCTCTGGTCAGGCAGCGCGAAGCAGACCATCTCGACCTTCTGGAACTGGTGCACGCGGAAGATGCCTTTCTGATCCTTGCCGTGAGCGCCTGCCTCCTTGCGGAAGCACTGGCTCAGGCCGGCGCGCTTGATGGGTAATTGCGATGCGTCGAGCGACTCGTCCATGTAGAGCGCGGTGAGCGGGTGCTCGCTCGTCGCGATGAGGCTGAGCCCTTCGCCTTCAAGATGATAGATTTCGTCCTTGAACGTGCCGATGTCACAGACGCTGGCGTATGCCTTGTCGCCGAGCGCGAACGGAGGAATTGTCAGCGTGAACCCTGTCTTTGTCAGGAGGTCGACGGCGTAGGTGACGAGCGCGAGCTCGAGCCGCGCGAGTTCGCCCTGCAGGAAATACCAGCGCGCACCGCTGAGCTTGGCTGCACGGTCCAAATCGACCCAGCCTTGCTTTTCGATGATGTCGACGTGGCTGAGCGGGTTCTTGACCGCAGGCTTCTTGCCGAACTCTGCCTCGACCTTGTTCCCTGTTTCATCCTTGCCGACCGGAACGGATGCGTCGAGGATGTTGGGAATGCGCTGCAGGATCTCGGTCATCGACCTGTCAAGCTCGGCCATGCGCTCGTCGTTCTTCGCAATGGACGCAGGGATGTCCTTGGCTTCCTTGACCAGCTTGTCGAACGGCTTCTTGGCCTTGCGCGCGGCATTGATTTCCTCGCTGACCTTGTTGCGCCTGCTGCGCAACTGGTCGGTCTCGCCCTTGACCTCACGCCATTCCTTGTCGAGCGCGACCCACTCATCCACGATGTGGACGCGGTCCGCCATCTGGCGTTTGCGGAGCGATTCCTTGACCGCGTCAGGGTGTTCCCGCAGCTGCTTGGGTTCGAGCATATCATCGTATTCCTCGGGGAGTATTTAAATACCTTCTGCGAGGGTTGGCGACGGGGAATGCTCTTATGTAGTCACTTCTAAGTGATGAATTATAGAAAGCTTTAAATACTGGGTGTGTGGCGCTCTCCATATGGAATCCCAGTATCAACGCATCGAAGCGCACGACCACAAGGTCAATCGCGCAGCCGCACTTTTCGCAATCATGCGCGACGAATGCTCGGAACTGAGCAAGACAGCACAGTTCAGGACCGTCCGCGACGAAGTCGGCCTGAGCGACCGCAAGCTCGCCGATGCATACAACATCAGCACGAATTACAATCTGACAAAGAACGAAATGAAGAGGTAACAACCATGGAACTGCTCAACACGCCCTGGAAGACGGTCGAAGACAACACCAAGGAAAGCTTCCGCGTCGCCAAGAACGACATCATCGGCTTCGGCATCCAGCTCGCCAAGGTCCAACACAGCCAACGCGCGCTCGAACACGAGCTGCACCAGCAGCGCGAAACGAGCACAGGCCATGTTGACTTCTCCGGCATCTACGCACGCACGGACGCATTGCGCAACGAGATCGACACGCTCCGCTCAAGCCAACTCGAACAGCAACGCATCGATGAAGAGCTCGTCCTGCTCCGCAAGCGCTACGACAACCTCGTCAACGTCACCAAGAGCCTCGTCGCCGTGCTCGAAGCGCACATCAAGAAGGGCGACGTCAAGATCGTGCGCAAGACCATCACGAAGGTCGTGAAGCAGAAGCCGACCGTCAAGGTCGTGCGCAGGGTGAAGGTCATCCGCACGATCGTCAAGGTCCAGCCCAAGCGCCGCTTCATCGCAAGCAAAGCGACGATGCGCGTCCACGACACGCACTGCCCCTTCTCGCGCAACGTCAAGCGCAAGAACAAGCTCGTCTTCAAGACGCGCATGACGGCTTTCAAGCGCGGCTACCGCGCGTGCAAATGCCTCCGCTGAGCTGGAAGCGACTCTGCAACGCCCGCACGATGGGCGAGATGCTCTCACGCAAGCCCGTGCGCCACATTCTCGACGAACTCGTCGAGCGCACCCGCGGGACGATGCACGAACATTCTCTTGTGCTTCGCAGCATGGCAGGTCCGACAGACCGACATGTCGTCGAAGCCGGACCGATCCGCGAAGGCGAGATGAAAAGCTGCCGCATCGCATACGACGAGAGCGCACTCTGCTACATCCACACCCACCCGAGCGTCGGTTGCGCCGGTGCGGTCGCGCCTTCTCCCACCGACCTTGAACGTGCACGGGACTACGTTGCGAGCGCAGCATACCACATCGTCATCAACTGCGCAAAGGAAGGCACGATCTGCACCTACACCGCCAACCCGCTCTGCCGCATCCCGACATCGAAAGAATGGAACGCCGCGCTCGTCAAACGTGAACCCGCCTCCGACATCAGCAAGGTGTTCGACAGCATCCGCAACGGACACGACGTCACGCTCCGGCCACGCTACCTGGGTGCCATCGAACGCGCGATGCGCGAATGGGGCTTTCCTGCGACAGTGGCAAGCTACACGACCACGCCGGTCGAAGGCATCGTGCTTCCTGACAACGAAGACCTTCTCGAACAACGCATCCTCGACGAAAACAGTTGGTAAGAACAGCGTTTTGATGGTTCCGACACTACGCCACCGCCCGGATTTGAACCGGGAAATCCTTTCGGAAAGCGGATTATCGCACAGATTCCGACTGAATCTTATAGCAATCCGCCGCGGTACCAGGTTGCGCCACGGTGGCATGGCAGACTCCTATGTGAGGATTCTTGCCAGCAGATGCGAATGCCCTACGGATTTTATTTAAATGTTTCGCGTTATGTGAATCGACGAGAACACACCATTTTTCGAGTGCACCGAATCCTGAGAGGGAGATTGTATTCATCCCTGATTTTTCATTTCTCCAGAATCTGGGCACAAATGACAAACGACGCATCAGCATCATCAACTCATTGTGGAATTCTCTTGATACTGTTGCAATCTGAATCTTCGGGTAAACCCCCTTTTTTGTTTTTTCAAGCGCGACACAACCATCAGTGTCGAACACCCCGCGCAAGAATGCTGCTATGAGTTCGTTGTTACCAATCAACACGGGTCCGGGAACGCGCAAAACCCTACTCTTCGCACCTACAGGGAAATACTGCTGCAGATATCCTGTCAGGTTTCGGCTGCAGCTCCGAACGCCAAATGAACCATTCCCTCCACCCGACCGTGCTTTGGGAAAGACCTCCACGTCAAATAAGGTCCTGACCAGAGGTTTCACCCAATGGTCATAGTAGTCAACTTCGTCGAACCCTCCACGAAGCTCCCAGACAACACTATTGCTGTTGGTTCTATACAAGGTTCCATCGCCAGCGTGCATTCCCAAGAATTCAGCCTGATTTGTATCCACAAAGCATCAACATGACCATATCAGAAAACAGTTGCGCGCCCTTGTCGAGTGACCGAAGAATCTACACCTTGTTTGTCTCGCTTCGCCCATAACCCTTATAAAGCATCGTCTGCCGCCCACAGCATACAGCGAGGTAGAGGAGTCTGGAGTCCTCGACGGGCTCATAACCCGTAGATCGATGGTTCAAATCCATCCCTCGCTATTCTCAGGCAGCGGGTTCAAAGAACCCACTTCACGTCGCGATGGACCTGCGGGCAGGTCCGTGACAATCCATCCCTCGCTATTCTCAGGCAGCGGGTTGACAATCCCTCACTCGTCTGCGAAGGTCGAACTACGAGTCGAAGTCCTCTGTGACGCTGACACCAACAGTAGGTTGAGGAAGTTTTGGATCGCCGCACGCGACACGGAATGCATCCTCGAGCACGGGCGTGCACACGCACTGCGCTTTGCCTTTTCCTGTCGTTTTTCCCGCATAGTCCCCCACCCAAATGCCGTTACGCTTGGTGAATTCGTACGTGAGCGCATACCCGCGTGATTGGTACTCTTTATCGAACACGAGAACCTCATCATCCATCCTTCCCTCGATGGTGGACGGGCCGAAACGGTCGATGAGTTGCCCGTCGAGCACGAGCTTGTCGAGCACGTCATAGCGGAAATAGCCGCCGAACGCGACCGCATCGAACCCGCGCTTGGGCTGACAGAAATAACCGGCGATGCTGTACAGCTTCACGTCACGGTGCTGAAATGGTGTTTCCGATAACGACCGAGGCGTGTCGAGCATGCTCGCTCCTACTTCCGCGGCGGCCTGTCGTAGAGCTTGCTCGCGACACCACCTTCATCGTGGAAGCGGTGCTCTATCTCGCTGATGAGCGCCTCGTACGCCTTGTGGCCCGCGGCGCGGATGTCGAAGTCGAACGCCTCGCTCTCGAGGTGACGCGTGGCCGCCTTGAGGCGCAAATGCACGCTATACTTGAGGCGTTTTGACGACTCCCCGTCCACGTCGCCGTGGCATTTCACGTGCACGACCATGCTTGCCTCGTTCTTGATCTTGCGCTTGATCTTCTGATGATAATCCTTGCAGATCTTTTCGATGTCGAAGCGCGCCTCTTCTGGCAGGTCGCTCAGACCGATGTATTGGATGACTTCAGCGTCCGATGTCGGGACGACATGCTCGCCTGGGTGGTCGTGTGCCATGGTGCCGTCATCCATCCGCCAGATTATAAGCTTTTGGCTGGCGGCCGAGCAGTACGTCGGTGAGCGGCTCGAGCGCGATGCGCGACCATTGCTCGACCGTGCAGTCGGGCGATGCGAGTATATCACGGAGCTTGGCCAGGTCGCAGAACGAACCGTGCGCGAGCTCGCCATCAGCCGGATGGATGCGGTCGTGCTCGACCTCGACAAGATAGAGTATGCCCACGTGCACCTGCGAGACCGCATCTTGTTCGTGGTTGATGTAGCCGAGCTTGCGCAGGCGATAGCCCTCATGCAGTCCGACTTCTTCGCTGAGTTCACGACGCAGCGCTGTCTCGACCGGGTCTGCACCTGCATCCGCGGGCTCGGTGTGACCGCCGATGCCCCAGCTCCAGTTGCCGTGCAGCCGCTTCTCGGTGTATTTGGATGCATCGGAGGAACGCCGGAACGCATAGACGCGGCTTGTCGGTCGATGCACGATGAGCGCGTAGCCGATGAGCTGCTTCTCTGAAGGGTCTTCTTCGACGTCGCCACGGCGCCGGCTGTGCGTGCCTTGTTTGATGCGTGCTGCGAATGGCGTGCCAGGGTCGGGCGAGAATCCCTCGAACTGGTCGCCTTTGAAGAGAACATCACGCTTGATGCAGAGGATCTGCTTGTCGAACTTGGACATGATTGCACGCGTGGTCAGGCGCTATAAAACAGTTGCCTTCACAACAGTCGCCTCCAGTTCCCATTCACAAACAAGAAAAAGGGAGAGACGTGTCGTTGCGCCATGGCAGAACGCGTCATCCTCGTCGATGAGAACGACAGGCAGCTGGGCACCGAAGAGAAAATGGCAGCGCACGAGAAAGGGCTGCTTCACCGCGCATTCTCCCTCTACGTCTTCAACAAGAAAGGACAGCTGCTCCTGCAGCAGCGTGCGTTGTCGAAATACCACTGCGGCGGCATGTGGACCAACACATGCTGCAGCCATCCGCGCGTGGGTGAGAGTGATAGTGCTGCGGCGCACCGACGGTTGCAGGAAGAGATGGGATTTGATTGCGCCCTCACCGAAGCATTCTCGATGATCTACAAGACACCAGTCTCCGACCGCCTCACCGAGCACGAATTCCTGCACGTCTTCATCGGCCGCTACGACAAGGAACCAATCATCAACAAGGACGAGGTTGAGAGTCACGCATGGGTGGATGTCGCGACGCTACGCAACGACATGCGCAAACATCCGGAAAAATACACGCCGTGGTTCCGTATCTGCATCGACAAGGTGCTCGAGAACGTGAAACCGTAACGTCAGACTTGTCGCGTCGACTACCGTTGCACTTGCGCGTACGGTGTCGTCGTGATGTGGTTCTCATCTACCTTCGTGTATGCGTGGAGCTCGACCATCCTGCTGTTGTGCGGGTGCAGCGCGCTCGCGAGTTCACCCACGTAATCCGTCAGCTGGCCGCCCTTGCGCGCCCACCGACGCACGATGTGCCTGCACAACTGCGCCTTTTCCTCCACGGACGAATCACGCTCGGCCAGCTGCATCAGGTGCGTGGGCAACATACGACCACTCGCGCCATTACGGTAGAAGAGGACGTTGCCGTATGAGCGCGGGAGGTCGAGCGTCACCCAGACATCGTCCGGACCGACAGCATGCCCATTCTTGAGGAAGACATCCCGAACGAGGACGTACAATGGTGTGGAGACCAGCCGCGGCAGCGTCTCGGCGTATTCGCGCGGGCTGAACCCCTCAAGACCGACGAAATCAGGATGGTAGGGGTCCTTCCCTTCCTTCTCCAGTTCGTGGAACAGCGCTTCGAGCGCATCATCAAACGACATCTTCAATCACAAATTCGCCCGCCTGCCGGTCGCTTAAATAGTTTTTGTACGCTGTTGGCGAAGCGTCTCGATGTAGCCAGGCAACGACTCCACGTATTTTCGCGCCTCTTTCCGGGCGCGGTTGATGAGTTGCACGAGCAGGTCGATGCGTGCGGAGCTCGTGATACGGCCTTCACGCCGCGCGTCCTTGTCCACCAACATCGCCACCGCCTCGAACTCATCGGCCTCGCGCGTCGTCAGGACCTGACGCAACGCCCAGACAACCTCGTCGCGCCGTCCGGGCGCGAGTGTCTCGGGCGCCTGGAGTATGGCCAGCGCACGTGCGCTCCCGGCCAGTTTGGTCTCGGCCTTCTCGAACAGTTCATCAACGGTGAAGATCTGCGTTTCGTCCAGTGCGACATCATCAACAGCCATAGCGTGCTGAAGACGTCGGAAGTAATAAAAACGACGGTTCGGCAAGGGAGCGTATGCTCTTGTGCGGCATCGATGAGGCAGGACGCGGCCCGGTCATCGGACCGATGGTGATCGCAGGCGTCGTCATCGACGAGAAGGACGAGCACTTGCTCAAGCAGAACGGCGTCAAGGACAGCAAGATGCTCACCGCCGCGCAGCGCGAGCGGCTCTTCAAGCACATCACGAGCGTCGCCATCCGCTACAAGATAGTCGTCGTGCCGCCGGATGAGATCGACCGCGCTGTTGAGGCCAAGGAATTCAACCTGAACTGGCTCGAAGCGGTCAAAGCCGTCGAGATGATCAACGAGCTCGCGCCAGGACGCGTCGTGATGGACTGCCCGAGCCCGAACATCCCTGCGTTCACCACCTACATCAGGGAACGCCTCAAGTGGCCTGACAAGGTCGCGCTCGAGTGCGCGCACCACGCAGACAAGAACTTCCCGGTCGTCGGTGCGGCGAGCATCCTTGCCAAAGTCACGCGCGACGAACACATCGAGCGCATCAAGAAGGAGATCGGGCACGACTTCCGCACGGGCTACGCGCATGACAAGGACACCGTCGAATTCATGAAGAAGTATTGGGACAAGTACCCCCACATCTTCCGGCACAGCTGGTCCAGCTACCAGCGCTATGCCGGCATCGGCCGCACCAAGGGCCAAAAGGACCTGAAAGGATTCTAGACCTCGAAAGAGCTAGCCCAACAAGCCATAGCTGCCATAGGCCATAGCCCCAAAAGGCTTCTCGACGCTTATAAATCACCCACCGCCACCTTTATTAAGTATCGACGGTGCGTTCCGGCGATGGAAAACGACGCCGCGCCGGGGGGCGCGGTCGCAGAACACACCCCGCAGCCAGCGGAACAAAGCGTTGACGAGGCTGCGCCACCCGCCGACCTTGCACGTCCGAGCGTCATCGGCACGAAGATCAACAAGCTCATCCTCGAAGGGTTCAAGAGTTTCGGCAAACGCACCGAATTCGTCTTCGCCGACGATTTCAACTGCATCATCGGGCCCAACGGCTCGGGCAAGAGCAACGTCATCGACGCGCTCTGCTTCGTGCTGGGCAAGACCAGCGCCAAATCGATGCGTGCGACCAACAGCGCCAACCTCATCTACAACGGCGGCAAGAGCGCGCCCGCAGGCAAGCAGGCCGAAGTCACCATCGTTTTTGATAATTCTACCAAGGTCTTCCCGCTGCCGGACGAGGAAGTGCGCATCACGCGCATCGTGCGCAGCGACGGCCAGAGCAAGTACAAGATCAACAACAAGACGCACACGCGCGAGCAGATGATAGAACTGCTCAGCGCGGCGCGCATCAACCCCGACGGCTACAACATCGTGCTGCAAGGCGACATCGCCGGTTTCTGCCAGATGCCCAGTGGTGAGCGGCGCGAGATAGTAGAAGAGATCGCCGGCATCGGCCTCTACGAGGAACGCAAACAGGCGGCGCTGCGCGACCTCACCAAAGTCGAGGAGCGACTCAACCAGGCGGAGATCATCCTCAAGGAACGCGAAGGATTCCTCAAAGACCTCAAGAAAGACCGCGACCAGGCGCTCAAGTACAAGGAGCTGAGCGACAACATCAAGGTCAGCAAAGGCAGCTACCTCAAGCTGCAGATGAACAAGAAAGACGCGGAGCTCGCCAAGCTCAACGAGCAGACAGGCAAGCACAAGGTGAAATTCGACGAGTACACCGGCAGGATCAACGGGTTCCGGGAGCAGATACGGACGCAACGCGACGAACTGCAGCGCATCAACGCCGAACTCGAACAGAAAGGCGAGAAAGAACAATTGCAGCTCCAGAAACAGCTCGAACAGCTGCGCGTCGAGCAGGCAGGCACGCTCGCACGGGTGCAGACGCTCAAGCAGGAGCTCTCCCGTCTTGGCCAGCGCAAGGAACAGATGGGCAAGAACCTCGACGAGCTGGATGGCAAGCTCGCCCAGATGGACGAGCGCAAGCAGTCCTACACCGGACGGCTCGAAGCGATCGGCAAGGACCTGCGCTACATCGACGAGCGCATGAAGGAGTTCCGCAAGAAGCACAACATCGCGGACGACAGCAGCGACATCGAAAACGGCATCCGCGACCTCGATGGCAAGAGCGAAGAGAAAGCGCGCGAGGTGCAACAGCTGGGCGAGAAGCGCCAGAACCTCCTGCGTGAACAGGACGTCATCACGTTCAAGCTCCAGACCATCGACGAGCAGATCAAGAAGGTCGTGGGCCTCGAGAAGGAGCACGAAGGGGAACTGAGCATCCTGCGCCAGAAGAAAGAGGAATTCAAGAAAGCGGTGCTCGAACTCAACCAGATTCTCAACGACGACTCGCGCATGGCGGCAGAGCTCGCAGGCGGCCGCGCCAAGGCGCTCAAATGCGCGGAAGAGCTCGCCAAGTTCGAGGTCAAACAGGCCGCGCAGCAGGAGAGCATCGCAGGCAACATCGCGGTCAAACGCATCCTCGAGCAGCGCAAGTCCATGCCCGGCGTGTACGGCACTGTCGCGGAACTGGGCAGTGTGAGCGGCAAGTACGGCACCGCGCTCGAAGTCTCGGCCGCGAACCGCATCCACAGCATCGTCGTCGAGGACGACAAGATCGCGCAGAAGTGCATCGACTACCTCAAAGGCGCGAAGCTCGGCATCGCGACGTTCCTGCCACTCAACAAGATGAGCGCGGCGCCCAGGAAGGAGGATCTCCGCAAGCTCAGCACCGAGAAAGGCGTCATCGGCCTCGCCATCGACCTCATCAAGTATGACCCTGCGTACCGCGACGCATTCAACTACGTCTTCGGCAGCACGCTTGTCGTCGACAACCTGACGACAGCCAGGCGCATTGGCATCGGCAAAGTCCGCATGGTCACGCTGGAAGGCGACCTGTGCGAGCTGAGCGGCGCGATGATCGGCGGGCACCGCGCCAAGAAGACAGGCGTGTTCGGCGACGAGGACCTCAGCGGCAAGATAGCGCAGATCAACGAGGAAATCGCGACCATCCAGTCCTCCATCAGCACCACCGAGAAGCGCAAGAAGCAGAACGAGGAGCGCATCACGACGCTGCGCGAGTTCAAGGCCAACCTCGAAGGGGACATCATCAAGACCGAGAAGTCGCTGCGCGTCGACACGAGCGACCTCGACGCGTCCAAAGACTACAAGAAGGAGATCAGCAAGCGCTCGAAGGACATCGAGAAGGAGCTCGAGACGCTCGGCGAAGAGCAGAGCGAACGGACGCGCGAGCTCGCGCAGCTGAAAATCGAGCGCCAGAAGCTGCTCGACCAACTCACCACGCAGCGCAACCCGCGCCTGCAGGCAGAGCTCAACACGTTCAACGACAAGAAACGCGAGCTCGAGAACGAGAAGCTCATCATCGACACCGAGCTCAAGAACCTCCAGCAGCAGCGCGAAGAGCTCGTGGGCAAGGAAACGAGCGGCACCAAGGACGTGCTGGCGCAACTCGACGCCGAAGCCGTGACGTTCACCAGCGAGCAGAAGGAGCTCGACAAGCACCTGAAGGGCCTTGAGCGCGACATCAAGACCAAGGAGAAGGAACAGGACGCGTTCCAGTCACAGTTCAAGCAGCTCTTCACGCGCTCGAAGAAGCTCAATGAAGGCATCACCGATCACGAGAAGAAAGCGTATGCCATCGAGGACGAGGCGCGCCAGGAAGAGATCAAGCTCAACACGTTCAGCATCGAGGGAGCGCGTGTCAAGGCAGAGCACGCTTCGATTGCGGCCGAATTCGAACAGTACGCGGGCGTTTCATTGCAGCTCGAGAAGAGCGAAGACCATCTCAAGAAGGAGATCGCCGACTTCGAGAAGATGCGCGCCAACGTCGGCAGCGTCAACATGCGCGCGCTCGACATCTACGACGCGGCCGCGACAGAGTTCGCATCGCTGGTGCAGAAGAAAGACACGCTCGTCCAGGAGAAGGACAGCGTCGTGATGATGATGAACGAGATAGAGACCAGGAAGAAAGACATCTTCCTCCAGACGCTCGCCAAGCTCCAGACCAACTTCGCGCGCATCTTCAGCCAGCTGACCTCGAAGGGCGAGGTCGAGCTCGTGCTCGAAGACCCCGAGACCATCTTCGAAGAAGGCCTGGACATCAAGGTCAGGTTGACAGGCAACAAGTTCCTCGACATGCGCTCGCTTAGCGGCGGCGAGAAGACGCTCGTCGCGCTCGCATTCATCTTCGCGGTGCAGGAATTCGCGCCTGCCAGCTTCTACGTGCTCGACGAAGTCGACGCGGCGCTCGACAAGCGCAACGCCGAACGCCTGGGCAAGCTCATCGCGCAGTACAGCCAGAACGCGCAGTACGTCGTGGTGTCGCACAACGATGCAGTCATCACCGAAGCGCCCATTCTCTATGGCGTCTCGCTCGCGGACCACGGCGTGAGCAAGGTCGTCGGCCTCAAGCTATGAAACGGGTCTTCATCGTCCACGGGTGGGAGTTCTCGCCATCCGACAACTGGTACCCGTGGCTCACAAAGGAACTTGAACGGAAAGGTTTCAGTGTCCAGGTACCGGCGATGCCTGACACGAAAAAACCCACCATCAAGAAATGGGTGGCCGCGTTGCGCAACGCTGTCGGTGTGCTCGACAAGAACACGTTCTTCGTCGGCCACAGCATCGGTTGCCAGACGATCCTTCGTTTCCTTGCGGACACGACAGGAACGGCAGGTGGCGCTGTGCTCGTCGCGCCGTGGACCACACTCACGCCCGATGCATTGCCCACTCCTGCGTACGAAAGGATAGCAATGCAATGGCTCACGACACTGTTGCCGTCTCTCAAAACCGCAAAAACACCTGTCATCGCCATATTCTCGGACAACGACCCGTACGTGCCGTCTGACAACATCGCGACGTTCAGGAAATTGGGCGCGAAGATAGTCCTCGACAACGGCAAAGGACACTTCACCGCCGACGAAGGCGTCACGCGACTGCCCAGCGCGCTCGAGGCGCTGCTTTCCCTCACATCACCATGACAGTCATCACCGCGGATGAGTTCCTCAAGACCAAAGCGCGCTGGCTTGAACGCATCGCGATGGGTGACGTCTTCATCTATCCGACCGATACCATCTATGGCATCGGCTGCGATGCGACCGACGCACGCGCGGTGCAGACCATCCGCGTCCTCAAACAACGCGACAGCAAGCCGTTCTCTGTCATCGCACCATCGAAAGCATGGATTGCCGCCAACTGCGTCCTCTCGGCTGATGCGAACCACTGGCTTGGGAAGCTGCCCGGCCCGTACACACTGATACTGCCGCTCAAGAACCCGCACGCGGTCGCGCACAACGTCAACGACGGCGCGACGACCATCGGCGTACGCATCCCGCACCACTGGATAGCGCTCGTCAGCCAGGAGCTCGGCAAGCCCCTCGTGACGACGAGCGTGAACAGGACAGGGGAGCCGTACGCGGCCACGATAGCATCGGTGCCGCGAGCGATGCTCGAGAACGTCGCGTTCGTCATCAACGAAGGACCGCTGCAGGGAAAGCCCAGCACGATAGTGGACTGTGTGGGACCGACGTGCATCGTGCGTGAACGCTAAGAGAAGTTTGAGCGACGTTTCTCACGCAGCTCTACATGCTCTTGTGCAACAGCCACGCGCCGCGCAGGACGATATCGGTGTCCTTGACGAGAACTATCGGAATCTTCTCGCAGTAACGACGCATGCGCCCCTTGCTGGCAAACGGATGGAAGAAGATGTCGGAACCGATGAGCGTCGCCAACCTGTTCGCAAGCGTGCCGTACAGGTGGATGCCGCCGCGGCTGCCTGCGGCAAGCGCGTAACTACCGCAGAACGCACCGAGCATCCCGACGTATTCCTCGAGCGTGCGCTGCGCAACGCCATCAGTCCGTGCCAGCCCTGCATCGACGACGGCACGCACCTTGTCAGGCGCCGCCTCGATCGCGTCCCGGAGCGCGGTGGATTCCGAGGCAATTTTCTTTTCCCGCAGAAAATGGTAGAGTTCGAGTATGGCATGGCCTGCGAGCGCGCGCTCGACCGCGATATGACCGTACCGTCCATGCAGGTGTTGCCAGAACTCGCGCTGCACTTCTGTCGTTGGCGCGAAGTCCATATGTCCTGCCTCTGTCGCGACAGGCACAAAGCTTGTACCTGCTGGAATGGAAAGCGCGACGCCAAGTCCGGTGCCTGGCCCGATGATGGCGCGAGGAGCGGGTACAAGCGACCTGCCTTTCCGGATGATGACAGATGGTGCATCATCGATGGCCGCAGCTGCTGCGAAGGCGTCGTTGTGCAACGCGACCTTCTTGACCTTCAAGACGTGCATGATGAGCGGCACGCTCACGTGCCACGCGAGGTTCGGCAGCAGCGCCTCGCCGTTGCTCACCGGCCCTGCGACGGCGATGGACGCAGCGGTGATGGACGTCGCATTGTGTTTGCGGAAGTCGTGCAGCAGCGTGCTGATGCTTGGATAGTGACGGTTCTCGAAACGCTGGTAGAACTTGCGCTCGCCACGAGGCGTGAAGAGCGCGATGCGTGTGTAGGTACCACCGACATCAGCGACAAGCGTATGTCCCACGACATCACCTCTTTGCGACATCGAGGTGTACTTCTTTTATAAAGTCTGCGTCGGCAGCAAGAACGCGGACGTCAGCCCTTGACGACAGAGAACGACGCCCGACAGTCCAGTCAACCCTTCACGACGCCAAGCGGGGTGAAGCGAGCGACAATCTTGCCGATGCCGAGCGTGTCGCTCACACGAACGACCTCATCGACGTCCTTGTACGCACCAGGCGCCTCTTCTGCCAAACCTTTGCCTGACGAACCACGCACCTCGATGCCCTTGCGACGCAACTCCGCCTTGACCTTGTCCGCAGGGAACTGCTTAATCGCCGTGTGCCGCGACATGATGCGTCCTGCGCCATGAGCAGTGCTGCCGAAACTCATCTCCTCGGATTTACTGGTCCCGAGCAACAAGTAGGATGCCGTTCCCATGCTGCCCGGGATGAGCACCGGCTGGCCAATCTTACGGTAGACGTCAGGAATCTCAGGACGACCCGGACCGAACGCGCGCGTCGCGCCCTTGCGGTGCACGCACACCTCGCGCTTCTTGCCGTCGATGACGTGCTTCTCGAACTTGGCGATGTTGTGGCAGACGTCATACACCTGCTCGACGCCTTCCGCGCTGCCCATGACCTTCTCAAAGGACTGGCGGATGGCATGCGCGATGAGCTGCCTGTTGGCGAACGCGAAATTGATGGCAGAACACATGGCGGCGCGGTAGTCCTGCCCGATGTCCGATTGCAGTTGCGCGCTTGCCAGTTCCGGGTCTGCCAGCGTCTTGGTTGCGCCGGTGCTTTCGATGCGCTCGATGAAGTCGCCGCACACCTGGTGACCCAAGCCACGCGAGCCGCAGTGCACCATCACCACGACCTGCCCGACCTTTGTGATGCCGAATTTCTCTGCCACGTCGGGCATCACGATGCGGTCGACACGCTGCAGTTCGAGAAAGTGATTGCCGCTGCCGAGGGTGCCAAGCTGCGGCACGCCGCGCGTGATGGCGCGGGCGCTCACCTTCGCAGGATCCGCGCCCTCCATCCTGCCGTCCTCTTCCGTCCTTGCAAGATCGTCCTTGGTCGCGAAGCCATTGCGCTTGGCCCAGTGCGCGCCGTGCATGAGCACTTCCTGCAACTCATCCTTCTTGAGGCGATGCAACCCTTCACGACCGGCACCGGGCGGCACGCTCTTGACCAGCGCATCGAGCAGCGCATCGCGCTTTTGCGCGAGTTGCTTGTCTGTCACGTCGGTGCGCATCAACCTGACGCCGCAATTGATATCGAAGCCGACGCCGCCAGGCGAGATGAGGCCTTCCTTCGCATCGAACGCGGCGACGCCGCCGACAGGAAAGCCATACCCCTGATGTGCGTCCGGCATCGCGATGCTGTAGCCGATGATACCGGGCAACGTCGCGACGTTCGCGGTCTGCTGCAGTGTGCGGTCCTCCTTCATCTTCTCGAGCAGCGCTTCGCTGGCGAAGATGCGACCGGGCACGTTCATCCTGCCTGTCTGCGGGATCTCCCAGATGCAATCATCGACCTTGCGCAGCTCCATCAGACGTCGAAGACGACCTGGACATGATCGCCTTCCACCTCCAACTCATCATAGGTGACTGCCTTGACGGCAGCACCACGGCGTGGCAATGCGTCATCGGCCTTCTGCCCGAAGACAACGGCGTCGAGCGTGAACGTCTCCTTGGTCTTTGTAATCTTGATCTTCTCGATGCGACAAAGCACGAACAGCTCGGCGTCGAGCAGCAGCACGAATTCCTCGAGCCAGTTGTGCAGGAGGCTGCGCATGTCGCGGCCCTTGATGACTATCTGCTTGCGTATCTTCGGCTGCACCTTGTCCAGCTCGAACATCAGGTCTGTCATCCCGCGCGCGGCGTTGACGAAGCGCTGCTCGGGCGTCGGCCCGAAAGCGCGCAGCTTCGCTTCGCTGGTGTGCCCGAGAAATTCATAATCGACCATAGTCCGACCGCCGACGTGGCCGTATAAAAAGCTTCGTGACGACGAAACTCAGACAGTAGCTTCGTCAGTAGCGACGGAGCAGGTCGGCAAGCGCGGCGCCGACAGATGCCGGGAAGCTGAGCACGACGGCGAACTTCACCATGTCCGCGGCGTTCGTGAACACCTTGTCGAAGGCATAGAGCATGGCCAGCCCGAAACTCACGAGCAACGCCATGGTCCAGAACGTCACGATGCGCTTGCCCCAGAACTCGGTGAACGGCCGCTCCTTCTTGTTCCTGATGCGCTGGTAGCCGATGAAGTAAATCTCGATTGTGAGGACGATGAACGTCGTGATGATGAGCGCCCAGATGTTGGGAAGCTCCATCAACTTCACCTGTTCGGTGATGCGCGAGCTGAAGATGAATGTGCTTGTCAGGAACAGCGCGCCGAAGAACGAGCGCGCGATGTCCTTGGTGCTGAAGTAGTCTGGCGGCGTCTCGCTGAGCACTTCCTGCTTGATGAGACGCACATCGTTCTGCAATGACATCGTCAGTAGAGCTCGAGCTTCGGGAGATCCGGCTCGGGTTCTGACGACGGTGCCTGGGACGACGGAGCTTGCGCAGTGGGCGCAGCAGTCGACGGTGCACTGTCGAACATCGAAAAGAGCGCAGGGGCCGGTGCCACGCTCTCGCCTGGCGCAGGCGTTTCGAAGATGTTCTGCGGCGCTGCCACAGGGACGTCACCGACGATGCTTTTCAGCAGCGCAATCGCCTGCCTGATGTGCGCGGGATCGTCGCGCTGCGTGTCGATGGTGACTCTCATCCTCTTTTCCTGCACGTTCCCACTCGCGTCGAGCGTATAAATAGGTTTCTACGAGAGCGACGCGCGCAACCATGCCCCGAGGTCGGCAGACGTCGTCTCCTTCGTGATGGTGGCGCCACCCTGCAATGCCCTTTCCTCCAGCAGCGATGCATTGAACAACGGCCCCTTGAGACGCACAATCGCGATGTGTCGTATGTAGAATCCGCGTTCAGCGTCGTGATAGTTCTCCAACGGGTGGTTGCCCACGAGCTCTGCATCGAAATTCTTCTGCAGGAATTGCTTGAGCCCTTGGTTCAGAGGATTCGCCCAGCTGCTCTGGAGCACATACACCTCACTACCATTGCGTTGCAGATCGATGAGTTTCCGCGCGATGCGCTGCTTGTTCTGGGACGTCGGCGTCACGCTCATCGCATGGCGGTGACCGTAGTACTCGATGAACGCGCTGTCATCCATCGCCACCACGACATCATCCTCGTCGATTATCGTCGCGACATACTCCGCGAACTGCTTCACGTTGCTGCCGGCGTGACGCGCCTCGAGGAACGGCAGCCCGAGCCAGAATGGCGGCAGCACGAGGAACAACAACGCACCGATCGCCGCCAAGCGTGAACGTTGCGCAAGCACCGCCACCGCGGCTGCGACGAACAACGAGAACGGGATGAGAACGACATCGTAATAGCGCGGGACGTAGCCACCGAGCGCCGCGATCGGCAACGTCATCGCGAACCAGAGCAGCAACGGCACAAGCACGTCACGACGGAGACGCCAGACTGCGCACACGCCGATCAGCGCCGCAATCCATGCGAAGTACGTGAACACGAAGAACTCGAACCAGAACTTGAACGCCTGCGACCAGAAGAATGCGGTGACACGCTCATCACCCAACACGGCGATGAACTGGCCGCCGAAGAACGCGAACACGACGGCGCCGCCCGCTATAATCAGCGTGATGATGCCTGGCAACCATTGGCCGCCCAGACGCAGGTGCCACCGCTCGCCATCACGGCCTACGTCGATCCCGAGAACTACCAAGATGAACGCGGGCAGCGCGAACAGGGCAGCCTCGCGCACGGTGACCGCCACAACGAATGAAAGTGCGCCGACAATCGGCCAGAGCATCGCGAGCGAGCGGTGGCCGCGCAACGTGCACCAAAATGCGAACGCGAGCAAGAAGACGAGGATGCTGTGCTCCTTCCCATATGTGCTCGGGATGATGAGAAACGGCGTTCCTACAGTCAACAATGCCGCTGTGATGCCCCCGATACGGCTCCGGAAGAGTTCTGTCGTCAAAAGATATATCGCACCTGCTGCGAGCGCCAGGAAGATGACGCCCGTCAACCGCACCGCGAAGTCCGCATTCGCTCCTGCAGCGCACCACGGGAGGTAGACAAGCCAGCTGATTGCGACGAGGCCGTACCGGCCACCTGCCGATATGCCTTGGAACTCGCCTGTCGCGCAGATGTGTTCGAGCGTCTGCGCCAGCCGCACGCTATCATAATGCGTGAGCGCGGCGCTCATGAAACGCAGACCGACTACGAGAACAAGAAGGACAAGGATGACTGCGATGACGGCGTGACTCGGCTTGCGCACCTGTTCCCTCCATCACCTCTTCCTCAACAACTGGGGCTAAGGGGATTTGAACCCCCACTACACCGTCCCGAACGGTGTGTCCTACCAAGTTAGACTATAGCCCCAATGCAGTATTCTTCTGCTGAGCCCGCCCGGATTCGAACCGGGGACCTTCGCAGTGTGAATGCGACGTCATACCGCTAGACCACGGGCTCGTTGCGACACCCTTCGCTGTGCACGCCCGCCAAGAGGGGACTATATAAAGATTGTCGAGGAGGGTCAGGCGCCCTTCAGGAACAACGCGTGTGCGTTCTTCCACAGCTGCTCCTCGACGTCTGCTGCATCGGTCTTCTTGATGGCGGCGATTTCGCGGACGGTTATGGTGATATTCTTCGGCTCGTTCGTCTCGCCTGCTGTCGGGCCAAGGAAGGGTGCATCTGTTTCGGTGAGCAACTGCTGCAGCGGCGCGAGTTCTGCCAGCAGACGGAAGTGCTGCAGGCGCGTGATGACCGGCGGGATGGAGAACGACCAGCCGTTGTCGATCGCGCGACGCATCAACGACTTGCGCCCGCCGAAACTATGCATGACGACGTGCTTGGCGCTGCTCGTCTCGAGCATCTCGATGCATTCGAGCTCGGCGCTGCGCGAATGGATGATGATGGGCTTGTGCAGTTTCTCCGCGGCCGCGATGACCTTCTCGAAGACAATGCGTTGTGCCTTGATTGTCGGCTCGTCCTTGGTCCACTTGAAGTCGAGCCCGGCCTCCCCGACCGCGACGAAACGGTCCTTGAGGTCGTGCCAACGCGCCAACTCGGCGTCGACGTCGAAGGGCCTGGCGTGCCGCACCTTGCCCTCAGTGTCAATGTCGACGCCGACAGCGTCGAGCGGGTAGCAACCGAGCGAGCAGCGCACGATGTCCGGATGGCGCGCCGCGATGGCGAGCGCCTCGTCGTTGGATGTGGGGGTGACGCCGCACGTGATGATGAGTCCAAGCATCGCGTCACGACCGCGCTGCACCACTGCGTCGAGCTGCGGTCGCAGCAACGCATGGTCGAGATGGCAATGGACATCGGCGAACATGCAGCTACCACTTGCACGACGGTATTTATGCGTTGTCTCTGCATCGCGACCTGTTGTGCAAAGCTTATTTATAGTAAAACGGCAGTGACGAGTCCATGCTCAAAGGCGTGTTCGGGGAGAAATTACGCATCATCGACGCGCACGTCCACACGTATTTCGGCCTGCAGGAATTCAAGGACATCGCGCAGGACAGCAACATCGACTACAGCGCGGCCGGGCTGCAGAAAGAGCTCGCCGCGAATGGCATCGAGGCGTTCTGCGGCATCTACAACGACCTGGCGCAGACAACCCCAATCGGCGTCAAGGAACTCACCGCGCAACGCAAGGACTTCCCGACGATGATCGGCGTCGGCGTGCTCCATCCGCTCAAGCAGAAGCGCGACAGTCTCTCCGCGACCGAGAAAGCTATCAAGAATGGCATGTTCAAAGCGCTCAAGATCTATCCTGGCGTCTATCCTGTTCCTTGCTCGGACAAGCGGTTCTTCCCGTATTATGAACTCGCGGCCAAGCACAAGGTGCCTGTCTACATCCACACCGGCGACACATTCAGCCCGGGCCTGCTGCGCTACGCGCGGCCGCTGCACGTCGACGAGGTCGCCGTCGCGTTCCCGGACACCTCATTCATCATGACGCAGATGGGCAACCCGTGGCTCGTCGACGCGGCCGAAGTCACGTACAAGAACGCGAACGTCCACATGGACACCGCAGGCCTCTTCATGGGCATGAAGTTCTCGAAGCTCTGGCTCGAGCGCGTCAAGTACGTCATCGACTACATCGACGACCCGCGCAAGTTCGTCTACGGCAGCGACTGGCCCCTTGTCGGCATGAAGAACTACATCGGATTCATCAAGTCGACCTTCCCGCGCGACATGCACCAGAAGGTCTTCTACGAAAACGCGCGACGCCTCTTCAAATTAGCTTGACGACTTCGGTCGCGATGAACGCGATGTAGAGCGCGAGGAGGACCAAGCCGTGCTTGTATGTCATCACGCCCTGACGGATGACCCAGAGCAGGAACGTGATGCCCACGCCAAGGAAGATGATCGCGCCCATGACCTCTTTCAGCGGGACCACCACCGGGTGGAACACGCCTACGACGCCGAAGAAGAGCAGGAATTCTATCAAGATACTGCCAAGGATGTCGCCCACGCCGATGTCCTGATGGCCCTGCTTGATGCTGCGCAGCGCGACGGCAAAGTCCGGGAATGCGCCGCCTATCGCGATGACGGTGATGGCGAGGAAATATGCAGGGATGCCCACTATGGATGCGACGGTGATGCTGCCGAAGACCAGGCTGTTGGACGCGATGAGCAGCGCGACGAGGCTCCCGAGGAAGATGAAGCCGTCACGCCAGAGCGAGCGGATCAACACCTTCTTGCGCATGAACCCAAGGCTCTTCTCCTTGTTCCAGAGCCAGATCAGATAGAGGCAGAACATCAGGAGCAGGATGATGCCATCCACGCGTCCGAGCTCACCATCCGATGCTATGAGCACCAAGGGAACCATCAGGACGACCCAGAGCGGCAAGAGCGCCTTGCTCAGGATCGTGCTCTCGACATTGACCTTCTTACCGATGATGGCGACCATGCTGGTGACGAGCGCGACGTGCACCATGTTGGTGCCCAGGATGGTGCCGAACATGACATCGTCCTTGCCTGCGACGAGCGCGGTCATCGATGCAATGACCTCAGGCATGGATGCCGCCATCGCGACCACGACAAGGCCGGTGATGTAGTCCGAGAGCCGCAGGCGCTTCGCATAATTGCCGATGCCGTAGACGATGAGGTCGGCCGCCCAGAAGATGAAAATCAAGCTCACCGCCATTATCAACAGATTGATGATGAGATTGGCGTCCATGTGGCCTCTATCGACGAGGATTTTTAAAAACTTGGTGGTGCGCAACGTTTAAATAGGAGCATCCGCGAGTAGGAACACATGCCAATCGTCACAACAGCATTCCGGAAGCTCTTGATCGAGCGCACGGGTGAAGGGAGCAACCGCAATCTCAAGATCAAGAGCAACGTCACCATCAAGGAAATCCAGAAGGCGGACCTGGTGCTCGGGGACATGAAGCGCAGCGCGCTCAAGTTCCAGTTCGAGTTCATCACCAGCTATGACCCCAAGTACGCCAGTATCCACATGGAAGGGGACGTCATCTATTTCACCGCGCAGGAACGCATCGAAGAGATTCTCAAGGACTGGAAGAAGGACAAGAAGGCGCCAAAGGACATCAGCGCAGAAGTGATCAACCACCTCCTGACCCGCTGCAACATCCAAGCGCTCATCCTGAGCAGGGAACTCAACCTGCCCAGCCCTGTTCCACTGCCTCGCGTGCAGGCAACGTAAGTTCATGACCGACAAGGATTCCACAACACCGACCAAACAGGTGACGCTCAAGGTCGCCGAGGCGGTGCAGGACGACGTGAACAAAGGAATCGTACGCATCGATTCCGGATTCATGCGCGAGATAGACGCCAGGCCCGGCGACATCGTCGAGATGGTCGGCGAACGCCAGACCGTCGCCATCATCGACCGCGCCTATCCGGGCGACATCGGCCTCAACATCATACGCATGGACGGCCTCACGCGCCGCAACGCCAAGACAGGAATCGGTGAAGAGGTCGTCATCCGCAAGGCGATCGTGAAGGTCGCAAAGAAAGTCAACATCGCGCCTTCACGCAAGGGCATCGTTGTCAAGGCCAACCCGAGCATCTTCAAGCACGCATTGCTCGGTCGCGCGGTCACCAAAGGCGACATCATCTCGCTGGGCGGCACGCGACGCCGGCGCAGCACGATGACAGGCAGCCCGTTCTTCGACGAAGTGTTCTCGATGATGGATGAAGGCAGCATGCTCAGCTTCGGCTTCGGCGACCTGAAATTCGTCGTCGCGGAGACGAATCCGAAGGGACACATCATCATCACGGACGCGACCGAGATCTCGCTCAACCCGGAAGCGGTCGAGGTGCAGGAAGACGTCCTCGAAGTCTCATACGAGGACATCGGTGGCCTCGAAGAGGAGATCAACAAGATCCGCGAGATGATAGAACTGCCGCTCAAGCACCCCGAGATATTCGCGCGTCTCGGCATCGAGCCGCCCAAAGGAGTCCTGTTGCACGGCCCGCCGGGCACAGGCAAGACGTTGTTGGCGAAGGCGGTCGCAGGCGAGACTAATTCTCACTTCATCCTCATCAACGGGCCGGAGATTATGAGCAAGTACTACGGCCAGAGCGAGGAGAACCTGCGCAAGAAGTTCGAGGAAGCGGAGAAGAACGCGCCCAGCATCATCTTCATCGACGAGATAGACGCCATCGGCACCAAGCGCGAGGAGACCAAAGGCGAGGTCGAACGCCGCGTCGTCGCGCAGCTGCTCACGCTCATGGACGGGCTGAAATCACGCGGGAAGGTCGTGGTCATCGGCGCGACCAACGTGCCGAACATGATCGACCCGGCGATGCGGCGCCCGGGCAGGTTCGACCGCGAGCTCGAAATCAACCCGCCGAGCAAGGAAGGTCGCTTGATCATCCTCAAGATCCACACGCGCAACATGCCGCTGCACAAGGATGTCATGCTCGAAGAGATAGCGGCGATGACGCACGGCTTCGTCGGCGCGGATCTTGCATCGCTGGCGCGCGAAGCGGCGCTCATCGCGCTGCGGCGCGTGCTGCCGACGATAAAATATGATGCAGATGATCCTTTGCCTGCCGAGATGCTCGAGAAGATCACCATCGTCGCGCATGATTTCGTCGAGTCGCTGAAGATGGTCCGTCCATCAGCGTTGCGCGAAGTGCTCATCGAAATCCCAAACATCAAGTGGGAGGACGTGGGCGGCCTTCAGGATGTCAAGCAGAAGCTGCAGGAAGCTGTCGAATGGCCGCTCAAGTACCCCGACGCGTTCACCCGCATGGGCACCACGCCGCCAAGGGGCATCTTGCTCTACGGACCGCCGGGCACCGGCAAGACGCTGCTCGCCAAGGCCGTTGCGACCGAGAGCCAGGCCAACTTCATCAGCGTCAAGGGGCCGGAACTGCTCTCGAAGTGGGTGGGCGAGAGCGAGAAGGCGGTACGCGACATCTTCAAGAAAGCGCGCCAGGCAAGCCCGTGCATCATCTTCTTCGACGAGATCGACAGCATGGCGCCGCGTCGCGGCAGCGACGAGAACCATGCCATCGAGCGCGTCGTCAACCAATTGCTGACCGAGATCGACGGCATCGACACCACGCACGACATCGTCATCATCGGCGCGACGAACCGACCTGATTTGTTGGACACCGCGCTGCTGCGACCCGGCAGGTTCGACCGCATCATCCTCACGCCCGCGCCGGACACGAAGTCGCGTTTCGACATCTTCAAGGTCCACACCAAAAGCATGCCCCTGGGCAAGGATGTCGACATCGACCATCTTGCAAAACACACCGAGGGCTATGCAGGCGCGGACATAGAAGCGGTGTGCAGGGAAGCGGCCATCAACGCATTGCGCGAATCGATGGACGCAAAGACAGTCAACCAGAAGCACTTCGACCTGGCCATCAAGACAGTCCATCCGAGCGTGACGCACGACATCGAGAAGGAATACGAGTTGCTCCAGGACAAGTTCACGCAGGCGCGTGCCGCCCAGATGAAGGCCGAGAAGCCTGTGTACTTCGGCTGAACGTGGACCAGGACCGTATTCTTCCACGTAGCAAACGCAACGTATTTGAGCAAGCATGACAGCGGCGTGCTGATGGACCACGCAGGCTTCCTGAAGAGGATTGAAGCGTTCGAGATAGCGACGTCACGCGAATCGCTCGAACACAGCGTCGGCAACAAGAAAGAGCTGCAGCTGGCGCCCATCTACGAGAAGTACGCCGACCTGTTCGCGAAGAAGAACGTGACCTGGGCGGCCGAACGGTCTGCCGCGATGATAGGCCCAGGCCATCGCGCTGCATCGTACCTGCTCGATTTCTTCATCAGCTGCTTCGTCGGGAACAAGCTTAAGCACCTCGGTGATGAGGCATCGACCTACGAAGCGAGCGCGAACGTCACCATCGAAGGCAACGACGTCCCGTTCCGCCAGGTTGGCACCCTCATCCAGAACGAGGAAACGCGCAGGAAGCGCAAGGCGATGGTCAACGCGTGTAAGCCGGTCAAGAAGAAGCTCACGCAGTACGAGAAGAAGATGCTCGCGACGCACAAACGCCTGCTCACGACGTTGAGCGGCAAGGACTACGTCGCCTACTACGCCGAGCACAAGGACTGTGATTTGGATGCGCTTGCTACGAAACTGCGCGGCTTCCTTGTCCGCACCGATGCCCTGCATACACGACTGCTCGCAAAACGCCTGGCCACCATCAAGGTGAAACTCACGCAGGCGGAAGCGCACGATTATTCCGTCATCCTCCGGACCAAGCACTACGATGTCAACTTCCCGAAAGAAGGGCTCTTTGACGCGCTCACGCGGACGCTGCATGGCATGGACATCGACATCGAAGCGCAGCAGAACGTGCACGTCGACCTCGAGGACAGGCCCACGAAAGTACCGCGCGCGTTCTGCAGTCCGATCCGTATCCCTGAAGAAATCCACCTCGTTCTCAAGCCGCGCGGCGGACAGCAGGACTACCAGACGCTGCTGCACGAAGCAGGCCACACCGAACACTTCGCGCATACCGACGCCTCGTTGGCATACGAACTCAAGCACATGGGCGGGCATGCGGTGAGCGAGACGTACGCGTTCCTCTTCGAGTATCTGACCATCAGCGAAGCGTGGCTCACCGACGTGATGGACATGCCTGCCGCTGTCAGCCGCGCGTTCACGCAGGAGCTGCTCGAGCAGAAACTCTTCATGTTCCGGCGTTACTGCGCGAAACTGTTGTACGAACTGAAACTGCACCGCAACGATCTGGCGATGCTCAACGAGAAGTTCGAGCCGGTCGCCGGCGCGCGCTACCCCTCGATGAACGCGTGCTACACCGACATCCTCACGAAGGGGACCAAGACCAAGTATCCGAAGGAGAACTGGCTGCTGGACGTCGATTCCGGCTTCTACAGCTGCGACTACCTGCGCGCGTGGATGCTCGAGGCGGCGCTGCGCCGCACGCTCGAACTGCGCTTCGGCACCAAATGGTACCGTTCCTCCGAGGCCGGCGACTACCTCAAAGAACTCTGGAGCAGCGGCAGCAACGGCAGGACGATCACCGAACTCGCAGCGCACATCGGCGTCGAGCTCGACACGAAAGCGATAGAGATCGACTTCGCTAGACTGGATGTTTCTTGATATAGTCCTCGACGAGGGCCAGGTCATCCGGCCTGCCGAAGTCGAGCCAGTCGCCGCGCAACGGGAGGACCTTCACCTTCTTGCGCTTTGCCAGCGCAGTGACCGCATCGGTGAGATAGTATTCCCCCTTCGGTTGCGGTTTGACGTGGTCGAGCGCGTCGAAAATCTCGGGCGTGAACTTGTACAAGCCTGTGTTGATGAGGTCCCCGATGAACGTCTTCGGCTTTTCGACGATGCCTAGCAGGAAGCCGTCCTTCTCGTGCAGCACGCCATAACGCTCAGGATGCTCGTGGCGCTTGCCAACGACATAGGTGAACGCATCGTCGCGTCTGACCGCGGCGAGGTCCTCAACGCTCCAGAGGTTGTCGCCGCCGACAACGATGAACTGCGCGTTGCCCGCGAATTCCCTGGCGCACTGCACTGCGTGGCCGGTGCCCAGCGGTTCGGGTTGCAGAATGGCCGTCGCGTTCCAGCCGCCATCACGCAGGAACTTCTCAACCTGCTCCTTCTTGTAGCTCACGATGACGCCGAACTCCTCATAGCCTGCCTTCTTGAGCCGCACGAGCAGCCAGTGCAAAAACGGCTTGCCGTTGACAGGGATGAGCACTTTGTTGGTATGCTCTGTCAGCGGCAGCATCCGCGTGCCTTTGCCACCTGCCATGATGACTGCTTTCATCGTTCCGACGAGACCCTCGCCAATCCCTTATAACAGTTGTGAAGAAACGGTCAACGCACGCGGCGTGGAACCCCTGCCACAACATCATCACGCGAACGAAAGCAGCGTCGCTGTCAGGAAGCTGCAACCCGCAGGCAAGCCGTTGATGGTCTTGGTCGCGAAGTTGACGTTCACCTGCGGGCAACCACCATAGCCTCCGCAACCCGAATAGACTGGAGTGGACGCATAGTTCGTGTTGCTCAGCGCGTTGCTGACGTCCCATGCGGAGACATGCAGTGTGGGTGACCCCGCAGTGACCCTGCTCGTATGCCCCGATATGCGCTTGTTCGCCCAGTCGATGGTGAGGTCGGTCGCACCCGCCGTGGTGTACCATTCCTCGCCCGTGCCTGCCCAGCACCCTTCGATGACGAAGCGCGACGTCGTCGGGTTGCCCGGAACCGCGTACGGGAACGTGATGCCGCCCACGTCCGCGTTCGGGATCTGCGCGGCGAACAACAGCGGCCGACGCGATGCCATGACGCGCATGTCGACGAGCGTGCCGCCTGCCACAGGAGGCCCACCTCCACCGCCCGCAGGCGCGCCGCCGCACACGAGGCAGGAATCCGCCTGGTCGATGATGCCGTTGAGATTCGCATCGATCGTCCTGCCCGACCTGTTCACGACACGCGCGGCGTCGTGGCTCGGCGTGTTGGAATCAAGAGCGCCACCGGGAAGCACGCCCGCGCCATATGCCATGACAAACGCAGCGAGCACCGCAAGCATGATGGGAATGAGGAACTGTTTAGCCATATTCCCTCACCGAACCGGTGTGCCACATATTACTGTCAGGAAGCGGCAACCTGATGATTCTCTTCGTCGCGAAATCGACCTCTATCGTCGGACAGTCCGCGCCGCACTGCGGCAGATCGTACACTCTGTTGTGATATCCGAGGTAGACGACGTTGCTCTGCGCGTTGCTGACGTCCCACGAATAGAACAGCGTCTTGTCATAGTCATAGTTGCCCAGCCAGCCACCGCTCCACACGAACCCTGTGATATGCTTGTTCTGCCAGTCGATGACGATGTTGGTCTGCGGCATCTGCACGACCGAAAACGTGCCTTGGGGACGTTTGAACTGCGTCGAACCGACCAGATAGACGTGCGTCACCCGCCCTTGCGCTGCGTACGGCAGCTGGATGCCACCGAACGCAGCGTTGTCCGCGCTCGTGGTGTACCGTCGCGACGGAAGATTCGTCGCACCGCGCATGAACGGAATCAATGTCCCGCCTTGCGAGACGAGCACGCCGCCGCCCGGACCGCCTCCGCCGCCCGCGCACGACGCGCACCAGTCCACGACGTCGGTGATGCCGTTCACGTTGGCGTCGACGCTGCCGCCGGTGTTGTTCACGAGCGATGCGAGTTCATGCGCGGACGTGTTGAGCAGGACGACGTTGTCGACCACGGACGAACCGTATGCGAGGGCGAACGCAGCGCATAGCACCGATGCCAACACGACGATAACTGCCTTGTGTAGTTCCTTCATGCGGACTCGATCACCCCTGAGAACAAATCACAACCGCTGTGATAGAGCGGCATCTTCGTTATCGCCTTGTTCTCGAAGTCCAGTTGTATCGTGTTGCACCAACCAGGCCACTTGCACTGTTCTCCGACAGACGCATCATGGTGATATGCGACATTACTCACGGCGTTCTGCACGTTCCAGCGGCCGATGCCGCCGGGGATGATGATGTACCCCACATATTGGCCCGGCGGAACGAACGGCGCGAAGATGAACCCCTTGATGCTCCGCGCGTTCCAGTCGATGACGATGCTGACGAGCGAACCCGAGTTCTCGGAAGATGAACTAACGAGATTACAGCCGCTCGTGAGACGCAAGTACGTGATAGACGCGCCTGCCGGCACCTTGACAGGCATGCCGCCGGGCAGCACCTGACCTTGGGCGCCATAAATCGCACCTGAAGGACCTGCTCCTGCCGGTGCCGGACACGTCGGACAGGACTCCGCTTCATCAACGATGCCATTGAAATTCTTGTCCACCGTGGTACGGGCGTCGTCCTTCACGACGTTCGCGAGCTCGTGGCTCGGACCGGAGACGGTACCATCAGGCAGGACATATTCGCCATAGGCTATTGCGCCCGCTGCGAGAACGAGCGCTAGAAGGACTGCCAGTGCACCTCTTTGCATGGTGAAGAGAACGCAAACCCCCTTAAAAATTGTTCGTCGCTCCGTCACGCCACTATCCATATGATGCCAGCGTACCGATGATGGATACCGGCAATGACCGGCACGCCAACTCCAAGAACTCACGCGGGAGACTGATGATGCGACGGTTCTCGATATCGAGGTTCAACCCGCAGATGCTGGCACCGGCGCAATAGTCCCTGTTGCTTTGGATGTCGTCCACCCACCACCTCTGCGTACGGCCACTGAACTGGCTCACGCCACGCACCTTCCTTGCCTGCCAGTCGATCGTGAGCGAGAGGAGCGAGTTGATGCTTGACTGCGCCGACGGACTATAACAACTCCCTTCGATCTGCACGAACGTCGATGACGCGCCCTGCGGCACTTGTATCGGGAACTGCGCGCCGCGCATCGACGGGTTGTTTGTGGCATCGAGTGCGAAGTCAGGAAGCGTCGCGCTGAACACGCTCATCGTCGGTGCTCCGCCGCCTCCGCCGCCACAGCTACCGCACGACTCGGCCTGGTCGATGACGCCATTCGCGTTCGCATCGACCGTGCTGCCGGCATCGTCGCCGACCACGCTTGCGAGTTCATGCGAACCCGTCCCTGGAGGGATGATGCCTGGCGGCACAAGATACCCTGCGTATGAAAGGACGAACGTCGCGCACAGCACCGTGGCTGCGACAACAAGGAACCAGCGGAGGTCAGCCATAGGTGCTCACCACCGCGCTGAATCCGCAGCCCGACGCCGGACCTATCCCCAGCGGAAGCTTCTTGATGACACGCGCGTCGACATCGATTTCTATGGCGCTGCACTGCTCCGACTGACCACAGGTCGCGGGAGGCGCGCCGGTGACAGGAACGCCGATGTACACCGTGTCGCTTTGCGCGTTCGCGACGTTCCATCCTATCGGTGTCGCGCTCGGCGCCACCGCATACCCGGTGATGGTCCGACCAACCCAGTCGATCGTCACGCGCACTATTTCGATAGCAGCCGTGCTGATGTACAGGCCGCATTGATAGGACCCCAACGTACCGCAGAGCCTCCGCACGCGGATATGCGTCAGACGTGCGGACGGAGAAAGCTGTAATGGCAGCTTCGTCGGACCGAGCGCGCCGTTCTGCGTCGCGTCGATCCAGCCGCCGCTGTTCAACCGCCCGTACACCAGCATCGTCTGCGGAGCGCCTCCTCCTGACGAGCACGAACCGCAGTTGTCCGCCGCATCGATGATGCCGTTGCCATTGCTGTCCACCGAGCGTCCATTGAGATTGAGGAGCGTCGCGAGTTCGTGGTCCGAGGTGTTGGTGAGAACCCTGCCTTGGAAGACGTCCGCCCCGTAGCCGATGACGCTGCCGCACAACAGGCACGCCGCTGCAAACAACAGAAATACACGTTTCACGCTCAGGAGTATGTCTCGACCGTCCCGGCGAAGCTGTCGCCATATCCACCGGATGCCTTTGGCAACGTCTCGATGACCTTGTCCTCGAAATCAACCATCAACGCAGGACACCCTGGTGATGTACAGGCATCAGCATAGTATTTGACGTCGCTCTGGGCAGCGCTGACGTCCCAGAACCCTACAGCGAGGGTCGGCCTCGAGCCGTACTGGACACCCTGTATCGTCCTCGCGCGCCAGTCGATTTTGATGTCCGTGAAAATGATATCCCGTGCAACATACTGTTTGCTGCCAGGACCGGTAGGACCGTTAGGACCACACCAGATGGTTTCAATCCATCCCTGCCGCAATGTCACCACCGAGACCGTGGCATCAGGTGCGAGTTGCAACGGCAACGGTTCACCCTTGCTGCTCGGAACGCCTTGCGTGTCATCCGCGACATGCCGGATGTCTATCGCACCGCCGCCGACGCACGTCGGACACGCCTCTGCCTCATCGATGATGCCGTTGACGTTGCGGTCGACGGACGTCCTCGCATCATCCTTGACAACGGTCGAAAGCGGGTGGGATGTTCCTGTCACGATGCCACCAGGCAGGAGTTGTCCGCCATACGCAGCCACCAGCGACCCGAGCGCGATGGCAACGACGAGTAGCAAGAGCCAGGATGCCCACCTCTTTCGCATACAGGGATGACAGAACAAATGTTTATAAACTGTTCGACGTGGCGGGGCGGCATGGCACGACAAGTCAACGCATCGCACATACTCGTGAAGACAGACACCGAAGCAGGCTCGCTGCTCTTCGACATCAAGCGCGGGACGATTTCTTTCGAAGACGCCGCGCGCAAGCATTCCATGTGCCCCAGCGCACGCAACGGCGGCAGCCTTGGGTGGTTTGGCAAGAACCAAATGGTCAAGGAATTCGAGGACGCGGCGTTCGCGCTGCAGCCGGGCGAGATCAGCAAGCCCATCAAGACGCAGTTCGGCTGGCACATCATCAAGTGCAACGAAGTGCGTTAGCGGACGAACAGTTCCAACTTCGTGCCTGCCATGCGCCACCGTGCGCCGTATTTCTTGTATTCGTGCAGATACCGCGCGGCTTCTGAGGGCACGACGATGTTGTACGCCTTCGCGTCGTCCAGACAGGCCCCTGTCGGGAGCAAAGTGTAGTCCGGTTCATCGACAGCACCTGTGCGCACCGAACACCAGCGCATATGCCCACGATCGTCAGGATCAAGGCGCGTCTTTATCCTGCCCCGCACCGTCCTGCCCTGCGCGAGCAGCTCCAGCTCTGATTCAGTGAACGTAATCTCCACATCCGAACAATACGCGTACCCTTTCATGCATGACCCGCGGAGGCGCAGGTAGAATAAGACCGGCGAAGGGTTTAAAAGGTCCTTTGGCTCGATTCAACCATGGCAAAGCCGGGCGACAAGGTCAGCGTCACGACGGAAAGCGAGACGCTGACAGGCATCCTCATGCCTTCTGATGACAAGAGCGTCGTGTTGAAGCTGGACTCGGGCTACAACATCGGCCTGAACGCCAAACGCGTCAAGAGCATGAAAGTCCTCGAAGCACACAAGCAGGAGAAAGAAACGCCAGGCGAGCATACTCATATTCCTGGTTTGCCGTTGATAACGATATTGCACACCGGCGGCACGATCGCTTCCAAGGTCGATTATGAGACCGGCGGCGTGGTCGCACGCTTCTCACCGCAGGAGTTGCTTGCGCAGTTCCCTGAATTGCGCTCCATCGCGAATATCGAATCACGCCTCGTGCGCAACATGTTCAGCGAAGACATGCGCTTCGCACACCACAACATCCTCGCCAAAGAGATCGTCAAAGAAGCGGAGAAAGGCAGTCGCGGCATCATCATCACGCACGGAACGGATACGTTGCACTACACTGCGGCGGCGCTCGCATTCATGGTCAGGCCGCTGCCGATACCCGTGATTCTCGTCGGCGCACAGCGCAGCAGCGACCGCGGCTCGAGCGATGCGGCGTTGAATCTCGTTGCCGCCGCCCGCTTCATCGTCAAGAGCGACTTCGCAGGCGTCGGCGTCTGCATGCATGAGACGATGTCGGACGAGAGCTGCGTGATATTGGACGCGACGCACTGCCGCAAGATGCACTCGACACGACGCGACGCGTTCCGTCCTGTCAACGTCGGACCGTGGGCGCGCGTCCGCGGCGAGCACATCGACATGCTGCGTGCGGACCATCCGAAGCGTTCACTCGAACAGGCGCATGCGACGCTGCTCGATGAGAAATTGAGCATCGGCATTTTGTATTCCCATCCAAACATGCACGCGGACGAGCTCAAACAGTACGATGGTTATGACGGCGTCGTCGTCATCGGCACGGGCCTGGGCCATCTTCCGATCAACGAGATAGACGAGACGACCAAAGAGCACGCGAAGATACTCGCCAGCCTCAAGTCGCTCATCAAGAAAGGGACTGTCGTTGTGACCTCACCGCAACCGATCTTCGGCACGGTCAACCTCGACGTCTACGCGACAGGACGCAAGATGCAGGAAGTCGGCGTGCTGGGCAACGGCACGCATATGAGCCCTGAAGTCGCATTCATGAAACTCGCCTGGCTGCTCAGCAACCACCGTTCTCACGTGAGCGAACACTGGGACCAGGACCTTGTCGGCGAGCTGCGCCGCAGCGAACCCGACCAGCACATATGGTGAAGACGATGACAGAGTATACCAAACTCGGCCTGCGCTGCGGGCTCGAGATACACCAACAGCTCGAGGGGCGCAAGCTCTTCGCGCCCACGCCCTGCGCGTTGCGCGATGACGCGCCGCACGGCACGGTGACGCGCACGCTGCGCGCAGTCGCAGGCGAGACCGGCGAGGTGGATGTCGCTGCCGCAGCCGAGATGCGCAAGCAGCGGACGTTCATCTATGAGTATTATCGTGACACGACGTCGCTCGTCGAACTCGATGAAGCGCCGCCCATCGCGATGAGCGCGGAAGCGTTGCGCACGACGCTCCAGTTCGCCAAGATGGTCGACGCGAAGCCCGCGGACCACATCCAAGTGATGCGCAAGACCGTGATCGATGGCAGCAACACCTCCGGCTTCCAACGGACGTCGCTCGTCGCGCGGAATGGCCTGTTGAAGACGCCGCACGGCGACATCCGCATCCCGAGCATCTGCATCGAAGAGGACGCTGCGCGCATCATCAAGCAGGACGGCAGCAGCGTCACGTATCGCCTTGACCGTTTGGGCATTCCTTTGATTGAAATCACGACAGGCCCTGACCTGAAGGACCCCGACCAGGTGACAGACGTCGCCGAGAGGATCGGGATGCTGCTGCGCAGCACAGGCAACGTCAAGCGCGGCCTCGGGACGATTCGCCAGGACCTGAACGTCTCCATCAAAGGCGGCGAGCGCATCGAGATCAAAGGCGCGCAGGACCTGAAAATGTTGAGCACACTCGTTGCCAACGAAGTGCAGCGCCAACAAGGACTGCTTGCGCTCGCCCAGGAATTGATGGGTATGAAGCCACTTGCGCCCCACATCTGCAATGTGACCGCCATCGTCAAGGACGTGCAGTCACCCATCATACAACGCGTGCTCAAGAATAATGGTGTTGTCCTCGGCGTCAAGATACCACATGCCACGGGCATTCTCGGACTCGAACTGCAACCAGGCAAGCGCTACGGTTCGGAACTCGCCGACTACGCACGCGTCTTCGCCGGCGTCGCCGGCATCATCCATTCCGACGAGGATTTGTCGAAGTACGGACTGAAGGAGAAGACCGTCGACCTGCTCAATGAATTGAAGTGCGGCGAGAAAGACGCATTCGTTTTGGTCGCCGCGCCACAAGCGCAGGCACACAAGGCGCTTGAAGCTGTGGTGGAACGGCATAATCTTGCGCCCAAAGGCGTGCTCAAGGAAGTGCGCAAGGCCAATGATGATGGCACGACGAGCTTCCTGCGACCTATCCCTGGTGCCGCACGCATGTACCCAGAGACGGACGTCTCACCGATTCCGGTCACGAAAGAGTTGTGGAATGGCATCACGCTGCCCGAACGCATCGATGAGCGTGCTGAACGCTACGTCAGGCTCGGCCTTGGCAAGGACCTCGCCGACTTCGCCGCGCGCTCGGAGGCGTATGCGACGTTCGACGCGTTCGTGAAGCGCTTTGACGCGCTCAAGCCCGCCTACATCGCAGAAGTGTTCTTCACCTCGGCACGCAGCATCAAGCGCCAGTTCAACATCGAGATTGCTCCGACCGTCGACGACTTCGGCGCACTCTTCGAGGCGCTCCAGACGGGCCGCATCACCAAGGAACTCATCATCGACATCCTCAAGGAACGCAAGCCTGTCGCAGATGTGCTCGCTGGCCACATCATGCTCAGCGACGATGAGCTCGCGAGCGCCATCGATGAGGTCATCAAAATCAACGCTGGCAAGCCGTTCAATGTCGTGATGGGCGCAGCGATGGCGAAGCTACGCGGCAAAGCGAGCGGGCAGAAGATCTCTGAATTGTTGAAGAAGAAAATGCAGTCGAAGGCCTAAAACGCTTTCTTCGCCAATGCCGCGCCCCAGAGCATACTTTCATCCGCGTGGTAGAATGCGCTCGTGTACGGCCTGCCTTCTGGCGTGAAGACTTCGAGGACGTTCTGGTTGCGTTCTATGTTGGAGCGCACCGAAGCGATTACCTCGTCGGCCCACGGCATCTTTAGTTTCGTCGCGACGTCGACGTACATCAAACCCAATTGCATCCAGCGACCGTCACGTTCCCATGAAGGCACGAAGAACTCGTGACCGATCATCTTCGGCGCGACCGTGCTCGATTCTGAGTATGATAATGGTATTGGCAGGTCCATCCTCAGTTCGTGCAACGCCTGCAGGCACGTTTTCGCCTTCTTCTTGTCGTCGACAACGCCGAGCCACCACGGCACGACGTTCGCGTCGCCGCCCAGGACTTCCTTGTCGCGCTCGTCGTTGAGGAAACGACCGTTCCAGAATTCTTTGATGAACTTGGCGGCGGTTAGCTTAACGTTTGTTCTCAATCCCAACGCGTTTGCTTCCTGCTTGAGGAGGAGCACCATTGCGTTGTCATAGCACGAACTCGATCGTATCGCATGGTCGCGCATGCTGCTAAAATGGACGTTGCGCTTTACGAAGCCGTCGTTGTTGAGCACGATTGCTTCCCATCGTTCAATCTCTATCTTCAGGAATTCCTTATGGTCGCTGACAATACGCTTGTCGTTGGCGCACCGAAGACCCCGGAGCAGGAACGGGAGCGAGTCGACGCCGAATACAGGGAAATCGAATGGTGCGCCGTCGTTTCCTGGCGTGATGCTTGTCGTTATTTTACCGTGTGCTGCGTAGCGTTCGAGTGCGTAGCTCATCGTTGCTCGTAATCGTTCCTTGTCAAGAAAGGGTGCAGCGATGCCGATGTCGCGCGCGTAGAACTGACGGAAATGCCCTGCGCTTGCCTGGTAGAAACGACCGTTCCAGCAGTCGTTGAGTATCGCATCGCAGATGCTTTGGACGTTTCCAGGATAGCGCTTCCAGCCCGACAGCTTGCGTCGCAAAGAGAGCCACCCGATGCGCGCCGCCTCCCCCATCAAGACAGCCTGCATGACGCACCCGGGAAGATTTGAACTCCCGACCTTCTGCTTAGGAGGCAGACGCTCTATCCAAGCTGAGCTACGGGTGCAATGAAATATGCCCTGCATATTTCATGCACACAAGACCGCAGTCTTGTTGTGCAAGTTGTGCCTTGCACAACTCCCCTTGTTCCGCGGAGGAGTCCTTAAATACCTTCTGGACGGGAGAAGGTGGAATATGGTCGTCATCAAGGCGTTTCCTGAGGACTTCGTTGTCGAAGAGACAGGCAGTCCTGAGCCAAGCGGCAGTGGCCCGTTCGCCTACTTCGTGCTGCAGAAACGCGGCTGGAACACGCTCGACGCGTTGGAAACCATCGGCGCAAAAGTCGGCGCGCCGCTCTCTGCCTTCGGCTGGGCAGGCAACAAGGACAAGCAAGCGGTCACCACGCAAGTGTGTTCTGTCAAGAATGTGAGCGGCGAGAAACTCGAGGCGCTCTCGATCAATGGCATAACAATAACATATCTCGGTCAAGGCAGCCGCCCCATCGCGCTTGGCCTGCACACCGGCAACACGTTCAGGATTGTCATACGTGACATCGACGCACTTCCGGCCATCGAGCCGCAGTTCGTCAACTACTTCGGCGAGCAGCGCATGGGCAGCCATAACGCCATCATCGGTCGCTGCCTCGTCAAGCGTGAGTTCGGCATCGCGCTCAAACACCTCGTAGAAGAAACGGACCGCGGCAGCGCGCTGCGACGCGTCCTTGAGAAGAACCCGAACGACATCATCGGTGCGTTGCGCACCGTCCCGACACGACTGCTCATCCTCTACATCCACGCCTACCAAAGCAGCCTGTGGAATGCACACGCCGCATTGCTCTCGAAACACGGCTATCAGGACATCGACGTGCCGCTCGTGGGCTTCGCCATGACAGAATCCCAGCTTGAAACGTTCTCGCACCTGCGTGAACAGCTCAAAGCAGAAGGCATCACGCCGCGTGATTTCGTCATCCGGCAGTTCCCGGAGTTGAGCTCGGAAGGCGCGACGCGAGCACTCTTTGCCGCGGCAAAGGCGCTTTCCGTCGGTCCGCTCCAGGACGATGAGATGCGCCCTGCCAAGAAGAAAGTGACTGTCAGCTTCACGCTTGACAAGGGAGCGTACGCCACGGAGTTTGTGCGGCAGGCATTCAGCGTCTCGCAGGATTTACACTGACCTGGTTGAACGACCTTTGCAATCGAACGGCGTCTACAACATCTGCAGCGATGATTTTATAATGGAGTCCGCTATCAACAGGGCAGATGGAGTATCTCGCGCTCCGTGCGCTTGTCGAAAAAAGAGGGCTGCTGGCAAAAGAGCCGTGGTACTACGTGAGGCTTATCGCGATACTTGTCACCCTCTTCGTGACATTGCTCGTCATCTACTACCTCGTCGATAACCTCGTTGTCCAGCTCCTCATGCTGCTTGGTCTCGTGATACTCGCGGTGCAATTAGGCTTCCTCGCGCATGACGCGGACCATGCCGCCATTTCCGACAAGAAAACCGTCAACACCCTCATCGGTAGCATCGGCATGACGCTCATCAACGGTGTGTCGCTCTCGTACTGGTCCCAGAACCATAACGCGCACCACAAAGACCCGAATATGGATCCAGGCGACCCTGACATCGAGTACCTCCTCTCCGAAGCAGAGGAACAGGCAAGAAAACGCAAGGGAGTGATGCGGTGGCTAACGCGACACCAGGCATTCTTCTTCGTTCCTGTGCATTCGCTCATCTTCTTCAGCATGTACTTCAACTCGTGGCGGCATTTCATACGCCACTGCCGCGGCTGGCGGCTCGCGAGAGAATTCACGTTCATGATGCTCCACTACTGCATCTGGATAGTCATCCCAGGTCTCCTCATCGGCTTCTGGAAAGCCGCACTCCTCTATGCCGCCGCGTCCATCCTGCGCGGACTGTACTTCTCGATGGTGTTCGTCCCGAACCATGTCGGCATGCCGAGCCCAAAACGCGACATGAACTTCCTGCAGAAACAGGTCGTCAGCGCGCGCAACCTCACCCCCTCCTGGTTCAATGACCTCGTGTTCGGCGGGCTCAACTACCAGATAGAGCACCATCTCTTTCCCGCAACCCCACGCAAGCACCTCAGGCACTGCCGCGACATCGTGAAGGAATTCTGCGCCAAGCACGACATACAGTACGTCGAAGTGGGCGTCTTCACATGCTATCGCGACGTCTTCAGGCACATGCATGCAGTCGGGAAAGCGGCGGCGTAGTGCACGCTGAGATTCATCCGCAGCGCATCCGGCACTTCTTGAGCGCGACTGTCGCACGCTTCATCACGGTAGGTACTTGTCCACGCGCATCGATGCGGATGACGCGGTCACCATAGAGTTTCAGCACGGGCTGCGTCCGCTCGTGATAGGTACGGATGCGACGCTTGAGCGCGGCAGGCGTGTCGTCCTCACGACGCTTGAGCTTCACGCCGTCCTTGTCGCAGATGCCACGACGCTTCGGCTTGATGGAATTGCCATACGTCGCGCCGCATTTGGGACATTCGAGCCGTCCGCCGATGCGCTTGATCGCCACTTTGTCCGGAATCTCCAAGTCAAGCACGCAATCAATGTGATAGACCTTGTTGAGCATGCGCGCCTGTGTGACATCACGCGGCACGCCATCGAGAAAGACCGTTGTCCTGGGCTTGGGCGCGACGTGTTTCTGCAACATCTTCACGACAAGCGCGTCATCGACGAGCTTGCCTTTGTTGATGCGGCCAGCGATGCGCTTGCCCAATGCCGAGCCGGAAGCGACTTCCTTGCGCAGCAGTTCACCTGCGCTGATATGCCGCCAGCCGTATCTCTTCGCCAAGCGCGATGCCACCGTCCCCTTGCCAGCACCCTGCGGCCCGGTGACGATGATGATCATCCAAGATACCCCACATGGTTCTCTTGACGTACCGTCTTCTGCCAACTGTCCTTGAGCAGACGCACGACGTCGACGACGCCCTTCTTGAGCTGCGGCCATTCCTTCCACGCCATCTTGATCGCCTCGACGTCCGCCTTCTCATCGGCAAGCACCGTCGCTTCGTCGAGCGTGCGCGCGACTATCATCACGCGCTTGAACAACGTGAAAATCTCCTTGTGCATCTCCTCTGTCACGACACGCGCCTCGTACATCGCCGAGCTGCTGCCCTGGTCAGGCCAGAGCACGCTCTCGAGCAGCTCAATCCAGAGGTCGAGGCGTTCGTTCAGCCGGTTGCGCACCTGCGCTATGGCATTCTCCTCGTGTTCGATAGCGCTCAGGTCGATTTCCTTCGCCAATTCATCGAATGACGGGAGCTTGTGCTTGGATGCCAACTTGTCGTATGCTGTGGAAAATGCCATGGTTTGATTTGCCGACGGCAATTATATAAACGTTGTGTGGTATTGGTCGATGATGCTCAAGCCCGGCCAGCTGCCCATCCTCCTGACGAACGTGGCGATGGCGCTCGTGTTCTTCCTCTTCTACTCCCGCAAAGGCAACAGCGAGTTCCTCCTCTACATCGGCGTCATCGTGTTCTTCCTGCTGCTCATCCTTTGGACGAACAAGAAGGTGAATTATTCCAACGCTTTGCTCTGGGGACTCACGCTCTGGGCAGCGATGCACATGGCAGGCGGGAGCATCCCCGTCGGGGACGGGCGGCTCTACGACGTCATGGTCGTGCCGCTCACACAGGAAATCATCCGCTACGACCAGATCGTGCACATGATCGGCTTCGGCGTCGCGACGCTGCTGATGTATCATTTGCTTCACCCGCTCCTGCGCGGCCACAAGCAGCACCGCGTCGCGTTGGGCATCGTCGTCGTCATGGCCGGCCTTGGCGTGGGCGCGTTGAATGAAATCATCGAGTTCAGCATCACGCTCCTCGTGCCGGAGACAGGCATCGGCGGCTACACCAACACGTCGCTCGACCTTGTCGCAGACCTTGTCGGCGCGCTTGTCGCGTTCCTGCTCATCGCATGGAACGAGAAGAAAGAAGCGCAGTAACGATAATAAAGAGAACAAAGAAAAAATAGAAACGAACGGCTCCCGTTCACTTCTTCATGTACTTGATCATGTGCGCGGCGCTGAACAGGCCGCCCAGACCGACGAACACGTACACAACCCTCGTGGCCATGCTCCCGGCACCAAGAATGCTGCCGATGATGTCATAGTTGAACGCGCCAACCACACCGAGCTCGAGCGCACCGATTGTGCACAGTATCCATGAAACGATGTCGAACGCCTTCATAGGTTTAGCCATTGAAACACCTCTTTTGCTCCATGGCCAGAAAACAGAGTATAAAACACTTTGTCAGCCTCCAGAGATATCGCCATGCATGGCGGACCTCTGGAGTCTCCCTGCTGGCAGCAAAGGAAAGCTCCGCTTTCCTTGCTCCAACATCTTCGATTTTGAGAGCCCCCAGAGGGGATTGAACCCTCGACCTTCGGTTTACAAAACCGACGCTCTACCGCTGAGCTATAGGGGCATTTGACGTGCCATTCTTCAGAATGGCACTGGTAGCTCTTTGATCGACCTTTGGCAAAGGTCGCCGCCTGAGCTATAGGGGCGTATCTGCACAACGATAATGAACGGTTAAAAAAGCTTGCCTACCTGTGCTTGTTGATGTTGAGGTAGCTGTTGATGCTCGTCTTGAGGTGGTTGACGTCCTCCTTGAGCTGGTCCGCAAGGCGCGTGGTCGCGGTGCGGTAGACGTACTTGTCGAACAGCGTGCGGAAGAAGTGGTTGATGGGCTTGTTCTCCATCCGCCCTTGGGCGGCGGTGACGATGAATGCGTCGATGACGATCTGCACCTTGCCGTCGCTCATGCGGCGCTTGCGGCCGTCCATGGTGACCGTCGTGGGTTTGAGGTGGCTGACGTGGATGCGCACGCGCACCTCGAACTTGGTGTAGTCATCGAGGTTCTTCTCGGGCAGGAGCTCGATGTCGATGTACTTGCCCTCGGGCTTGACGGATTCGGCATGCATCTTGTCGAGGCGGTCGTAGTGCTTTGCGCTGCACCAGTCGTCGATCGTCTTGTGCAGTTCATCCAGCAGGAACAACCCCTCGTATGTGACGCGCGTCTCGCGCACGACAAGCTCCTTTTCAGCCATTCATGTCACCTCGAACTCGAGCAGCTTGCGCACCTCGCGTGCCGCGTCCTGCAGTTCATACCATTGTTTATCGGCATACACGCCAAGATACTGCGATTTCCAGACATAGGTGAGGAAGAACCCGCGCAGCTTTTCAAACTTGCTCCAGGAATCGTCATAACCGGCCTCGATGCCGCCCCAGAGAAGGATGGTGCCGCGCCCGTGCTGGATCTTCTCCTTGCGACCGTCGACCGTGATTTCGACGTCCCGTATCTCCTGCACGTTGAAGTCGATGAAGAACGTCTTCTTCACGAAGTGCGTCGTCCTGCTCGTGCATTCCCAGCGCGTCTCGAACTTCCACCCGTCGCCGCCCTTCTTCATGCGGTAGATCTCGTGGAAGTCATACTGCCGCAGCTCGACGAACTTCCTCATGCCGTCGACGAGCTTGTGCAGGCTGAACGGGCCATAGAAGCGCACGATGTGCTCCGGAAAACTCAGCTTGTTCGGCAGGAAACTCATGTGGTCAGGTTCATCTTCTGCATCGTCTCGGGGGCAGCGCGTTCAGGCAGATACCTCTCCAAGCGGAAATAGCTCTTGAGCGCCTCCTGGAAACGCCAGAGCTCGTTCTCATACAGACGCTGCTCCTCCTGGATCTGCTTGCGGTAGACTTGCTTGATGAGGATCGGCTTGATGACCTTGAGAAGCGGGTTCTTGTCCCAACGGGAGGTCGTCATGTAGAGCGCAGGTGAGATGAAGAACTCTATCTCGCCCGAGTCGGCCTTGACCTTCTGCCCGTTGACGACGGTTTCGACCGACTTGAGGCCAAGCACCTGGCAGTCGATGTCGAGATGCCAGCGATACAGCGCGCCTGTCGGCGACTGCTTCTTGAAACGCCAGCGGAAGACGATGTGGCCGCCGAACGACAGATCGCGGTGTATGAGCGCGGTCTCGGGAAAGTCCGGGTCCTCCCTGCTCGTCACCCAGCCGTTGTCGAGGAACCAGTCGTGGAGCATGTAGTAGAGGTACTTCAGGTTGAGCACGTCACGGTACACCACGCGGAGCTGTTTGGGCGTCTCGAGCGCGAGATCATCGCCTTGCTGCAGTTCTTTGCGCGTGTAAATCTGCTGCGCCACGGTGCGATTCCTCTGTCGACGACGTTTATAAGGCTTTGCTCGAAAGGTTCTTAATCGTCCAACGGCATTGGAACCACATGTCGCTCCGACAACTCGCAGACGCTGCCTGGTGGCAACGATGCCAGGACGGCTGCGCAGCCGCGTTGTCAACGAGCGTCGCGACGTTCGACGAGAGCGGCGTGCTCGTCTTCTCGAGCGCAGGACGCTCGCTCGAGCGCGCAGGGACAATCCTCCTGCCCTACATTCGCGAACATCCAACCTCCCAGACCATCGAGATAGCGCCCGGGACGTTGTGCGTGGCGACGCCGCTCACCCACAATGGCAATGTCATCGGCTGCCTCGCGGCAGGCCCGTACGAAGAAGGTCATGAGCTCGAATCAGCACACGCGGCGCTGCGCACGCTCGCAGCGCTCCTGCCTGAAGGCAGCGCGTGGCGCGTCCAGGCGCAGGAACAGCTCCAGGCGTTGCGCCTCGTGCTCGACTTCGCCACCCAGCTCGGCTCGAAAGTCGACATCCAGCAGTTGGCCGCGACGACATTGACGTTCATCGGCCGCCAGTTCAACTTCGACGACGCCGCGGTCTGGTTCGAGGAGACCACGCTGCGCCTGCGGCCCGAGGACCAGTACAGCACAGAACGATCGTTGGCCGAGAGGCGCCTGCTCGCGCAGGTCATCTCCGCCAATAACGTCGTCCACATCCCGGACATCCGCCGCGACTTCATGTTCAAGGACATCGCCCGCATCGACAGGCTCGCAAATGCCATTTTCGCGCTCCCGCTGCGCGTCGCGGGCAAAGCACACGGCATGCTCGTCGTGTACGGCGCGATCGGCACGCCATTCGAGAGCGGCAGCTCGCTCCTGCAAGGCATCGCGGAACGCCTGGGCGCGTCGCTGGACCGCGCGCACTCGCTGCGCAGCGCGCAGGTCAGCGCAGTGACCGACCCGCTGACAGGTCTGAACAACAAACGCCAGTTCCTCGCATCGCTCGAACGCGAGCTCGCGCAGGGAAAGCATGGCAGCCGCAACAGCGCGCTCATCCTCTTCGACATCGACAATTTCAAGTCGTACAACGACACCTACGGCCACCCTGCAGGCGACGCGCTCCTGCAGCAGATAGGCATGCTCGTGCGACGCTGCGCAGGACCACTCGACATCGCCTCACGCTACGGCGGCGAGGAATTCGCCATCATCGTACCTGACACAACTGCAGAGGACGCGCACAAGGCGGCTGAACGCATCAGGCAGGCCATAGAACAGCATCCATTCGAGAAGCGGCAGTGCACCATCAGCGTCGGTTGCGTCCTCACGATGCGCAGCAACTCGATTCCCTCGGTGCTGCTTGCTGAAACTGACAAGGCACTCTACAACAGCAAGCGCACAGGCAAGAACAAGGTGACGACGATCATCATCGTCGACAGCAAGATACATCCGATACCGTACAACGCGTCGATGTAGTATAGACATTCTAGAACGGGAAATATTCTTGGAAGTCCGCCCGCGTCAGTTGCTCACTTGCCCGACACTATCTCGATGACATCCCTGTGCTTGAGTGGGTGGTCCTTGCCGACGGCTTTCCTCGCACGCACGTCATTGGCGCGGATGAAGTGCTTACCCAGGTCGGTGTGGATCTTGTACGCGAAGCCCAGCGCAGTTGTTCCAGGGGACATCAGGAAACAATCAGGCAGGATGTTGCCATCCTTGTCGCCGAGCTTCTGCATGCCGCCCGGGAAGATGGCAACGAACTTGAGCACGTCGAAGACAGCGGCCTCGAGCACGGTCTGCACGCCCGTGCCCTTGAGCGGGACAAGGACGTTCTGACGGATGAACTCGAGCGCGCTGCGTTGCCCATCAGAGAGCTTCCCGACCACCTCGAAGTCGGCGTCGCCAGGGATGTAGCGGATGAGCTTGTGCTTGTCCGCTTCCTTCAATGCAAGTTCGGCGTCGCCTGCGCAGGGCACTATTGTCAGATGCGGGAATTCCTTGCGGATACGCTCGATATTGACCTTGGCGCTGGGCAAGTCCATCTTGTTCGCGGCGATGACCATCGGTTTGGTGCGCAGGCGCAGCTCGCGCGCGACGTTGAACAACTCCTCCTTGGACCACGTCGTGACGAGCTTCTCGGTAAGGCCTATCTTGAGCATCACCGCGCCGATCAATGATTCGGTCGCGCCCACGCCGGTGAACTGGTTGGTGAGCGCTTCGCGCACGTTGCCTTTCTCCATCTGCACCTTGCGGCTGAACTTCTCCCACGAGCGCTTGAGGATGCTCAGATACCACATATCGAACTCGTGCTCGAGGAACTTGATGTCGTTGGCAGGGTCGTAACTGCCGGGTTCCTGCGGCTCGCCACGTTCATTCGTTGCGCCTGCCATGTCCACGACGTGGATGAGCGCGTCTGCGACGCTCAAATCATCAAGGAACGACAAGCCGAGGCCTTTGCCTTCATGCGCGCCTGGGACGAGCCCTGCCACGTCGATCATCTCGACAGGCACGAAACGAACACCGTTGATGCACGCACCCGAACGCGGGTTGCACTGCACCTTGAGCTCGCGATCGACGCACTGCACGCGGACAGTGCCTGCGCCGCGGTTGGGCTCAATTGTGGCGAACGGATAGTTTGCGATGAGCACGTCCGCGAGCGTGAGCGCCTTGAAGAACGTGCTCTTGCCGACATTAGCCTTGCCGACGATACCGATGAGCATACGTCGCTGCACAAGATGGCTCTATAATAATCCATCTGGATGAGAAATCTCGTTCAGAGGGGATATCCTGTGTCTGGGAAAAAAGGGAATCCACCCCCACCCACACACAGTTGATTCCCCTCGTTGCAAGAAGCTACGAGCGTAAACGATGATGACACGCGATAAGTTGGCGCTTGAACCTGGTGAAATCCTTGGCGCGCAGGCGTCCACCTGCTGCAGGCACGTGCCCGCCTGCGGTCGCGCCTGACAATCCCTCGATCGCGCACTCGAAGAGCGCGTTCATCGGGACGGCACGATCCTGCCGCCTGCCGCTGAGCGAGACCATGCCCTTGTTGCGGCGCACCATGATGACTGATTTATCAGGATACTTGAACGAGAGCAGCGTGCTGAGCGTGCTGCCGATACGATATTTCGGCTTGATGGCGACGATCATCATATCATCGTGACGCTCCGCGATCGCCGGAACGCGTCGTATCCATTTTTGGATCTCGGCTTCGATGGCCGCGCGGTAGCGACGCAACGGACTGCCGATGACGTCGCCGGGCTTCTTGGCTGCCGCGACCGTCTTGAACACAACCGCGACATTCCGTTCGCTGTGAAGCAATGAACTGTTGATGGTGATGGCGACCTTGCCGAACGCCGTCTTGAATAGGTCGCCATTCGACTTGACGTTGTGCCGACGCATCACGCCACGCAGCCAGGTCTTCCACGGCGCTGTCGCGATGTCCGCTATCGAGCCGACTGCGGCGAGCCAGACGAGGTCGCGCATATCGACGAGACGGCTGCAGAGGTCATAGGCGAGCTTGCTTGTGCAATACCTGCTCGGGTCGACCTTGCTGCCCATGAGCTGCGGCTTGACGAGCAGGATGTTCCGCTGCTTGAAGCCGCCGTAGAACTTGTGATGATCGATGATGAGCACGCGGGCGAAACGGGAGACCTGCCGGATGAGCTTCGGTTCGTGGTCGGCGCTGATGTCGGCGACGATGAGCACGTCGATCTTTCTCCGACGGAGACGTGCGACGAGCTGCGGTGTGAGCGAGTAGGAATCGTGGGGTGCATTGATGCGCACATCGACGCCGCGGCCGCGCAAGCGCTTGAGCGCGTGGTGCAACAGCACGCCGGAACAGATGCCGTCAGGGTCCTTATCGTGCAGCAGCGCGACGGTGTCGCTGCGCGTGATGCCGCGCAGGAACGTGTCTACCTTCCGCAGGAGTGTGGAGCCCATTCAGTGCCTCAGTGTGGTGTGTCTCAGTGAAAAATAAAGATCCCGGCGCATCTCGAGAATGAGTTTGCGCGCCAGGAAAGGTGGGGTCTTGGAATGTCAGGCCGCCTGTGCAGCGATGTAGTGTCGTGGCTGCGGTGCAGGCTGCGTTGCGTAGTCGCTCGGGCGTCCGTTGACGGTCAACGGCGCGAGAGGCGCGTCGAGCAGATAGCCGTGCTTTTGCAGCGCGACCATCGTGTCGTACATCATCTCGGGATCGTCCGAGTGACGTCTGAACAGGCGCTCGGCGAACATGCCGAAGATGGCCTGTTCGAGTGTGGGATTCAAGGATGTGTGATGTTCAGTGGTTGCTTCGTCAATGGTTGCTTCAGTTGTGAGTGCTGTCATTGTAATCGCCTCCTACGGGTCGTTCTCGATAGCTAGCAGGATTGCGGTCATCGCAGGGATGACGCGCGCCAGCCGACGTTCGTGGTTGTCTGCCATTGTGTTCTCCTACTACTCTAATGGCGGCAATTTTATATAGTTCTGTCGTACATATGTCCCGTAAAGTACGGCGAATACATACTCGGTGCAACATGGAACCCCGACGATTGGTCAAAGCAGGTGCGTCCAGCCATACCATCGCGCTCCCAAAGGCGTGGCTCGACCGACACAAGCTCGGCAAAGGCGACACGGTCTACGTGGACGAGCGCAACGAGACGCTAGTGATAACGCCGGCGCTCGTCCCGTTACGTGCCGCCACCAGCGCCATCACCATCTCGGTCGATGGCAAGGAGCTCGCGACGCTACAGCGCGAAGTCACGGCAGCGTACCTGAACAACTACGGCACGATCACGCTGCAGGGCAAAGGCGTGGCCGCGCTCGCGCGCGAGCTGCGCCAGCTCCTCCACGGCTTCGTCGCCATCGAGATCACCGAACAGACAGGCACGCGCCTGGTCGCCAAGGATTTCCTGAACCTCGCAGAGGTCGACATCGATGCGACACTCCGCCGCATGGACATGATGGTGCGCAGCATGCTCGAGGACGGCATCGGCGAGGAAGTCATCGAGAACGCCCACCTGCGCGACGAGGACATCAACCGCCTCTTCTTCCTACTCTATCGCGTGCTACGCCGCACGCTCGACGACCCGCTGCTGCGCGAGCGGCTCAAGCTCGGCCGCGGCAAGCTGCTTTCGACGTGGGCGATGATACACTACCTTGAACAACTGGGCGACGCGTCGACACGTATCCTGCATCTCCTGCCTGCCATCAAGGGCAAGCAGCGCGAGCTCGCGTTGGAACTCGCGCGCGACGTGCAGACCTATTATCTCGACGTCATCAAGGCATACCACACCCACGATGCAAGTCTTGCCAACAAGGCCGCGACCGAGCGCGCCATCATCGCCGAGCGTCACGCGCAATTGCTGAAGGCCAACGCGGTGCCGGAGAGCGTCGAACTCGCGCTCCAACTGAGTTCGATGACATCGCTTGTCGCGGACATCGCCCGCGTCGTCATCGACGAGAATCCTTCTGACGGAACATCTGTGGCAGATCGATGACGTACTTGCCTTCCTCTATCTTGAAGATCACAGGCCTTCCCTGGAAGAGCGAGACGACATCTATCTCATAGGTGCCCGGACGCACCACGTTGATGCTCTCGATGTCGAGCACGACAGGTTCCTCCTGCTGCGTGCCAAGGAGCGCGTGCAGGTCCTGCTCTATCTGGATGCGCTGCTCTCCTGTGAGCGCCGCGACCTTGCGCACGTTCTCGGAATCGAGCCTCTCCTTCTTGATGTAGAAGAACATACGCGCGCCGCACGCGCAACCGGCGAGCAACTCCTTCGCGCCGTCATCGTGGAATTTGTTGCAACGGACACACTGGTGCGGCATCAGCGACGGCGCCGTGAACGGCGCTCCTCCATCAGCAACTCTATCTTGTTCGGGTCGCGACGGATGGACTTGACGACGCTCGCCGGCCCGATGACTGTCATGCCGACGCGGTTGCCCAGGAGCATCGACGCCACGCCGTCCATGAACGAGCCGCCCTTGGCATTCGGTTCTATGACGGCGAGTTCGATACCACGGAAATCCTTGTTGATCTCCTCCATCGTCGCCTTGATGAGTTCGGCCTCCTCTTCCTTGGCGAGACGGCCCTGGACCAGCACTATCTTCTTCTCCTTGGCGAGCGAGAGCAGCTTACGGATGCGCCCGACGCTGGTGAGCGCCTGTAACTCATTGTACGGCACCAACTGCATCGTGACCATCAGCGCCCCACGACCTTGAACAACTCCTCATACAGTTCGTCGACGTTGCGTCCCTCTTTCGCCGAGACGTGCACGACAGGATACTGCGGGAACGCCGCCTCGACGCGCTTTGGCTTCGCCTTGCGCAGGTCGACCTTGTTGGCGACGACAAGCACCGGGATGTCGCGCGCCTGCAGGTTCCCGAGAATGGTGATATTGACCTGGCTGAACGGGTCCTGCGTCGCGTCGAGCACGACGACGACCGCATCCATCTCATCCAGCCACTTGATCGAGTCGATGACGCCTTTCGTCGCCTCGCGCGCACGGCGTTTGGCCGCCTTCTCCGGCATGCCTGCCTTGACGAAATCCTCGTAGTCGATGCGCGTCGCGATGCCGGGCGTGTCGACCAGCGCGAACGTGAGCTCGTCGCCGTTCTTGTTCTTCAGGACGATGGATTCCTTCTGCTGGATCTCGCGCGTCTCGTGCGCGATGGGGCTCACCGAGCCCATCTCCTCGCCTATCCAATCCTTGCAGATGCGGTTGGCGAGCGTCGTCTTGCCGGAATTGGGCGGACCATACAACCCGATCTTGACGTTGCCGCGCAGCGCAGCGCCGAACAGCCGCCGCCAGAACTTTGTGATGAAGTCGAGCATGAGTCCAACCCTTTTGCGAGAATGACATCCTCAGGCACTTTTATACCTTTCGTGGGTGACGTAGACAACGGCCGTAGAAGAATCGACGAAAAACCGATGAATCAAATGGATGGAGAAACAGAAAGAACCAAGAAAAAAACAAAAAAACGAAAAACGAAGCGCTGTTTCTAGCGGCCGCCGCGGACCATCTTGGCACGCGACACGTCGCCCTTCTTGTCGACGAAGTACAGGTAGCCACCGGACTTCTTGACACCGGTCTTTGCGACGACCTCGCACTTGCCTGCGCGACCCTTCTTGCGACCGCGCGCCATCTTGACACGGCAGACATCGCCACGCTTGTCGATGAAGTAGAGGTAGCCCTCTGCCTTCTTCACGCCTGCTTTTGCAACTTTTTCGGCCATTACAACACCCTCCTTTTCGGTTTGGAATCGGAATGCGAGAATCCCCCGCTTCCCCGTCGAGAGATGCACATTCCGCTGCTTAATAAAGCTTTCGCAGGAACGCTATTTTCTCGACGGAGTTTTGCGCTTTCTCGACGGACGGCGCGCGATGCTGCCGATCGGCGAGAGAAGACGACGCAGGCGACGCTCGCGTGCGGCCTCGGCGTGCAACTCGTCCAGCATCTCCTGCGGCGAGCGCAGGCCGTCACCCGGAGAACCCTGTTCCGGTGCCTTTGTAGGCGTCTTGACGGCCTTTTTCACTCTCTTCTTCCGGGCAGCCATGCCCTTCCATCGCTATGCCTCAATAATAATCTTGCGGGTGCCACAATCTTCTTATCCTGCCGCTTCCCGACAGAAAGGATGGGAATGGTTGAGGGAGCTGCTCGTGGTGGCAAAGGACTCTTCTTTGCGCACATGGCGGACTGCCATCTGGGCGGCTGGCGCGACCCGACGTTGCGCGAGGCCAACCACCAGGCGTTCTGTGCCGCCATCCAGCGCTGCATCGACGAGAAGGTCGCGTTCGTCATCATCGCCGGCGACCTCTTCAACACCGCGGTGCCCGGCCTTGAGAGCATACGCCTCGCGGTCGAACAACTGCGGCGGCTGCGCGACAACGCCATCCCGCTCTACTTCGTGCCCGGCAGCCATGATTCCTCCGCGAGCGGCAAGAGCGTGCTCGACATCATCGAAAGCGCGGGCCTTGGCATCAACCTCGCACGCGGCGACAGGATGGAGGACGGCCGGCTCGCGTTGCGCGCCGTCAAGGACAAGGGCACGGGCGTGACGCTCTGCGGCCTCCTGGGCCGACGCGGCGGCCTCGAGAAGAACGACTACGAGTCGCTCTGCCGCGAGCCTCTCGAGAAGCTTCCCGGCCCGAAGATCTTCGTCTTCCACGGCGCGATCGACGAGCTCAAGCCCGATGATTTATCCACCATGACAGCGTTCGGCGTGTCGCTCCTGCCGCGCGGCTTCGACTACTATGCCGGCGGGCACGTCCACATCGTCAAGCAGACAAGCCTGCCAGGCTACCTCAACGTCGTCTATCCTGGTCCTGTCTTTCCCAACAGCTTCGCGGAACTCGAGAAGCTCGGCTGCGGCAGCTTCTGCCTCGTGCGCGACTGGCACGTCGAGCACGTACGGCTCGAACGGCACCCTGTCGTGAGCGTCACTGTCGATGTTGGTGGGAAGAGCGCCGCCGATGCAGAAACCGCGATACGGCGCGCGATGCCCACCGAAGCGCAGGACGCCATCGTGCTCTGCCGCATCCACGGCACGCTCGCAAGCGGTGGCATCGGTGACATACGCCTCAGCGACGCGTGCCAGGTGAGTGGCGCGCTCACCGTGCTGCGCAACACCAACGCGCTGCAAAGCGCAGCGTTCGACGAAGCGCCGCCCGAGACAGGGACCCTTGATGAAATCGAAGAGCGGCTTGTACGCGAGCACGCAGGCGAGCGCTTCGGCGCCGGACGCGACGCTCAGTTGCTGCGCTCGCTCATGCAGGCACTTTCCGTCGAGAAACACGAAGGTGAGAAGATCAACGATTTCGAAAGCCGCGTGCTGCGCGACGCCGATGCGTTGTTGCGCGACATCATTTGATTCATTTGATGCGGAACTCTGCGTCGATGTGCCCGCTGCGCTCTTTGGGCGGCTTGTTGAAGATGTAGAGTATCGCCCACGCCGCGACCGCGACGATGATGAGCGGCAGGAGCCAGAGCAGTATCTTGAACGCGAGATAGACCGCTGCGATGATGATGAGCAGCACGAGCGCGAACGCCAGCAGGACTATCCCACCTGAAAGCCGCACGACCCGCATCAGGGCGCGCTCCTCGTCGTTTTTGCGTGACTCCTTTCCGTATGCATCATGTGCGCAGCACTCACCTGCGGATGAACGACCAGACGAGCAGCACAAGACCTGCGACGACGAATATCATCAGCATCGAACGACCTATCAACGGCAATCCCCGCATGAAGTCGACCACGGGCAACGCGACGAGTCCGATGCCCAAACCACGCGCAAACGACCTGTCCATCATCGCACCTCCAGTGCTTCCTTGAGCGTCTTGTTGATGAGCGCGGGCGGCGCGCGTCCTTTCAACTGCCGCATCGCCTGTCCTATGAGGAAATTGAACGCCTTCTCCTCGCCTGCCTTGACCTGCTTGACGACGTCGGGATTTGCTTCGATGATCTTCTTCACGACGTCACGCACCGCTGCCTCGTCCGTGACCTGTGCAAGACCCTCGTCCTTGACGACTTTTGCCGGGGAGATGCCCTCTTGCACGAGGCGCTCGATGAGTCGCTGTCCAATCCTGTCTGTTATCGTCTTCTTCTCGAGGAGTTGCAGGAGTTCGAGCACGTGCGTCTCCTCGACGTCGGCCACCTTCTTGCCCGACGCCGTGAGCACGCGTCTGAGTTCACGACGCAGCCAGCGCGCGGCAAGAATCGGGTCGACGCTCTGTGCGACGCGCTCGAACAGGTCGCCGAGCTCCTGCTCCTTGGCCATCGTCGCAGCATCGACCGGATCGATGCCATACTCCTTGACGAAACGCTGCTGCTTCTGCTGCCCGAGCTCAGGCACCTGCGCGGCGAGTTCCTCGAGACGCTCGTCCGAGAAGCAGATGCCCGGCAAGTCCGGGTCGGTGATGTGGCCGTAATCGTCCTCGGTTTCCTTGCGGCGCTGCTCGCGCGTCACGCCTACGTCTGCATCCCACCCACGCGTCTCCTGCACGATGGTCTCCTTGCGCTTGTGGGCGTCGTGCTGCCGACCAATTTCATACACGAGTGCGCGCTCTATCTCCTTCGCACCCGTGATGTTCTTGATCTCGACACGCGTATAGCCCGTCTCCTTGATGGAGACGTTCGCGTCCGCCTTGATGATGCCCTCGTTCTCGTCGAACACCTTCAGGTACTTGAGCACGTGGATGAGCTTCTTGATGAACTCGCGCGCCTGCTCGGCGCCGGTCATGTCCGGTTCAGTGACTATCTCGACGAGCGGGATGCCGCTGCGGTTGTAGTCGACCATCACATAGTTGGCGCTCGCCTCGGTCGGACGCACCAGCGCCGCCGGGTCCTCCTCGACGTGCACGCGCTTGATGCGCACGCTCGTCCTGTCATCGAGTTCGAGCACGCCGTTCTCGCCCAACGGTGATTCATACTGCGTTATCTGGTAGTTCTTCCCCATGTCCGGGTAGAAGTAGGTCTTGCGCGAGAAGCGCATGTCCTTGTTGATCGTGCAGTTGAGCGCAAGCGCAAGCATCGCCGCGAACTCGAGCGCCTTGGCGTTGAGCACAGGCTTGCTGCCCGGATGACCAAGACAGGTCGGACACGTCGCGGTGTTGGGCTCCTTGCCTTTCGTGGTGCAGCCGCAGAAGAGCTTGGTCTTCGTGTCGAGCTGCACGTGGATCTCGAGACCGATGACGACCGGACCGGTGAAACCCTTCGATGAGCTACCGGTCGATGAGCTCATTGGAGACCGCCTGCCGCGCGAATGAGCGTCTTCTCGTCGAAGTGATTCGCGATGAGCTGCAGTCCGACGGGCAGGTTCTTGACGTTCCCGACAGGGACGCTTGCGTGCGGCAAGCCAGCGAGGTTTGGCCCGACGGTGAGGATGTCCGCCATGTAGTTCTGGAGCGGACTGAGTTTGGCGATCTCATCGAAGGTCGGCGCGACCATCGGCATGGTCGGGCTGAGCAGGACATCGACGTTCTTGAACGCGCGCTGGTACTCCTCGATGAGCGCAGCGCGCACCTTGAGCGCGCGGACGTAGTAGGCCTCGCGCCAGCCCGCCATGCGCGCGAACGTGCCGAGCATCAATCGGCGCTTGGCCTCGTCGCCGAAGTGCTGCGTGCGCACCTGGCTGAAGTAGTCGTTGAACTGCGGACCGAGCGCGCCGTGCGCGCCGTAGCGCATGCCGCAATACTTGGCGAGGTTCGTGCTCGCCTCGCACATCGCGATGATGTAATAGCACGCGACGCCGTACTTCGCGACGTTGGGCAATGAGACGTTCGTGAGCGTTGCGCCCGATGCTTCGAGCTGCGATGCGCCTTCCTTGACCGCGTGTGCGACTGCTGCGTCGACGCCCTGACCGAACGCCTCCTTGATGATGCCGACGCGCAGGCCCTCGATGCTTGCGGCAGCGTCGAGTGGCTCCATGGTGCGCGGGGAGGACGTGCTGTCGTTCTTGTCGTGCCCGCTGATGACCTCGAGCAGGAGCGCGGCATCCTGGACGGTCGTCGCCATCGTCCCTATCTTGTCGAGCGAGTTCGCATAATCGATGAGACCGTAGCGCGAGACGCGACCATACGTCGGACAGATGCCCACCACGCCGCAGAACGCGGCAGGACAGACGATGCTGCCCCCGGTGCTCTCGGCAATCGCCAGATGCGGGAACGTCGCGGCGCGCGTGAGACCTGCAGCGCCGCCCGAGCTGCCGCCGCACGAGCGCGACGCGTCAATCGGATTCGTCGGTCGCTCGAATCCCTTGCCGACATTGACAGAGAAACCGCCAAAGCCAAACTCGTCCTGGGCGGTCTTGCCGATCACCATCGCGCCTTCCTTGACCGCACGCTCGACTGCTGTGGCGTCAAACAGTGGATGGTAGCCGCGCAGGATGGCGCTGCCTGCCGTCGTCTCGACATCCTTGACGCAGAGACAATCCTTGACCGAGAGGGCGACGCCTGCAAGACGACCGGTGCGTCCTTTCTTCGCCGCGTCGCTGACCGAGCGCGCTTCTGCGATGAAGCGCTCGTCTGCAATCGTGTTGAGAAAATGATGCCTTGTGTTGATGCGCCTGGCGCTCTCGAGCGCGTGACGGCAGTCCTCGAGGATGTCGACGCCGCCCTTGCGCACCTGCGCGACGTAGTCGCCGACGCTGTTGGTCACGCTCATCGCGCCACCTTCGGGCCCTTGAAGTAGCCGCCCTTCTTGTGCTGCGTGTTGCGCAATGCGTCATCCTGCGAGAGACAGGGTGTCGGTGTGTCCTGCCGCACGACATCCCTGACCGGTTCGGGATGGATGGCGGGATTCTCAGCGGCAGGCGCGTCTGCAATCGTGGAGAATGCGTCGAGGATGTCCTTGAAGTCCTGCAAGAACTTGATGCGTTCCTTCTCGGTCAGCGTGATGCGCGCGTTGGCCGCGACAGCATCGATGAGCGCCTCATCGACGGTCACCGCTTGACGTCGCTTCGCAGGTGCAGCTCTTTCAACCATTGGTCCGTCCATTCCTGAGGCGAGCCGTCCATCGGGTTGTCCGCGTTCTTGGTGCGCGGGAACGCGATGACCTCGCGGATGTCATTGAGACCGCAGAGCAGCGCGCTCAGGCGATCGAAACCGATCGCGATGCCCCCGTGGGGAGGCGCGCCGTACTGGAATGCGCGTAAGAGAAAGTCGAATCTTTTCTGGGCCTCCTCGTAGGTGAGACCAATGGCCTGCAGGACGCGCGTCTGCACGTTCTTGTCGTGGATACGGATGCTGCCGCCGCCCATCTCGACGCCGTTGAGCACGATGTCATACGCCTTGCTCAACACCTCGCCGGGCGCGGACTCGAGTTTGTCCATGTCCGCCTCTTTCGGGCTCGTGAAGATGTGGTGGCGCGCCGCCCAACGTTCGCTGTCCGCGTCGTACTCCAAGAGCGGGAAGTCGACGACCCAGCAGAAATGGAATTCCTTCTCGTCGATGAGTTTGAGACGCCTGCCCACTTCGAGACGCACCTGGCCCAATGCCAGCGCGGCTTTTTCGAAGTCATCGGCTGCGAACAGCAGGACGTCGCCGTTTTCGGCGCCCGTCGCCTTGACGAGTTCTGCCTGGATGTCGTCCTGGATGTACTTGAGGATGCTCGACTCGAGCTTCTTCCCTTCGGCGACGCGTATCCATGCAAGACCGCTGAGCTTGTGCGTCTTTGCGAGCGCAGTGAAATCCTCGATGTCCTTGCGCGTGAGGTTCGACTTCTTCGCGTTGAGGCAGAGCACCACCCCTTTCTTGTCGATGACGCTCTTGAACACGCCGAAGTTGCTCTTGGCGACTATCTTGCTCACGTCGACGAATTCGAGACCGAAACGCAGGTCGGGCTTGTCCGAACCGAACCTGCTCAGCGCGTCGTGCCATGTCAGACGCTGGAACGGCGTCTTGACGTCCTTGTCCAGCACCTTCTTCCAGATGGTCTTGAGAAGGCCTTCGATGAGCGCGATGACGTCGTCCTCGGTGATGAAACTCATCTCGAGGTCGATCTGGGTGAATTCCGGCTGGCGGTCAGCACGCAAATCCTCGTCACGCATGCAGCGTGCAAGCGAGAAATAACGGTCCATCCCGGCGACCATCAAGAGCTGCTTGTACATCTGCGGGCTCTCAGGCAGCGCGAAGAATTTCCCTGGCGCCGTCCGGCTGGGCACCTTGAAGACACGCGCCCCTCCAGGAGTGGTCTTGACGAACATCGGCATCTCTATCTCGACGAACTTCTCGTGGGTCAGATATTCGCGCGCGGCATACGCTGCCTTGGCGCGCATCATCATGCGCTGCTGCATGGTCGGGCGGCGCAAGTCCAGATACCGATATGTCAGACGCACCTCCTCGCTGGGCAGGTTCGTGTCATCCATCTCAATCGGCGGCGCGTCCGCCTTGTTGAGCACATGCAAGTGGTCGGTGACGATTTCGATGTCGCCTGTCGCGAGCTTCGCGTTCGCCATGCCACTGGGCCTGGCACGCACCTTGCCCCGTACCTGCAGCACCCATTCGCGGCCCAAGTGCTGCGCCTGTCCGTGCGTCTCCTTGTTGTGACCAGGATCGAAGACGACCTGCGTCTTGCCATAGCGGTCACGCAAGTCGATGAAGATGACGCCACCATGGTCGCGGCGCACGTCCACCCAGCCGCAGAGCGTGACCTCCTTCCCGATGGCTGCCTTCGTCAATTCCCCGCACGTATGGGAGCGCATCATAGTGTTTTCTGCCGCCGTGGTAGTTATATAAAGATTGTTGTGGGTTGGCGCTGTGGGCACCAAGGAAGTTTTATAAATAATCCACAACACGGACAGCGGATGCAAAAGAGAGGCGCCGTCAACATCTCCATCGAGACGATAATGATACTGATTGTCGCGGTCGTCGCTCTTGGCTTGATGCTCATGCTTGTACGAGGGTGGTTGATCAAGGCAGGCGACATCATCGACATCGGCCCGCCGGAGATCAAAGCAGATGAAGGCGACCCCGTCAGTTTCCCGCTCAAAGGCGGCGTCCTTGAGATGACACGCGGACAAAAAGTCAACATGAAGACGAGTTTCTACAACAAAGAAGACAGCCCAATCACCGATGGCGCTGTGCGTGTTGAATGCAGTCAAAGCACGGAAGGACAGACTCTCAATGTCGACGTCAGCACGGCGCCTGTCACCGTCGATATCAACAAGGAGATCACCGTCGCGACACAACTTGCGATTCCTGCCGATGCTACGCGGACGGACTATCCTTGCAGGATGACTGTCAGCGAGACGAAAAAAGATTTCTTCATCCGCGTCAAGTAATCCATACTTCTCGCATGTCGTCGCGGCTTAGGACAACATCTTCAGCACCGCTTTCCCGAAGTCCTTGGCGTGCTGCGGTCCGTCGCCTGTGACGAGCTTGCCGTCGATGACGACGTGCTGCGGCAGGATGGTCGCGCCTGCCTTCTTGAGCTCGCGGAATTGGGTGCCCATGCCATCATCCCAGCCGGTGATGTTGCGGCCCTCGAGCACGCCTGCCTTGGCGAGGAGGACAGGCGCCCAGCAGATGGCTGCCAGGACGTGGACGGAATGTGTCGTCATGGCTTTTCGTGCCAGTTCCCGTGCATAGGGGTCGTCGAAGAGCGTCTGCACGCCCGGGCCGCCGATGAAGATGACAGCAGCCCACTCGGACAGGTGCTCGAGCGCCTGCTGGATGCTCAGACCGGCATGGACCTTGGCGCCGAGCTTGCCGATGCATTCTCCGGGCGAGGTCGATGCGATGTGCACCTCGTGCGCTGCCTCCAGCACCTTCTTGGGCTCGAGCAGCTCCTCGTCACGGAAGCCGTGTTTGGCGATGATGAAGACGACCTTTGCCATGTGTGGGATGGAGGACGGCAAACCTGTGCCGGGCCATCGACGACAAGCACCACAATATTTATATAATGCGCTCCATCTTAAAAAGACACAAAAAGGCGTGAGGCAATGGCGACTGTACTAGGCAATGTCATCGAGTTCTTCGGCCGTCTGGGCATCTTTGACGTCGTCCTGCCCTTCCTGCTCGTCTTCACCATGATGTTCGCCATCTTCGAGCGCACCAAAGTGCTCGGGACGGAGAAGGACGGCGGGGGACGCAAGAACCTCAACGCCATGGCAAGCTTCGTCATCGCGTTCCTCGTGGTCGCAAGCACACGTCTCGTAGAAGCGGTCACGAGCATCTCGAGCAACATCGTGCTGCTCGTGCTCCTGGGCGTGTTCTTCCTGCTCACCATCGGCGCGTTCTACAAAGAAGGGCAGATCGGCAAGGAAGGCCTTCCCGAAGGCTGGCTGCGCACGTTCTTCATCGTCCTCATGCTCATCGGTGTCATCGCCATCTTCCTCAACGCGCTCAAGACAGAAGCAGGCGAAACGTGGTTCGACGTGAGCGTCAACTACCTGCGCGACAACTGGGACAGTACGGTCGTCGCGAGCATCGCGCTCGTCATCCTCGTCGTCGCGTTCATGGCCTACCTTACGGGCGAGGGCAAGAAGAAGCCGACGGCAGCGACGCAAGGTGGCTCCTGATGGTCTTCGAGAACGCGATCCTCTACCTCGACACGCTCGGGCTCACGCAAGTCATCCTGCCGTTCGTGCTCATCTTCACCGTGCTCTTCGCGCTGCTGATGAAGATAGGCATCTTCACCGAGCCGAATCCAGATGATGCAACGAAGACCGTCCCATCACGCAAGTACAACAGCATCATCGCGCTCGCTATCGCACTCCTGACCGTCATCCCGCACGTGACAGGCACGTACCCGTATGACGCCGACCCAATCCGCGTCATCAACGATTTCCTGCCTGGCGCGGTCGTTCTCACCGTCGTCATCGTCGTCTTCCTGATGCTCACCGGCCTGCTTGGCGGCAGCATCGAAGCCAAGGGCAGCCCGCTCGTGGGCATCGCCGGTTTGCTGTCGGTCATCGGCCTCATCGTCGTGCTCTGGCGTGCGCTCTACCCCAACACGACACCGTCGTGGCTCTACTGGCTGGATAACCCGAACCTGCAGGCGACCATCGTCATCGTCCTCATCATGGGTATCGTCGTCTGGTTCATCGCAGGCGACCCGACCAAGAAAACGGAGTGGAAGAAAGGGCTCCGCGAGCTCTACGGAGGACCCTAAATGGGCTACTTCGACAACGCCATCTACTATCTCGACAACATCGGTCTGACCGACGTCATCCTGCCGTTCATCCTCTTCTTCACCATCCTCTTCGCATTGCTCGAACGCGTCAAGCTGTTCGGCGATGATGCACGCAAGTACAACATGGTCATCGCATTCGCCATCGCGGCAGGCGTCGTCATCCCGCACGTGACCGGTGCGTACGGCAACCTCGGCTACGACCCGATCGATGTGATCAACCAGGTGCTGCCTGGCGGTGCGCTCATCATGATCGTTGTGACGGCCGTGCTCATCGTGCTCGGCGTCGTCATGAGCAAGGACCAGCTCAGCATCGGTGGTAGCCCCCTTGTCTCCGGCATCGCTTTTCTCGCGATTCTCGCGCTCATCGGCGTTGTCGGACGCGCGCTCTTTCCGTGGCTCCTGCCCTACCAATGGCTTTCGTGGCTCGATTCGCCCGACACGCAGGCAGTCATCGTCATGATTGCGGTGTTCGGCCTCATCGTTTGGTACCTCACCGGCGAGCCGAAGAAACCCAACGACCCGAGCGGCATCAAGAGGTTCCACGAATTCATGAAGGATTTGACACTCGCACCGAGGGCGCCCTGAGCATGGCAACACTCCTCGACATCAGCGGTTTCGCGATCTTCCAGCGGCTCTGGCCGTTCCTCCTCACGTTCTGCTTCGTCTACGCAGCGTCAGGCCTCACCGCGGTCTTCAAGGACCAGAAAGGCTTGCGCGCCATGGTCGCGCTCGTCATGGCGGTGCTCGTCATGCTCTACCCCATCGCGTGGAAGACCATCAACCTCAGCGCGCCATGGTTCGTGCTGCTCATCTTCCTCGCCATCTTCCTCATCATGGCGTACGGCACGTTCGGGGTGAGCCAGGACCACATCACCAAGATCGTGACGAACAGCGAGTACAGCCGCACGTTCGCGTACTGGACGCTCGCGCTCGTCCTCATCATCACGCTCGGCTCGCTCTCGAGCATCATCTCGGAAGAGAAGAGGTTCGTCAGCCTCACCGAAGGTGGCATCGCGCCCGCCGACGAACTGCCATTGAATGAACGGCCGCTGAGCGAACGCGTCGGGTTCTTCGCGACCATCACGCACCCGAAGGTGCTCGGCATGATGCTCGTGCTCCTTATCGCGTTCTACACAATCTCGAATTTAGCGGAGAAATGACATGGGTGTCTTCGACTTCATCAAGATAAAGAAACCCGACCAGAAAGGTCCCTCTGGACCTTCTGGTTTCCCGCCCATGCCTCCTGCAGGCGCGCCCTCTGGTCCGCCGGTCGACCAGGTGCTGCAGATGCAACACCAGAACATGACCAACAACCAGATCGTCGAAGCGCTGCAACGCCAGGGCTACGACATCACCACGATCATGGATGCCATCGCGCAGGCAGAAGCCGTCGGCGGCGTGCAACAGGCAGCACCCGGACCACTCGGGCCTCCGATGCCGCAGCCGCCGTTCCCACCACCGCCCGCAGCGGGCGAACCCGATATGGGGCACATCGAGGAACTCGTCGAGAAGATCGTCGACGAACGCTGGCAGGAACTGCAGAAGGAGCTCACGAAGTGGAACGACTGGCGCGACAACGTCAACATCCGTCTCGAGCGCATGGAACAGTCGCACCAGGACACGCGCAACGACCTGGACAACCTGCACAAGGCCATCGTGAACAAGATCGGCGAGTACGACAAGAACCTCATCGACGTCGGCACTGAGATTAGGGCGATGGAAAAGGTCTTCCAGAAAGTGCTACCCACGCTGACCGAGAACGTCAATGAGCTGACACGCGTCGCAGACCAGATGAAGAGACCGGCTCCCGAGCCCAAGAAGACGACACGCTCGCGCTAATCGCTCTCTGAGCGTTGTTCTTTCATGTTCTCAAGCTCACGCCTGAGGATCTGCTTGACCTGGTTCTCGGTCATGAACTTGACCGGGTCCCACATGTCGAGATAGCGTCTGAGAACGTCGACATCCTGTTTCTTGGACGTGAGCTGCAACTCCTTGATGAGCATCACGACCTTGTTCTCGAGCTCGCCCGCGCGGCGCTTGGCCTCGAGCACGTCGCCCTGCATGAGCTTGAACTCGGCGTTCAACTTCTTCTGGTTGCTCATCGCCTGCTGTTCGAGGAACTGTAATTTCCGGCGCAAGTCGTTGAAGCGCTCCTCGTTGATGCGGATACGCGTGCTGAGCGCGTTGATGTCCTGCTGCAGCGGCGCGATGTCCACAGGAGGCGCGACGGGCTTCTGCCCGAACAGTCCGACCCCTTTTGGCAACGTAATGCCTTCTGCCATTCCCGAAGCGATGACCACAGCCTTTAAATACACTTCGGCCTTCGATTCGACGGGGGCAAATGCCTCCTGCATACGTGGTGCGGCAAGGGAACCGCGACCATTGGGGGAGCAAAGAGGGACCGATGACGCTCTTCGAGAGCAAAAACCCCTGCGGCACCTACGAGGTACGCCGCGAGGGCGAGGAAATCACGCTGCAGGTTGACTGCGAGAACTGCACCTTCTTCCCAAGCTTGGAGGACAACAGCCGCGCGATGGCCATCGTCATCGAAGCGCTTGCGCAAGTCGGGACTGTCACCCGCATCGTTCTGCAGCAGAAGCGCGACTACGAATACGACTACAACCAGGCGCAACTGCTTGCGGAGATAGGACGGCTCTACAAGAAGTTCGTGACAGACAAGCTGCGCACCGGTCTTCTCAGCGACCCGCAAGGCAGGCGCTATCTCGATCCGCGCTACGCGCAGCTCCAGGACATCATCCACGGCCAGCTCAAAGGCGACCCGTTGGCCGCGTACGTCGAGATGCGACGCTTGATACGCGCGGAACAGCTGCTCGTCGACCAGGGCGCATTCCCTGCCGACGCCGTCCAGCTCGTCAAACGGTTCATCCTCTTCGTCGAGTCGCTGGCGGATGAATTGGAACGCACGAAGCTCGTGACATTGGCAAAACCCTACCTCGCCGGCTTCAAGATAGGCGATCGCGCCCCGTACCGCCGGTTCCTCACGCCCACCATCCGTCCTGATTTCATGTTCACCAAGCTCCAGGCGCAGTTCCCGACAGAAGGTGATGAACTGGACGCGTACAGCATCGGCGAGACCGACGTCACCATCTTCGCGCTGCCTGACAGCGTCCAGTACCTCTACCACGTCGTGCCTGCAGAATTCAAGATTAATGAAGAGAGGTATGAGCTGTTGGATGCGGCGCGCAAGATTTTGGCCGAACACAAGCCAAAACGCAGCGAGTTCGTCGACCCGGAACGCATGCGGCAGGTCTTTGCCAACGTCGGCATGGACCTCATCGAAGAACTCTCCACCTACCGCAACATACGCTTACGCGAGAAGGAGAAGCAGGAACTCGTCGACATCCTTGTCAGGTATACAGTTGGTTTCGGCCTCATCGAGACGCTCCTCTCGGACGAGCGCATCCAGGACATCAGCATCAACAGCCCGATGGGCAAGATCCCGATGTTCATCGTGCACCAGGACTTCGGTGACTGCGTCACCAACATCATCGCGACGCAAAGCGAAAGCGAGAGCTGGGCGTCGAAACTGCGATTGATCTCCGGCCGTCCGTTGGACGAAGCCAATCCTATTTTGGACACCGAACTGATACTGCCGGGCGCGCGCGCAAGAATCGCGGCCATCACTGAACCGCTGAACCCGACAGGATTGGCGTACAGCTTCCGTCGCCACCGCGACAAGCCGTGGACGCTGCCGCTGTTCATGAAGGCAGGGATGATCACCCCTCTTGGGGCCGGCCTGTTCTCGTTCCTCATCGACGGCGCGCGCACCATGCTCGTCGCAGGCACCAGAAGCGCAGGCAAGTCATCGCTCCTTGGCAGCGTGCTGGTCGAAATCATGCGTCGCGTGCGCATCATCACCATCGAAGACACGCTTGAACTGCCTGTCGCGCCGCTGCGTGAGTTGGGGTACAACATCCAGTCGATGAAGGTCGCGTCAGCGCTCACGCGCGGGACAAATGAGGTACAAGCCGATGAAGGCATCCGCACCACGCTACGTATGGGCGACAGCGCGCTCATCGTCGGCGAAGTGCGTTCGACCGAAGCACGCGCACTCTATGAAGCGATGCGTGTCGGCGCGCTGGCCAACATCGTGGCAGGCACCATCCACGGCGACAGCCCCTACGGCGTCTACGACCGCGTCGTCAACGACCTTGGCGTGCCACGCACCTCATTCAAGGCGACGGACATCATCGTCGTCGCCAATCCGATCCGCAGCCCTGACGGCATCCACCGCTACCGCCGCATCACGAGCATCACCGAAGTACGCAAGCAGTGGCAGGACGACCCGATGCACGAAGGCGGCTTCGTCGACCTCATGAAGTACAACGCGCAGACAGACAAGCTCGAACCCACGCCCGACCTGCTCGCAGGCGACAGCGAGATCCTCAAAGGCATCGCCGGCAACGTCAAAGAATGGGCAGGCAACTGGGACGCGGTCTGGGACAACATCCAGCTGCGTTCGCAGGCAAAAGATGCTATCTTACAGTTGTCCAACCAAATGAAGAATCCTGATCTGCTGGAAGCCACGTTCTGCATCGCCGCCAACGACGAGTTCCACCGCATCAGCGAAGCGGTACGCGAGGAAACCGGCGCGCTCGAGAGCAAACGCATCCTCTTCGAATACAACGAATGGCTCCGCCGCCACGTCAAGCGGCAGGGTGCGTGATGGTCACAAAAGACCAGCTCTACGACAACCTGGTCGCGCGCTACAAATCCAAACTCGAGAACGAGCTGGGCGTGAAACTCGAGAGCGAAAACACCATCACCACCAAGGACTACGACCAGTTCCGCGAGGAGATGATGCCGCTGCGCCACTCGTTCTACGAGCGGCTGTGCAAGCTGGCCGGCAAGGTGTTCAAGCCGGACATGAAGCCGGAGAAGCGCGACGCGCTCGTCGAGACGCTCGGGGTCGCGCACATCACCGCGACACCGGAAGAGGCCGTCGCGCTCGGCCTCGTGCTGCCGCTGTTCTTCATCCTCATCGGCGCGGGCGTTGGCATCGCGCTCAACACCATGTTCTTCGCAGGCGTGATAGTGTTGTTCGGGCTTGTGATGATTCCGATCCTCAACAAGTTCCCTTACTTTTTGGCGAATTCGTGGCGTCTGCAGGCGAGCAACCAGATGGTGCAGTGCATCTTCTTCGTCGTCACGTACATGCGCCACACCAGCAACCTGGAATTGGCCATCCGCTTCGCAGCAGACCACTTGTCGCCACCGTTGTCGTTGGACTTGAAGAAAGTCGTCTACGACGTCGAGATGGGCCAGTACGACACCATCCAGGAGAGTTTGGAAGCATATCTCGAGACGTGGAAGAAATTCAACCCTGAATTCATCGAATCGCTGCATCTCATCGAAGGCTCGCTCATGGAAGGCAACGAGCAGCGACGTGTCGAGCTGCTTGACAAGTCGCTGGACGTCATGCTCACCGAAACGTACGAGAAGATGCTGCACTACGCGCACAATCTCAAGAGTCCCATCCAGACGCTGCACATGCTCGGCGTCATTTTGCCTATCTTGGGCCTCGTCATCCTCCCGCTCGTCGTGAGCTTCATGGAAGGCGTGCGCTGGTATCATGTCGCCGTCTTGTACGACATCATCCTGCCTGTCGCGGTCTATTATCTCGCAAAGACCATCTTGAGCACGCGACCGACCGGCTATGGCGACACCGACATCGGCGCGACGCATCCGGAACTGTTGAAACAAGGCGCGACGTTGTTGAAGATAGGGAAATTCGAGCTGAAAGCGTCGCCGCTCGCGTTCGCGTTGGTCATCGGCGGCATCCTGATGCTCATCGGATTGTCGCCCGTCATTTTCCATGCGTTTGCACCAACGCAGGAATTCTGCGTCGAATTCGGCGGCGACCGCATCTTCTTCCCGGCACAAGTGAGCGAGACGGAAGGATTCAAACTCGGGGATTGCGGCAAGAACGGATTCGCATTGTTGGAATATCGCAAGTCGAGCGCCAAGTCGCCCGACCTTGCAGGCAAGATCATCGGTCCCTATGGCCTGGGCGCGAGCGTGGTAAGCTTGTTCTTCCCGCTCGCGCTCGGCCTCATTGTCTCGTTGTATTTCTCGCTGCGCACGAGGAACCTGTTGGAAGTGCGTGAGAAGTCGAAGCGTTTGGAACAAGAGTTCGCCACCGCGCTCTTCCAGCTCGGCAATAGGTTGGCGGATGGCTTGCCTGCCGAGGCCGCTGTCGGCAGGGTCGCTGAAGTCATGCAGGACACTGTTTCCGGCACCTTCTTCGAAGTCGTGTCGACGAATATCCGCAAGTTAGGCCTCGGATTACAGGCAGCGATTTTCCATCCTAAGTACGGCGCTGTCGCACTGTTCCCCTCCGCCGTCATCGAGTCGTCGATGAGAGTGCTCGTCGAAAGCATCAGGAAAGGACCTTCGATTGCCGCGCACTCGTTGCAGAACATTTCCCGCTACATCAAGGAGATCCACCAGGTCAACGAACGTTTGCGTGACATGATGGCCGACATCGTCGGCGACATCACTTCTCAGATCAACTTCATGGCGCCTGCCATCGCAGGGATCGTCATCGGTATCACGTCGATGATCACCACCATCCTCGGAAAGTTGAGCGGGCAAATCGGCAAGCTCGGCTCAGAAGGCGTCGGGGCAGGCGGCGCGTCCATCTCCTCGATCGCGACGCTCTTCGGGGATGGCATCCCGACCTACTTCTTCCAATTGAGCGTCGGCATCTACGTCGTCGAAATCCTCGTCATCCTCACCATCATGGCGAACGGCATCCAGAACGGCGCGGACACGCTTGGTGAACAAGACGCCATCGGGCGCAACGTGAAGCGCAGCACCATCCTCTACTGCGCCATCGCGCTCATCGTCATGCTCATCTTCAACACGATAGCGAACCAGATAGTGCAGAGTAAGTGAACCAGAAATGGGAACGGGGAGATTTGAACTCCCGACCGCACCGGCTTCAGCGGTGTGCTCTCCCAGGCTGAGCTACGTTCCCGTTGATGTTGCCCGCGCTCCGCCCCCTTTAAAAGCATTATGGAGAGAATCGAAGGGAATGCCGAAGAGCACCGCGTCGTTCCATTCAGTCATCAACGATTTCTTCGGAGACGCTTTCTTCGACGACTTCAGGGCCGGCATCGTCGTCGTACTCAGGACGCGAGTGTGACTGGTGCTTCGGCGCGCCCAAATGACCTTCCGGTTTGCTGATGAGGGGCTCGCCTGTCGGTGGGCGATGGTGATGCGGTTCTGCTTTGTGTGCGTGCGAAGGCGCGCTTTCTTTTGCGGCTGGCGCCGCGTGTTGCGCGGGGGCTGCGCCTGCTCCTTTGATCTCAAGCGCTCCAAACTTCCCTGTGCCCAGCTGCAGTTCACCACGGAACTCGCTGACCCAGCCATTGTGGATGAGGATGACGTCGCCGACCTTGACCTGGTCGATTTGCTCATTCCAGAGCGTGAGCGTCATCGTGCCGCTCGCATCGCTGATCTTGGCGTTGGCGACGCGTCCTTCCTTGCCGAACTTGTTGAACGTGCGCGCCGGTTCGACGCTCATGACAGTGATTTCGACTTCTACCTTGCCCTGACGGGCCTGTAATTCGCTCAGTTTCATTTCTTCCCCTCGCTGTTCTTCGCCGCGATGGGTTTCCCTACCTTTTCGAAAGGAACTTCGTTGTTGATGAGCTTCTGGAGCGTCTCGCGCAGATGCGTTATCGGCACGCGACGCTGGTGCGTGCTGTCGCGGTCGCGGATGGTGACTGCCTTGTCCTTCTCGATGGTCTCGAAGTCGATGGTGACGCAGTAGGGAACGCCGATCTCATCGGCACGCGCATAGCGGCGACCGATGCTGCCTGCGCGATCGTACAACGTCGGGAAGGTGTCGCGCACCATCGCATATACTTCGCGCGCCTTGTCCTCGAGCTTGTTGACAAGCGGGAAGACGCCGACCTTGGTGGGCGCGAGCTTCGGATTCAGGCGCAACACAACGTTGCCGCGCGTCTCGTCAAAGGCATAGGCATCGAACATGAAGACGAGGAACGCACGGTCGACGCCTTGTGATGGCTCGCACACGACATGCGGCACGATGTGCTGCTTCTTTTCCTCGTCGTAGATCGTCAATTGCTGCTTGCTGTGCTTCATGTGCTGCTGCAGGTCGAAGTCCTTGCGGTTGGCAAGGCCTTGCAATTCCTTCCAGCCGAACGGGAAGTTGTATTCGAGGTCCCACGTGTCGAGAGCGTAATGAGCAAGTTCATCCTTGACGTGCTGGCGGCCGCGCAAGTGGTCAGGATTGACGCCGAGATCGACGAACCAGCGGTGCTCCATCGCGAGCCAGAATGCGCTCCAAGGCGTGCCGACGATTTTCTTCTTCAGCGCATCTGCCATTGTCATCTTCTCTTCGGGCTTCTGGCTGCGCTGATCCTCAGCAGACCAAAGCAGCATCTCGTAGTCGAGCACCTCGTCGATGTACGGGCAGTCGTTCGAGGCATCCGGATGGATGAAATACTCGATCTCCATCTGCTCGAACTCACGGCAGCGGAAGAGGAAGTTCCTTGGTGAAATCTCGTTGCGGAACGCCTTGCCGATCTGCGCGATGCCGAAGGGCAGCTTGACACGGCCGGTGTCGACGACGTTCTTGAAATTCGTGAAGATGAGCTGCGCAGTTTCGGGTCTGAGGTACGCGATGTTCTCGTCTGTCGCAGTCGGGCCGACATGCGTGCTGAACATGAGGTTGAACGCGGCAGCCGAACCGAGCTTCCCCTTGCACTTCTGACAGGCAATCTTGTTGTCTGTGATGAGTGTGTTGAGTTCCTTCTCTTTGAGACCATCTGCACGTATCTTCAGGACATCCTCGACAAGGGTGTCCGCGCGATAGCGCTCGTGGCACTTGGTGCATTCCACCAAGATGTCTGCAAAGTTGCCTACGTGACCTGACGCGACCCAGATGTTAGGATGGCTGATGATTGCGCCATCGATGCCCACGATGTCCTCGCGGTCCTGCACGTGGTACTTCCACCACGCCGCCTTGATGTTGTTCTTCAGCTCGACACCAAGAGGACCATAATCGAAGAAGCCGGCAAGGCCGCCATAGAGCTCAGAGCTCGGGAACACGAAGCCCTTGCGGCGACAGAACGTCGCCATGTCGTCTATGGTTACCATCGTCGTGAATCGCCTGAGAATCCTATAAGAATCTTGCGCTGGCTTGGTCTACTGTGTCTATCCGACAAGCCACTCTGCCTGCTCTTCGTCCAGCTTGAGCTCGTGGACGAATTGCTTGGCAAGCTCATGGTTCTTTTGTAATGCGGGAAGCAGGAGTATGAGGTCTGTCGTGGCACGGCGCTTGCTTGTGTGCGTGGCTGTTGCGAGCTTTGCTGCGATGGCGTCCCGTTTGAAGTTCTTCTGCTTGCCCATCCAGAGTTTCAGGAGGCGGCTTGTACGCTCGAAGCGCGGTGCGCCTGGATACTTGGCATCCTTGGCGGCAGCGACGCCTGCCGTCATCAGCGCGCCACTATAGACCAGGAAATGCCAGTGCTGCCAGCGACGGATGCGGCCGAGGAACCTATCTGCGCGGCTCAATGCGTCGAATGCGCGGACAAGATCCTCAGGTTTCGTGTATTCCTTGCCGACGTTGTAGTCCAGCCAAAGCATCTGCTCGTCCTGGTCCATGTCGACGTTCTCGAATGCGCCCAGCGCAAGCGATGCATCCGAGTTCTTGATGACGCGGATGAGCGCGTTCTGCACGGATTCGTCGCGGTCGCGCGGTGCGACGCCCTCGATGCTCTCCTTGCTTATCGCGCCTGTCACGGCAAGCGCCTGGAAATCATTGATGAGGCCGCGCAAGTCACCGCCGCTGCGACGGGCGAGGGAATGGAGTTGTGTCGCATCGATGCTCACGTTCTCTGCCTTCGCAATAGCAGTGATGACTGCGCTGGCAGTCATAGCATCGAGATGCGGCACGTTGACCACTATGCATTGCTTCTTGAGCGGCGAGAACTTCTTGTCCTCGACGTCGGTCGCGGTCAAGACCATCGGGTGTTGCGTCTTCTCGAGCACTTTCACGAGCGCAGGGATGCCGCCACGGTCCTGATTTCCTGCAAGGCCATCGACTTCGTCAACGAGCAATAGGCGCTTGGTGCCGAACAAGCTTCCTTGCAATGCGGCACGGCCGACCGTCGCTTCGATTTCTGCAGCAGTACGATAATCAGAGGCATTGGTCTCGATGACTTCGAGGTTCTGCTCGTGCGCAAGCGCGTAGACCAGTGTTGTCTTGCCAACGCCAGGCGGACCGACAAGCAAGAGGCCACGACACTTGGGAAAGCCGACGATGAAGCGGAGCAATGCAGTCGCAGCATCAGGCTGCGGCACGGCGGCAAGCGAGCGAGGCGCATACTTGACACTCCACGGCAGCACAGGAACCCCCATTGTCATAGGCACACGAGACCGCGTAATAAGCGTTATGGCGCGCTGGACTGTGGAAATAATGGTGTGAGAGCTACCTGTCGTGCACGTTTTCCCGAGCGCCATAGTTTTATAAATCGCCCCTCTCCCCAGCGAAGCATGTCCGCCGACGAGAAAGGCATCGAGAATGGCATCGCCGCGAAGGCATGGGATGCGTCATTCGAAACGCCGTTGCGGCAGTTGTGGCGTGAGAATCACAGCCATGCCTTTGACCCGAAAGGCAAGGGTGATGTCTTCTCGATCGACACGCCGCCGCCCTACGTCAATAGCCCTGTCCACATCGGCCACGCTACCACGTACACGCTCATGGACATGTTCGCGCGCTTCCAGCGCATGAACGGCAAGCGCGTGCTCTTCCCGCTCGGCCTTGACAACAACGGCCTGCCCATCGAGATGGCTGCCGAGAAGAAGTCAGGCAAGCGCCTGACAAGCATACCGCGCGATGAAGCGCTCAAGTTGTGTCGCAGCGTGCTTGAAGAAGCAGGCATGGTGAGCATGGAGACGTTCGAACGCCTCGGCATCAGCTTCAACAGCTGGGAAAAGGGACCGGGCCTGGGCGACGTCTATGAGACTGACTCACACGATTACAGAACACTCACGCAGGAAACATTCATCGAGCTCTGGGAAAAAGGGCTCATCTACGAAGACACGCGCATCAACAACTGGGACCCGGCGCTCCAGACGACGCTGGCAGACGCAGAAGTCACCTACGAAGACATCCAGAGCGCGTTCAACGACGTCATCTTCAAGGTCAAGGAGACAGGGGAGGACATCATCATCGGCACGACACGACCAGAATTGGTCTGCACGTGCGCGATGGTCATCTACAACCCCAATGATGAGCGCTACAAGAAACTGAAAGGCAAGACCGCCATCACGCCCATTTTCAACAAGGAAGTGCCCATCAAGCCGCATCCACAGGCAGACATCGACAAAGGCACCGGCCTTGTCATGATGTCATCAATCGGTGATTTGGCGGACGTGCGCTTCTTCCGCGAGAACAACATCAAGCCAGTCATCGCCATCGGCAAAGACGGCAGGATGAACGAGCACGCAGGACAACTGCAAGGCCTGAAAGTCAAGGAAGCGCGACAGAAGATGATCGAACTCCTCAAGGAAAAGGAGTTGCTCGTCAGCCAACGCCAGATACTGCACCGCACACCCATCAGCGAGCGCAGCAAGGCGCCGATTGAATTCATCGCGATGCCCGAACTCTACGTGCGCCAGCTCGCCATGCTTCCCACGATGCGCACCGTTGCAAAGGACGTGCGCTTCTTCGACGAGCGCTCGCGGCAGATCCTCACGGACTGGATTGACAGCGTCTCGATCGACTGGCCTGTCACCAGACGACGCTTCTACGCAACGGAAGTACCGCTCTGGTATTGCAAGAAGTGCAGGCACGCTGTCGCCGCCAACCGCGGCAAGTATGTCCAGCCCTGGCGCGACGCTGCGCCCGTCAAGGCATGCCAGAAGTGCAAAGGCACGGAATTCGAAGGCGACACGCGCGTGCTCGACACGTGGTTCGACTCGAGCATCACGCCGCTCTACATCCACAAGTGGAACAGGCAGAACGCGCTGCCGCTGCCAGCCACGCTCCGACCGCAAGGTAAGGAAATCGTCCGCACCTGGCTCTACTACACGCTCCTGCGCTGCAAGCAGCTCACTGACAAAACGGTTTTCCGCGACGTCTGGGTGCATTACCACGTCGTCGACGAAAAAGGCCACAAGATGAGCAAGAGCGTCGGCAACGTCATCGACCCGAAGATAATACTCGACAAGTACGGCGCGGAACCGTTCCGCTTCTGGTGCGCGGTCGAAGGCAACATGACAACGACAGATTTCCGTTGCAGCTTCGTCCGCATCGAAGGCGCGGGCAAGACGCTCACCAAGCTCTGGAACGTCGTGCGCTTCGCATCAAGCTTCCCGGCGGCACGGCAACCGAGCCGCATCATGCCTCTCGACGCGTGGATACGCTCGGAATTGGCAGCCATCGTGGTGGCGTGCAACGACGGCTATGCAAAATACGACATGCACAACCCGACGCTGCGCATCCGGCAGTTCGTGTGGGACGCGTTCGCATCGCACTATCTCGAGATGGTCAAGGCGCGCGCGTACAACCGCGAAGGTGCGTTCACCGAAGAAGAGCAGGCATCGGCGCTCGCGACGATCCACCACTGCGTCGACGTCGTCCTGCGCCTGCTCGCACCCGTCACGCCGTTCATCACCGCGACGCTCTATCATGAACTCGGGCTTGGTGATGTCCACAGGCAACGCTTCCCGACAGAAGAGACCGTCGAAGCGCCTGACTTTTCCACGACGGACATCGCGGAGTTCAACGCGCTGGTCTGGAAAGCGAAGAAAGATGCAGGTGTTTCATTGCGTGCGCCTGCCAAGACACTCGTCATCCCGAAAGTGCTCGAATCGCTCTCACGTGAGTTACAGATAATGCACGCCGCCGAGAAGATCAGCGTCGGCGGTGCGCCATCGGTCGGGCTCTAGTGTTCCGCTCACGACGCAAGAAGTCGCCGATGTCGTAGTACAAGTGGATGATCGGGCCTTTGCGGCCTTTCTCATCACCGACCTTGCCGTAGCCAAGACATTCCTTCTGCTTGTTGAGGATGAGCACGAGTTCTCCTGGTTTCGGGTCGCCTTCCTTCTCGACGATGGAGGAGAACATCGGCGGCCTGCCACAAATGGTAAGCCATTCCGCTTTTTCATTCACCACGACGCGCTTGGCGTTGGATGCGACAAGCATGTCAAGCAGCGTGAGCGAGGGCTTGATCGAGTCGCCCTGTTCGATGCCGAGCAGCGTGCCTGCGATGATCGGGCGGTGACCGATGCGTCGCGCCAACGCGCGCATCGCTGGCGGTGTTAGATAGTACTCGCGTCCGACCTTCTGGACGTCGGTGACGTCCACCAGCTTGTGCGTGGTGAACTGCCGGATGAACGTCAGCAGTTTATCCATGACGCACCAGCTTTGCGACGAAAAAGCCTTCATTCTTGCCTTGTTCGGGCCAGAGACGCCTGGCATTCGTGATGTCATCGTGCAGTTTCTTGCCGAAGGGCGCGGCGAGGCCTGGCTCGCCGATGTCGAGGCCTGGCTCGACGCATTTCACAGGAAGATTGTGCAGCGCCCAGTCGATGACGAACTCATTCTCCTCTGGTTCAAGGGAACACGTGCTGTAGACGATGACGCCGCCTTTCTTGACAAGACCGACAGCGCGCTGCAGGAGTTTGCGTTGGATGGGCACATTGTGATTGACGTCGGCGAGCGTGCGGCGCTCGAGCCAGCCCGGCTCGGAGGCAGGATTGCCTGCGCAGGGCGCATCGACGAGCGCGGCGTCGAATTCGATATCGGCGAACGTTGCATGCTGCATGTCTGCGTGATAGGCGAGCACGTTCTTCACGCCGCAGCGCTCGATATTGGACTTGAGCGACTTGAGACGATGCTCGGCCATCTCGAGCGAGATGATGACGCCTTGGTTCTCCATCCATTGCGACAGTTGCGTCGTCTTGCCGCCGGGCGCTGCACAGCAGTCGAGCACGACGTCACCGGGTTTGGGCATCAATACCTGCACTGGCAGTTGTGCGGCCGCGTCCTGCAGATAATATTGTCCGCGCAAGTATTCTGTCGTCGATGCAAGCGAGAAACGCGCTTCCGTTATCCAATAGCCATCGCGCGCGAAGGGAATCTTCTCGAGCTTGATGCCGCGCTTTTCGAGCCGCGCAAGCAGGACACTCGTCTCGGTTGCGAGCGTGTTGACGCGCAACGCAGGCCCGGTTGCGACAGTGGGAACGAGTTCGTGCCCGAGACGCGCGTATCTCTCAAGAAACGGAGACTTCTTCGACGGTGACTTGTTCATGCGCGCTTCCAACGCAAGCCCGCAGACGTATCCTCGAGCACGATGCCCTTGCGCTTGAGCTCGTCGCGGATCCTGTCCGAGGTCGCGAAGTCCTTGCGCTTGCGCGCGTCCTCGCGTTCCTTGATGAGCGCCTCGACGTCATGGTCGAGCAGCCGCTCGTCGAACGACATGACCCCCAGGACCTCATCGACATCGCGCAACGCGTCGAGATAGTTCTTCGCGTCCTTCTCGCTGAGCGCATTGGCAGCAACTTTCGTGTTCACGTCCTTGACGAAGTCGAAGAGCGCTGCGAGCGCCTGCGCGGCGTTCAGGTCGTCGTCCATCGCCTCGTCGAAACGATGGCGCAGGTTGGCGATGACCTCGGCGCACGAGCCATCGCCCTGGCCGCCCTTGTGCTGCTGCAGCGCGACGACGCAGTTCTGGAGGCGCTCGATGGCGTTCTGCGCTGCATCGAGGCTTTCGAACGTGAAATTGAGCTGCTGGCGGTAGTGCGTAGAAAACAGGACGTAGCGTATCGCTGGCGGTGAAAAGCCGCGGTCGACCACGTCGCGCAGCGTGTGGAACGTGCCTTTGCTCTTGCTCATCTTCTCGCCATCGACGAGCAGCCACTCATTATGCACCCAGTGGCGCACGAAGGGCTTGTGCGAGCAGCCCTCGCTCTGCGCAATCTCGTTCTGGTGGTGCGGGAAGACGAGGTCGACACCGCCCGTGTGGATGTCGAAGCTCTGGCCCAGGTAGCGCATCGCCATCGCGCTGCACTCGATGTGCCAGCCCGGACGACCGCGGCCGAAGGGAGAATCCCATGACACGTCGCCATCGTCGTCACTATACGCCTTCCAGAGCGCGAAATCGTGCGGGTCGTCCTTCGAGTATTCATCCGCGACGACGCGGCCTGACGCACCTGACTTGAGCGTGTCGAGGTCGAGGTGCGCAAGCTTGCCGTAGTCGTTGAACGACGCGACCTTGAAGTACACCGAACCATCGTCCGCCTTATACGCGTGCTTGTTCTTGAGCAGGCACTCTATGAGGCTGATCATCTCAGGAATGTGGTCCGTCGCTTTGCAATAGATGTCCGCTGGCTTGATGCGCAGCGCGGCGAGGTCATCGAAGAACGCTTTGGTGTAGTGCTCGGTGAACACGCGCAGCGACTTGCCCTCCTTCCGGCTGTCGCGGATGGTCTTGTCATCGACGTCGGTGATGTTCATCACCTGTGTCGTCTTGAGGCCACGATGGATGAGATGGCGGCGCACGAGGTCCGCGACGATGTAGGCACGATAGTTGCCCAGGTGCGGATAGTTGTAGACCGTCGGCCCGCACGTGTACATGCGTATCTCGCCCTTCTTGAGCGGGACGAGTTCATCGACCTGCCGCGTGAGGGTATTGAACAACCGTAGCATGGCCCACAGGCCTTCTGGAGGCGTTATAAACCTTGCGCGGAGGTCGTTATCACGCCATTATCGGCGCATGTAACGCGTTACTTTCGCTTCTTAGGGCGTTACTTGCGCTTCTGCCACTGCATGATGTCGTCGAGCGTGACGCCACGACGCACTGCCAATGCGATGGCACCCACTGCGAGGACGACGAGCGTCGCGATGAGCAGCGTCACGAAGCCAGCGGCAGCGTAGAACGATGTCCCGAAGACGGCCGTTTGGCGTATGATGCCTGCCGCGAGCAGGAGCGGGTTGTACGCGGCGAGCGCGCCAACGAGGCTTGGCATCCAGGGCGTCGGGATGATGATGCCGCTGAGCGCGAGCAGGAGCACGCCGACCATGAGCGTGGCCAGCAGCGCGGATTCTTCCGTGTTGATGACATGGCTGAGCGCGGCGCCGAGCGTGACGAAGAGTGCGCCGACAAGGACGAGCACGACGAACGTCGAGATGGGAGCAGCGATGGTGCCTGGGAAGAGGAGCGCGGAGAGCGCAACAACGATGAATGCCTGCGCAGCCACTATGCCCAACCCTGTGAGGAGTGTCGCGATAGCGACGATGTCGCTCGATGCGGGCGAGAGTGAGAGGCGCAGCTGCGCGCCAGCATGGCGTTCCATGTGCACGATGCTCGGCGCGATGAGCAGTCCGCCGAACGTGACGACGATGACGAGGAGGACAGGGTAGATCGTCGCGAGCCGCGAGCGGCCTGCCAGCGGCTGCACGACAGGCCTGATGGGCTGCGAGATGCGTGATGGGTCGGTGACGCGCACCGACGTCGAGCTCTCGATGGTGTCGAGGACCCTCTGCAGCGAGGTTATCGAGACGAGCGCCTCGTTGAGTTGCGCCTCGAGCGTGCCGAACTCCTGGATGATGCTTCCGCTCTTGGTGGCGGTCGCGGCGAGCTGCGTCTTGGCCTGCGCAAGCTGGTCGCCGATGATGATGAGCGACGCGTTGATGTCGACGTCGCTGCTATTGAGCGTTGTGTTGAGCGCGATGGCGCTGTTGAGCGCCGCGTTGACCTGCGAGCTCACGTTCGCGAGGCGCGCATTGATGGCGTCGCGCTCCGCGCTCGTCGCGTTCGAGGCATTGACCTGTGCGCTCGCGTTGCTGATGACAAAGAGCGTGTTGCGCAGTAGCGGGATGGATTGCTTGAGCGTCGTGCCGGTCGTGTCCCGCAGCGTGAGCGTCGCGGCGCGCACTGCGTCGACGCTGATGTCGGTCACGGCGACCGGTGCGGCGAGCGCCTGCGCCGATTGCTTGCTCGCAGCGAGTATGCGTAGCGCGCTGTCCTGCGTCGTGGTCAGCTTGACGATAACCGCCTTGCCCTCGGCCGCCTGCTGGCGTGCATGGGCGAGCGCGCTGAGCATCTCCCGCGTGATGTTGGTGCTGATGGCGATGCTCTGACCCTCGAGCGGCTGCTGCAGGCCCTCGGTGATGATGCCTGCCAGCGCGAGGTTCGAGCCGTCGATGAGGATTGTGACCGTGTTGTTCGATTCTGACAAACCGAAGGGTGATGAGAACAACAGGCACGCGTGGTTCTCTCCTGTCTGCACCGATTGCGAACATGCAGCTTCAGCGATGAAGTCCTGGACCGTCATCCTGTTGTCGCGCAGCGCGCTGATGACTTGGTTGGAAAGGTCGCTGACCGCGGGCACGACGACGCCGACACGCAGGCCCAGCGGTGCCGCTGTATCGAACGAGAGCCCTGCCAGGAGCACGATGAGTAGCGGCCCCATGAGCGCGATGGCAAGCGGTGCCTTGCTGCGCCAGAGGCGCATGTAATGGGCGCGCACGAGCACCAGAAGCGGGTTCATGACTCGAACACCTCCTGGATGGTCGGCCGCTTGACCTCGATGCTGACGATCTTCGCCTTGCCGAGCACGGCGAGCATCACGCGCAGGCACTCGGCAGGATCGGGGGAATGCACGATGAGATGATGCCCTTCCTTGCGTATCTTCTTCGCCGCTGTTGCGGTGAGCTGCTGCGCGAGTTGGGCGTAGTCCTCGCTCTCGGTGCGCACCCGGATCTCGAAGTCATGCGAGTAGACGACACGCAGGTCATCCGGCCTGCCAATCTCTGCGATGCGGCCGTTGCGCAAGATGCCGATGCGGTCGCATGCCTCCTCGATGTCGGCGAGGAAGTTCGATGCGATGATAACAGCCGTCCCTTTGCGCGCGACAGCGCCGAGCATCGCCCAGAGTTGTCGCTGCTGCGCCGGGTCGAGCTCGGTCGCCGGGTCGTCAAGCATCAGCACAGCGGGCTCGTGCACGAGCGCGCATGTGATGTCGAGCACTTTGCGCTGCCCTGCGCTCAAATCGCGCACGAGCATATCCTGCTGGCCGACGAGGCCGACCGTCTTGAGAAGAGACAGAGCTGTCGATTTCTGGTTCTTTTCGGAAAGGCCGTAGAGCGCACCGAAGTGCACGAGATTCTCGAACGCAGTCAGGTCATCATAGAGCGAGGGCTGCTGTGGGGAGAAGCCGATGTGACGGCGGGCGGAAGCGTCACGGCTGACGGACACTGATGCACCCTCGATCAAGAGCTTGACGTCACCTGCATCAGGCGCGAGCGCACCTGCAAGGATGTGCATGAGCGTGCTCTTGCCGCTGCCGCCAGCGCCCACGATGCCGAAAAGCTCGCCCTTGCCGACCTCGAGTTCCACATCCGCAAGGATGGTGCCCTTGCGGCCGCGCTTGGTCACCCCCCTGCACTGCAGCACGGAAGCGCGCACAGACGGTTCCTGGAGCGTGACCTTGCCCAGATAGTCCTCGACGACGTCCTTGGGCCAGCCTGCCTGCAGGAGAAGCTGGCGTACGTCCTGCTTGGACATGCCCCGTGCGAGCGCGCCTGCCACGAAACTGCGCACTGGCTGACTCTCGGCCATGCGTGATTTTCGTCGAAACACGTTTTTAAATTAGCGTTACTATCCGAGAGAGGTTCTAGATGCTGTTCCGGGCGACTGTTTATAATGCCCGAACGCCCTCCCTCTGTCATGCAATGCGAGATGTGCGGCAAGGAAAGTCCCCTTGTGCGGGCGAACATCGAAGGCGTCACGCTCAGCGTCTGCAAGAAGTGCGGCGACATGGGCAAGGTGTTCACGCCACCCACAGCGCGCGCCGCGCCTGTCCGGGCTGTGCGCAATGAGCCACAACTCGACATCGTCGCTGATTTTTCCACGCGCATCCGCACCGCGCGAGAGAAGCTCGGACTGAGTCAGCAGGAATTCGCGCTCAAGCTCAACGAACGCGAGAGCATGTTGCGCAACCTCGAAAGCGGCTCGCTGCGGCCGAGCATCGAGCTCGCACGGAAACTCGAGCGCCTCCTGCATATCGCGCTCGTGGAAGAAGAAACTGCGATGAGCGGCGCGGGCGGCACGCATGCAGGCGCAGGCATGACGATAGGCGACCTTCTCAAGAAACGTTGAGTTGATGGTCGACGCGCGCTTCGCTGATGCAAACGCCGACACGCGGCGATTCTCTTGTCGGACGCACGTTCATTCCGTCTTCGCCCACTTGTTGTACTGCTCGCGACGGAAGAGCTCAGGCAGGCATCCGATTGCGAGCACCATGATGAGCAGCCAGTACGGGAACATGAACACGAGCGGCAGCAGGTGATGCAGTCGCAGCGACCGATCGAAGCGCAGGATGGCGTACAGGAACAACGGATAGGTCAGCAGCGTTGTGCCGATGCCAAGCCCTGCGAGCAGCGTGAGCGGTTCGGCGCCGCTGAAGACAGCGTACGCCCAGCGCAGGAAGCCGGCCACCGAGAACCATTGCAGGAAGAACTTCGCGACAGGCCAGCCCAGCCACATGCCTTTCGACGCGAAATACGCCCAATAGCCGCTGGACAGCTGCCAGAGCGTGATGCCGCCCATGACGACAGCTTGCACGTAGGTGAACAGGTAGAGCGGCAACGTGTAGAGGTCGAGCGGCCGCATGCCCGGACGCAGGTGCCGCTTGAGGATGTGCATCATCCCGCGCAGCATGCGCGTGCGCTGGCGGACAAAGCCGGCAAACGAGACAGGCATCACGGTCGAGGACACCGCTGCCTCGACGAACGCCACGCGATGGCCAGCACGCACCAATTGTATGGTCACATCCATGTCCTCGCTGAAACCGTCGGTGCTGAAACCGCCCACGGTGAGCAGCGCGCTCCTACGGTAGACCCCCAGCGGCCCGGGTGTGACCGCGTTCATGTTCAGTTTGCAGAAGAGCCGCCGCACGAGCGTGTTGTACAACTGCTCGATATGCAGCCACATACCCAACAAGGCCTTGTTGTTGTGCACCTTCACGACGCACGTCGCGGCGCCGACGCCAGGCACGTCGGCGGCATCGACCATCGCCTGCAGCGAGCCGGCGCCGATGAACGAATCGCCGTCGACCACCGCTATGAATTCCGTGCGCGCCTTGCGCAACACGACGTTGAGCGAATCCGCCTTGCCTGTGTGCTTCTTGCGCAGGAGTTCGACGCCGCGCCGTAGGAGCGGCCGCATTGCCTTGGTGGTGCCGTCCACGCTGCCGTCGTCGACCACGATGATGCGTTTCGTGCCGTCGAACGGTTCGTCGATGAGTTGCTGCACGCACCGCGCGATACGCGACTCCTCGTTGTGCGCGGGAACGATGACCGTGATGGAACGCTTGCGGCGTGTGGTCGCGGCGCGGCGCACCGGCACGAGAAGCAGGACATAATACGATGCTATGACCAGCGCGTAGACGAGCGTCACGGCAGTGCCGAGCGCGCTAAGAATATTCATCAGGCAGCACGTTCTCGTTCGCGACCTTCGGCGTGCATTCCCAGACGAGCGGCTTGTTGAGCGCCGCCTTGGTGAACGCCACTATCATCGTGCCGGAGAGCAGGATGCCCATCGTCAATGCCGCGAGCACGAAATGCGGCATCTCACGCCACTGCCTGCGCGTCGCGAGCGTCACGAGCCCTGCGAAGAGGAACCCGCCGGTGAGCACGATGTTGCCTGAGAACTTCCAGAAATCACCGAGCGTGAGCAGCTTCGGGTCGCCTAGGAACCAGCCGAGCATGCCTGCCACCGTCATCACGAGGACGATGAACGCGGTGCCATTGCTGATGGTGATGAACCCCATCATCCCGCGTTGGAGCAGCGTCAGCTTCGGGCCGAAGAGTATCGTCTTCCAGTGGTCGAAGAAGACGCGTGCGTTGCCGTAGCCCCAGCGCAGCTGCTGCTTGAGGAACGCCTCGAACGTGTCCGGCACCTCACTGGGCGTCTCGAACGGCAGGTAGACACTCTTGTAGCCCTTGGCGAGCATCCGCACCGTCAGGTCGCTGTCCTCGGTGAGGCTGTTGGTGTTCCAGCCGCCGATCGCCTCGAATGCCGAACGCCTGATGGCGCCACCGGTGCCGCAGAAGAACACGCAGTTGATGCGGTTGTTAATCGGCATCGTCAGCGTGTGGTAGATCATGAGCAAGTAGGACGCAAAGCGGGAGATGAGGTTCGTCGTCTGGTTGTAGAAGCTCTGGCGCGACTGCACATAGGCCACGTTGGGATCGACAAAGGGCTTGATGATCTCGCGCAGGAACGCGGGTTGCGGAATCCAGTCAGCATCGAAGAGCACGATGAATTCGCCGCGCGCGTGCTTTGTCGCCTCCTGCAGCGCGCCTGGCTTGAAGCCGCGGCGGTTGTCGCGCCGCACGTACCGGATCAGGTCCGGATGCGCGGCGGCGAGCGATTCGAGCAGCGCCCGCGTCTTCTGGTTGGTGCTGTCATCGACCAACTGTATCTCGAACTTGTCCTTGGGATAGTCAAAGCGCAGGCAGTGCTCGACGCAGCGCGCGGCGACAGGGTCGTTGTACGCCGGGACCTGCACGGTGATGAACGGCGTGCCGATGTCCCCCTTGTGCTCGATGCGCTGCCAGCCCGCGACGCGACTGAGGCAGACGAGCAGCACGAAGAACACCGAGACGAAGATGACAGGCAGCAGCGTCGCGTTGTAGATGAGCAGCGACAGGGCATAGGCGTCCACGTCACTCACCCAGCCGCATCTGATAATAGCGGAGCGCGCGCCGCAGTTGCGTCACTGCCGGTATGCCATCGATGGCGCGCATCGTGCCGAAATCGAACCCGACATAGATACGCTGTCCCAGATGCAACATGTTCTGTTCCGTGCGCGCCACGTCCTCGAGCAGGCCATCAGAGGGGCTGCCTTCGACGCACTCCTCGAATGCGTCGCGCCGCACCCCTTCTTCCTGCGCGATGGCCGCAAGCCGCTCGGGGGCCTCCCCTATCGACCGTTCGACGAAGGAAAGCACCTTGGACGGCGCCAGCGCACGCACACAGAACGCGGCCTGATTATATAAAAACCTTTCAGTCCGCCCGTCGTATTCCTCCCGTGAGAGAGGCATGCGCAGATAGAGACGCGCGGCGCGCGGCACGATGAACTCCTCCCGGATTGTCGGCAAGACCTCATCGAAGAACACCTTTGACGCCTCATCCGTCGGGTCGAGCACTGCGATGAGCACGAGGGGAGCGTCCGCCGCGCCCTCATCCGGGATGCCGCTACGGGACGGCTGTGTGTCGGCGAAGAGCCACGTCACGTATTGTACATCGCGTTCGCGCAACTTCTCTTCCAGGAGCGGCTGGCGCGAGAGCTGGTCGTGCACCGTCCAGAACGCAGCGCCGACCGCGTACGCGAGCGCGACAAGGATGAGAAGGATGAGCACGAGACGTTCACGCATCGAGCAACTCCTGCAGCTCCTGCGCGGACACCACGCGACCCTCGATTACGACGTTCCCGACCACAAGAGCGGGCACTGTCGTGATATTATAGAATGCCTTGATGTTACGGAACGCGGGCTGGTCGGCATTCGCGTCCACGACGAACGCGACGAGGTCCTCGGTACCGAGCCCGCTGTGCAATGCATCGAGCTGCTCCCCTTGTTTCACGCACTGCTTGCAGCCAGGCGTGTAGAAATACAATATGGGTGCACGTCGCTGGCCGCAGCGGCCATGCACCTCGCGGAAGAACACCCATCCGCGGATCGAGAGCTGGTCGTAGTCCTGACGGACCGCCTCGAAGAGCCGTGTCTCGTCGTCCGACATCGCCTCGAGACGCGGGGGCAGCCGCGACCAGAACGACGTCATCTCCTCCATCAGGCGGTCGCTGAGCAGGCCGAGGTACGCACATGCCTGCTCGTCGGGCAGCGTGTCGACGAACGCGCGGTCGATCTGGGCATTGTCGAGGCTGCGCTTGAGGGTGGCTATCTGCGACTGCAATTGCGACTGGAGCTCCTCGGTCGCTTGCTCGACCTTTTCGCTCGTGTCTGCGGTGATGACGCCGTGCGCATAGAGACCGCTGTACCAGCCGGCGAGGAAAATACCAAGCGATGCTAGAAGTGCGACGATGACTATGCCCACGCGCATGCTCGTCATCGAGGATGCGCCTCCTGCATCACGCGCACGCCGGTCGTGAAGAGGAACGCGGCCCAGATGAGCAGCGGAGGGAGGAACACCACGAACCAGCCGAAAAGCACGAGCGGCGAGACGGCATAGATGAGCACGGTCAGCATCCTCGTGTACTTTATCGAGCGCACGAACACGCGGAGAAGCGCGCTCGCCGCGAGCACCAGCACGCTGCCACCCACCATATAGAAGAGGCCGACGCCGCCTGCGATGCCGAACGCGTAATTGAGCATCCGTGCGTATTGCACGGTCGCGCCGTGTGCCTGCTGCGCGTAGACGCTCATGCCGACGAAGAAGAGGAACTGCACGAGCGCGGCTATGAGCGCGACCAGGATGAGCAGTTTCAGGTGCTCCGCGACAGCTGTCTCGAGCGTCACGGTGCGCAGCTCGGCGAAGCCCTTCTCAGGGTTGCGCAGGAGTGCGAGGCGGCGTCCCAGTATCCCCTTCATATATTGACGGGCAGGACAGGCATTTATGAAGTTTGCGGACGATGCCTGTAGGCTGCTGCCGCACTCGTGTTGAGCGTCTGCTCGAAGAGCGCGGGCCGGCCGAGCAGGAACAGGATGCCATCATCATCGCTGGCCCAGAGCAGCGAACGCATCGCGGGGGTCACGACAACTGTGTCCGCGCCTGCCGCGGCGAGCGTCTGCGTCGCGTTGTCCGGGTCGCGCAAGCGCCAGAACGCCTCGATGCCGCCCGGGACGGCAGGGGTTGGCACGGTCTTCGCACCCGACCACCAACGCACCCAGGGCGCGACATCGTCTGCGGTGAGCACAAGCGCATCTGATAGGACCATCCTGAACGCGCCTGCCTCTTCCACTGTCGGTGGCGCACGCACGATGCCGACAATGCCCCCGACCAGCGTCAACAGCACCCCGCACGCTATCGCGAACAGCGTCAGGTCACGCAGCAACATGTGACGCCACTGCGTCTTCCAGATCGATGTGATCGTGACGGCGGCAAGCGCCGCGGTGAGAGGCGCAAGCGCGAGCGCGATAGGCAGACTGACAGCGCCTGCAACGAGCCAGAGAATGAGCAGCACGCGCCCACGCGGCGCCATCGACGGCCAGATATGCAGCACGCCGTGCCACGACGCGAGCATCATCATCACGCCGACGCCCGCGACCCCGAACTCTGCGAGCACGCCGATCACCGGCGTGGTGAAGTGCGGGAGTGTGATGCCCTTCCACCAGAGCGCACCTGCGGCCACGATGACGGAAGCGATGATGATGCCACGCCAACCATGCCTGTCGGCGAGCAGCGCGCTGAGCGCGAGCAGTGCAATGACGACAAGCAGCATGGGATGCACAAGCGCGGCGAGCAGCGCGATGATGGCGCCGACATACCACCGACGGGACAACAACGCGAATGCGAGCCAGCCGAGACCGATGGCCAATGCTGCGCTCGGGTCGCGCAACAACGAGAGCCCCGCGACGCCGTAGACGCCTATCGCGAGGAGCAGTTGTGGCAACGTCAGCCCTGCACGCATCCCGACCATCGTCAGGCCCAACGCGCCGCAGACGAGACCGATAATTGTGATGAATGCTATCGCACGAAGCGGCTCGAGCGGCAACGATGCTGCCGCTATCTCGAACAGCGTCGAACGCTGACCCTCGCGCACACGCACCGCAGCATCGTATGCCTGTGACCCTGGGAACAGCGTCTCGGCCGGGCGGGCGAGGAGCGGCAGCGACCAGAGCAGGACGCAGGCGATGAGCACGAGCGCGACACGATACCTCATTCAGACCACCCTGCAGGCAGAGATCATCAGCGACGCCGCGCCTTCATATGCCGTCGGAAAACAGTCCTGGTCCGCATAGAACGGTTCCTCGTAGTCAAAACGCTCGCGTGTGCGCGGTGAGACGTAGATGTGCGTGACGCCATAGCGTGAGAGCAGCTCGACCGCCTCGACCTTCGAGCGCGTGGTATACATGCGCTGCACATCATCATAGCGATGTTCCGCGTCATGTTGGGTCAGCCAGTCCGTGTCCTGCACCACCTTGACACCCAACGATGTCTGCACCAGCATCGCCTCATCTGGCTGCGTGAGCACTATCGCATCGGCCGGCAACGCATCCTTCATCCTGCCGAGCGCGGCAAGCTCATCGGCCGACGGTGCGGCGCCTGCCACCTCGCCGATGGCGGCCTGCAATGGCAGCCAGGAGGACAGCACTATCAGCGCAACCATCCCGATTGCGAGGGGCAAACGCAGATGCGGAAATTTCGTCGCCGGGAGAAACGCCAGCACCCGTGTGACCCACACACCCAGGAACACCGCGAGGACGATACCGAGGAACGGCAATCCCAGTGCAGGGGGGACGATTCCTGCACGCAAGAGGACGCCCACTGCGAGCGCGAATCCCAGCAGCACGTACATCTCCCGACGACGTTCGCGGAAGATGTACTGATAGACGATGTAGGCGCCGATGAGCGTCGGCACGAGCCCGACCAGCACGATGACATCGATGGTGTCGATGCCGCCGAAGTAGGCATCGCGCAGCGCGGACGGGACGTTCTGCACGAACACCGCCGCGCCTCCTGACGCAAAGGCATCCCGGAAGCGCACTATCATCGACCAAACGATGAAGAACGTCGAGAAAAGCAACACCTCACCCCAACTCCGCTCGATCTTGATGTTCTCGACGACGAGGAGCGCGGTGTAGCAGAGGAGTCCTGCGAGCACGAGCGCGACGGCAGGATGGGCGAACGCGAACAGGATGATGAGCGACGCGTAGAGCGCAAGTGATTTGTTCTGCCCGATGAGCTGCAGCATGACGAGCAATGTCAGCAGCAGCACGAGCGGCACCGCGCTTGCGGTGTTGGCGGTGCGCAACAGTATCGGCATCGCGGCTGCCGCAAGCGCCGCGATGAGCGACGCGAGCGGCTGTTCTGTGATGCGTTTCGTGAGGGCGTAGACGAGCAGCACCACCATGCCGACGAGCACGGCAGGCACCACCTTGAGCGCGATCGGGAGCGGCAGGACAAAGGCGACGAGCGCGAGCGCATAGTCATACAACGGCTCGACAAGCAGGCGCTTGCCTTCGGGCGCGAGTGGGTCGTTGATCAGCGGCAGCCCTGTCGTCTGGATGCTCTCGACCTGCCGTATGCGCAGATATGCCGCAT
>Ga0247727_10000279_pt1 | contig 122185 bp, 99 predicted proteins | sample WisWelCaveWW1625_FD_202498 | JGI IMG/M metagenome (GOLD analysis project Ga0247727, IMG submission 202498) | Biofilm microbial communities from Wishing Well Cave, Virginia, United States - WW16-25 | ecosystem: Environmental > Aquatic > Deep subsurface > Groundwater > Cave microbial mat...
AAACAACGCGTGCCAAACAATGTTCACTCTTTGCGTTGTTTTTTAGAACGCCTTATTGAGACGTCGAATTTAATTCGATGGGAGCTGCACGGTGGATCGCAGCTCTGTGATGTACTGTGTCAGGTCTTGTGCAGCTACTACGGAAACAATTTCTCCATCTCGGGCTGCATCAATGTCAACGCCTCCTTCACCGAAATTTCGCCTTTCCACGCGCGGTCCATAAATTTTTCCCACACGGCGGAAATGGCGAATGGCGCGACGGGCGTATCGTGCGGACCGGGCAATGCTTCGCCGCGCTGTCGCACCGCGTCAATCCACGCTTTCAAATCTACACGCGCGAAAATGGGGGCTTTGAGCAATGCGTCCGAATTGAGGACGGAAACACTCGTTGGCAATGTGCCCATGGTTTGAAATTGCTCCGATTGAATTTCGGTACTCGCCATGAATTTTGCAAACGCCCAGGCGGCGTCGGGATTTTTGGATTGCGCGGAAAGGACGAGACCCAACGGCGAAATGCCCACATAGGGTTTCGCGCGCCAACTGTCATTCAACGCGACGCCGTAATCGAGATCGGCAATTTTGTTGTAGGTGGGCAAATGGAAAAAGCCGCAATGCCGCATCGCCACCTCGCCGCGCTCGAACATGCCTTCGCCAAAACCCAACTCTTTGGTTTCCGCGGGCGTTGGCACCGATTTATCCACGACCGCCATCGCTACGTACGATTCCAACGCGGCGACATTTTTGGATAAATTCGGTTCGATGCCCGCCCCCCATTTTTTGCCGTCGTCGCTAAAGACTGCGCCGCCGTTGCTCGTCAAAACACCAGGGACGGAAATATAAAAAAAGTCGGGCCACGGCAGCGCGCCCCACTGCGTCGCTTTGCCCGACGCATCGCGCTTGACCAACTGTTTCGCCGCCGCGCGAAAATCGTCGCCCGTCCAAGCGTCCGTCGGATATTTTACGCCCGCCGCGTCGAACGCTTTTTTGTTGTAACACAAATTGCCCAATGCCTCGACGTTGATCGGAATCCCGTACACCTTGCCATTCACCGTCCACGCCGTCACTGCGGTATCGAGCAGTTGCCCTTTCAAATCTTGCTCATACCGCGCGGTGAGATCGGCGTATGTATTCGCCGCGACTCCTTCTGCGGTGAATGGAAACCCAATGCCCGATAAATAAACATCTGCGGGATCGCCGCCCGCGAGCATCACATTCAATTTATCTGGGTATTCGCCGGGGGGCGCGGTGATGTATTCGATTTCAACGTTCGGATTTTGTTTTTTGAAACGCTCAACCACTTCTTTATAAAATTTTTCCTGCGCCGCGTCTTGCCATGTGGCAACGCGAATTTTTCCAGAGAGACCGGGGGACGCAGTAGGCGCGGGTGTTGACGCGGGCGCGCAGCCCAGTACGAGGACGAGAGTGAGAACGAACAAAAATAAAACATGATGCGGACGTTGCATGGTGATGCCTCCTGTGAAATGGGGGATTGCCAACGGATATGGAAAGCGGATTAACGGATAAACGGATAGACACGTACCTATCCGTTTATCCGATTATCCGTTCTAGGAATCCGTTGGCAACGCACTCCCTATTGCTGCATAAAAAATCGCAGCGGTGACAATCCCGAAAAAAATTCGCGCTGCACGATAAAGAATAATCCAATCGGCACGAGCATCATCAAAACCGTAATGGGCATGATCAATTCCCACGGCTGATTTGGCTGACCCGTGTAATACGCGAGACCGAGCGCGAGCGTGGCTTGATCGCTGGAATGTAAAAAAATCAAGGGATAAAAAAAGTTTGTCCACGCTTGCAAAAATGTAAAGACGCCGATCACGGCAAGTCCAGGACGCGCCAGCGGCAATGCAATTGACCAATACACGCGGAACCAACTCGCGCCGTCAATGCGCGCGGCGTCGTTCAATTCACGCGGCAGCGCGCGAAAAAATTGGCGCAGTAAAAAAATATACAACGGCGTGCCAAAAAAACTTGGGACGATCAACGGCAAGTACGTGTTCACCCAACCGACTTGGCGAAAGAGTTGATACAACGGCACGATGGTCGCTTGTTCGGGCACCATCATGCTGCCCAACATTAACACAAATAAAAAATTGCGCGCGGGAAATTCCATCTGCGCGAATCCGAACGCGACAAGTGAACACGACAGCAGTGTGCCAATCTCGACAAAAAAAATAATCAGCAGCGTGTTGAGCGCGTAGCGTCCGAACGGCAGTGTCGTCAACGCGCGCGCGTAATTGTCCCACTGTAACGGCTGTGGAAACCAACGCGGCGGAAAGGCAAAAATCAATTCGCGCGGCGCGAGCGACGCGGACACTGCCCACACGAACGGGACGAGAATAATCAGCGCGCCGAAAATTAGAATGGCGAGAAAGAATGCGCGCGTAATTTTTTCGGGACGCAAAAAGCGCGTGCGCGTGATTGCAACGCTTGGCGGTGTCACTGTCAATTCGCGCTTGCTCACGCGTCCTCCCCCGCTGTGCGCCGCCGCAATTGAAATTGTGCGAACGTGAGTGTGGCGATTCCGATCAGCAAAACCCACGCCAGCGCGGACGCATAGCCCAATTCAAATTTTCCGCGAAACGCGCTTCGAAACAGATACAACACATAAAAGAGCAGCGAATTTTCGGGTCCCGCGGTTCCCAACAAACTCGACGAAAAAATATACGCGGGCGTAAAAATTTGCAGCGTGCCAATGATGCTGACGACGAGATTGAAAAACAGCACGGGGCTGATCAACGGGATCACGATATACCGCCAGCGCGCAAACCGCGATGCGCCGTCCAATTGCGCCGCGTCCAACAATTCGCGCGGCACCTGTTGAATCGCCGAACGCCCACAGGTTCATGATCACCAGCGCGGGTTTCGTCCACAACGGATCGCCCAGCCAATCAATACGCGCGAGTCCAAACAGTTCGAGACCCGCGTTCACCAAGCCATAATTCGTCCCAAACAAATAGCGCCACACCACCGCCACAACCACCGCGCCCATCAGCGACGGCAAAAAATAAATCATCCGCGAAAACGAAAAATGTTTCCCCGCGCCGCTCAACATCGCCGCAATCCCCAACGCGAGAACATTGACCAGCGGCACAAAGAGCGCGGTATAAAAAAGTGTGTTCCACAACGCCACGCCCACCAATGGATCATCCACCATCCGCGCGTAATTTTCAAGCCCAATCCAACTTCCGCCCTTGAACACGGTCAGATCGGTGAAACTGTACCACAGAGAAACGAGCAGCGGACCAGCGGTGAATACGAGAAAACCGATGAGCCAGGGGGAGATGAAAAGGTAGCCCGTGAGCGCGGCGCGGAATTTTGGGTTGGGACGATGAGGAGTGGTCATTTTTGTTGGAGCTGTCATTTTGAATTGAGCTTGTCATTCTGAATGGAATGAAGAATCTCTACCTGCCAACGATGCTCTACTTGTCCACGCAGAGATTCTTCGGCCTGCATGTCATTCTGAGCGCAGCGAAGAATCTCTACCTTCCAACAATCGCGTTCTTTGCCGCGTAGAGATTCTTGCTTCGGCTACGCTCAGCACCGCAGAGGGCGCTCCTCAGAATGACATTTTTGCCGCGCGCCTGTATGTGTCATTCTGAGCGCAGCGAAGAATCTCCGCCTTCCAATCATGTTCTATTTGCCTGTGTAGAGATTCTTCGTCGCACAACCCGCCCCTCAGAATGACAAGCCCTCACCATTCCTCACTCAAATCCTTCCACATCGGATTCACCGATTGGATCAACGCAATTTTTTTCTCGCGCAGCCAACCTTTAATCTGTTTTTCGCGCGCAATCGCTGCGTTGATGTCCGTGTACGTTTCGGAATAGACGAGGCGCGTCATGTTGTATTTGGCGGTAAAGCCAGGGACCAATTTTTGTTTGTGTTCAGAGACGCGGCGTTCCAAATTGTTGGTGACGCCGATGTAAATGCGACGGGAGAGACTGCTCATGATGTAAACGAAATAGTGTTTCATCATAATGATTATCCTTGTCTTGAAGCGAGTCGTGTAGAGATTCTTCGCTCCGCTCAGAATGACAGGATCGCGCGGCAATTTGTCATTCTGAACGGAACGCAGTGGAGTGAAGAAGCTCTCTGCGGCAATGTGCGCGCGTGTTGGGGGCAGAGATTCTTCGCTCCGCGCAGAATGACAGGATCGCGCGGCAATTTGTCATTCTGAACGGAACGCAGTGGAGTGAAGAATCTCTGCGCGGCAATGTGCGCGCATGTTGGAAGGGAGAGATTCTTCGCTCTGCTCAGAATGACAGGACGCGTGTCGAGTCGTGTAGAGATTCTTCACGCTGTTCAGAATGACAGGTGCTTTATTATGGCGTACTCGTCGCGCTAGGCGTCGGCGTCGCAGTCGTCAACGTCGGCGTAAAAATTCCGTTCGGCAATGGCAAAATAAATGGCGCGTTGTTGGGCACCAGCATTACAGAAATGTTCGGCGCGAGTTTGTCCACGTAACGCAATGTGATCACTTCGGGATTTTTGCGGATCGCCTCGCCCAACGTTTGCAATGCTTCCGCTTCGCCTTGCGCCAACAAACGAATTTGGTCGGCTTTGAAGCGACTGGTCAAAACATTTTCTTGCGCCACTTGCTTTTGTTCCACCGACAGCGCGTACTCGGGCGAAAATTCGATCTCGCGCAGCACAAAGCGTTCCATCATAAATCCATTTTTGTTTAACGACGCGCGCAGCGTTTCGCTGATGTCGAGTTCGAGGTCTTGGCGTTTCGAGCTGTTGACCTGATGCACGGTATATTTTGAAACGACGCTGCGCACCACACCGCGCAATAACGGACGCACAAAATCTTCGGGATACCGATTCTGCCAACCGATATGCACTTTTACCGCTTGCGTGGGTTCAATCGCGTAAATCAACGAAAGGTCAATAAAAATTTCTTGCCCGTCCGACGTGCGCGCGGAAATCGAATCATCGCCGACGCGCTGCCCTTCGCCGGGGTTACTCGACATCGTGTACGTTTGCCAATAGATTGGATAGCGATACACGCGCGCGACCAGCGGCGTCACCCAATTCAATCCTGAATAGATCGGTTGATCGCGATAGCCGCGCGCATCAATCAAATTGACGACGACGCCCACTTCTTGCGGTTGAATAAAAACAAGCGCGTTGGTGACGAACGTGAGCAAGAGCGCGAACAGAATCAAGAGAAAAAACATGCGCTCGGAAAAGATGCGGCGGAACGCGTGCACAAAGCCATCATTTTGCCACGTCCGCACAAACAAAATCAGAATGAGTCCGCCCAGCGCGATCCAAGCCGCGATGGTCAGATAATAGAGAGCGTGATCGAGTAACATAAGGGATGAAGGATGAGGGATGAGGGATGAGGCGATGATTACATCGCGTTCATCCTTCATCCTTCATCCTTTCTTCATGGGTGTGCAATCACCAGCAACGTCGGCGCGCGCTTTAATGTCGTTTGCAACGCGTCGCGTAAATTTTCGGGATCGAGCGCGCCGAAACTTTCATCCAGGATGACGAGATCGGCGTTTTGCAAAAGCACGCGCGTAATATACACGCGACTGCGTTCTCCATGTGAAAGCTGCCAGCCGCTTTCGCCGACGATTTGATGCATGCCCAACGGCATACGCGACAATAATTCATCCAGTCCCAATTCGCCGCAAATTTCTGTCGCGTCCGCGAAATCTTGATCTGTCGCGGGCCATCTGCGCCCAAGCAGCAAATTGAAACCGAACGTGGCATTGAAAATATAATTTTCGTGAAACTGCGGCGCCATTGCCACGCGGCGCGGCGTCACTTGGCTTTCCACATTTTGTTGATCGAAACCGCGCAGCATCACCAAACCCATTTCTGGCACGCGCAAACCTGCCAACACTGCGGCGAGTGTTGTTTTGCCGCCGCCCGATGGACCTTCCAGCAACAAACGGTCTCCCGCGAAAATATCCAAATCTATTTCGCGCAGCACCGCGCGTCCATTCGCGCGATAACGAAACGTGAGATTGCGCGCGCATAAGACAGGTTCCGCGCGCGTAGCGATGGGTTTTTCATCGCGCCATGATTGCGCCAATACTGTTGGCGAAATCGGCGCATAACGCGCGGCCGCATCGAACAACGGAATCACTTGCTCGGACGCGATGACGGAATTGACGAGCGTACTCACGCCGCCCACAATCGTCGTGAACGCATTGTACGCCAATAAAATGCCGCCGAGCGCGATCGCCAAACTTGTGAGCGTAATTGTGCCAAATAAAAATGGGGGCAGCAATCCCGCCAGTCCGACGACGAGCCACAACCACGGCAGCGGACCGACGGGGACGAACGAACGATCAAAACGCGTGGTGAGATTGATGTAGCGATCCAATTCCGCGTCCTCGTCCGTGTGCCATTCGCGCGGGTCTTGCTGCGCGAGACGCGTGCGATGTCCGATCAAACGCTCGACGAGGGAATTGGTGGTAGCGCGATAATTGCGAACCCACGCGCGTTTTTTGCGATAGTAATTGAATTGAATCGCGATCATGACGACGATAAACGCAAACAGCACAAGCGCGTGAACACCTCCCCCCGCGCCTTGCGTCAAAACGCCCAGCGCCGTCGCAAGTTGAAACAACGCGAGCAACGCGAGCAAGCCGCCGCCCACCGCGAGACTTTCGATATTTTCCGCCATCAACACGCGTTCCATAAATTGTCCGATGCCTTGCGTGCGAATTTCGTCGGGCTTGAGTTGCAGTGTGCCGTACAACAAACGTTGTCGAAAGATCAAGCCCAACTGCGCGGCGAATTGACTCTGCGCGTTGCTCATCCAGAGTTGCACAGGAACGGTTGTAAAAAGCACGAGCGCCCACGCTTGCAGCCACGCGGCATTGACCGCATTGGAAAAAGTGATAAAGCCGATAAACCACCACGTTGCAACGAGCAGAACGAGTTGCAATGTTTGCGCCGCCGCGAGTTCGCCCAAAATGCGCCACAAGCCATTGCGCGAAAAATGTTGCAATAAATTTGTCCCCGGTGACAAACGCAAAATCCATCCGCATTGAAACGGTTTTTGTGCAACATGCTGGGCGGCAATGTTCCAGCGGGCGTGTGCGCGTCGCGCGTTTGGAACTTGCGCTGCCTCCAGTAAATCCTCCGCGAACATCATCCATTCCGCATTTCCATTTTGTCCTAACGCTTCGGCAATCAAATTTGCATCCAGCGCGTATTCGCGCAGATCGGGCGCAAGCACACGCGGACGCGCGCCGCGTTTCAACAAGGCAACATAACGCGCGTTCGGTTCAGCGCCACGCGGCGGCAATCGCAACAACGCGGGCGCGGCGTCTTGCGCGACTTGGATCAAATCAGCAGGCGCGACACTCATCGGTTCCGCTTCAATTCCCAACGTATCCGCAGCTAACATCATCCACCGATTCAGCGTCTCTGCATCCGCGTCTGCGAGTTCACTCGGCGCGTGCGGCACATCCAACGGCTGCGGTAACAATTTCGCGCGCAACGCTGTCGCGTGCAGCGCCTCACCTAGCTGCGCCGTCGTCCACGCTAACTCATAAACTCGATCTGTTCGCGCGTTCATGTTTGGAATATAATACAACAACACGCGTAGAGCGCGTTCTCTAACGCGCCCCATTCTACGCAATATGGGGTTCGGCGTTAGAGAACGCCTCCTACTCATTTTGGATTTACGTACAAGGAGGAAACAATGACTCTCTGGTTACTCATCATCGGTTTGCTCGCCGCGCTTTGGTTCATTCTCGCGCCGCGCACACAAAAAACGCGCGAGCAATTAGCTTTGCGTTTGCCCTTTTTGCCTGCTGGCACATCACAGCGCGAAAAATTCAAACTCGCGTTGAATGATGCAACTGCGGCACGCGGGAAAGCGTTGAACGCGCCACACGATTTTTCCGCGTGGCTCAATGGTTTGAACAATCGTGATCTCGATACGCTGATGCGCCAAGTCGCAGAGGCGTGTACGCGCGCGAACGTGAATTTGAATTGGCTGCTCGACAATCGCGCGCAAGGTGAAATGCAGAACGCGCTCCAAGATACTGTGCTGCTCGCCGCGTTCGCCATGTATCGCGCGCACGCGCTTGAACCGTTCGCGCGTCTCGAAGCATATCGCCACAATCCAAACGCGCGCGGCAATCGCAAATTTGGACAACAGGTGTTTGCGAAATTGGTTGATTCATCAAGCGTGACGATCCCCGCGAATCTGATGCTGGCATCGGAAAAAGAACGGCGCACGTTCGCGCATAATGCGATTGAACAAGCGGCGCAAGAAAATCAAGATGCGTTGATCGATGTGGTGCGGGAGGTAGTTTGGAACACGAAAGACGCGAAAGGTGCGGTAAACGGCACCGCTTCGAAACCCGCGAAAGGGAACGGTGAGACGAAAGGGTTGGCTGCGAATGTGTCGGCATAGTTTTTCGACAGGATTAACAAGATTAACAGGATTAAGAAACAATCCTGTTAATCTTGTTAATCCTGTCCATCTGGTTTAACTCTCTCGCAACACCCCCCCCTCAATCCACAACCTCCGCCACTCTGAACTCGCCCACAGTCCACTCCGCACCGCTTCTTCGCCATCGAGTAACGCGCGATAACGCGACGCGGGATTTTCGGCGAGCTGCGCGGGTGGGGCGTCTTCCACCACTCTGCCATTTTCGATCACGATCACGCGCTCGAACGCGCGCGTTTCATTGACATCGTGCGTCACACACAACAGCGTCACATCGCGCCAAAATTCACGGGCGCGCAATAAAAGTTTTCGGCGCGTCTCGCGATCCAAACCGCGAAAGGGTTCATCGAGAATGACGAGACGTGTTCCTGCCCGCGCCATACCGCGCGCTAAACGGACGCGTTGTCCTTCGCCACCCGAAACGAGTCCGCCGCTTTCTCCCAAAACGGTTTCTAAACCCGCGTCGAGTTGTTCGACGACGGGCAACAAATCCGCTTCTTGAATCGCGCGTGATGGCGATGCGAGATCGCGTGGCGCGTTGCCGTACAAAACATTTTCCCACAGCGTTCGATTCCACAACTGAATCGCAGGATCAACCCACACCGTCGCGCGGCGCAAATTTTGCAGATGCGCATCCGCGATAATTTCACCATCCGCGCGACATTCGCCCTCGATCGGTTTGTGCCATCCCAACAGCAAACCGACGAGCGTTGTTTTGCCCGCGCCCGAAGGTCCCACAATCGCAATGTGTTCGCCCGCGCGGATTATCAAATCAATGTCGCGCAGAACGATGTTGTTGCCTAATTGCATCGTCACATGATCAAATTCGATGGAGACTGATGACTGATCACTGATGACTGATGACTGATCACTGATAAACTTGTTTTCATCGGGCGCGTTGAGGGGTTCGAGGACGCGCAAGGTGAGCGAGCGGAGCATGGGATATTGTTGGATGGCTTGGACGAGAGATGTGGCGAGAACGGGGAGGGAGAGAATCCAGAAAAAGAAAAGGAGTGTGCCAGCGGTTGTGCCGTTGCGCGCAATGTAATCGGACACGAGCCAGACGGCGAACAAGGCGTATACGAAAACGGAAAGCGCTTGCAGCCAATTCGAGAGCCGCGCGAGATTCCAATTCGTGCGCGCCCAATCGTGAACCAATGCCTCGTACTCGCGGCGAAAGGCGCGCTGCGCGCCGTGCATTTTTAGGGGAACGAGTCCGAGCATTGCATCCAAATAAAAACGCGAGAGCGCGCCCATTTGCGTTCGCAATTGTAGATCGCGTTCTTGCAAAAGGGGCTGGGTGAAATACGCGAGCGCGATAAAAATGGTTGTGGCGATGAGGGCGAGAAACGCGCTATTGGGATCGAGATAAATAATGCCGAGCGTGGTGAGGAGCAGTTGAAAACCGAGACGAAATAAGGTAACGGCGAGTTCGGGAAGCAGATGAAGTTGACGCAACGAGTGAGCTCGCTGGACGAGATCGGATTTGAGATGCCCTTGAAAATAGTGATCGCCGAGACGCGGAATTTTTTCGAGAAAGCGGAGGCGAAAACGCGTTTCGAGTTTGCGCCCCATTTGCAAAAGAATCGCGTTGATGGGAATTTCGACGGCAAAGAGCGCGAGCATGAATAAAAAAATCGCGGCGAGAAAAATCAGACGTTGATTTTGATTTTGTATGATCGCAGTGAGATCGAGAACGCCTTGAAACAATAACGCTTGCACCATGACGCCGACGGTGGCGAGGACGAGCGCGATGCTCAAGACGATGGGCGTAACGAGTCCATCGGCGCGCATGAGCTCGAGGACTTGGCGGAGGGCGTGTGTTGGTTGTGACGCGTCGGTGTGAGAGGGCGAATCTTTTTTGGATACAGATGCCCGCGATGTAGTCATCGCCGATGCCACAGATTTCAGCCAATTTGAAAAACCGTTGCGTTTTTGGGGGTTGGCATCGGATTCGTGATCAGTCCAGTATTGAGAGGGAATGGCACTCGTTGTGTCGAGAAAATATTTTTCGATGAAGCGCGTTGCTTCCATCCCACGTTTGATCGCGTTTGCGCGCACGAGCGCGTCCGTCATGCGAATCGTTGCGTAGAGACGCGCGAATGTTTCGCCAGTCGCGTCCGCTTGCGCGCGTGCAAGCCACGCTTCAACATTTCCATTTTTGATCCGCAGCGCCGTTAAGCGCGCGCGGAGTGAATTTAGATCGCTCATGATACGCAAACGCGTAGTGACGAATTTATTCGTGTGCCAAGCTCTGCGAATAAATTCGTCACTACGCAATTTGAAAGCGTTTGAGCAGACATTTATGGCGCGGGGGTAGCGGTTGCGACGGGAACGGAGGTACTAAGCGATGTTGCCGATTGGCGCACGGCTTGAAGAAGCAGCGCGGCGGGCGTGGTGGTTTCGATTTCGATTTGGACAGTGCCTTGCGCGTTCACGGGGACTTGCGCGAGTGCGGCGAAATATAGTTCGGCGGTAGAAGCGTTGACGCGCAGCACTTGTCCTTGAAAAGTTGTATTGGTTTGTCCCACCGCGTTGATTTGGATTGTTGCCTTTTGTCCCGCTTGAAGACGCGGCAATGTCGCGGCAGGCAGCGTTACAGTGACAGATCCATTGCGTCCCACCTTGAAATTTGCGCTCGATTCGGTGATAGGGATTTGCGCGAAAAAAAAACCAACCGAACCACGCGAGCAAAAACAGAATCGTTAGAACTAACGTCACGAGCGAAGGACGAAAGCGATCATTGCCGAGCGCGCGGATGGAACGGGGAAATGCGATTGCCATTATTTTGTTTCCCGCCCGCGATGAATCCAGTGCGCGTCCTGTTTAACCGCAAACCACCAATTGTCCATGTTCAACATACGATAGGTGTGTTCGGCAACGGATTGTTTGCCCGAACCGAGAAACGCGAATCCCGAACGCGGGGTGCGCTGCAACATGCCTACTTCGTACAAAAATTTTGCGTGTTGTGACATGGCGATATTATACGATGCTTTGTGTTGCCTGATGTGCCACGCATTTTGGAAATGCGTGGCACATCAGGCAACGATTGTGTTAGAATTGCCGCGCGCGTGACAAGTGCTTTTGACAGGATTAACAGGATTAACAGGATTAAAAAATAATCCTGTTAACCCTGTTAATCCTGTCTAGTAAGTTTTTCGCTGCGTAACGTGAGTTATGAGCGCGGCACAATCTATCGCAAACGGAGTTGATTCATGTCTGAAGAAAAAGAAAAAAAAGAGGACGAACCAAAAATTGAACCGAAAGACAATCTCGTCGAAACGAAACACAGTATTACGCTGAATGGGCAAACGCTGGCATACACGGTGACGACGGGAACTATCGTGCTGAAAGAAGAAGCGGAAAAAGAGGGCGCGTCGGAAGGGGAGAAAGCGAAAGCGTCTGTATTCTTTATCGCGTACACGCGCGATGATGTGGAAAATCCGCGCACGCGTCCCATCACGTTTTCGTTTAATGGCGGACCCGGTTCCTCGTCGGTGTGGTTACATCTCGGCGTGTTGGGTCCACGCCGCGCTGCAATGACGGACATTGGAGATTTGCCGCCGCCGCCGTATCAACTCGTGGATAATGAATACTCGCTGCTGGATGTGAGCGATCTGGTGTTTATTGATCCTGTCGGCACGGGCTACAGCCGCGCGGTGACGGGGGAAAAAGATAAAGCGTTTCACGGCTACAAAAAAGATGTGGAATCGGTGGGCGATTTTATTCGCTTGTACACGACGCGGTATGCGCGCTGGCGCTCGCCAAAATTTTTGATTGGCGAAAGTTATGGCACGACGCGCGCGGCGGGGTTGAGCGGCTATTTGCAAGAGCGTCACGGTTTGTATCTGAACGGCATCATGCTCGTTTCTTCGATTCTCGATTTTGCCACTGCCGATTTTCAACCGGGCAATGATCTACCGTACATTTTATTTTTGCCGACGTACACCGCAACGGCGTGGTATCACAAAAAATTGGACGCGGAGTTACAAAACGATTTGCGCGCGACATTGACGCTGGCGGAACAATTCGCGGTGAATGAATACGCGATGGCGTTGCTAAAGGGCGACGCGTTGACGGGCGACGAACGCGCGGCGATTGCGCGCAATCTCGCGCGCTTTACAGGATTGTCGCAAGAGTACATTGAACGCGCGAATTTACGCGTCAACATTTTTCGTTTCACGCGCGAACTCTTGCGCGCGGAACGGCGCACGGTGGGACGATTGGATTCGCGTTTCAAAGGGCTTGACCGCGACGCGGTGGGCGAAGCGATGGAAAATGATCCGAGTTACAGCAATATCGTCGGACCGTTCACCGCGGCGTTTTACGATTACGTGCGCCGCGAATTGAAATTTGAAAGTGATCTGCCATACGAAATTCTGTCACTCAAGGTGCACGCGCAGTGGAGTTATGCGGAATATGAAAACAAGTACGTGAGTGTTTCCGAAACATTGCGTCAAGCCATGAGCATCAATCCGTACTTGAAAATCTTTGTGGCGAATGGGTACTATGATTTGGCGACGCCATATTTTGGGACAGAGTACACGTTTCATCATTTAGGATTGGATGAGAGTGTGCGCGGCAATGTGGCGATGGGCTATTACGAGGCGGGACACATGATGTATATTCATCTGCCGTCGTTGGCGCGGGTGAGGGAGGATTTGGGGAAATTTATTCGCGACGCGATTCCGACGATCTAAAAAAAATTCCGACGAGTGTCGTCGGAATTTTTTTTAGAAATCCACCGTAATCCGTGTCGGCTCGACGCGATCCTCCACAATCCGCACTTGTTCCTGCACTAACCCAAACCAATAAAATGGATCCACTTTCGGCGGCTTGTCGGTGATTTTGATGCCGCCTGAAACGGTCACGACTTGACCGGGCATCAAATAATAAATTGTTTTGCCTTCGCGTTCCACCCTCGTCAATTCACTGTTCATCCCCAACTGCCAACGGTACGGATATTGGCGTCCGATGGAATTGCCTTCGGAATCTACGCCGAGCCGCCAAATACCCGGTTCTTCAAATTGTTGAACGACGGAATAATTTTGACTCGTGGAATAGACAAAGCCCGGTTCGGGACCTTTGGTTCGAATGGGAACTTTGCCGATATTGCGAACGGTGACGGTGAAAAATAATGTGTCGCCCAATGGCACAACTGTTGGCGTAAAGTCCCCGCCGCTGCCCAGAATTTCTGCGCGCGGCGTGCCGCCATTTTTGATCACGAGCGGCGCTTCTTGTTTTACGAGATTGCCATTCGCGTCCACCGCTTCCGCGACGATGGTGTAATTGCCGTCAGGTGGAGGAGGCGCGCCGCGATCAATGCCCCCGTCATAATCGTACTCGTGCGCGCCGATCTCACTCAATTTATCTTCTGTCAATCGCGTCGTTTCTTTTTTCTCGTCAATCGGAAATTTCTTTTTGCCATCGGTGAGATAGACGCTCACGCGCGCAGGTTTGGTGAGATAGTAACGAATGATGACGCGATCATCGAGACCATCTTGATTCGGCGTGAACTCTTGGGGGAAAACAGTGAACGCTTGCAATTCGGGCAGCGTCGTATCGGCGTTCACGATGTTGAGTGTGGCGAGTTTGTTTTCGCTCAAACCATTTTCGTCGCGCGCTTCGACGACGACTTGGTAGGTGCCATCATTCAGCGTTTGGTTGTTCACCGAGCCGCCAAACAAAATTTCAAAATCGCCCGCGGCGCGCGATTGATTTTCGCGTAACACAAACTTTTTGCCTTGCAAATCGGCGAGATACACATTCACGCGCGCGGGACGCGAAAGAGAATATCCAATTTTCGTCGCGCGATTTTTTTCACCGGGGCGCGGCGAAATAGTTTCGGGATTGACGGTGATGGCGGTGAGCAGAGGTGTTTCGGCGCACGCGGTGAGGAGGAGTAAAAGAGTAAAGAGTAAAGAGTAAAATTTGTTCATGGAGTATATTTGTTAACGCAAAGGTCTTGGCGCTTCGATCACGTTTTTTGGTCCACTGCGATTGAAATACCAATTGCCGAGAACCTGAAACATCGTCAAGCCGTTGATTTTGTATTCGTAAAAACGTTCATTCGTCAGAATAATATGCCTGTTGTTGAAAGGGCTAAAGACAGCGGGTTCATTCAGTAGAATTTCGCGTATCTTGGCGGCAAACGCTTCGATTTTTGGACGGTCTGCGCGCGTGCGGAGATTGAGACCTTGCGCGTCCAGCACCAACGGATCCAATTGATCGGAATGAATGAACAGGGGCGTTTGGATGTGATCGTTAGAAACCAAAAAGTCGCCGTCATTGCAGTTCCACGGCTGCGCCGCGTTCGCCGCGACGCACGATTCATCATACACAGGTTGCCACAAGTCCCACTGCGCTTTTTTGAGTTGCTGATACTGTGCTTCAATCGCGCTGTCAACGGGCTGCGAAATCCCCGCGTCGCTCACACCGCGCACATCCGCCCGCGTGAATTGTTTGGCGAGGCGATCCAAATTGTTACGCAAGCCCGCGCCGCCCGCTGACGAACCCGTGAATAAAATTTGAGTCGCGTTGGCAAGATTTTGCGCGCCAACAATGTTTTGATCTTGCAGCGCGTCAATCATGGCATTTGTAATGTGATGCCCTACAAAATGCCAATTGAAGGTTGCGGGCGAAGCGGCGCGTGTGCCTGACCAATTGTCCGAACTACAATACGTGAGAAAAACGTGATTCCAATTGTAAAAATCGGGATTGTGGGAAGCGTTATGGCTCAAGATGCCATCCGCGCGATCTTCTTCGTCGCCCAATTCGCGCAAATCTTTACGCTGCCAGGGGGCGGAACTCGTCACGCTGCGGTCGCGTAGTTCGCAACTTTTTTGATCCGTACAATTGCCTCCGCCCTTGAAATAAATCACCCATTTGTTCACACTGTCGCCAATGCCGCGACGAAAAAAGAAAACGGGAACAGTGCCGTCATTGCAGCGCGCCTTGGGATGTTTCGCGGCGTCAACGAAAAAACGCGTGAGCGTTTCGGTGGAAGCGACAGAGGCAGGGCGCGTCGGCTGTGTGGGAACGATGGACGCAGGAGTAACAGGCGGGGCAGTGGGCTTGAGCAGTGTTGCACTCGGTGGCACAGACGTTGCGGTGTTTGACGGGATCGGGCTTGCGATTACCGTCGCGGTAAATGTTGGCAGAGTGGTTGCAATGGGAATGTTCGCGGGGGTCATGGTTGGAAAAAACAAAATCGCAGTCGGCGCAACACTCACAACCGTCGGCGTGCTCAATTGAATCTCGCCGCTGCCACTCGCGCAACCCGCGAAAATTCCCGCGCAGAGAATGAGGTGAACAATTTTTTTGAACATAGCGCTCACTCCACAACCACAGTTCCAATAATCAACGCATCGCCCAGATCATTATCTTGCGCGTCGAACACGCGCAACCGCGCCCCATTCGCATCGTACAAACCGATTTCGATTTTGTATAACCCGGGCGGAGCGTTGGTTTGAAGCGTTGGCTCGTACTGATCTATGACAACTTGAGCGGGAATCCACGCCGTCGTCGGCAACTGTCCATCCAACGGCAAACGATCCACCTGCCCCCACAAAAAATTATTTTGCGCGGCATTGTATTGCGTGCCGAGCAAATGCACAAACACTTTGTAACTTGTATCCAGCGGCGCATCTGTAGTCCAATACAAAGTTACAGGCACTGCTTGATCCCCGCGCGCGCTCATTCCTTGTGAACCCAAAGTATACAGTCGAATGTGTTCGCCAAACCGAAATTGGGGAGATGTTTGGACATTTATTAGCGGGTCTGTTTTCACACCCGGGCGCGGGGTCACACGGATTGTGCCAATGGATAATGAATTTAACCGCGCTTGCGCGACAACATGTAAATACTCTGACTGGATGTATGGCGGAATTTGCAAATTCGTTTGGGCGCGTTCATGCGCGCCAATCGAAATCGGAACGGCGAGGCGCGCGACAATTGCGCCCGAATCCTTTTGCAGCGACACATTGATCGTCGTCAAATCGTGCGCTTCCCAGTACGTCACCACGCGCACAACATCGCCCGCCAACGTTTCGCGCACAGGCAAATCCACGCCCACCAATTTCAAACGCTCATCGAAAACATCATTCCGAAAAATTTGGGGTGAAAAATTTTCGCGCGGCACATCTTTGACATTGCGAATCGTGTCCGCATATAACGCGAGGCGTTTGTCGCCAAAGGTTTGTTCGTACTGTTTCGGCAACCGTTCCGCGATTTTTTGTTCAATCAAACGCGTCGGATCCTTTTGCAGCGCGTCGGGAATCGTCACCACCCACACCGCGCGATGCTGGAGCGCGTCGGCGGCAACACGCCGCGCGGTTGCTTCATTCACCTGCGCCCCATTCGGCACACCAATCCAATCAAAATCGCGTTTCAAATAATACAAAAACGTCGGATATTCTTGATCGGTATTCAACACAATCGCGTCATCGTCAAAACCAAAATTGTTGATCATTTGCGCGACGGTCAAGTATTCATCGCGTAAAATGCGTTCTTGAAAATAATTGTTCAACGTAAAAATTTGCGCGGCGACGATGAACAAGACCATTGCGCCCGCCACAAATTTTGAGAGGGGCGCGCGCAAATTTTCCGCGACAAACATTACGCCCAGCGCGAGCAGCAGTGCAATCGCGGGTGTGAGCATCATCAAATAGCGCGCCTGAATTTTCGGCGCAAAGATCGCGGCGGGGGTGAGCGAGAGGAGGTAGATGAGCGCGGGGGGGAGGAGAGTGATGAGGAGGACGTAGAAAGTTGCCCACGCTTTTTTGAGGAGCGGGGAGAGGGGAGTGTGGAGAGTGGAGCGTGAAGCGTGGAGCGTGAAGCGTGAAACGTGAAACGTGGAGAAAATCCACCCTAGACTCATCCCCGCGAAAACCAGCAGACCAAAAACGATCCATGTGAAATTTTCAATATACGTTGTCACGCCCAACGTCAACACGGTTGCGGCGAGCTGCAAGAACAAGCCAAAATCAAACGCGGGTGCCGCGCTCCACGTCGCGCCATTTTGCAAATAAACGTACAGCCACGGCGCAAACAAAATCACCACCGCGATTTGCGCGATGCTCCAACGCATTAACAGCGGCACAAAATTTTCCCCGCGCCGCCATTTTGCCGCGAGAAAAAAGAAAACAAAAACGTTATTCGCTAAAAGGATCAACGCCGCGAGATAATGCGAGTACAACGCGAGCGCGGAAGAAAAAATATAAAAGAGAAAGATTATTTTTTTTGAATCAAAATTTCTCCGAAATTTTGATTCAAAAAAAATAATTCTCCACACACACCACACACTCCCCCACGCAAAAAACGCCGACAGCGTATAATTTTTTATATCCTGTGACCACCACACATTAAAACGCGCGAGCGCGAGAAATAACGCAGCGAGCAACCCCACACGCGCGCCGCCCATCTCTTTGCCGAGGCGATAGATCACTGCAACGAGCAGCACGCCAAACAGCAATGAAAAAAAACGTCCTGTAAAAACATCCGCGCCAAAAACATTCTGCCAAACATTCATCAGCCAATAATGCAGTGGTGGATGTTCGTCGCTCGCGGTGCGTAACGCAATCCACGCGAAATCATGTTTCGCCAGCCACACCGTCCAACCTTCATCCCACCACACATTTTTGTCGCCCAACCGAAAGACGCGCAAAAAAAACGCGAGCGCGAGGAGCGCAAGTGCGGCAACAGATATGTAAAGTGCGCGCAATCGAGAATCCAAAGTTCGAGGCAATCAAATCTAAAAATAAAATTTCCATTTTTATTTTTAGACTTGATTATGTTTAACTCCCACTCAATCCCACCATCACCACCCCCACCACAATCACCGCGACTCCCACCATTCGTTTCCACGTCACGCGTTCTTGCAAAAACAACCACGCTTCGATCACCACGACAAAATAACTCAACGCGAGAATGGGGTAGGCGAGCGACAGTGGCACGCGCGATAATACCGCCAGCCAAAATACCGCGCCCAAACCGAAACCGAGAAAGCCCAAAATGATAAACGGATTCAAAACGATGCGCGGCAAAACAACGCGCAGCGCGTTTGGCGAAAATTCAAAACTGCCGACGCGATTCATACCGATTTTGAATAATAATTCGCCCGTTGTGCTTAGCAGAATGGCGGGAATCAATAATAATAATGCGTTCACTTTTTCACCCGAGAGGAGACGTTTCACCGAAACGTCTCTACGTCACCCCATCACCCCTTCACCCCTTCATGCTTTTCTTCACTCAATCCCACAATCACCACGCCGACAAAAATAATTGCCACACCCACCAACAATTGCCACGTCAACGGTTCGCCCAAAATGAGCCACGCTTCCAGCACGACGACGAAATAACTCGTTGCCAAAATTGGGTACGCCAGCGAAAGCGGCGCGCGCGAAATTACGCCGAGCCAAAAAATGGTGCCGCCGATAAATCCCGCAAAGCCGAGATAGATTAACGGATTGAAAATAATTTGCGGCAATACGGCGAATAACGCGTCAGGCGCAAAACTAAAATCGCCCACTTGATTCATGCCCATTTTCAAAAACAATTGTCCCGTCGTGCTAAACAAGATCGCGGGAATTAGCAATAAAAGTGCTTTGAAAATCGCGGCGCGCGAAGGGTGCGGCGCGTGCGTGTGTTCAACGTACTCGAGTTGATCGGGGGTAAGCATGAGTTGACTTGTCATTCTGAGCGGAGCGAAGAATGACAGCTGGCAGAAATAAATAAATTGTCCACACACACAGTATAACCATATTCGCCGCCGCGTTCAGCCAACGCGCCAATGCCAGCTGCGCGTGCGGATCGGTCAAACCGAGACGTTCGTACATTGGTGGATCGTGCAGCGCGTAATTCAATGTCATTGTCGCGCTGATGGCGACATACAACGCAATGATGCGCGTATCCCGCGCCTGCCCTGAGCCAAGCCGAAGGGTCATCGCTACTGCCAGCAACGGCAACAAGGCATAGCCATAATTTTCGTGAATCTCTGTGGGCAACATAAAAAAAGCGAACGCGATGAATGCGCCAAACATGAAAAATTGTTCCAACGGCGTGCGCCATGCCTTGAGCAGCGTCACGAGATAAAAAATTCCAAACAACAAAATGCTAAACGCGCGCAGTGAAAGCGGCGCGCCCGGATAAATCCCTGCGGTGTCCGCAATCGCATAATCGTCGTGAAAGACGAGCCACCACAAATTGTGCGCGTTCGCCGAAAGAATCGGATGATGCCCCACCGTATCGCCAAAATACGCCAGCAATCCTGTCGTGCCCCCTGTCAACACGACAGGAAGCAACATGACTGCTGAACCGAGCGCGCCGAATACAAGCGCGCGCGCGACTCGTCCCAGACCTCCGATGTTTCCGAAAACATCGGAGGTCTTGAACGCGGCGAGCAGCAACAAAGGTCCAAAAATCATCGCTTGCGGTTTCGTGAACGCGGCGATGCCCAAAATAAAAAATGCGAGACCGACGCGCGGCGTGAAAACAATCAACAAAAAACAAATGAACACCAACAAAGAATGAATCGCATCCGTCTGTCCCCAATACGCGCCATTCCACAACACGGCGGGATTGAACCAAAACGCGCACGCGGCGAGCCACGCGAATTTTTCTCGAAACAGACCCTGTTTCAGCATGTATTTTCGCGCCGTCGTAAAAATCAACGCGCCCGTAATCACATCCGCGAACAATTGCGGCAACCGTAACAATGTACGATGAATCGGATCAGCTAACAGCGCGGGGTTGTCGGTGAGGCCGCGCAACGCGGGATCGCCTGCGACGGCGGGATACAAAAAGTCGGGCGCGAAAATTCCGCGATAGATCAAACCCATGCCGTGCAAAATATAATTCAACCCTGGTGATTGATCCGAAATCCAGAGTCCTTCAATCGCAGAATACATCGAACCTAATCCGTATGTCACCGTTTTGTATGACCACACAATATAATCTTGTACGTCCACGATATAACCGGGTGTCACGGCAAAAATCATACGCAACGCAAACGCCGCGAACATCGCGACAAAAACAAGTCGAATTGTGCGGATGGTCAAATCGGGCGCATTCATGGCAAAGGTCAAGCGTCTCATTCCAAATTTCAAGATACGCGCGCCAACGAGGAGAAATAGTCCAGACCAAAAGAACGGCGCGAGAAAATACGCGGTCTCGATACGCGCCAAGTACAAACCGATTGCGCCACAAAGAATTGTTACAGTCCCAATTCCGAATGCCACGCGTTCATTTCCACTCCACACCCGCGCAATCGCAAACGCGAGCAAGACGAACGCGGGCAAATAAAATAACGCGCGCGGCGAAGGAATCACGGGCGCGCCATTCGCTTCAAAACGCGCGGCATCTACGAGCAAGCCGAGTTGCCGCGGATCAGGCGGCTGTGAAAATGTATCGCTGTTGAGCGTCACGATCAAATCGCCGCCGATGCTGCTTGTCGCGCGGTCAATCGGAAAAGATTGTTCTTGAAAATTAAATGGAGACTCGACGCGCGAAAGAGGTATGCCATTCGCCAAAAGGTTGATGCGCGCGGCGTTGAAGGGGCGCGGCGCGGCGAAACGCAGTTGCAGATTTCCGTCTTGCGCGCCGATGCCGACAAAACGAATTTCCGCGCCGCCATTGCTCCAGCGCGCGTCACTCCCATCGGGCAAATTCTCGCGGAACGAAAATCCTTGCACAAACGGCGCGTCACGCCCACTGCCAACGTCAATGCGAGAGGTGACGGGGAATTGATAGACGAGCGTTGTGAGGAGGAACGCGGCAAGGGGCAGGAGCAAAATCGGGAGCAGGGGCTTACGAAAGTTTTTCACACGCAATTTGGAGAGAACGTTATTTTTACTTGACAGTCGTTGGGAAACGGGTTACTCTTGCCCAACGAGCAATGGATTGAAAAATTTGGAAAATACTTTAAGGTTTCAGCCGACGAAACAAATCAAAGGCGGCAAAAGTTAAAATGTTGCAGCTGGAACTATTTGAAAAAGCATACACCGATCAGTACCAAGAACACGGGTTATTGTATGAAATGCCTCAAGTCGGTGATGTAACGTTTCTAAACGGGATGAATGAGCCAGTCCATCGCTGGTTTCGTCTCACGCCGAGCTATGCCCCCGAACTGGTGCGTCACCTTGTCGAAGCTTTGGAATGTGATAGCAAGACCTTTATCTGCGAACCATTTTTGGGCAAAGGCACGACGATCATTGAGCTCAAGAAACTTGGGTTGCATGGCATTGGGATTGAACTCAATCCGTTACTCAAGCTCGCGTCGGAATATGCTTTGACGTGGGAAGTGAATGTCAATTCCTTTGCACAATTTGTTGCGGAAACGAATCAAACGCTTTCAACCTTGCTGCGCCAATGTCAAGCTATGTCCCTTGAGCAAGCTTTGAGTGAATATGATTTGGCATTGCCGACCATTCACGACGTCTTTCGTTGGTGGAAACCAGACGTGCTGAAAGATTTGTTGCTGATCAAAAATGTAAGCGGTCAAATCGAAAACCAGAAATACAAAAAATTGTATTGGCTCGCGTTATGCTCCGCCGCGTTGGACTGCGCGAATGTCCATCGCAATCATCCGACAATTAGTTTTGATGATGACCATACGCGCCAGATTGATGTTCTGGCAGAATTTAGCGGCAAGCTGGCACAAATCGTCCAAGACCTCCAGACCTTGCCCGCGCGATCCACGTGGGGCGAGGTGTCGTGTGTAAATGGCGACAGCACGCGGCTTGCAGAATTTGTTGACGAGAAAATTGATCGCGTGATTACTTCGCCGCCTTATCCGAATCGTTTTAGTTACGTTCACACCACACGCCCTCAACTATTTTTTATGGATGTGATTCAAGAAGCATCCAAGTCCGCCGAAATTGATTTGGCAGCGATTGGCGGCACGTGGGGCAAAGCGACTTCGGTTCTCTATGACGGCATCATTGAACCGCACGCGAATATCGCAAACGCGCTGGATGCTGTGATTCAAGAACTCCGCCCCAAGAGCAACTTGATGTGCAATTACGCCATCAAGTACTTTAACATGATGGACGATCATATCCGCGAACTAAAAACGCGCGCCAGCCGCAAATTTCGCGGCGCGTATGTTGTCGGCAATTCGCGCCTTTCGGGGGTTGAAATTTTGACCGAAGTGATTCTCGCAAAATCATTCGAAAGCAATGGCTTCAAGGTGGACAAGATTCTGGTGCTGCGAAAACGCGGCGGGAAAAAGAAATTGTTTGAGACGGTGATTTGTGTTTCTGCAAATCACCGTTTTTCGTGAGAGCATTTGTTTGCTGTCATTTCGAGATGACCAGTCCATTGGGGCTGTATATTGACAGAATCGTTTACCAGAGCGATGCCCTTTAACGCGAATCTGCACGAATCAAAGCGAATCTGCGCGAATTTTTTGTTTCTGGTGAGCTGTCTCCAAGCCATGAGAGATTCGCCAAGATTCGCGTTTTGATTCGCGGAGATTCGCGTTTTCCATCCCCTGACGTGGCAAGTCCTCAAGCTACGCTTCAAACTCGCGGATTGCCTCCGCCACCGCATGCACATCTGTAAGCGGTAATTCGGGATACAACGGGAGCGATAAAATTTCGCGCGCGAGTTTTTCCGCGACGGGCAGCGAACCAGCAGGCGCAAGATGTTGATACGCGGGCTGCAAATGAATCGGCGTTGGATATTGGATCGCGGTGCCGATTTCGCGTTCATGCAAAAACGCGGACAAATAATCGCGCATCGCGCATTGCACAACGTACAAATGAAAAACATGCTCGCCGTATTTCATTTCAGTTGGCGACGTAACGCGTTTGTTGGGCAAGAGTTCGGTGTACATTGCCGCGCGTTCGCGGCGCGCCGCGTTCCACGCGTCGAGATGTTTTAATTTCACGCGCAAGAGCGCAGCTTGCAATTCATCTAACCGCGTGTTCACGCCGCTGATTTCGCTTTCGTACCGTGTGCGCCAACCGTATTGACGTAAGAGTTTTACCTTTTCTGCGAGCCGCGCATCATTCGTTACCACCGCGCCGCCGTCGCCATACGCGCCCAAATTTTTTGTGGGATAAAAACTAAAGATCGCAATATCGCCAAAGGTGCCGACACGCTGCCCTTGATATTTCGCGCCGTGCGCTTGCGCGCAATCTTCAATCACCGCGAGTTTGTATTGGCGCGCAATGCCAATGATCGCATCGAGTTCGGTGGATTGTCCAAAGAGATGCACGGGGATCACGGCGCGCGTTTTATCCGTAATCACTGACGCGAACGAATCCGCATCCATCGTCATCGAATCCGCGCGCACATCACACAGCACAGGTGTCGCGCCCGCCATCTCAATCGCGGCAACGGTGGCAACAGCAGTGTTTGGCACGGTGATGACCTCATCGCCTTGACCGATGCCCAACGCGCGAATGGCGAGATGCAGCGCGTCCGTTCCCGAATTGACGCCGATGCTATGTTGGACGCCGATGTATTGCGCGAACTCATTTTCAAACGCTTCAGTTTCGGGTCCGAGAATGAACCAGCCGCTCGCGTACACGCGCCGCGTCGCGCCGTCAATCTCGGCTTGGATGGAGACGTATTGTTTTTTGAGATCGAAAAAGGGGATGGACATAATTTGATAGGAAGCGCGAATTGGCATTCGGACTAAATTTGCGTTGCTGTCTTGTTCCGCACCCTTCGTCGGCGAAATGCATAAATCAACGTAATCGCCAAGCTGATTAGTGAAGACATTATTGCCGCAATAAGACTGAATCCAACTATTGCCAAACTAATATATCCGTGTGGGTGGCTACACATAAATCGGACAGTTGCTTCATCAGAAGATCCACGAAAAGGAGAAGTCAGAAGACATTGATTAATAACATTCCCTTGTTGCCAAAATGCAAGCTGCACAAAGAGAAAAATTAGAATGATTCCACTGAGAAAACCGATCACCGCTCTTTTACGATGAATAAAGAACCAACTAATCAGCGGAGCTAGGGCAAATGGAGCAAAGATAAAAAAATCCAATACTTGCATCGTAGATACTCCACTGAACAGTCTTACCATTTACCAATAATATTCGCGCCACTTGCGGTAATACTCTAACGTGCGCGTCAATCCTTCATTCAAATTCACGCGCGGCGTCCAATTTAATTTTGAACGAATCAAAGAAAAATCGGAATAGTAATCGCCAATGTCAATCGCTTTGCGGTCAGGCGGAAAAGGAACGATGTTACATGCGCCGCTGCCGTTGAGCGCGATTAGTTTTTCGCCTAAATTTTTTAAATTGATAATTTCATCACTGCCGAGATTATAAATCTGTCCGTTCGCCTCATCGCTCGCCGCAGCGCGCAGCATCGCATCCACCACATCATCCACGTAATTAAAATCGCGCACTTGCAAGCCATCGCCCCAAATTTCAATTGGCTGCTTTTCCAACACGCGCTTGATCCAAATTCCCAAAAAGGTTTGACGCGCATCCTTGACGCGCATACGCGGTCCGTAGGTGTTGGTCAAGCGTAAGGAAACTGCGCGCACACCGTACACATTGTTGTACAAAATGTGATACCACTCGCCCGCCATTTTGTTGATGCCGTTCACATCCGTCGGATGCAAAACATGCTTTTCGTCCACGGGCAAATAATCGGGCTTGCCGTAAATTTGACGCGTGGAGGCGTACACGATCTTGATCTGGGGATTGTGTTTGCGGCACGCTTCGAGAATCGCCAATTGCGCGCGGCAGTTAATGTCCAAATCCGTGTACGGATTTTGCATCGAATCGAGATGCGATGTTTGTCCTGCGAGATTAAACAAATAATCGCGTCCGCGCACGAGATAGTCCATCGAAAATTCGTCGCGCACATCCGCGATATTCACCGTGACGCGTTCACGAAGCGGTTCGATATTAAAAACATTACCGCCGTATTCGGGAATCAGCGAATCTACCAGCGTGACATTTGCGCCGAGTTCGACAAGTTGAATCGCGAGATTCGCGCCGATGAAACCGAGTCCGCCGGTGATGAGGATGTTTTGGTTGTGAAACGTGCTTTCCATTATTTCGCGCGCTTGTAGTTCTCTGTGTAATAACACTTGCGCTGCTTGCGTAAATCTTTCAAGCTTTGGCGCATGTCCAAATTCGCGTCGCGCCGCGCTTGTTCAATGCTCTGCGCGAGTTTTGAAACGGATGGCGTTAGGGGAATCAAAACAAAATTTCCGCCAAAATCCACGAGCCGTATCAAATCCCCCGCGCGAATCCCATATTTCGCGCGCACCCGCGCAGGCAATCTTACCGCGCCATCCTTTTCGATAGACAAAACAAATTCTGCCACAATAGCTCCCATCGAATAAAATGACTCTGTTGGCGAGTTCGCCCGTGAAATGAATTTCACGTCTAACGAGGTGAAAACCCAATGAATTGGGTTTGCAAGCGCAATCGGTTTTTAACCGATTTTGACCTACTTGAGACGCCGAATTCATTCGGCGACGGGAATTCGCCAACAGAATCATTAAATTCGACGTCTCAACAAAGCGTTCTAAAAAAAAACGCAAAAGGCGAACATTGTCGAGCGCGCCTTGTTTTTTCCCAACCTTTGTTCAGCCCGCGAATCATGTTCGCAACGAATTCTCATTCGATGGACAGCGCGGCTGAATACTGAATACTGAATACTGCAAACTGATCACTGATCACTGATTACCGATCACTGTCTTCAACTGCGCTTGCCGTTTCGGCTGATACATTTTCACCGCCTCTTGCTTTACAACCAACCGCCACCACCAGCCCCCAATCGCGGTAAGAGTGCGCCCCACGCGCGCGAAATTGAAAAATTGCGACGTGCCATATTGACGATAAAAATGATGGACGGGCACCTCCACAAAACGATAACCCGCGTCCTGAATTTTTTTCACCAGCTCGAACGTGATTGTGCCGCTGGGCGATTCGAGTTCTACAACATCAAAAATTTTGCGCCGCATCAAACGAAAATCACAGTCCACATCGCGAATCTGCAAACTGAAAATGAATTTGATAAAGTACTGGTACGCATATCCGACGACGATGCGAATGAACGGGTCTTGGCGTTTGATCTTGTAGCCATTGATCACATCCACATCATCGGCAATTTTTTCGACGAGCAATTTCAATTCGCGCGCGTCGTACTGCGCGTCGCCGTCGGTGTAAAAAAACCATTCCTTGCGCGCCGCTTGAATCGCCGCGCGAATTTGTCCGCCGTAGCCAAAGGGTTTTTCGTGCGTGTCGTACCAAAATTCATCGGGATACATGCGTTTCAATTCGGCGAGAATTTCGCGCGAATCATCGGACGAACCATCGTCGAACACATACACTTCGTAATCATCCGAAATCTCGCGCAAGGTTTGCAGCGCGCGCATGACCATGACGCCGATGGTGCCCGCGTCGTTGTAGCAGGGAAAGAAAACGGAAATACTCGGATTCATTTCAACGTAACCGTCTCGCTTAACGTCACAAAATCCCCCACGCCCGCGCCACTCGCATCCAACACTTGCAAACGCGCGAACGTCGGATCGCCCGCGTCGTACCAACCGATCAAAATTTTGTATTCACCGGGCGGCACATCAGGTTTGATTTCCAACGTGTACGGATCAGTGAGAAATTCGCCTGCCACCCACGTTTGCGTGGGGCGTCCGCCGTTCAACGGCTGCGCGTCTTTTTGCGCGACGGGGGGGGGGGCAGAGCTGAGCAGTTGCACGAATACCGTGTACGCTTTTTCCATTTTACCCGTTGCCTTCCAATACAATGTCACTTGCAATGGTGCGCCCGCTTTGATTTCGCGCGCGGACAAATCATAACCAATGAGAGAAATGACGTTGTTGAAATTCGCATCTTGCTTCACTTGCGGCGCGGGTTCAACAAAATTGCGATCCGTTTTTTCGACGACGAACGGCTGCTGCAAATCCGTCACGCGTTCGTCCCCCCCCCTCACAAGCTTTAATTGCAAATTTCCACTCCACGCGTTTCCGTCGGGCGGAATTTGAATCGCATATTGCCCGCGCACAATTTCACCCGCGCTCCATTGTGACGTGGGATGCGACGCGTTCGCCAAAGGTTGCGGCGCGGAAGATGCGTCACCAAACTGAATTGAAAATGTATAATCGGCGTTCGGCTTTTCATCTGCGCGCCAAAACAACGTCAACGGAATACTTTCGCCTGTGCTTGATTTTTCTGCGCCGATTTGATAGCCGAGCAGCGTAAAGGGCGCGAGCGGTGTCGAAAGCGAGTGTTGAATTTTCAGATCAACCAGCGGCGGTTGCTTTTGCGCGGGCAAAATTTTTATCGGACCCACGCGGACACTTTTGCCCAATGGCGCGCCATTTGGACCAAGCACATCGAGACCCTTTTCATTTTGTTTCGTGAACAGCGTGACCGTCGCGTAATACTCACCCACGGGGGTGCCGGGCAACAGTTGCGCGATGTAATCCCCCGCCACAATTTCATTTTGCTTCCAGCGCAGCGTCGGATAATTCAAGCCCGACGGACGCCGATCCACTTTGCCCCAAAACGTTCCCTTGTCATCCACAATGCGAATCGCCACATTGTAATCGTCGGGCGTCGTCTGTGACGCTTGCCAATACAATCGCAATGACGCGCCTTGATCGGCGGAAATTGGATTCGGTTGATCCCATCCCAACAATTTGAATGTATTTTGAAAATTCGCTTCCTTTGGATTTTTGATTTCGGGCGCAGCAGGCAGCGGCATGAATCCATCCTCAAACCGCCAATGCCGCAAACGCACTTGCCAAAATGCCGCGTCCTGTGCTTGTTCCGCGCCGCGCGCATCCAACAACAGCGGCACTACGCCATTCGGATCCGCCACTTCATCCTGCCACAACACAACCCACGCGCCGCGTTTGCCGTTCAGCGCGCGATTGATTTCATTCGCCGCGTTGAAATTCAAAACATTGTCCGCGTTCAAGGTCGCCTCATCGGGCAAACGCAGCTCGGGCAATTTCGCGTCACGATAATAATAATCGAACGCGGGAAACAAATGTCCGCTCGTGAGAATAATTGCCTCATCGTCCTGCGCGTTTTGTGAAATAAATTTTGCCACACCGCGAAAATCGGCTTTGGTGAACGCGGGATCGAAATAGGCGTTGGTGAGGGAATAGAGGGAGGTGAAAAAGAGAAAGAGGAAAGAAATAAAAAGTAAAGAGTAAAAAGTAACGCGCGCGAGGATATTTTTCGATTGCGCGAGAGAAAGCAAACTCTCAAGCCCCGCGCCGAGCAAGAGATAAAGTCCGGGCGACGCAAGCATCAAATAGCGCGCGTTGAATTTTGGGTTGCGCGAAAAGAGAATGAGCAAGAGGATGAGAGGGACGAGGAGGTAAAGAATAGAAAAAAGAAGAGATGAAGGGGTGAAGGGGTGAAGGGGTGAAGGGGCGCGACGATTTGCGAGCAATGTTGCCACGAGCGCTATCGCGAGAACAATAAGCCATCCCAGCGCGAGATACACCGCAATATTTTCCAACACCGATTCGCCGACGGAAAAGCTGATGCCGATATGCCGCAGCGCTTCCTCCACTTTTAGATCGCCGCGAAAATAACTCACATCTTCGCCCAACCGATTCAGCATCAACGGCGCCCACGGGAGGAACGCAATGAGAATAGAGAGGAAGACGAAAAACAGATTGCGGATCACGGTCCGCCAATCGCGACGCGTGAACATTACATACACCGCGTAGAGAAATTGAAACGCGAGGAGTGTGAACGCGAAATAGTGGGTGTACACCGCCGCGATATTTGCGCCAACAAAAACGAGCCACCACGTTCTATTTCCCGCATTTCCCTTGGTTCCTTCTAATCCTCTTAGCAGCGCATAACTCGCCAACAATCCCAAAAACGTGATGAGTGTGTACATGCGCGCTTCTTGCGAATACCACAAGTACAATCCAGAAAGCGTCGCGAGGAACGCGGCAAATAACGCGCTCATCTCCCCTCTCCTAAAACTTTTGCGGGCAAAAGTTTTAGGAGAGGGGTCGGGGGTGAGGAACAATCGCCGCGCCGTCACATACAGCAACGGAATTGTCAGCACACCAAAAATCAGCGAGAGGAAGCGCACCGCAAATTCCGAATCGCCTGCCAGCGTCATCCACACATTCAACAAAAAATAATACAGCGGCGGCTGAATATCGGCGGCAGTGCGCGCAGTGATCGCGCCGAGATCAAAGCGCGCGAGATAGACGCTGAATGCTTCGTCGTACCAAAAGCTCTGGGTATCGAGTTGAAAAACGCGCAAGCCGAATGCGACGAGCGTGAGGAGCAGGACGAGGAAAAATGGGCGAGTTAAAGTTATGGACACGGGGATGTATCTTAGCATAGACAGGGAAAAGTAAAAAGTAAAAAGTAGAAAGTAGAAGGGAACTGATTCCTGTTCACTGATTACTGCTTACTTTTTCCAATACTCTTTCCCCTCCTTCACAACCTCCCCCAACTCCACCCACGTTTCATCTACCACACGCAGCGATGATGGTTCCAAGCGCATCACGCGCAAACGCGCAGCGTGATTGTTCCAATCATCCCCTTGAAACACACCGACACCGATGCGCGCGCGCGCGCCCCATTCCAACGGCAGTGTTTTGCCGACGACGATTCCATTTTTTTGCCACGCCGCGCTCGGATACCAAAACAACAGCGTCATCGGAAAATTCAAATCGGTGATCGGTTCGCCTGTTTCATCGGCGATAAACGGAAACAAGTAAAAATTTTGATCCAACGCGTTCAAACGCTGCCAATACGTTTGCAGGTAACCGCGTCCTTGTGAATCGGTCAAAACATCGTACCCCAGAAAACGCACCTTGTCCTCAAAATCAATTTGCATCGGGAATTGCGGCGACCCTGAGCTTGTCGAAGGGGCGGGCGCGCGGAACAAGGCAAAAAATTCAGTAGGTAAATCTTTTGGCGGCGCGCCGCGCTGCAACAAAACATAACCGTCCGCCGCGTCCACCACGCCGAACCCTTCCGCTAACACTTGATCATAGCGCACACGAAATTCCGACGGAATCCCGCGATCCGATTCATTCACATCGAGCAAAATATAGTCCGCATCGTTCACCACAGGATAGCGATACAAAAATTGGCGATGACTCAAATGCGGATGAAGCGAAGGTGTCGTCGCAACTTTTGCATCACGTGGAATTTGCTCCGCAAACCGTTGAAACAATTCATTACGCGCCGTGATTTGTGGAAACGAATAAGCGCGCGCGATCGGCGTGTAACCCGCGAGGATGTGATAGCTCACTGAAATCACAAACGCCGCGCCAATCACAAATGAAAACGCGTTTCTTGTTCCACGCTCGCTTAATTTTCGAATCAGCCATGCGCTGCCGCCAATCGCGGCAATAATGAAATATGGAACGACGGGCGCAGAATAATGAAACGTTCCTACATATTGCGCGGGATAATTGCTGATCACATTTGCCAGAATCAACGGCGAACCGAGCAGCAGTGAAACGGGATCAAGCAGCGAAACAAATCCCGACGACGCGAACATTTGAAACAAATACCCAAGCCGCTGTTCCAAAAACAAACCACGCGCGACTTGCGGACAATCTTCGCTGATCACATAACGACACGTGTACGGCGAACGTCCGAGCGCGTTGAATTGCGGGATAATTACAAACACGGTTAGGACGAACCAGAGCAAAGAAAAAAGAGTAAAGAGTAATGGGACACGCGGCGCGATTTTCAAATAACCAAAAAATCGCGCGGGCAGTGTTTTCAAATCGAAAATCGAAAATCGAAAACTTGTAGTGAGGAAAATCGAACCATCTGAAATCAAAAAGTATCCCGCCATCATCATCACCAATAACGCGACTTCCTCTTTCACCATCAACAGCAGCAAAGCAAACACTGCAAAGCGTCCCCATTTTTTTTGCGAACCAAAGTGATACATGAACAGCACGAGCGCGGGAACGAATGTAATCGCGTGAAATTCCGCCAGATTCGCCGCTTGCAGCGCGGGAAAGAGCAAATACATCGCGGCGAACAAAACCGCCGCCCCTTCAACCTCCCCTTCGTTCCCAGTCGCCGTAGGGCGACTTTGCGTATGTGTTGCATCGAACAAAACTGCCGCCCCTTCAACCTCCCCTTCGTTCCCAGTCGCCGTAGGGCGACTTTGTGTTTTTGTTGCTGCGATTTCCAATCGCCCAATCCAAAACACCGCCAGCGCCCCCACCGCGATCACAAAACTTTGCAAAATCAGCAGCGCCTCCACATTGTCGTACACCCAAAACACCGGCGCAATCAAAACAAAAAGCGGCTCGACGTGATCCGTGAGCCGTATGCTTTGTTCGCCCGTCCGCCGCGTAAATTCCAACGAACGCCCTTGCGCCGAATTCCAAATCGCCTGATCAATTTGTCCCAAATCCGAAGCGTTCGTCAAAAACGCGCGATGCCGTTGCATCGAAAGCGCGGAAAAATAAATGCCATACGCGAGAATTAAAATCCACACGATGGCGAGAGCGAGAGAATGTGCGCGCGTTTTCACTTCAAGAATGACGGCGGACGACGGACAGCGGACGACGTTTTGTTGTCTGCTGTCTGTTGTCTGTCGTCCGCCGTCGGTTTTATCATCACCGCGATCCCCACGCCCAAAAATTCCCCCGCGATGCTCCACAAACGGGCAAGCAGCGCAATCGCCACCGCCAGCGGCGCGGGAAAAAACGCGCTGAGGAAAAAAGTGAGCGCCGCTTCCCGAAACCCCAAACCACTCGGCGTAATGAAACTCACATAGCCGATGAAATATGCCGCTGCATTGATGCCGATGAACGCGGGGATTGCTTCCCACGAAATTTCAGTGATCGAACGCACAAATAACCAAAACGCAATTCCATTGAGCGTCCACATTGTCACCGAACACAGCGGCGGAACAAGATTTTGCCAAAATGTTGTCGTCACGCGCGGCGATGTAATTTCCGTATTGCGCCGCGCGATTCGCAGCAGACGCGCGGAAACATTTAGCAGCAATTGAAACACGACGGGCAGGGCAAACAAAACAATCAGCGCGATAAACGCGACGGCAATGAACTGCACATACGCGCTCGGAATGGGCAGCAGCGTCAAGCCGTACAACGCCGCTACCGACAACGCAATCGCCGCGTACACGGCTTGACTTAAAACGATGTTTATTTTTGAAACGCCCGCGCGTTCCGTCAGCATCATCATTGCCGCGAGTTGAAACACATTGCCCGGAATAAAACGCGCGAGATTGGAAACGAACCACGCGTACAACGCAAAACGCAGCGAGATCGGATCGCCCAACGCGCGCAAAATACGCCTCCACGCTTCCACCGCAAAACTGCGCGCGGGGACGAGCAGCGCGATCGAAAGGAGCAGCAGCGGCAAATTAAATTGAAACGCGAAACCACTCGCCAACACTTGGTCCCAACTGGAAGCAAGTGTGCGCGCGAGAAAAAATAAAATTGCAATTGCGAGCAGCCAACCAATGGCGCGTCGCCATGTCATCTTTTTCAAAAAGAGAACGATCCGCGAATAACACGAATCTACACGAATCGGAATGGTTTTTTATTCGCGTTATTTGTGTTATTCGCGGATCCTATTTTCGCACAATCACAAACGGACCCAATGCAAATGCCACATACGACTTGGTCACATTTTTGCCAATCGCCACCGTCGCGGGAACACTTGCGCTCACATCTTCAACCGCTTGTCCGACGGCAATGCCTTTGATGCCAATGAACGCGTGTCCCGCGCGAAATTGCGCGCGCACATCGCTTGCCACGCCGAGAGCTTGCAATGCGGCGAACGCGTCGTCACTCAATTTTTGCGACGCCTCATCAATCGCCACGCCCGCGACAATTTCGCCTTGCGGGAGTGATGCCACAAATTCAGACAAACGCCGCGACGCGTTCTCATCTGCAAACGTATCGAATGATCCAATCGCATCCACGTTTCCCGATTGCGCGTGGATGGCGACGAGATGATAACCGCGCGTGCTGGGAATGACATTTTTGCCCGCGACAAAAATTTCACCGAACTTGCCCGCGTCGAATCCCGCGCCCGTCGCGGAAATGTCTACAGGCGCGACAACGCCCGTGCCGCCAATCGTACGATCCTCACGCGTCGCGTCTTCCAACGCGGTAGTTTCTGTCACGAAAAACAATTCGTCCAATCCTTCACGCAATACGGAATACGCAATACGCGCTTGATATTCGCCCCACTGCTCCGTAATTTTCCATTCCGCCACATTTTTTTCATTCACGCGCAAAATCACATTTTGCTGCGGACGCGCGCCGCGCAAACGAAATGTCATTTCATAGTCCGCCTCTTCAAGCGGCAGCCACACGCGCGCGTTCTCATCCATCGCCCACCGATAACCAAAGCCAGCATTGTCCTCTTGCGCGTGTCCCCAACCATCATCAAAATGCAAGCGCGCCATTTCGGACGCGGGATCAATTTCGATCCGTTCGGGCGCGGGCGCACGCGTGACGCGATAAATGATCCGTTCGGCATCAGAAAAAATTTCGTGCAAGAGGAATGTGTCGCGCACGAACGCGAATGTTTCGGGCGCAAGCTGCGCGCGATTCACGCTGACGTAGCGAATATCGAAAAAGCGCAAAACATTTTCGAGCGTGGCGCGATCTTGCGCGCGTTGTGTTTCGTCCACCGCGCGCCCTTCCTCCAACGCGATCAGCGAACGCAGGACAGGGACTTGATCAAAATAGCGCAATTTGAAATCGGGAAAGCGCGAGGTGATGCCGCCCAAACGGCGTTTGTGATCCGTCGTTTGAAAAAATTGCGCCACATCGTCGGTCTCGCCCTGCATCACGATACTGCCGCGCCAGCCCAACGGCAATTCCAAGACGGTAAAATCGCCGCGTTCGTTGCGAATGTCCTCAAAAATAGGGGGGATTTGAACGTTTGTGAGGGGAATGGGCAAGACGAGTTGCTCAAAGACGAGAACACAAAGGAGAATGAGTAACGCAATTTTGGAATAGGTTTGACGCGCGTTCCAGAGCGCGAGAATTCCCCACGCAAACAACGGCAGCAACGCGAGCATCAGCATCACATTGAAACGCGCGGGATAGCGATTCGCGTTGACAAAGGGAATGAGACGCAGCACCGCGAACGGCATCGGAACATTTGTATTTTCGCCGTTCACATACAACGTTGAACCCAACATCAGCAATGCAAACAACAGCGCGGCGATTGCCCAAAAGCGCGCGAACGCCGACGCGCGTTTCGCGTACAAACCGATCAGCGCGAATGTGAGCGCCGCCCAACCGATGAACGCGTAACTTGTATTCGCGCGCGTGATATTTTCCGCCCACGCGCCGAGGAGCGGGTGTTGACTCGACGGCAGAAAAAAAGAAATGGGTTCAGCTGAAAAAATTTGGATGCGCCCAACGCCTGCGGTCAAATAATATCCATACCGTTGAAAATCGAACGCGAGCGAAAGCACAAGGGGCAGCATGCCGATTGCGGCGAGGATGCTGGCGAGGGCGAGGGGGCGAAATGTTTGAAAAAAGATCGCGCGGCGCGTGAGAAATACATAGACGAGATAAAAAATCGTGAGCAATGCCAAAAAAGGGATGAACGTCAATTCGGTCCACGCGGTCAAAATGATAAATAGTCCGAGCATGATCGCGTTGCGCGATTTTTTTTGATCGAGCCGCACAAGATACAAGGCATAGTACGGCAGCCATTGATTGCTAAGGAGCATGAAATGTCCCGCGACAACATAATTGAGATGCCACGCGCCAAAGCCATACAACGCGCCCGCGAGCATTGCCGCGAGTTCTGTACGGAACGCTCGCCGCAGCGTTCCCTCCTCGCCGCGCGCCAAAATTTCGCCTGTGAAAAGATACGCGCCGAACGCGCCCTCCGTACGGAACGCTCGCCGCAGCGTTCCCTCTTCGCCGCGCGCCAAAATTTCGCGCGTGAACAAATACGCGCCGAACGCGCCGCTCACCAACGCGAAAAACACCATCACGTTTTGCGCAACGATCACGCCAAACGCAAATTGCAAGGGAATCGAAAGAATGCCGTTGAGAAAAACAGGCGTGTAGGCGACGAGATTCAAACCCAACGGATAAAATAAATAATCCGTCGTGAACGGCGCGCGTCCCAAGTCCAACAACGCGTACCGCGTCCACCACAAACTCCACGCTTGCGCGGGCCCGTCGGTGTCGTGACCGGGAATGTGCGTATTCAGATGCAGCGCGAGCGGATAGGTGAGAACGAGCGCGAATACAAGATAGAACGCGAGGAGGGCGAGATATTTTTTGGCGAGTGTGTGCTTGAGCGCGGGGACGGACATGCGAGCGTGGATGATAGCACAGAGACAGAGGGGCACAAAAAAACAAACCCGTTTTCGTTAAACGAAAACGGGTTTGTTTTTTCAATTCGCAAATTCTTCTTTCAAGTCTTCACAGAAGGAACCCTCATGCTCGCAGCGTTCCCATTCGTCTTCAATGACGCCGTGACAATCGCGGCACAGATCGCCATTCTTGTCACTGACCGCTGTTGCGGTCAATGTGTACGGCACAGAAAAATCATTTGTATTTGTAATTCGTACGCGCCAATTGCCTTTGAAACGCGAACGCCCGGTCCAGAAAAAATCGTGTCCTTCGCCCGGTGCCGCTTTGCCGACAGGTTTCGCGTTCCATACATCTTGTTGGTCTGCGCCATAAATCGCCATCGTTAGCCCTGTCTGATGATTGGCGTCCATCCACATGGTCAAGCGCCGCCCTCGATCACTGACGCTGTACCAAACCGAAGTCATCGGCGCAATATAAACCGTTTGTCCCGACGGCGCGGGCGCGTTGTACGGATCAGGGCTGCCCGGAATAACAGGCGCGGGCACATGGAGCGGGGCAGGCGCGGGTTTTGGTGCAGGTTTCCGCGCGGGTTTGAGCGGCGTCGAAAGTTGCTTGAACTGCGCAATCAGCGCGGTGAGGCGATCTTGTTTACGCCGCGCGAGTTCTCGGCTCACCGCCTGCACGCGCCATGCCACGCGCAGATGCGCGGGGGCATCGAGCGCGTGCAGTTCTGTCTCGGCGCGCGCCAATTCCATATCGGGCATTTTGGATAAAGCGAGGGGAGGGTTTGCGCGCGAGGCGGTATTTACCCCGCGACTCGGCGGCAACAGATCCAGATCGGTCAGCCCGCGCGTGCGCCAACTTGAAGCGGTTATAGCAGCTCGCGTTACAAACTCGCGCAAATCCGCCTGTAGCAAGCGCATTTTTGCTTCAAGAATCAGCGTCGCGTTCCCCTTACCGCCTCCGATCAAGCCAATGCGAACAACCGCGCGCGGTTCACGACATTCGCCAAACTCATCGCGGCGGCATCCAAACGCGGATGAAAAAAGAATAAAAACAAGTGCGACAGCTGCCACGATGGCACCTGCCGTAATTCGTCTCGACTCCACGGCTCCTCCTCCACAACGAGCGAGAAAAAATATAAAAAAAGCGCCTGCCGTCCACGTTCGCAGACAGCAGGTTCGCTCTCAAAATAGCCCCGCGTAGAATGGGCGTCTAAAGGAATCTGCGCGGGCAAGTAAAAGGGCAAAGCGGAAAACTGGAATAGATAATACACAAATCCCGCGCGCTTGACAAGCCCCCTACGCTTCGGGCGAATGCAATTCGCAGCAACGAGAACGCGAAACCTGCCTCCGCAGGTTGGAATCGCCCGTTACCCAAAAACATGACGCACACCCACGCGAAGGATGTGCCACGCACTTCCGCAAGTGCGTGGCACATCCTTCATCATTCGCGCCGCGTCTCGTACGACACCAACTCTACCCCATCTTGAAATTCAAATCGCCTCGCCACCTTCAGATTCGTCTCAAACCAATCGCGCATCGGATTTGGCGCGTCCACCGCGTCATCAAACGCGAACCAGACGCGCCGATGCAGCACAATCTTGTCTGCCAAGACGCGCTGCGTCATATTATCCCGCCGCGCGGGATCGCGGCTCAAGCCGTACCATTTCAGCGACGCGCGATTGGCATTGAAAAAAAAGCGCGCGCGCGCGTCATCATTCAAAATCAAAACATCGTCCGCGTCCGCTTCAGCGCGAACCGTTTGCAACAATTCCGCGTAACCGTCGTTTCCACCCAAACGCGGATCGTCCGCATAACGCGCCAACGAAAAAAATGTCAGCGCCAGCATTGCACCGAACGCGCCCACTATGATACGGCGCGTCATGGTTTTTCCGCGCATCATTCGAATCAACATCCACGCGCAAAACAAAAGCAATCCAAGCGTCAACGCGACCACAATCCAATCCACTTGTATCGCCTCTGGTGTCGCGCGGATCCACGCCACATCCAAATTCGTCGGTTTGAGCGTTTGCCAATGTCCGAGCAACGGTGAGAGCATTGGCGAAAAAATCGAGTCCCAATCCGCGTTCGCAGAAAGATTCAACACACGCAAACGATACGTGAGTGAATTGACCACGACGCCTGCGAGGGCATTGATGAAGCTGATCACGACAAGCAGGGTGAAAGTAAAACGTAAAACGTAAAAAGTAAAACTGCGGTGTGATTCAAGCAACAATTTCACCAACGGCGCGCACAACAGCACGAGAAATGGCAGCGTCGGCACAAGAAAACGCGCCGCCCAATTTGTTCCGCCCCACCAGTAATACCACGCCGAGAACAATAGGCAGTGAACAGTGAACAGTAATAGAGTAAAAAATAATTCGCGGCGATGTTGTTTATAAAATTGCCAAATGCCGAACAGCAACGCGGCGAGAAAGGGCGCGTACACAAACAATCCTTTGCCCGGAGAAAATAGCAAACCGTACGCGCCCAGCAAAATGTTGTTGCTAAAATTTTCGTCTGCGCGATAGCCCGTCGTGAGGGGATTTTGAAAACGAATTAAGTTGTAGAGAAAGATGGAAAAGAGAAAAAACAGAATAGGGACGAGAAACGAGAGGAGAGACTGCCAATCTATTTTCTGTTCCCCGCTTTGTTTTTTCGCAACGCCATTGTTCAGCCGTCGAATTCCATTCGATGGAAAGCGCGGCACAAACGCGTACCAAACAAATAACGGCAACAGCAGCACATTCGTCGTCCGCACCGCGATCGCTACACCCAACAAAATCCCCGCGTCCAACGCGTCGCGCGTGTTCCATTCCGCGCGATAGCGCAGCAAAAAATAAAACGCGGCGAACAAAGTCAGCGCCGCGAACGGTTCACTCCAAAACTCTTTGGCATACACCCACGCAGGCGTCGCCAAGCCAAATAATAACGCGAGGCTCACTCCAACCATTGCCGAAAAATTCAAACGCCGCGCGGCGAGATAGACGAGCGCGTCTGTGAGCGCCATCACCAGCGCGGGCGTCAACAACGTCACTTGCATCAAACCCGCGAATGGAAAATACAATGCCAACGCGTACAACGGCGCGGCGAGCAGCGATGTCCCATAACCGTATTTGCTGTACACCTCACCATCGGGCGCGGCGATACTTTTTGTTCCGAAAAACGTCCACATCTGATTCGTCGAAACATCGCCGCGTTTCACAAAACTTTCTGTCACGGCAAACATCGAAAGCCCATCCGACGAGGTGATGCGTCCGTTGAACGAAAGCAAATACACGCCGAACAAAAAGAGCGCGAGGAAAAACGGCATAGCCGATGGCGGATTGCGAATAGCCAAGGGCGCTTTATTTTCTAACGACTGTTTCATACGTTTGCAAAAATTGTGCGGCGACGCGCGCAGGCGTAAAGCGTTCGCTCACAAACGCGCGTCCATTTTCCGCTAAACGCGCGGCATATTCAGGATCGCGCGCATATATTTCCAACGCCTCTGCCAATGCGTTCGCATCGCGTTCGGGAAACAACAAACCCGTTTCCCCCTCGCGCACAATATCGGTGACACCGCCCGAATTGGTAGCGATCACGGGCGCGCCGCATAACAACGCCTCCGCCAACACTAGCCCCATTCCTTCGCGCACCGAGGGCAGGACAAATACGTCACATTCTGCGTATAATTTTGGCAATTCATTGTGCGGACACATGCCTAAAAATTCAACACACGCTTCCAAATTTTTCATGCGCGTTTGTTCTTGCAACGCCGCGCGCTGAGCGCCATCGCCAACGATTTGCAAACGCGCATCAAGCCCCCGCGCGCGCAAAATTGCCAGCGCGTCAATCAGCGTATCCATACTTTTTTGCTGCGTCAGTCGCGCTACAGTCAAAATTTCAAATCTCGTTTTTCGATTCTCGCTCGGCGTTAGAGAACGTCTCCTACGCGACGAATCTTTAAAAAGCGGATTTACGGGCATCGGCATCACGCGCACGCGGTTTTCGTCCACGACACCCAATTCCAATAATTGCGCGCGCAAATAATTCGAGCCGCACGTAATTACGCGCGCTTGTCCAAACGCAAAACGCGCGAGATGCTTTGCCCAACGCGTGCGGCGCAATTGTTCCACATCGGTGCCATGTGTGGTAATCACTAGCGGCGTGTTGGTGAATTTGGAAACGAGCGCGCCGACAAAGCCTCCGGGCAGCCACCACTGCGCGTGAATCATGTGCGCGTTGTGTGTACGCACCGCGTTCATCGCCGCGCGAAAATATGCCCACACAAAACGCGCAAACAAAATTTTTCCGTGCATACCGCGCGCCACCTGTTCGTGCATGATGCCCGTGTACGCCAATGTCTCTTGTGCGTCGTCCGCGTACCGAAAACGCGCGACAGGAGTGGCGTCAATCGTCTCGCGTGCCAACAATCCCGCTGCATGCGGCGCGATAACAAACACTTGCGCGCGTTCACCAAATCCGTGCGCGAGATGCAACAAAAACGCGCCAAGCGGATCGTCAGCGGCGCGTGGGAAAACATGAGTCAATAAAATTACGCGCATCGTTTTATCCTGCGCGTGGTTCCTCTAAGTCGCGTTCGCGCAAACGACGTTCCAAATCTTCTAAACGGTCTGCTTGCGATACCACGAGCTCAGCTAAAAATCCGCCCATGAACAGCAAAATGCCCGCGACAAAAATCACGCCCGCGAAAATAAAAAGCGGACGCTGCTGCATGTTGCCCGGCGTGTTGAAATACAAGATCGTGAGATAGAGCCAAATCAGGAACGCAGACAAGATTGCCGCCGCGCCCATGCCGCCAAAAAACAGCATCGGCTTGCGCGAGAACGTCATTAAGAATTTCACCACCAATACATCGAGAAAGGAAATCGGAATGCGCGCGAATCCAAAATTGCTTTTGCCTTTTTGACGCGGATAAAAATTCACCGCCACTTCACCGATCTTGTACCCCTTTTCCGCCGCAATGTGCAGTATGAAACGATGCCAGTCGGAACGCAAATGCAAATCGTCCAACACCTCACGGCGAAACGCCTTGATCCAATTCATGTCATGCGCTTGCACATGAAACAGCGCGCGCGACACGGCATTATAAATTTGCGACGCCAACATTTTCCCATCATTGCGTCCCTGCCGCCAACCCGCGACGACATCGTACCCTTCGTTCAATTTCGCCAACAGTTTTGGAATGTCCTCTTCGGGATCGGATTCTAAATCGGCGGGCAAAAAAATAATCACCTCGCCGCGCGCATGGCGAAACCCCGTTCGCATTGCTTCCGTCAAACCGAACGAACGGCGATGGCGACATAAACGCAAAAAAGGATATTGTTCCGCCGCCGCCACCGCTTCATTCCACGTCGCATCCGTCGAACCATCGTCCACCAAAATCACTTCGCCGTCGAGCGCATGATCGCGAAACGCGCGCGCGATTTTTTCCATCAACGGCGCAATGTTACCCGCTTCATTGCGCGCGGGGATAAAGACCGAGAGGTAGGGATGGTCAGAAGAAAGAGAGATGAGAGACGAGAGACGAGAGATTGTTTGCGGCATGGACGATAGATTGAATGGGGATTACGCGTCGAGTGTGGCAAGAAATGCGTCGGGCGTGAAAACGGGGATGACCTCGCGGACCTGCTGAAAGTGGTGATCGAAGGTGATGATGGCGGAACAGCCAAACGCTAACGCCGCGACAACATGCGGAACATCGGTTGAGTCTCCTATTGTGAAACGGCGGCGCAGTTGTGCAAGTTCAGTTCGATCTACAAACGGTTTGACAATCAGTGGCGCGCTAAATAGTTTTACAAGACTTGACCGAAAAATATCATTCCTTTGTTCGATTGGAGAATTGGAATCAACGTACCCATACAGTTCAGAGAACGAGTAGAAGGCAACCGTCGCTTGCAGGCGCGCGGTCTCAAGTGCCACAAACAAATTTTGAGCTTGGCGCACTTGAATAGGATCAGCGGTTGCGGGATACAAATACGCAATCAAAACACTTGCGTCCAAATAAACATTCATGGCTGTGGCACATCCACTGTTTTTGCATATCGCTTGGCAGCGCGTTCAATAAATTCCGCATTGTCGTCTTCCATTTGACGCGCGTATGCGCGCGCTTTGTGCAGCGCCGCGTCAAAATCTACCGTCTTTTTTTTGTTTCGCAAAAGCGCGCGCAATTCGCGCCGCGCCGCAGTTTCTGGACGCGGGGGGGTTTGCGGTTTCAAATACGCCCTGACCGCTTCTTCCACCAATTGTTTGGGTTGAATCCCGCGCGCTTTGGCTATGCGCGCCACGCGTTTTTCCAGCGTCGGAGAAAGTTGGATTGTCATTTTTCACCTCGCAACAATTATAACATCAGTACGGTTCACTCCCCGTAATCACCGGCAATTCTGCATCCCGACTCCACTCGCTAAACGATCCCGCGTACAAACGCGCGTGGTCATAGCCCGCGAGATGCAATGCAAACAAATCGGCTGCCGCGTTCACGCCGCTGCCACAATACGCAATAATCTCATCCGCGCCATTCGCGCCCAACGCATCATAGCGCGCTTGCAATTCCGCCGCGTTGCGAAAACGAAAATCTATCAGATCGCCTCCCATAGAGGCGGCGCGCAGATTTCCCGCAATGGGCGCGTTCCTTGCACCGGGAATATGTCCCGCGCGCGCGTCAATCGGTTCCGTCTTGCCTTCGTACCGTTCCGCCGCGCGCGCATCCAAAATCAACGCGCGCGGATCGCGCGTGAACGCGATCATTTCCCCTTTCGTGACAACCATGTTGGGATTCGCGCGCGCGTGAAATTCGCCGCGCGGAAAATTTGGAATGTCCGCCGTCAGCGGTCTGCCTTCTACCACCCACTGATTCAATCCACCGTCAAGCAGCGAAACATTTTCGTGTCCAAAGTATCGCAGCAGCCACCACAAACGCGCGGCGTTCCCACCGCCCGCGTCATCGAAAACGACACCGTGCGTCGCGTTTGAAATTCCCGCGCGCATCATTGATTCTGCAAACGCGTTCGCGTCGGGCAATGGATGGCGTCCTGTTTTTGCATTGTGCAATGGTGGCGCAGCTAAATCGCGATCCACGTGCAAATAGATCGCATTCGGGATATGCGCGGCAAAATAATCGCGTTCGCCCTTTTGTGGATCAAGCAAATGCCAGCGCGTGTCAACGATGCGGAGGTTTGGATCGTCGAGGTGATCGGAAAGGTAAGCGGTGGAGATGAGGGGGGACATGGTATCTTGTAGGGGCGGGGTTATCCCGCCCGTATTCAGCCCATCGGGCGGGATGACCCCGCCCCTACATCAATTATTTTTATAAAACTCGCGCATCGTATCCACGACGCGTTCCATCTGCGCGTGTTCGAGTTCGGGATAAATCGGGAGCGAGAGAATTTCTTGTGCCGCGCATTCGGTTTCAGGAAAATCACCTTTGGCATATCCGAGATTTTTGTACACGGGTTGCAAATGCAATGGCACGGGGTAATGAATACCCGCTTCAATGTTTTGTTCTTTCAGGTGTTGCATCAATTCATCGCGTTGGCGCGTTCGGATGACGTACAAGTGATACACCGCGCGTAGGTGTGATGGCTCGTATGGCGTGACAATCGAATCATCCACATTCGACAACAATTCGGTGTAATAATCCGCGTGCGCGCGGCGCGCCACGTTCCATTGCGGCAAATGATTCAATTTCACATCGAGGATCGCGCCTTGAATCCCATCGAGGCGATAGCCATAGCCCGTGATTTCGTGTTCGTATTTCGTCGTGCGTCCATGATCACGCAACATGCGAATTTTGGCGGCGAGTTCATCGTCATTCGTCACGAGCGCGCCCGCGTCCCCATACGCGCCCAAATTTTTTCCCGGATAAAAACTGAAACACGCCATCTCACTCAACGATCCAATTTTTTGATTGCGATAGGTCGCGCCGTGCGCTTGCGCCGCATCTTCGATCACGGGAATGTTGTGCCTATGCGCGATTTCCAAAATCGGATCCGTCTCAGCTGGCTGCCCGTACAGATGCACGGGAATGATCGCTTTTGTTCGCGGCGTAATCGCCGCTTCGAGTTTGTTCGGATCCATATTGTACGTGCGCGGATCAATGTCCACGAATACGGGGCGCGCGCCGAGAAGAGAAATTGGTTCTGCGGTGGCGATAAAAGTATGCGCGGTTGTGATCACTTCATCGCCCGCGCCCACATTCAACGCCATCAATGCGAGATGCAATGCCGCGGTGCCTGAATCGAGACCCAGCGCGTGTTTCACACCGCAAAATTCTGCGAAATGGTCTTCAAACTGTTTCGCTTCGGGTCCGAGAATGAACGCGGTGGTATCAATCGTGCGCTGAATCGCCGCATCAATTTCGGGTTTGATCGTTTCGTACTGGGCGCGTAAATCTACGAGTGGAATTTTTGACATGAGCATCCTTGAGGTTGGAGATTTTAGATTTTAGATTTTAGATTTTAGATTTGTGATACGCGATTTGCGATACGCGATTCAGCTCACGGCGCAAGCCGTTCGATCTTCCAACTGTTATTCACCGCGCGCGTATAGCGCAAGCGATCATGCAAACGATTTTCACGTCCCTGCCAAAATTCAAACACATCGGGAACAACGCGATAACCGCCCCACTGCGCGGGACGCAAGACATGATTTGGAAATTTCGCGTCAAGTTCTTGGACGCGCGTTTCCAAAAATTCGCGGTTCGGAATCACCTGACTCTGCGGCGACGCGGCGGAACTCAATTGCGAACCGCGCGGGCGCGACGCAAAATACTCATCCGACTCTTGCGCGTTTACGCGCTCGACGCGCCCTTCAATGCGAATCGAGAGATGCAGCGGCTGCCAGAAAAAAACGAGCGCGGCAAAGGGATTGTCCTTGAGTTCTTTGCCCTTGCGACTCGAATAATTTGTAAAAAAAACAAACCCGCGTTCATCCACACCGCGCAGCAGCACAATGCGCGCGGAAGGTTTGGCATCGAGCGCAGCTGTGGCAACCGTCATCGCGTTCGGTTCGGGCAGATTTTCCGCGATGGCGAGCTCGAGCCATTGTTGAAAGAGCGCAAAGGGGTTTGGATCGGCGTCGCGTTCGTCGAGCGCGCCGCTGGAATAATTTTCGCGGAGATTGGTAACTAAATTGATCACTGCAAGTGAATGTCATTCTGAACGGAGTGAAGAATCTCGCTCTCACATGGAGAGATTCTTCACGGAGTTCATCCTGAGGCATGAAGGATTCAGAATGACAAAAAAACAATTTCGCGTTTCACCGGTATTCCTCAATCGCGTCAATCGTCTTGAGCACGCGCGCGGGATTGCCCACCACCACCGCGCCGTCGGGAACATCGCGCGTCACTACCGCGCCCGCGCCCACCAACGCGTTTGCGCCAATAACCATACCGGGCAGCAGCGTCGCGTTCGCGCCGATTTTCGCGCCGCGTTTGATGTGCGCGCCGCGCAAATTTTCGCGCACGTTGCGCGATTGGGGATAGCGCGCGTTCGTCACTACCACATTCGGTCCGAGCCAGCAATCCTCTTCCAAAATCGAAAATTCGGGAACGAAAACATTGGAGTGGAGACGCACATTATTTCCAATTTTTACATGATGCTCCACAATCGTGTGCGAACCGATACTCACATGATTGCCGATCTCATTTTCTTCGCGGATTAAAACACCGTGACCCGTTTGAAAATCATCGCCGATCACATTGCCCGCGTAAATGACCGTGTGCGAACGAATAATCGCGCGCGCGCCAATGCGCGTTGCGAGTTCGCCCGCAATTTTTCCGCGCGGCGATTCGCCAATGATCACGAACGCGCCGAGCGTTGGTTCATCGGCAAAAAAAACGTTTGGGGAAATTTGCGCGTTCAATTTTTCTGCATCTCGCATTGTGAAAAGTTACGGCGCGTATTCCACGCGATAAATCCGCGAAGTCAAATTCGGTGAACCATTCGCGCCATCCGCCATGTCCAGCACATACAATTCCCCATCCGCGCCGAGAGTCATGCCGACAGGAAATTTTAGTTTTGTGATGAAATCTTCGCTCTGCCATTTTCCATTTTCGTCGCGCCATGCGCGCACAACTTTGTGTCCGATATTCCACAACGCGACAAACACAGTGCCGCGAAATTTTTCAGGAAATTGTTGCGCGTCGTAGGAAATGACGGCGGTAGGCGCGCTGTTGGCTGGAAAATTGAGCAGCGGCGCGATGGTGTCCGAACCGGGCGGCGGGTCTGCCAAGACTTCGGGATAGCCAAAATGTCCGTTCTCGACCACGCGATTCAATTCGTCGCCGTGAAACTCTTTTTTAACCGAATCTTCGCCATTGTCCGTCGCATACAACGAACCGTCCGCTGCAAACGCGATGCCGAATGGGTTGCGAAAACCGTTCGCATACACGCGCAGATCACTGCCGTCCGCGTTCGCCACAAGAATCGTTCCCGCGTATGGCGAAAATGCCGCCGCGCCTTTTTTCTCAATGCGTTTCAAACGCGGCGCGCCGTCCGCGATATACAATTTGCCGTCGGGTCCGAACGCGATGCCGTTGTTGGTGTGCATGAAATCGAGATCGTACAAATTTTTGACGACGACGCGATTTTCTTCTGCGACGCCATCGCCATTCGTATCGCGCAGCGCGTTGATTTGTCCGCGACTCGAAACGTACAATTCGCCATTTTTCGGATGAAACGCCAAATAACGCGGCACATTGAAACCGCTTGCCATCACCACCGACGCATCCAGCAACCCATCGCCATTTGTATCGGCGAGACGCAGCACATTTCCCGTTTGCAATTCCGCGACATAAAAATATTTTTCATCGCGCGTGATCGCCGTGCCGATTTTGGGTTGTTCGGAAATGAGGGTGATGCGAAAACCGGGGGGAACGGTGGGGATTTCGGGAGTCGGGTGCGGCTGGGCGGTGAATAGCGGACGCGTCTCTCGTGGTTCGGGAGTAGGAGAGGGAGAGGGCGTCCCCTGTCCGCAAGCAGCAAACGCGCCGATGCACAATGCAAAGGCCAAGCCAAGTAGAGAGGAACGCACAAGCATTTTACAATCTCACGGTTGCGCCGTTTTGCGCGAGCGATAGCTGTGCCGCCTCCAAGACGCGCACGACGCGCAAACCATTTTCGCCGTCGGTGCGCGGCGTTTTATTTTCGCGAATACATTCGAGAAAATGCGCGCACTCGTGATGCAGCGGCTCCGTCAGATCAATTTTCGGAATGGAAATATCGCCGCTGCGGACGCGCAATTGAAATTCGCCAAAGGCATCGCCGCGTTTGTAAACACCCTTGTCATAAATTTTCAATTTCGCTTCGGGATCCACATCATCGTACACGATCATTTTTTCCGAACCCACCAACGTCATTTGCCGCGTCTTGGACGGATCGAGCCACGAGGTGTGAATGTGCGCGACGATGTTGTTTGGAAATTGCAGCAGCGCAAAAATCACATCCTCAATGCCTTGATTCAAATAGGTCGCGCCGTGCGAGGAAACTGTCAGCGGCAGCGTGTCGAGCAGATGCAGCAGGATCGAAATATCGTGCGGCGCAATGCTCCACAGCGCGTTAATGTCCGTTTGCACGCGCCCCAGATTTACGCGATTGGAATAAATGTAAAACAGCTCGCCCAACGCGCCCGCGTCCAACAGCTCTTTGATTTTCCACACGGCAGGATTGTATTCAAACGTATGCCCCACCATCAACACGCGTTTATTTTTTTTCGCGCACTCGATCAACGCGCGCGCATCGGCGCTATTCAACGCTAGCGGTTTTTCCACCAATACATGCTTGCCCGCCTCCAACGCTTGCGACACCAACGCGAAATGCGAACGCGCGGGCGTGGCGATCACCAACGCGTCGAGCGTCGGATTTTCGATCAGTTCACGCGCGTCGTGTGTGGCTTGTTGGATGGGATATAACCGCGTCGCTTCCGCTAAACGTGAAGCGTCCACATCCGCGCACGCGACGAGCTGCGCGTCAGCCAGTTGATGAAAATTGCGCGCGAGGTTGGGACCCCAATAGCCATACCCGATGAGACCGAGACGAAGGCGAGAATTCATTTTCGATTTGCGATTTCGGATTTACGATACGCGATTTGCCATCCGCGATTTACGCGATGCGTTCGAGAAACTGCGCGGGGGTGACGATTTCGAATTTGAAGCGGCGGCGTTCCTGCCAATCAATTTCTAGCATGTCACGATCGAGTGTGATCAGAAACTCAACACGTCCTTGCTCTGAAATGGACAATACATGCTCATCTTTCGGATCGCGTTTCAGCTTGATGCGCCTTCCAAGATTAGCCCAAGTCACTGTATCTCTTGTGCGTAGCCGTTCCATGAAACGCTCGGTGCGCGTTACCGAATCGTTCACACGATTCGCCGTTGCCTCGTATTCTTGGGCAAGCTCTGGTGAAACGACGAGTTGAAGCTGTTGAAACAACCATAGACGATAAACTCGAACGCTCGCGGACTGTGGATTGGGACTTGTCCACGCGCGCCCCAGGACACTCGTGTCCAATACAACCCGCGTGCGCTCTTTGCGTTTTGCCATGCGATTCCTCCTAGATGAAAAATATTCTTCTATATACTAGAAGGGGGAATTGCGATTTTTGTGTTATGGGACCCGATAAGGTCCCAACGCGCTTTGCTGCGTAAAGTCACGAAAGATTATTCGCTCCCTTCGGAACGCTTATTCCTTTGGTACTTGATCTGACTAGATCGAACGCGTGAACGCGACGCGGCGTGTTTGCGCGTTTGCGCGCGCGGTTCTGTCTTGATTAGAGCGGCGCGTTTCTCGCGACGATACTGCTTGACGAACTCAACCGCCTCCTCATCGCTTTTGAAGCGTCCACGCGCACTCTGTCGCATCTCTTCAAACAAAGCAATATCCTGCTGAATCTCAATATATTCGCGCAAGAGTTGCGCCGCCACGCGCGCGGGACGCTTGCCTTGTTTCGTTGCCTCTTTGGTAAAAGACTCCCATAACCCCACTTCAAAAGGAACGGGTGTGTATTGCATCCTTTGACTCCTTTCCGCTTGTGCGCCGCGCTGAGCTCACAATTTTAGCGCGCTAATTCTATTTGTGGAATATACCCCAGCTCCTCCAACTTGTACAAAATCTTCTGCGCCGATTCTGTTACCGTTTCTATATCGGAATGGTACGTCACTTCAGGATGGAGCGGCGCTTCGTAGGGATCGCTGACGCCTGTGAAATTTTTGATTTCGCCCGCTAACGCTTTTTTGTACAACCCCTTTACGTCGCGTTCGGCGAGAACGGGGATCGGACATTCGGCGTACACTTCAACAAAATTTTCGATCTTGCCGCGCAGTTCGTCACGAATTTCGCGGTAGGGCGAAATCGCGGCGGCGATGGCGACGACGCCGTTGCGCGATAATACTTCACACACCCAACCGATGCGGCGAATGTTGGTGTCACGATCCTCTTTCGAGAATCCCAAACCTTTCGATAAATTTTCGCGGATCACGTCGCCGTCGAGTACTTCAACTTTCATCCCGCGCGCTTTCAACTCTTGATCAATCACGCGCGAGACGGTGGTTTTGCCCGCGCCCGAAAGCCCGGTGAACCATACTGTAAAACCTTGCTGTTCCAATTCATTCCTCCGTTGAGAGATAGTTTGCATGAATCAATACATGCCCCGCTATAGGCGATGGCTGCAAGGACAACATAGGCTGCCCTCGCGTTTTTTTGCTTCGGATTGTTTGCCGAGTCGAATTTTTTTATGCGCCCATTTGAGATCGAGGTAACTTTTCATGTTGTTGAGCCAAATCCATTTCGGCGGCACATTTTCCAAATCGAGCGTCGTCGCCGCGGGCAAATTTGTAACGATCTGATCCAATTGAATCAAATACGCGTTCGCCAGCTCTTCGCGTTTGACCCATTGTGACGGCAAACCCCACAAGGGCGCAGACGGCAGCCACACGATCACGATGCCAACCAAAATCAATTTTGCAAAATAATTTGCGCGCAATTCATTTTGAGAATGCGTTGGCACAGTGATCATGATCGCCGTTGCAATCAACAACATCAACGGCGCAGCCACGAGGTAGGCATAGCGTTCCACAAATTCTTGCACATCGCTTGCGATATACACCGCGAGCACGAGCAGCATCCATGCCGCCCACAACACAATCCAAACGCGCGGCGCGCGCTGCCAATTGCGCGCGAGCAAAAAAATTGTCGCCGTAAAAAATGGAATTGAGATCATTACGGCGAGCCATCTTGGATTCAAATTGGGCGCGGCGAGTTCTCGAAAAAAAATGAACGGCAACGCAAAATTCAATTCCGCGAAATGAGTGGGGGGAACAGAATTGCGCGGGGTGACGAGAAGGTGAAGTGCAACGTATCCCACGGTGATTGCAAGAAAAGGCAATGTTTCTAAAAACGCGCGGCGCAAGCGTTGTCGATTTTGATACGCGACGAGTCCAATCACAAGCGGCAGCGCGATCATGCCGCTCTCTTTGAACCCCAGCGCAAACAAAAACGCGAGCCATGCCAGCGCGCGCAAAATCCATTTTCTCCAACCTTGCGCGTTTAAAAATGAATTTGTAAAAATCAAACTCCAAACCATTGCCAGCGTCACCAGCGTGTCTTGACGATACGCGATGTTCGCAATCATCGTCCCGAACGCGGGATGCAGCGCGAGGAGCAAACCCGCGAGCCAACCCACCGCGATGCGGCGCGTAGCTTGTATGCCCATGACCACTAACCCCACGCACATCGCCCAATGCGCGAAAATATCGGTGAGGTGATAACCGAGCGCGTCGGTGCGCCACAAGAAAAAATCTAACGCGTAACTCGCGTTGCTCAACGGGCGATAGTACGGCAGACCGGGCAGCAGCGGTTTGAAAAAAATTTGTGACGCGGAACGGGACACATTGTCGTACGACCATTCGATCAACGCCAACGTGTCCCATCCCGTAAAGCCAAGATTCAAAACGCGCGCATAACTAAACCAGACCACCGCGCTGATCGAGAGGATTGCCAAGACGAGTGAGACACCCCGTCGTTTCAAAAGCGCGCGCAACGATTCAAGCACGGGATTTGAATTTGTCTTACACAACCGGTTTCAGCGCTTCAATCGTACGTTCGCGGTATTCATCGTAATCGGGAACAATGCGCTCGTAGGCTTCCGACATCAGCGGCGAAGAGATGATGAAGTCGGCGGACGTGCGATTGCACGCGACGGGAATGTTCCAGACGACGGCGATGCGTAACAGGGCTTTGACATCGGGATCGTGCGACAGCGTTTCAAGCGGGTCCCAAAAGAAAATGACAAAATCAATTTCCCCTTCCGCGATTTTTGCGCCGATTTGTTGATCACCGCCCAACGGTCCACTTTGCAGCCGATTGATCGGAATCCCCAATTCTTGTTCGAGCACCTTGCCTGTCGTTCCCGTCGCATACAATTCGTGTCGCGCCAAAAGTCCCTTGTTAAACCGCGCCCATTCGATCAGATCGCGCTTTTTGTGATCGTGCGCGACGAGCGCGATCTTTTTCTTTTTTTCCATCGTAATGATTTGATTGCTCATAACGTGTCTTACTTTTCAAGACCCTAAGGGTTTGGCGATGATTACATCGCAAAAACCCTTAGGGTCTTGAAATTATTCGTGTTTGATCATTTTCCCGATCATGTCGCCCGGAATCGGCAGGTTAAATTCATTCAGCACCGTTGGCGCAATGTCAACGAGTTTTGAATTTTTCAATTCGCGTCCGCCGAGATTGCGTTTCGGATCGAAATAAATGTACATCCCTTGCTGCGCGTGATTCGCGTCATCGGGTCCCGTATCATTTTCGAATGTGTGCAGCGCGTTGATGCCAAGCGAACCGACGCCGCGCCAATAGAGATCGCCCCAGATGACGATCAGATCGGGCGGCACGTTGTTGGATTTGACGTAAATGTCTTGAGGTTTGTACACGCGCGTTTTCATTGGCTTGCCCAGATGATCGGGCAACGCTTCGATCTTGCCGATCAATTCATCGCGCACTTTTTCGTACTCGCTTGGCGGAATGATCCCATTCGGTTCGCGTCCTTGCACGTTCATAAAAATACGCGAATAGTATCCGCCTTCACCCCACACGCGCGTTTTGTCCCAATTGATTTTCGCTTTGGACAGCGGAATCACACCTTCGGGTTTTTCGTCGAGAACGAGATAGCCCTCATTCACAAGCCACTCGTTGATCGCTACGCCGCCGTCCATCCGTTTCGCGCCGTGATCGCTCATCACGATTACGCTCGTCTCGTCGTCAATCAATTCGAGCGTCTTGCCGATTTCTTTGTCGAGCCACACATAGTAATCGTGAATGCAGGTGAGCAGCGGATTGTTTGGCTCGTGGCGAAAATGCAGTGGATCGTGATATTTCCAAAAGCCGTGATGCAAACGATCCACGCCGATTTCGACAGACATGAAATAATCCCAGTCGCGCGTTTTCATCAGATGATTGATCACCTTGAAACGCGCCTCGGTCATTTCATAAATTTTTTCGAGCAGCCATTGTTTGTTTTCAGTGCGAAAGTTGTCAACGTCAACGGCATAGTTCGGCGCGACGCGCAAAATTTCCTCGCGCAGTGCTTCGGGCTGCACAAATTTGCTGTTGGTGTTGGGTGAAAGAAAGCAGCCCACCATCGCGCCTTGTACTTGTTTCGGCGGATACGACGGCGGCACGCCAATCAAGTAGGACGACTTGCCAAGTCGTCCCAGATAATCCCACACGGCGGGTTCGTTGATGGCGCGCGCGTTGGCGATATTCATTTTTTCGTACGAGTAATCGGCGCGATTGCGAAACCCATAAATGCCGAGCGTCCCCGGGTCTTTGGACGTTTGCGAACACGCCCACGCGGGCACGGTAATCGGCGGCATCACCGACTCGAGTTCCCCCCACACCCCGTTCGACATTAAATAATTCAGATTCGGCAACTCGTTCCGATATTGTTGAAACACCAACGACGGTTCCGCGCAATCGAGACCGATGACGAGGACGCGTTTCTTTTTGCCGCGCACGAATTGGAAATTGGGCATGAGGGATGATGCGCTGATTACAGCGGGGGTGAGGGGGTGAGGGGGTGAGGGAGTGACATTCGTACATGTCGCTCCACTCTCCACACTCCCCTCTCCACTCTTGACAATCTGACCACTGACTACTGATAACTGACTACTGCTCACTGACTCACTTTTTTTTTAGCAATCCCCTCGATCAACACCTGCGCCACTTCGGGGCGCGTAAATTCGGGCGGAAGCATTTCGCCGCGCTCGAGCATTTGACGCACTTGGGTGCCGCTCAAAACAATGTGATCTTCTTGCCCGTGCGGGCAGGTTTTGGAAGAAACGATGCCGCCGCATTTTTTGCAATAAAAGGTGTGTTCAAATTTCAGCGGCGTGATGCCGATTTCTTCCGCTGTAAATTCGTCAAACAAAAGTTGCGCGTCATACGTGCCGTAATAATTTCCCACGCCCGCGTGATCGCGCCCGATGATCATGTGCGTGCAGCCGTAATTTTTGCGGCAGAGCGCGTGAAAGATCGCTTCGCGCGGACCCGCATAGCGCATTGCAGCTGGAAAGACGCCGAGCAATACACGATCGGCGGGGTAATAATCGCGCAGCAGCGATTGATACGATTCCATTCGCACGTCGGCGGGAATGTCATCCGCTTTGGTTTCGCCGACGAGAGGATGTAAAAAGAGTCCGTCCACAATTTCGAGCGCGGTTTTTTGAATGTACTCGTGTGCGCGATGAATGGGGTTGCGCGTTTGGAACGCGACAATTTTTTTCCAACCATTGCGCGCAAACATTTCGCGCGCTTGCTGTGGCGTGTGGCGAAATTCGGGAAATTCCGTTTTCGCCTGATGCGGCATCTCGATCAAATACACCGCGCCCGCGAGATACACATCGCCTTGTGCGTACAAACGCGCGACGCCAGGATGTTTTTCTTCATCGGTGCGATACACATTTTTCGCTTCATGCGCTTTGTCGTAATCGAATTTTTCCGCGAGCTCCATCAGTCCAACAAAATGCCCATCCGATTCGACGAGCGCAATGTCCTTGCCGATTTCAAAATTGTCCGCGAGTTCGCGCGACACAGGCAGCGTGACGGGAATGCTCCACGGGAGTCCATTCGCAAGCCGCATATTGTTGACAACATTCTCGTAATCCACCTTGCCCATGAAACCCGTGAGCGGACTCATTGCGCCGACGGCGATCATTTCGAGGTCGCTTAGGTTCACGGAGTTGAGCGTGCGGTAGTGATGTTCTGCTTTCGCGCGTTCTGCGCGCGCCAGAATTTTTTCGCGTTCTGCGCCCGTGACGACGCGGTTGACGAGTGTGCCGCCGTGCGGGGCAATTTCGCCGATGTATGGTTGACTCATTTTTTCCTTTGTCTCTTGATTTGTGGTTTTGGTTCTGCCCATTCAATTTGCCGATAAATTTCTGCACTGAAATTTCACATTCCAAAGAATGCAGACGCATTACGGCGTCTAATCCTTCCAATGTTTGCAACACCCAAAAATGTCCATCGCGCCGATAGTATTCGATGTAGGGCGCGGACTGATCGATCATCACATATTCTTGCACTGATGGAAATGCCCGATGCTGCTGAAATCTTTTTCCACGCGCGTCGTTACGGTCATTCCCAAGAAACAAATCAAAAACGATGCGCGGCTCAGTTACTTGGTCTGCTTGAGCTGATTCCTGTGCAGTGTGCTTGGAAATGATCTTGACGTCATTCTCACGTTTTGCCATGATGAATTGCTTTCTTTTGATTATTGTTTAGTTCAGCGATTGCAAATCGCCGTCTGAAAAAAGTTCAAATCGCGCGGTGATTCCTACTTTTCTTTGCAATTTCAAATGCGATTGCCTTGTAAAAATTCATTGCCAATTCGGTACAGCAAGCTTATAATGATTTGCGAAAGGAGCAACTATGTCCGAACGTGTAACGTTGGTTTTGCCCGATGCAGTAATGAAACGCGCCAAACAAGCGGCGTCAAATTTGCATCTCCCGTTGGAACAGGTCTTGACCGAAACCCTCGCCGCGAGTCTGCCGGATGTTGAACAAGCGCCGCGCGAGATGCAGCAAGAACTCGCGCAAATGACGTTGATGAGCAATGATGAACTCTGGACTGTGGCGCGCGGTTTCATGTCAAACGCACAGCAAAAACAATTTGATACGCTGAATGAAATTCTTCAAGAACGTTCTCTCACCACCACCGAACAAGAAAAACTAGACGCGCTGCGCGCAGAATACGGGCGCGTCACATTGCGTAAAGCGCGCGCGTACGCGCTGTTGAGTTTGCGTAGCGGAAATCCGATCCTCGCTAATTCGTAATTCCCCGCCTCATGGCTTACATCTCTGAAGAACTGCGTCAGCATGTTGCTGCTACAGCGCGTCAGCGTTGCGAATATTGTTTGACCCAGCAAGAAATCATTGGCGCGCAAATGCACGTTGAGCATATTCTTCCGCTGGCATTGGGTGGCGCTTCCACGTTCGAAAATCTTTGTCTCGCGTGCGCGTGGTGCAACACCTACAAAGCCGTAAAAACGCACGCGCTTGATCCATTGACGCAAGAGCAAGTTTCTCTCTTTAATCCGCGTACTCAAAATTGGAGTGAGCATTTTCGGTGGAGCGAAAGCGGAATTGAAATCGTTGGCATTAGAGCAACTGGACGCGCGACGGTAGATGCGTTACGAATGAACAATGAGTATATTGTGCCTGCGCGACGGTATTGGGTTCTCGCGGGATGGCATCCGCCGCCGAGTTAGAGCGCGCTTCTTATTTCTTGCGCTTGCGCGCTTTTGATTTTGGCTCCGCCCATTCAATTTTCCGGTAGATTTCTTTTAACGAAATTTCACATTCCAACGCGCGCAATTGCAAGATGGCATCCATGTCTTCCAGTGTCTGCAACACCCAAAAATGTCCGTCGCGCCGATAGTATTCGATATAGGGCGCGGACTGATCGATCATCACATATTCACGCAACGATGGAATCTTGCGATACATTTTGAATTTGTCACCGCGATCATAAGCTTGCGTCGAATCCGACCAAACCTCGACAACGACTTGCGGATTCATCACGGTATCTTGTTGAAGGGGATCAATTTCAATTTCGCCGCAGATCACCATGACATCGGGATAGACATAAACATCCTCTTTGGGCGAGCGCAAGCGTATATCGGACTGATAGACCACACCAGGTTTGGCAGCGAGTTTTTGACGCAGTGCGATGTACACATTTCCCGCAACAAGATTGTGAGGGCGCGTTGTCCCCGCCATCATGTACGTTTCGCCAAACCAATACTCGTGCTTGTCGCGCGACGTTTCTTCAAGCGCGAGATATTCTTCGGGGGTGATCAATTCGGCGCAAAGACCTGACAGGTTTTCACGCCAGTCGCGTCATCCACCACAGCTGTTACAATCCATCGCGCACGCGTCACCCAAAACATTCGCGGTGAAAACCTGTCACCTAATTTTTGCGCAAATTAGCCGACAAGTCATCGCGAGAAGTTACGGTAACGTCGTTGAATGACGACTTGGAAGGTTCAAGACCGAACGATGTTCAACAGGATCATCGTTTCCCAGAACGTTGTTCATGACGTTTGCGAAAATGCCAAGTTGTATCAGTGTATTTTTCTGCTGGCGCGATGACATGTATGGTAATTTGCGCAAAATCTAGGTGTCAGGTCTGGACTATTACATTCGTTTCCTATTCGTTGACACCAATTCCAAAATATTTTCATTTTCCAAAAAAATTTTTTTAAATTCCGAAATCAGAATACAGAAAACAGAAACCCAGAAACAGGGAGAACTACTGGGCGCACCGAAAACCGAGGTCGCCGTGGTGACGGTACGACGGGCGGTTGTTGAGGCGGTACGCCGCACGCGCGAGGTCTCGAGCGTTGAGGAACGCGCCGCCACGCAGCGCCTTGAATTCTCCCGAAGCGGGTCCTTTAGGATTTTCGCGCGGAGAGTTTGAATAATAGGCCTTGTCGTACCAATCTGCCACCCACTCCCAAACATTGCCCGCCATGTCAAGCGCGCCATAAGGACTCGCGCCCGCAGGATAATTGCCCACTTGTGTCGTATCACCAACTTTGTTTTCTACATTCGCTTTCGCCGCGTCCCACTCGTTACCCCACGGATACGCGCGCGCGTCTCCTGAGCTTGTCAAAGGACCCCGCGCGGCTTTTTCCCATTCCGCTTCCGTCGGCAGCCGTTTGCCCGCCCATTGGCAGTACTCCTGTGCATCATTCCATGAAACGTAAATGACGGGATAGTTGTCATACTGCGAGTTGCCGTAATACGAATCGCGAGTGAAAGAGTTCGTTTCACTTGGCGGCTGACATTTTCCCACCTCCACACACTGCTTGTATTGCGCGTTGGTCAGCTCGGTTTGGTCAATCCGATACGCGTCGAGATAAACGGTATGAACGGGCTTTTCGTTGTCGAAGCCATTCTCACTGCCCATGGTGAACTCGCCTGCTGGCACAGAGACCATTCCTGTAACTGTTGGTGGGACTGGAGTAAGCGTCGGTGAAACGGGCGTGAGCGTCGCTGGAACAAAAGTAAGCGTTGGTGGGACTGGAGTAACTGTCGGTGGAACTAATGTAAATGTTGGCAGTGTTGTGTTTGTTGGGATCGCGGTCTTGATCGCAACTTGCGTAGGTGTTTGCGTCACCGCATTGTTGGCGATCGTCCACAACAAACCACCCATTCCAAACAATGCGAACACGCCAATCACTCCCGCTAGGACATAAAGGGTTGTGTTGTCGCGGCGCGGGGTAGGCAATGGCTTGCGCGGCACAGGGGGCGACGCAATAGCGCGCTTGAGCGCGCCGCGCATCTGATCGGCGCTTTCAAAGCGCTGTTGTGGCTGCAAGGCCATGGCGCGCAAAATCACCTGCTCCGTTTGCGCTGTGAGCGCGCGCTGCAACGCGCGCGGCGCAGTGAGCTTTGCTGAGCCGCCCAGCAGCGTTCGCACATCGGGCGGGACAATCCCTGTCAAGACCGCATACAAGGTCGCGCCGAGCGCATAAATGTCCGTGCGCGGATTCGTGCCGCCAACATATTGTTCGGGCGCGGCAAAACCAGGGGTTGCCGCTTTTGCGCCTGTGTTGGTGTATTGACCCGCCTGCTGCACTTTCGCAATCCCAAAGTCCACAAGGACTGCTTGTCCAGACGGTGTGATTTTAAGGTTCGAGGGTTTAATATCGCGATGAATTACCCCGCGACTGTGCAAATAGGAAACGGCATCCAGAATCTGATCAAACCACACCAACACTTGCGCTTCCGCCAATGCCCCTTGCCGCTTTATGTATGCGTCTAAATCCTCCCCGTCAACAAAATCCATCACCAAATACTGCGCGCCGTTGGGTTCGACAAAATGATCGCTCACGCGCGGCAGATTCGGATGGCGCAGATTGGCGAGGATCAGCGCTTCTTGTTGAAACTGGCGCGGGTCACCGCCAATGTTTTCTTTCAGCGCGATAATTTGATTCAAGCGCAAATCCCGCGCTTGATACACCGCGCCCATGCCGCCTTGACCAAGCAGGACAAGAATCTGATAGCGATTTTGCAAGAGAGTGTTCGGAGTCAACATCGTTCCACCTCCCTCGCTATCCTACCCCAAATACCCCAACCCCGCCAACCGTTCTCGTTCCTACGCACTTTCCCAATCCACCTGCGCGTAAATTTCCGCCAACGCAATTTCCACTTCCAACGCTTTCAACATCAGCACCGCATCCATTCCCTCAAGCGCTTCAAATACCCAAAAATGTCCTGTGCGCCGATACACCTCGACGTAGGGCTGCGTTTGGTCAATCATTGCATATTCCTGCAAAGACGAAATCGTTCGGTACATTTTGAATTTCTTGCCCTTGTCATACCCTTGTGTCGAATCAGCCAATCCCTCGACAATTACAAGCGGATTCATCACCGTGTCTTGTTGACGTGGATCCGTTTCGATTTTGCCGCAGACAACCATTACATCGGGATACGTGTATAAATCATCTTTTTGAATCCGCAGCCGAATGTCCATCGCCAAGACACTGTAAGGACGGCGTTCCAACAGGCGGTCTAACGCTTTCGTCGTATTGATCGTAATCCGATTATGTTGGCGCGTGGTTCCCGCCATCATGTACATTTCGCCGTTCCAATACTCGTGCTTGTCGGGCGAAGATTTTTCCAGTTCAAGATATTCTTCGGGCGTAATGAAATGTTTGGGTTGTAACATCTGAAACCTCCCTCGCTATCCTACCCCAAATACCCCAACCCCGCCAACCGTTCCACCCACACGCGTCATTTGACGCAATCTGCTAACCTCTTTATACTATTCTCCAGACCGGCCTCGTAAGGCCTGGGGTGGCTACTCCAATTGTGTTGGTGTTAATCCGTCGGCGCGAGCATGCTCCGCCCGTCTGCTGCAGCGGACGTGAACGGTGAGAATCGGCTCCCAGGCAGAGCCGGTTTTTTATTTCACTATCACAATTTCCTCTTTGATTTTTTCCTCAATCACACGCGCAAAACGAATTTCCTCGCGCGCGTATTTTTGAAACATACTCCACGCCACCGCATCCGCAAGTTGCATCGCCTTCTCCTGTTCCGAATCCGCCATGATTAATGTCAGCGTAGCCGCTCGCCCTTGTCCAGTGATCACCCGCGCTAATTTTTCTTGATTTGAGGAATTTTTTGGGTACCGGCGATCAATCGTCGCAATCAGCTGCCGATGATGCGCCAAGATGCGGTTCACACATTCCCCAAAGCCATTGCGATACAATTCTTCCGGATCGGCGGGCGGTTTGCGCGATTTTTTTTCAAGTGCCGTCACGAAAATTTCAATATCCAACGCTGCAAGTTGATGCAACATTCGCAAAACGATATGGTCAGGAAAATGAGACGCTTTGAGTTCGGCAACCGTGCGCCAGCGCGGTGGCAGGGTTTTCCGTGTGCGTGCAACAATCTTTCGCAACGGTTCGAGGTTTTCGCAAACGATAGCGGCGACAATGAGGTAATGCGGCGATCCAGCTTTGTATCCTGTATCGCCTGCTTCATCCAGAACTGCGTGTACGAGCGCGTTTTCCATGTGCAAACATCCTACCCCAAATACCCCAACCCTGCCAACCGTTCCTCAATCGCTTTTTCTTCTTCCGCCGAATAGTCCCCATCCATCTTATTTTCAAAATTCAACGCGGGCGCGTATTCCGCCATCCGCTTATCCGCTAACAATCCGCTGACCACGCGTCCATCCATATCATCAGGAATTTTTTCATTAAACAATTGCAAAATCGTCGGCGCGAGGTCAATCAGATTGGGTGGTTGGGTGTAGCGAACGCTCGCCGCAGCGTTCGGATCCGCGCGGGGAGGGAACGAAACGGCGTTCGTTCCGTACCGAATCCCTGCGCCATTCGCAATCAAAATGCCATCCATCCGATGCTGTCCCGATGTATCACTGACGAACAATAATTCATTGCCAACTTTTTCGACAACCGCTTTCGCATTTCTTTCGCGGTTTTCGCGTCCGTTCGCGTCTTTCGTGTTCCGATTCCCCCCGCGCCAATCCACCGCCGCGATGTGATATGGGCCATCAATCAAGCCAATCACGTCAGGCGCATCCTCCAACGCGTCACCTTTATAAATTTCTTCGCGCCGATACACAAAATCAAAAATCGGTTTCGACGTTTCAGGGTCACGCAATTCGCGCATCGCCGCAATCACTTCATCCCGCGCGCCTTCATAATCTCCAATCTCCAATCTCCCCTCCGGTTCCCGACCCCGCACATTCAAATACACATTCCCCATCGTCCCCACCGCGTACGCTTTTGTGCGCGCCCAATCCATGTTCCCGTACGCCATCGAATAATGCAGATTCGATTTCAATTGCGGCAATGCTTCAAACACTTTATTTTTCAGCGCGCCGATGAGGGGATTGTTCAAACGTTTCACGCCCGCGCGCAAGGCGGACGAGAGTGTGTTGCTCGATTGTTCTTTGTACGCCAAAATCCCGCGCTGTGAAAAATACTGATTCAAATAAACCGCGTGGGTGAGTGGACCGAAACCGTGATCGGACAAGACAATCACTGTCGTATTTTCATCTACAAATTTTTCCAACAAGCGCGCGTTGAACGCGTCGAGATATTCAAAACAATCGTTAATGACGCTGCCCCATTGTGCCGCTTCGCGTTCGTTGTACAACGGATGCGTCGGGTCTTGATAGCGCCAAAATTTGTGGCACAAAATATCAGGCGCGCGATGCACCACCATTCCAAAATCCCAGTCGGGATTTTTTTCAAGCAAGTATTCAAACGCCCGCGTCTGTAACTCACTCATCCGTCTCACGCGCGTAACAATTTCCCCTATTTCCCCTATTTCTGTTTTGCCTCGCTCAATATCCACATCAATAATGTACTCGCCCAATTCGCGCAGCAGTTCATTTTTCAATTCATGCGGATACGTGAATTGACTCTGCAAGCCCGGCGTCATCAAGCCGCTTACCAGCGCGCCGTTGATTTCCTCGACGGGCCACGTCAACGGCACATTCACCACCACACATTTTTTCTGACGCTCACTCAAGATACGCCACAACGTCACCGCGCGGCGATGCGACGCGTTGATGTATTCCAGCGCGTAGGAATTTTTGGCGCGTTGATAAAATCCGTACAGTCCGAATTTGCCGTTTTGCTTGCCCGTGGCAAACGCGCTCCACGCCTGTTCAGACGAGGGCTGAATGCACGAACGCAAAAGCGAACGCGAACCGTTTTGGATTAACTTGCCCAACGTTGGGAGTTTGTTTTGCGCGAGCAGGGGATCGAGGAGTGTCCACGTTGCGCCGTCGAGACCGAGGACGAGGACGCGGGGTTTTGTGCGAGACGCCATTTTTACAGAGGGGCAATTATAGCAGAGAGAAACGAGAATCGAGAATTTTTGTAGAGACGTTTCGGTGAAACGTCTCCTTGCGCCGAAACGTCTCCTACCCGTGAACCGTCAAACGTCTCTTTACGGCGCGGGTTCGATACGAATTTCGCCGATGCTTGCAGCGACTTGGGGTTCCGTTAGCGCCGCGCCCTCGATGATTTGTGATACTTGCGTTTCCGATGCGCCCTCGCGCGCGGTGTCGGGATCACCTTTCCGCGCCAACAACGCGTGCGCCCAGCGAAATTTGCCGCGTAAATCTACTTGAGCGCCGAGCGATTTCAAGGCATTGACACCTTCTTCCGTCAAACGATAGGATGCTTCATCACTTGCCGCAACCGCCACAATTGCGCCATCAGGAATTTGCGCGATGAAGTGTGCCATGCGTTCCGATTCTTGTTTAGACGCAAAGGTGTCAAAATTTGCGCGCGCCTCGACCTGATTCGTTTGCGGGTTAAAAACCACAATGTTATACCCGCGCAAATTTGGCGATTCGTTCTTGCCTCGAATGTATATATGCCCGAACGCGCCTTGTTCCTCGCCCGCGCTGCGAATAACAATGGAAAGTGGTTGATTGGGTGATGGGCTGATTGGGAGTGTATTGTTAAAAGTTAACTTGATTTCATTGATACCTTGATGCAGCGCGGTCTTGGGAATTTTGGCGCTTTGAGTCTTGTACTCGGGGGGAACTTGGCGGTTCATTTCAATACCATTTATTAAGAGACCCCAATGCGAACTACCCACCTCAAACGCCTCTAACCGAATTTCCATATCACGCGGATTTGAAATCGGAAAAAAAAGTTTCGCTTCGCTGCGCTGTACTACAAATTTGTCACCGCCAACTGCGCCCCACCCTTCCCCCAAATACAGACGCGCCATCGGATCATTCGGTTTTAGTGCCAGTGAATCATTCGCAGGCAATTCATTCACCCGATACGCCACCACCCCGCGCCCGTCTTGATAACTTTCGCTGATTTTTGTGACAGGAAAAATTTCCTCAATGTACGCGCGCGTTTTATTTGCCACCTCGCGATTTGTTTCCTCAAAGGGCGTATGCCAAAGGATATAGCGTGTGCCGAAAAATTGCAGCACGCGCGGGGCGAGTTCTTTATCCCGCGCGCGCGTCGCCGCATCAATCTCATGCCCCGTTTGAATCGCGATCAGCGAATCGAGCACGAGCGCTTCAGAAAAATATTGAAATTTGAGTTCGGGATTGCGCGAGGTGTTGCCGTTCAAGATCGGATGCTGCTGTGTCGTTTGATAAAACTGCGCGTACATGAAAATCCGATCAATTGGCGCTTGCGAATCGGCGCGATAACTCCCCGTCACGCGAAAGCCATTGCGCCACGCGAGGGGAATTTCCATCACTGAAAAATTTCCACGCTCACGCGCGAGTTGGGAATAGATTTCGGGGGATTCGAGATTGGAGAGGGGAAGTGGGAGGGACAAATGTTCAAACAAAAGCAGTAAGCAGAGCATCGTGGGCAGAACGAAACGCGGGAAACGACTGGCGACTGACGACTGACGACTGACGACTTTTTCCAACAACCACGCCACCCCATACCCCACCATCACCGCCAAACACAGCGTCAGCATCACACTCCACCGCGACGGATAGCGATTGCCTTTGATGAGTGGAATTTCGAGCAGCAGATCGAACGGCATCGGCAAATCCATTTCCGCGCCATTGACACGTAATGTGGGACCCAATGCGATCAAGGCAAAAAGCGCGAACCACACACCCCAAACGCGCGCGGGTTTCACCTTCCACAATGCAATGACTCCAAACACCAGCGCGGTGAAACCGAGATACATGAAATTGATGTAGGGGAAAGAGAAACGAGCTTCGAGCGACCCAAAAAGTGGATGAAGATGCGAGGGAATGAAAAAGCCGAGAACATCGGCAGAGAAAATGTTGGAGAAACCCAAACCTTGTTGAATGAAATCGCCCTCGTTCACTGTGTCCGCGAGCAGCGCGGCGAAAATGGGTGACATCGGAATTACAAAAACGAGCGCGGCGAACGCGAGACTTGCGATTTTTAGTTTCAGATTTGCGATACGCGATGTGCGATACGCGAAAAGCCAATAGAGGATGTACGCAAGTGTAAAGAGAACAAGAAACGACGCGAAAATAAATTCGCTTAACGCTTGCGCGAGTAAAAAGAATCCTAGCAGAAAACCATAACGCAGCGACGGCTTGGGCGCATCGAAAATTTTCAGCAAGAACAAAATGCAAAACGGAATCCATTGCGATGACGCGATATTGAATTGTCCCAGCGAGGCGTACAAAAATTTGTTGGACGAAAACGCGTACACCAATCCTGCGGCGAACGCGGACGCGGTAATTGTCATTGCGAGGAACGGTTTTTGTGACGAAGCAATCTCTTCCCCACGCGCGGGAGATTGCGGCGATGTAGTGCATCGCATTCCTCGCAATGACAACCAACGATGCAACAGATACGTGACGAGCAAATACGCGCCAAATCCGCTCAACGTGAACGACAAAATTAAATTGACATTCGCGGCAGGAATAATTCCAAACACAAATTGAAAAGGGATCGCGAGAAACGCGTTGAGATACGTGAGGGTGTAAAAGCCGAGATTCAGCCCGATGGGGAAAACCAGATAGTCCGTATAAATCGGACTCGCGCCCAAATTCAAAAGCGAGTACGGCACCCACCACAAATTCCACGCCAGCGCGGGATCGTCACTGCCATCCCCCGCGACGTGCGTGGTGAAATGCAAAAGCAAGGGGTACGTGAGGACGAGCGTAAGGAGAAAATAGGCGAGGAGCGCGAAAAAATCAGCGCGAAATTTGAATCGAGGCACAGCCAAGTTTTCCAAGTAAATGGCGAGATGTCAAAAAAACACTCACATCCATTCCAAACGTGAATGTTTTGATTAGCTACACGGCAGGAACCGTACTCTGGTGATGCCCACGTTCAAGACCCTACGGGTTTGGCGATGACTGCGATGGTATACTCGCCCATCCCAGAAACCCGTAGGGTCTTGAGACCATGCTCCTTACCGCGTTACTTAGCGTTGGGTCACAAACAGATAGGAGTGGGGGGGCCGGTGCATGTCCAGCCGGGACAGCATTCGTTCCCGTTTGGGCAGGGGGCGTTGGTTTGCCCGCAGCTGCTTTGTGCGTGCGCGGGTGTTGGTGCTATGATCGTTGCCACAACAGCAATCAGTCCAGCAGCGGCAGCGGAACGTTTCAAAAATTGCCGCCGCGTCAGCCCTTGCATTGTCAATGGCGGGCGCGGCGGTTCTGCGAGCAAATGTTTTTTGTCCAGTTGCTCCAAGGCATACCAGACCGCTAGCGCATCGGCGTTCGTTCCAAATTCGCGTGTCATCGCTTGCGCGATTTCCTCGACCGTACGCGTGCCGTCGCTCTGTTGCCAGACGAACGCGGCAACCTTATTCAAGGCATGTGCGACCTCGCGCGCGCTGTCGTACACTAGCAATTCGCCATAAACGGATTGGACGACCAAATTCGCGCGGCGTGCGCAAGGTCTCATTGGCAAAGTGGTTTCCATCTCACTCCTTTTTGAAACTACGAGACTTGCATAAATCATCTAAAGCGATTATATGACCAACCCCACGCGTGTCAAGCCCTTTTTAGAATTTTTATTCTCTGGTAAACGTCACGCGATAAATCGCGCCGGGAAATTCCGGATCCCCTTTACCGCCGCGCATGTCGGCAATGTAGAGCGCACCATCGGATCCTACCGTGAGCGCGACGGGACGATCCAAACCTTCTACAAAGTTCCGCATCTTCCAAATGCGTTTGCCATCTTTTTCATCTTGAAACGCGCGCACCACCTGGCGAAAACTTGCGCCGGGGCGTCCGCGCCAATACAACGCTACCAACACATCCCCGCGAAATTCTGCGGGAAACATTTGCGCGTCGTACACTGTCACGCCCGTCGGCGCGCTATGTACGAGAAAGGGAAGGAGCGGCGCGCGCGTGTCCGACCACGCAGGCGGAATGCCAAAAAAGTACGGATAGCCGTAATCCGCGCCCGCTTCCACCAAGTTCAATTCATCGCCCTCTGGAACGGGGATCGTTTCATCGCCATTGTCCGTCGCAAATAATTTTCCATCCACGCCGAACGCGATGGCGTACGGATTCCGCAAACCGCGCGCAAACAATTTCGGATTCTTGCCATCCGCGTCCGCGACAAGCACCCCCGCGAATTGCCAATCGTCGCGCGTTTGTCCCTCATACCAATAGGTTTTCTCTTTTAATTCCAATTGCCCCACGCGCGGACCGCCAATCGCAATATACAATTTGCCGTCAGGACCAAACGCGATGCCGTTGTTGGAGTGTTGAATGTCGAGCGAAAAAAGTTTATCGAGAATAATTTTGTTTTCGTCCGCCGCGCCGTCGCCGTTTGTATCGCGCAGCGTGTTGATTTGTCCGCGACTCGAAACGTACAACATTCCATCATGCCACGCCAACCCGCGTGGATTTTTGAAATCCGCCGCAAAGATTTTTTTCTCATCCGCGACCCCATCGCCATTTGTGTCGCGCAACCGCACAATGTTGCCGTCCACCAGCTCCGTGTAATACAAATTCCCCGCGTCGTCGAACGCGAGCGCGTTGGGTTCTTGCAAATCCGCCGCAAAGACATTGACGCGAAATTCCTTTGGAACTTTAATGTCGGCAAGTGATGGATGTTCCACCGCCACAGGTTTCGCTTGCGCCGCTTGCGCGTTCCATTGCGTCACCACGCGCAAGCCGATGAACAACGCGAGCGCGCCCGCGATCATTAACGCGATGGCAAGGGGTAATCGTTTTTGCGCCAGCAGAAAAATTCCGACTGCCACAACAACCGCGATAACACTCACGCCGAGAGGCAGCAGCGCGTCAAGCGCGAATTGTGCGAGATCAAGCGCAAAGGGGAGCGCGCCAAAAATTTGGAGCGCAAAACGACTGGCAAAAAAAACGAGGAGCAGCAAACCAAGCGCGCCCACCGTGATCCAAAGGAACGCCGAACGTTGGCGCGTGCGGAGATAGTGTGCGAGTCCGAGAACGATCAGCGCCAGCGAATACGCAACCAGCGCCAGCGCAAGCAGATTAATCAAATCCCCAATTCCTTATTCATCCTTCCGCTTTCATCCCTCATCCCTCATCCCTTCTTCCGCGGCACTTGATGATGATGCCGACAACGCGCTTCGTACATTTCATTCGCGCCGACGACGACGAGCGGATCATCGTACGCGGCGGGTTCGCCATTCACCAAACGCTGGGTGCGCGACGCCGCGCCGCCGCAGACCATACAGATCGCGTTCAACTTGTCCACCTGTTCCGCTTGCGCCATCAAGATCGGCATTGGACCGAACGGCTCACCACGAAAATCGGTGTCGAGACCCGCAATGATCACACGCACGCCGCGCTGCGCGAGTTGTGCCACCACCTCTGTAATTTCCCAATCAAAGAATTGCGCTTCGTCAATTGCAACAACATTCACCGTTTCGTCCCAGTGTTCCCAAATGTCCGCTGCGCGTTTGATGGGGCGCGCGTCGAGATTCGCGCCGCTGTGCGAAGCAATCGTCGCGTTCCCGTAGCGAATATCAATCGCGTTAGCAAAGACCATCACGTTTTGCCGCGCGATTTGCGCGCGGCGCACGCGGCGGATCAATTCTTCCGACTTGCCGCTAAACATCGAGCCGCAAACGAGTTCGATATGCCCTTGCTGTTCATTGAAACGATCCATAGCTGGTTCACACAAACGCCCACGCCTCATCGGTAAGAATGATGCGTGGGCGTTATGAAATTCGTGGCAGGAAATTTTTTAATTACGCGGGCTGCGCGTCGCCATTCGGCGCAGCGGGAGTGTTTTCGCGCGGCTTCCGTTCACGCGGCGGACGCGGTTTGCGTTCACGCGGCGGGTTCGCTTCAGCTGACGCGCCTTCCGCCACGGGAGCTTCTGCCGCAACTTGCGCGACAGGTTCCGGAGTCGGTTCCGGCTGCATCGCTTCCGTCATGCCGCTGCGTTTCGCGCGTTCTTCCGCGCGGCGTTGCTTTTTGCTGCCCTTGACTTCACCTTGTGCGACAGCTGTTTCATGCACAGCTAAACGTTTCGTAAAGCGTTCGACTTGACCCGCCGTGTCAACAATGCGCTGCGTGCCTGTATAAAACGGATGGCAGTTGGAGCATAAATCAACATGCACTTCTTTTTTGGTAGAACCGGTGCGCCATGTCGTTCCGCAGGAACCACACGTAAAAAGCGCGTCACCGTAAAACGTAGGATGAATTCCTTCTTTCACTGATCAAAACCTTTCCCCGCGCATCTAGTCATGCAACTTGTAGTAACCAATTCATTGGTTCCCCGTGCCGAACCAGACGCGACTTGTAGAAAACAAATTCAACGCGTGTTGTTAATTCAAACTCGCAGTTTCCGCAGGCGCGGCAACAACGGGTTTTTCACCCGCTGTTGGTTTGGCGGAATAGACGCTGACTTGTTTTTGCGATTGCGAGTACGGCTCGAATTTCACGTACCCATCAATTAGTGCAAAGAGGGTATAGTCCTTACCTAACCCAACATTTTTGCCGGGTTTGATTTTGGTGCCCTTTTGGCGCATCAGAATCGAACCGCCGCGCACGAATTGTCCGTCATAGCGTTTTACGCCGAGCCGTTGCCCGTTACTGTCGCGTCCATTGCGTGAAGAGCCGCCGCCTTTTTTGTGTGCCATGGTTGTTAGCCAATAGCCGATAGCCAATAGCCGATAGCAGATAGCCATTCGCTATATGCTATTCGCTATTCGCCATCAGCCAACTACAATCTCTTTGATTTCCAAATGTGTTTCAATTTGCCGGTGTCCGTGTGTGGTGCGGCGGCGATGTTTGTTGCGATAGTCGAACGAGATCACCTTTTTGCCTTTGCGTTCGTCCAACACTTGCGCCGTGACACTCGCGTTCGCCGCGTCCGCGCCGACGACGTACTTGTCGCCATCGCCGAGAAACACGACTTGTAATTTTACTTGATCACCGATTGGATTGGGCAAACGATCCACCGCGATGCGATCCCCTTTTTCCACACGATATTGTTTGTTGCCCGTTTGAATAATTGCGTACACAAAATCCTCCATCCGCCGTCAATAGGCGTAAAAAAAGCGGCGCGTCCAGCAAGCCGCTCAAGGGGCAGAATTATACGCGAACGCGGTTTTTAGGCAAGTTCGCGGGTGGCGGATGGCGGATGGCGGATAGCAAATCGCGTATCGCAAATAGCGTATCGCAGAAAATGCGATTTGCGATTTGCGATACGCGACACGCGATTAGCGATTCGCTATCAGCAATCTCTCCAACTCGGCGTAAATTTTTCCATTCGACGCAATGCAATACTGCAACTCGATTTGCGGCGCAGCGCCGTACATTTTCAACGCGCCGCCCGCTTCAGTGAGAATCAAACGCGCGGCGGAAATATCCCACGCTGACAAACCCGTATCGCAATACGCGTCGAGCCGCCCACACGCGACATTGCAAATATCCAGCGCCGCGCTGCCATTGATGCGAACCGAACGCGCGCGCTTGATCAGTTTCACCATTTCCGCAATCCCGCGCTCCGATTCCCACATCTCGTACACTAAACCTGTTGCCACCAAACTTTCGCCGAGCGTTTGCGCGTGACTGCAGTGAATCGGTGCGTCATTCAAAAACGCGCCGCCCCCGCGCGTCGCGCGATAAAGTTGATCGAGGATCGGATCATAGACGACGCCGACGATGCTTGCGCCATCTTGTTCCAAACCAATCGAAACGGTAAAGTACGGAAAGTGATGCGCGTAATTCGTCGTGCCATCCACCGGATCAATCACCCACCGAAATTTTGCGCCGTCACCATGCACGCCCGACTCTTCGGTGAGCAGATCAAAGTCAGGCGTCGCCGCGCGCAGACGTTCCAAAATCATTTTTTCAGATGCATGGTCAATTTCCGTGACGAAGTTGATCGCGCCCTTGAATTGAATCTCATGCCGCTTGCCCCACCCCTCGCGCAAAATTTGCCCCGCCGCGCGCGCGGCGTGGGCGGCGATGGGCACAAGTTTCTTGTGCTCAAGTTCGATGTAGGTTTTGTTCATAGTACAAAAAAAGAGTCGGGAATAATTCCCAACTCTAGTGCCCGGGAAGGGACTTGAACCCCCATGCGCGTAAGCGCACGACCTCCTGAAGATCGCGTGTATACCAGTTTCACCACCCGGGCGTGCATATTCATTCTACGCGAACGATGCGCTTTGTCAATTTCAATTTTTCTTTTTTGCTTCATTCGTTCGGCGTGTTGCTTCGACTCGCTTTCGTGTTGCTTCTTGTTTGAATTCTTCACTGTTGCGCCATTCAATATTTGCGCGAACCTGTTCCATGTCCGCGCGACGCTGGGCATGCCGAACAAACGGGGAAATGATTTCGACAAAATGCAAAAGCGTGTCTTTGCTCTCAATGTTGAATTGCCACAAATCTTTGTTGGCATGGACACCGCGTTTACTCGTCCAGCCCCCTTTGTACGCAAGACAGATACTTGCACATTCAATTCCCATCGCAACAAGCTTTGCATGGCACTGTTCCAAAATGCGCTTGTCGGTATTCTTGAGACTGTAGCGCGCGCGTATTGCTGCTTTGTTTGGTTTCACAACTTGGAACGATCCTTCCGCATCCGTAAAGCCACCAAAAAACGCGAGAAACACTTGGTCATCCTCAAAAGTCCAGCGCGGCAATTCGGAAATATAGTCCTCCAAAAACTCAAACGTTTCATTTACGGTACACTGGATTCGTTGTTCGATCAATCCATGAAAATCTAGTCGAATTCTCGGCCCAATGTGTATATGACCGTATGGTGCAAAGAGTTGGCGAATCAATTCGATTTGTTCAGGTTTGGTAGAACCACACGAGAGTTCGATAACTTCGCTTCCCGCATGATCGCGATGCACATGCAAGTCACCGAGCCGAAACCCAAGCAGATATGCTTTCTCAAACGGAGCCCCACTAAAATCTTTGTACTCATCAAACGTCCCATGCTGAACGCGGGTACATTCCGAAAACGAACGAATCGGAATCTCCCACGCGATCATGCGTTGGCGAATTGTTTCTCTGCCCCAGCCGTACAATTCTCCAATTTGCGGAATAGAAAGTTTTCGTTCCAAATACAATTCGCGTACAAGTTGTTCGTTGATTTCAAGGTGCAGTAATTGGTGTGATCCCTTCGGACCGCGCGGACGAATCTCCACACCGCTCGCCTCCAGCGCGCGGCGCACAGTACTTGCTCCCACGCCGTAATGTTCCGCGATTTCCTTCGTCGTCCATCCTTGCTCAACGTACAAGGCGCGCAGTTCATCTGTCGGGAGTTGAACGCGTTTTCCAAACATGAGGGGCTCCATGAATCATTGGGCATCCTGCGCGGGGTTGGCGCATAAAAAACAAAACGCAGCGTCATAGAACCTGACGCTGCATGTGATAAAATCACGGCAGCCAAGTCCTGTTTCCGCAGGATGCTGGTCAGTGAGCGCGTAGTGTGTCCGCACTGCGCGTTCACGTTTTTTATTTTGTTGCGCGCAGTATAACGCATCCCGCGCGCGGGGGCAATCGAAAATTTGAATTTACTGCGCGGGCGTCGGCGCGCTCCGCACTTGCGATTCGCTCAAGATCACGCGGCGCGTGTTGATGAACCATTGCGAAATGTTGCGAAAGCGGTCACTCGGATCGAGCAGCGGCGCGAGTTGCACACCGCGCAAACGTTGGTCAATGCCATAGGTGTACACGGGATAATACAAAACCGCCGCAGGCACATCTTCCATAAACAACCTTTGAAATTGGGCATACAAATCCGCGCGCGCGGCGAGATCAACGGTGCGCCGCGCTTGCTGTAACAAATCATCCGCGTCCGCATTTTCCCAGCCACTGTAATTTTGCCCCGCGTCCGCCTTGTCGGGCGTTTGCGTGCTGTGCCAAAAATTGTACGGATCCGGATCAGCGGGCAAATCCGCAATCGCCGAAAGCACGGCATCAAAATTGCGCGGGCGCAAATTTTCCGGCACCAAGAGCGCCGCGGGCACGAGTTCCACTTCCACCTTGACGCCGATTTTTTTCCAATCGTCCGCGAGCTGCTGCGCGATCTGCGCGCGCGTCGGATCATCCGTGTTCGTGAGGAGTGTGAACGCGAGCTGCTGATCCCCTTTTTCGCGCACGCCATCTTTGTTTTGATCTTGCCAGCCCGCTTGATCCAAAAGTTCCGCCGCACGCTGCGGATCGAACGGATATTTTTTCAGCGCGTCATCATACGCCCATGAGTTTGGCAGAATTGGTCCCGCACCCGGCAGCGCCTGCCCTTGCAAAAGCGTGTCAATCATTTTTTGGCGATCCATCGCGTACAACAATGCTTGCCGCACCTGTTTGTCTTGAAACTGCGGTTTGCTGTTGTTGAAAAAAACGAGCGACATGCCCGCGAGCTGCGCGCTCTGCAAATCCAATTTTTCCAAACCGCGCGCCTGCGTCAACAATTCCGGCGTCACTTGCGAAACGCCTTCCACTTCGCCGCGTTCGTATGCCGCCAATGCCGCTTCGATGCCCGCGCTAAAAAATTTGAATTGCAGCGTGCCGAGATACGGGCGCTGTCCAAAATAGCGCGGGTTCGGCGTGAGCGTCGCTTCTTCTGTCGTCAATTCATCCAAGACAAATGGACCCGTCCCAATCGGCTGCCGCGAAAATTGCGCGGTGGGCAAATCCGACGCGCTCACGTCTTGTAAAAGATGCGAGGGCAAAATCCCAATCGTGGTGTAATCGAGAAATGGCGCGAACGGTTCCGACAATTGCATTCGCACGGTGAGTGGATTCACAGCTGTAATTGCAACCGTGCGCCACAACGACGCAATGTCGGTCAAGCCGGGATAATCGGAAGCTTGGATCGTTTGAAGCGTGTACAGCACATCGGCGGAACTGAACGGCGCGCCGTCCGACCACGTAATATCGCTTCGCAGTGTAAAGGTGTAAATCAAGCCATCGGGCGAAATCTCCCAATTGCGCGCGAGATCGGGTTTGATGACGCCGCGTTCATCCGCGCGCGTGAGCCCGTTGAAAATCAGCGCGGAGAGATCGCGGTCAACCGGATTGAATTGATTGAACAGGGGATTGACGATATTCGGCGTGCCTGCGACGGCTTCAATGTACGTGCCGCCGTAATCAGCTTGAGCAACGGTGGAAATGCCAAAGGCGAAATAGGCAAGCAGTGTGCCTAGGAAAATGATCCCGAGAACGGCGATCAACGCCTGCCAGCGGATATGAACCATGGAGGGAAAGGATGAAGGCGGAAGGATGAAGGATGAGGCGATGATTACATCGCGTTCATCCCTCATCCTTTATTGAAACAGTCGCGGCGCGAGCGCGCTGAGGAGGGAGAGGGCGAGAAAAATCGCGGCGAGCGCAATCGTAATGTTGTAGAGCGTGGCTTCCAGACCGCGCCGTTGATGGGCAACGGGGCTATCGCTGCCGAACGCGCCGGAGAGTCCTTCGCCTTTCATTTGCAGCAGGAGGATCACGATGAGCGTGATCGAGATGATAATTTGAACGATATTGATGACGGTGACCATTTTAGATTTCAGTAGGGGCGAAGCATTTGCATTGACACTTGCTTGAAATTGCGCGTACGCGTCTGCAAATGCTTCGCCCCTCCGCAGAGCGAAACATCCCCTCCAAAAAACGGAGGGGTTTGAGTGGGCGAGATTATAACATGCGCGGGAACGCGCGCCAAATTATTTCGCGGGTTTCTCCGCATCTCTGACCCCGGAGGTTTGAATCTCGCGGTAGTTGACAGCGCAACTATTTTGGGATACACTCTATTTAGTTGCATATACAACTATTGTAAATACAACTAATTCACAGGAGGCAAGAATGAAAACCCCATTGCTGCGCGTGGACGAAATCCCGGAGCAAGGGACACGCACCGTAGATTTTTTCGGGCGCGAGATTCACGTCTATAAAGCCGCAGGCAAACCGCGTGCGCTCATGAACGCCTGTATGCACATTGGCGGTCCGCTGTCGCCGCAAGGCGGGCGCTTTGTCTGTGCATGGCATAATGCCGAGTTTGACATGGCGACGGGCGAACGCGTGTCGGGACCTGCGCCGTCTAACGCGCGGCTCATGTTTCTGCCAACGCGCGTGGAAGAGGGTGTGTTGATGTACGTTTGGGGCGAATAAAAAAGGGAGCAGCCCAGCTTTCTGCCCGCGCCGCTGGATTTCCCTCCCGCGCGGCTGGATTTGTAATCCAGCCGCGCGGGAGGTTGTTTCTTTACTCTCCCTATTCGAGCAAAAAATCAATTTCCGCTTGCTTTAATTCCAAGTCAATTTCCTTGCCCATGACAACTGGTTCATCCCGTTCAAATCGAAATTCACCGCCGCGCGTTTCAATGACAAGCTGTTGATGCCCCCCGCGCCACGGCGTTGCCACAATTTTTCCGCGCAACACATTTACATCGCGCTCACTTTTTCCCACAATCCGTTCGATGGCGCGCGGGCGCAATAACACAAAACGCGCGTTGTCGGTTACGGGTTCGCGCGCAGTAGAAAAAATTCCCGCGTCCGTCACCGCGAGACGTTGCCTATCCGCGAGACGTTTCACCGAAACATCTCTACAGTCCAAAACATTCGTCAAGCCCATAAACCGCGCGACAAACACATTCGCGGGACGCTGATATATTTCAAGCGGCGTCCCCATTTGCTCGATCCGCCCCGCGTTCAAAAGCGCCAAGCGATCCGCAATCGCAAACGCCTCGTCTTGATCGTGCGTCACGTACAACGCAGTCATGTTCAAACGTTTCAGCAACGCGCGTAATTCCGTTACCAACTCCTCGCGCAAAATCCGATCCAACGCGCCGAGCGGCTCATCAAACATCACGAGACGCGGGCGCGGCGCGAGGGTGCGCGCCAACGCGATGCGCTGCTGCTCCCCGCCCGATAATTGATTCACATCGCGTTTCGCAAACCGCGCGGCATCCAGCCCCACCAATTCCAACGTCTCATTCACGCGCGTTTTGATCGCCGCGTCGCCATTGATTCTCATTCGCAAGCCAAACGCCACATTCTCAAAAACGTTTTTGTGTGGAAAGAGCGCGAGGTCTTGAAACATCATGCCGAACCCGCGTTCATGCGGCGGCACATTTTTCAAATCCTTCCTCTCAAACAACACGCGCCCCGCGTCCGCCTCTTCCAAACCCGCGATGATTCTGAGCAGTGTCGTTTTCCCCGTCCCACTCGGACCCAACAAACACACAATCTCGCCCGCCGCCACGTTAAACGAAATGTCGTGCAGCAGCAGCGCATCATCGTACTCTTTTGAAACATTTATGACTTGCAGCAAGTGTTCATCCTTCATCCTTCATCCTTCATCCTTTATCCTTTATTTCAAAACTCCGCGCCCTCCCCCACCCGCGCGCGCTCCATCGCCGCAATCGCCACCGCGCTCACCAGCATCAAAATCGCGCTCAATGCTAACGCTTGCCCATAATTGGTCAGCCCCGGTTGTCCGAGCAAACGATAAATTGCCAACGGGATCGTCGCCCATTCCGGACGCGCAATCAATGTCGTCGCGCCAAACTCGCCCAGCGAAATAATGAACGCAAACACCGCGCCCACAATCACCGCGCGCATCACAATCGGCAGATCAATTTCGCGGAACACGCGCGCGGGGTTCGCTCCCAACATCGCCGCTGCCTCTCGCACATTCGGTTTGATTTGCTGCAACAGTGGCACGATACTGCGAATGACCAAGGGCAGCGCGACGAGCGTATGCGCGATGGGAATGAGCCACACCGCCGCGCGAAAATCGAGTGGCGCGCGGCTGAACGCGAGAATGTATCCGAATCCGAGTGTGACGGCGGACGTGGCAAGCGGCAACAAAAACACCGCGTCGAATAAGCCCCCGCCCTTCCGCGCGCGGGTAATCGCGTATGCGGCAAGCAAGCCAAGCGCGACGGCGAGCGCGACGGTGATGCTTGCAAACAAAAGTGAATTGCGAATTGCCTCCGTTGGCGGAATAAAGGTTGCCGAACCGCGCGTATTTTGATTCAACGCAAAATAATTTCCAAAACCAAATCCTTGCGGTGTTTGGAGTGATTCCAAAATCAAAACCACTAACGGCGCGAGCAAAAAAATCAACATTGCGGCGATGGTTAGCGCGACAAAAATTTTTTCGCCGCGCGTTTTCATCGCGCGTTTTGTGATTTGCTGTGGGCGCAAACGAATGGGCGCGGCGAGGCGCGTTTGCAGTCGCGTATAGAGGATGATGAGAACGAGCGTGAAAAGAATTTGCAGCAGTGATAAGGCAGCGGCGAGTGGCAGGTCAAACAAGTTCGCCGCGGTGCGGTATATTTCGACTTCGAGCGTGGCGAGACGCGCGCCGCCCAAAATCAAAATTACGCCGAACGAAGTAAAGTTAAAAATAAAAACCAAAAGCGATGCGGCGAGAATGGCAGGCATCAAGAGGGGCAGCGTAATTTCAAAAAATACGCGCGTTCGATTCGCGCCCAACATGCGCGCCGCATTGTCTAACTGTGGATCCAGATTCGCCCACATGCCGCTGACGATGCGAAAGACGATGGTGTAATTGTAAAAAATGTGCGCCAGCAGAATAATCCAAATCGTTTCGAGCAATTTGAGCGGTGGCGCGTCGAGGGCGAATAAATTCGCGATTATGGTATTCAACGCGCCGCGTGGACCCAGCAGCGCGATAACCGCGGGCGCGACGACGATGGTGGGCAGGAGAAACGGCAACGTCGTCACCGCGCGCAAAATGGTTTGTCCGCGAAACTGATAGCGCGCAAAAATGTACGCGGCGGGCAATGCGGCAATGACAGTGAGAATCGTCGAGAGCGCCGCTTGCCAAGTCGTGAACCACAAAACATTGAGATAGTACGGATCGGCAAAAATTTCGCGGACGCCCGATAATTCAAGCGCGCTGTTTGGAAAAAACGAGTACGCGAAAATTGCCGCGAGGGGATAAAAATAAAAGAGCGCGAGGAACGCAAGCGGAATCAACAGTACAAGCGCGCGCCAAGAACGTTTCATAGCGTTTGTTCCGCTTGGATCTCGCGTGTCAATTCCAAAAGTATATCGGTCACGGCAACGGGATCAACCAGCATGTGAAAATGTCCCGCGTCCAGTTTGCGAAATTTCCAGCCGCGCGCGTGCGCCTGACGCGCGTACGAGTCATACGCCGCGCTGAATTGCACATAGCCAGACCGCGCGTCTGGAAAATCAAACGCGGGCAGGGGCTCTTGGAAAAAATCGAGTCCGCGCGGTTGCAAATCGCGCGCCAACGTTTCGCGCGTTTCCATGTCGCGAATAATTTCGCGCAAATCGTTTGCGCTCCACGTGGGAAAACGCGCGCCATTTTTCAACTCGGTTTCAAATGCGCGCGCCATCGCAGCATTTTCTGCGGCGAGCAAATCCAAACGACTCTCATCACGCCACAAAATCCCCGCGTCCATAAACACATAACCCGCAACGGGTCGCGGACTGTGCGCGCGAATGGCAGGCAGCAGCGGACCCGCGCCGCTGTGCGCGACCAGAATCACGCGCGTTTCAGCGGGTGTTTCTGCCAACATCTCTGCAACCGATTCGGCATGTTGTTTCCAAAACGGCGCGGCAGAATCTACCTTGTCGCGCAAACGCGCAACCAGTACCTCTTTTTCACGCCGCCGCATTTCTTTTGCGACGCGCGACCATGTGAACGCGCCCACCAACGGGCTGTGAACCAAAACGAACATAGACCTATCTTAACACTGTCTGCGTCCATTCCTTGATCCACGTTTCGCGGTTCGCATCAATTTGCTCTGCCGTAACTGTCGCGGGCTTTTTCGGCGTTTCTGCGAATTTGTAAAAATCGGGCAGCTTGGCGTTCGGATTCACAGGGAACACAAACATCTGTGTCGGAATGTCCTCTTGGAAACGCGCGGTCAACATGAAATCCAAAAATTTGCGCGCGAGTTCAGGATGTTTCGCATTTTTGAACACGCCCGCAAATTCGATTTGGCGAAAACACGCGCCGTCCCCCAACACATTCCCCGTCGGCGGCTCGATCAATTTGCCACCGCTGAAAAATACTTCGGCGGCAGGACTCGTCGCGTAACTCACCACGATGGGGCGATCCCCTTTGCCGCTCCACGTGGACTTGTTGTAATACGCGTCCTCCCAACCTTCGCTGATTGCCACATCATTCGCGCGCAACGCTTTCCAAAAATCGAGATACTTGTCGCCGTACTGACTCACCGTCGCCAACAAGAACGCGAGACCGGGCGATGAGGTCGCGGGATTTTCGACCACGAGCAAACTCTTGTATTCCGCTTTGGTGAGATCGTCAAGCGTTTGCGGCGGCGCGATATTTTTTGTTTTGAACCACGCCTTGTCGTAATTCAAACACACATCGCCAAAATCAATCGGCGTCAGTCGAAATTGCGCGTCGAGTTTGTACGCGTCGGAAATTGCATCCGCGCCGCTGGGTTTGTGCGCGTCAAACAAATCCGCTTTCAATGCGCGCGACAAAAATGTATTGTCCACGCCAAAGAAAACGTCGCCCAGCGGATTCGCCGCGCCCGCGAGAATGGCTTTATTTAACGCGCTGCCCGCGTCGCCTGATTTCAAAATTTGAACCTTGACATTGTTTGCCGTTTCAAATTCCTTCAACACCTCTTCGCTCACCGCGAACGAATCGTGTGTGACGACGATGAGTTCGGACGCGGACGGTGGCGGCGGTGGCACGCTGGGCTGTGGCGGAATCGTCGGCGCGGGCGTAGGTGGAATTGCCGTTGGTGTCACAGCTTGACATGCGGCGAGCGCGACGAGACTAATGATCGTGATGAACGAGAAAAACTTTTTCATGCTGCTCCTTTCGTGAAATGTTCGCGCGTAGCAGGCATTCTCTAATGCCGTTGGTGGACAGGACGCGTTAGAGAACGCGTCCTACGCGCGCACATAAAAATAACAACCGCCTCCGAGTACGAGAGGCGGTTGAACATTATCAACAACGCAAACCGATTTTCCCTGCGCGAGCATTATCTCGATCAGGTTCGATGGGTCGGCTGCTACAAGCAGCCCTCTCAGCCCGATGCAATCGAGCTCCCCGGAGATTTTTTAGATTTGAGATTTATGATTTTAGATTTCGTCACTCACTTGCGTACTGCTCGGCGTGTTTGGTATTTATTCAAACGATGGGGGCAATCGGCTGTGACGAAGCCATTTATTGAAACAGATGCGCGAGCAACAATGTGCCATACGACCAACTCACCGCCGCGCGTTCCTCGAGCATCACGTTACTAATGCCGCGCGTACTGCCGCGCTCCAACGTTTCCGCCTCAAGCAGATACTCCAAACCGTGCGTCGTAATTCCCTCCACCGTTTTGTCCAACGGAATCAAAGAAACGATGTCTCCTTTATTTCCCTTGATTTCCTCATTTCCTTTTCCCACCCACATCTCACTCGCCGCATCTACAATTTTACAATTTCGTTCTTGCGTGAGCAGCAGCACATTCGCCAAAAATTGATCCACGCGCCCACCGAACGCGCCAAGAATTGTAATTTCCTCCGCGCCACGTTCTTGCGCCAATCGCAGCGCGAGTTCCAAATCCGTTTCATCTTTCGCGCGCGGGTGGCGAATAAATTCGCAACTACATTTTTCCAACCACCCGCGCGTTTCTTCATCCAGCGAATCCATGTCGCCAACTACAACGTGCGGCGCGCGTTCCAAAAACAAGCGCGCGTTCCGCGCGCCGCCATCCGCCGCAATTCGCAACTCTGCGCGTTCCCAAATCGCTTGCAAACGCGCGTGTGCGGTCAATTCACCATTCGCAACAATCACCGCGCGCATCTCTTACTCCCCTCTCCCGAAATTTGGGAACCAAATTTCAGGAGAGGGGCTGGGGGTGAGGGACAAAAAATATTTATGAAACCGCGCATCCCGCGTCAATTCGGGATGAAAACTCGTCGCCAACAAATTCCCTTGCCGCGCCGCCACAATCGTTCCATCCTCCAATTGCGCCAACACTTGGACATTCTCGCCCACCGACTCCATCAACGGCGCGCGAATAAAAATCGCATGAAACGGATTCGTGTCCCCATTCTTGATTTCAGGAATATCCAAATCTGTCTCGAACGAATCCACTTGCCGTCCGAACGCATTGCGTTTCACCTTCACATCCATCACGCCGACAAGCGGCTGTCTCATTCCAACATCTTTGGCGAGAACAATCATGCCCGCGCACGTTCCCCACACCGGTTTGCCTTGCGCCACCATTTCGCGGATCGGTTCGATCAATCCGTACTGCGTCGCAATTTTCCCAATTGTCGTACTCTCCCCGCCGGGAATAATCAACCCATCCACCGCGCGCACCTGTTCAGGCAAACGCACTTCCACTGCCTCCACATTCAGCCCGCGCAGCATTTCGATATGTTCGCGAAACGCGCCCTGTAATGCCAATACACCGATTCTCATAAAGGATGAAGGATGAGGGATGAAGGATGAATGAGAGATTGTTCATCCCTCATCCTTCATCCCTTATCCTTTGTTCTACCACCCTCTCACTGCCAGCTGTTCCGCTTCGCCAATCGTCCGCGCCGCGATGCCGAGCATCGAATCGCCGAGACCGCGCGAAACGTCCGCGATAATTTTGGGATCATTGTAATGCGTCGTCGCCATCACAATCGCTTTCGCGCGTTTGGCGGGATCGCTGGATTTGAAAATGCCGCTGCCGACGAAAACGCCATCCACGCCAATTTGCATCATCAAAGCTGCGTCGGCTGGGGTTGCGAGTCCGCCCGCCGCGAAATTTACCACAGGTAGCTGTCCCGTTTCCGCAACCTGTTTTACCAATTCGTAGGGCGCGCCCAATTCTTTAGCCGCGTGATACAACTCTTCGGGGCGCATATTTTGCAGACGCCGAATTTCGCCCAACACACTGCGCGCGTGCCGCACCGCTTCGACCACATCGCCCGTTCCCGCTTCGCCTTTCGTGCGGATCATCGCCGCGCCTTCATTGATGCGGCGCAGCGCTTCGCCGAGATTGCGGCAGCCGCACACGAACGGGATATTGAACATATTTTTGTCAATGTGATTTTCTTCATCCGCGGGCGTCAACACTTCCGATTCGTCCACGTAATCCACGCCAAGCGCTTCCAAAATCTGTGCTTCGACAAAATGTCCGATGCGCGCCTTTGCCATCACGGGGATCGTGACCGCGTCCATAATTTTCAAAATCATTTCGGGATCGCTCATGCGCGCGACGCCGCCCTGTTTGCGAATATCGGCGGGCACGCGTTCAAGCGCCATCACCGCGCACGCGCCCGCGTCCTCTGCAATTTTCGCCTGCTCCGCGTTCGTCACATCCATAATGACGCCGCCCTTGAGCATCTGCGCGAGTCCCACTTTCACCGCCCACGTACCCACTTGCCTGTCCATTGCAAGACTCCTGTGAGTTCCCGTATTTCCTTTATTTCCAGTGTGAAAGGAATTAAGGGAAATGCGGGAAATAAGAATGTGGAATATAAAAAACGCCGACTCAAATAAGCGGGCGTTTTCTTTCGCGGTTTTCGCACCTTTCGCGGTTTTCGCGTTTTTCTTTCGCGGTTTTCGCGTTACCTACGCCAGCATTATCTGGATCAGGTCATAGGGTCGAAGATGGGCTTCATCACCATTCCCACTCCCCCTCTCCTAAAAAACTTTTTGACAAAAGTTTTTTAGGAGAGGGGGTTGGGGGGTGAGGCGTGCGGTTCTTCCTCTCAGCCGGACTCGCTCCAGCTCCCCGAAACTGTTTGGTTGTTAAGCCTGTGACTTTACAGGGCTGTGAACTTCACAGCGACGAGAGTTTAGCATGAACGATTTGGTGTGTCAAAAATGTCACTGACGCGCCATTGACGCCCGCGAACGCGGATGTTAAAATCCGCCCACCTCTCACAAGTTCCCCACATGAAAAATTTTAGCGACAAGGTTAATTTTCTCTGGAGCATCGCGGAACTCTTGCGCGATAGTTTCAAGCGCAGCAAATATCAAGATGTCATTTTGCCGTTGACGGTGCTGCGCCGCATTGATTGTGTGTTACAGCCGACCAAAGACCGCGTGCTGCAAACGCAAATCAAGTTGAAACAAAAAGGTGTCGAAAATCTTGATCCGCAATTACGCAAAGCATCGGGCTATGCGTTCTACAACACCTCGCTGTACGATTTTGAAAAATTATTGAACGACGCGCCCAACCTCGCGCCCAATCTCCGCAACTTTATCGCGGGGTTCAGTCCCAACATGCGCGAGGTGTTGGAAAAATTTGATTTCGACAACACGCTTACCAAATTGGATGAAGCGGGCTTGCTCTATCTCGTCCTCGAACGGTTCAAAACCATTGACCTGCATCCGAACGTCGTCAGCAATTTAGAGATGGGCTATATCTTTGAAGAACTGATCCGCAAATTCAATGAGGCGTTGAACGAAAATCCCGGCGAACATTTTACGCCGCGCGAAGTCATTCGACTCATGGTCAATTTGATTCTCGCCCAAGACCAAGACCCGCTGAGTCACAATCACATTGTTCGTACTGTTGCCGACCCGTGCTGTGGTTCGGGCGGCATGTTGACGATTGCAAAAGAACGCATTTTGGAAATCAACACAAACGCGCAAGTGCATTTGTACGGGCAAGAGGTTAACCCCGAAACGTTCGCGGTGTGCAAGTCGGATTTGTACATGAAGAGTCCCGACGGACGCGACGCGGAAAATATCAAATTCGGCAGTTCGCTCGCCAACGATCAACACGCGATGCGCCGTTTTGATTACATGCTCGCCAATCCGCCGTACGGCAAAGAATGGAAAATGGACGCGGGCGCGGTAGAAGCAGAATCCGAAAAGGGCGCGCTGGGACGTTTTGACGCGGGCTTGCCGCGCATCAGCGATGGACAACTTTTGTTTTTGCAGCACATGCTTCATCGCATTCAACCGCCCGACAAAGGAGGTGGACGCGTCGCCATCGTAATGAACGGTTCGCCGTTGTTCACGGGCGACGCGGGCAGCGGGGAGAGTGAAATTCGGCGTTGGATTTTAGAGAATGATTGGCTCGAAGCGATTGTGGCGCTGCCCGAACAACTTTTTTACAACACCGGCATCGCCACCTATATCTGGGTTTTGAGCAATCGCAAAACCGCGGCGCGGCGCGGCAAAGTGCAGCTCATCAACGCAACGGATTTTTGGACGCCGATGCGAAAAAGTTTGGGCGACAAGCGCCGCGAAATTTCCGACGCGCAGATTGCAGAGCTGACCGCGTTGTTTGCGCGTTTTGCGGAAAACGAACCCGCGAAAATTTTCGACACCACCGCGTTCGGCTATCGCAAAATCACCGTCGAGCGTCCCCTGCGTCTGAATTTTCGAGCGAGCGCGGAACGCATCGCACGCCTGCGTCAAGAGCGCGCGTTTCAAAATCTCGCTTCGAGCAAGAAAAAAGATAAAAAAGAGAACGCGGCGGAAATTCGCGCGGGCATCGAACTCCAAGAAAAAATTCTCGCGCTGCTGTACGGCTTGCCGAAAACGCTTTACACAAACCGCGCGGCATTTGAAGCGCAATTTGACGCCGCGCTCGATGCCGCGGTCGCGCGTTTGCAAGCCATTAAACTCGCCGCGCCCGTTCGCAAAGCGATTCTCAACGCGCTCGCGGAACGCGACGCGACGGCGGATATTTGCCGCGACGCGCGCGGCAATCCCGAACCCGATCCCGATTTACGCGATTATGAAAATGTGCCGCTCGGGCAAGATGTGAATGATTTTTTCGCGCGTGAGGCGCTGCCGCACGTTCCCGATGCGTGGATCAATCCAGATGTGCGCGATGCAAAGGATGGCGCGGTGGGCAAAGTCGGCTACGAGATCAATTTCAACCGCTACTTTTACCACTACCAACCGCCGCGCGCGCTGGAGGAAATCGAGGCGGACATCAAGCAGTTGGAAAAGGAAATTTTGGAGATGTTGAGAGAGGTGGCGAGATAATGATTTCTCCTCTCTCTCGTTTTCACCCCTACCCCGCCTACAAACCCTCCCACGTCCCTTGGCTCGGCGAGGTTCCCGCGCATTGGGAGGTGCGGCGGCTCAAGTTTATTTCCACCGAACCGTTGCAATATGGCGCGAACGAAGTTGCTGAAATCATTGATCCAGAACTGCCGCGGTTTATCCGAATCACAGACATCAACGCGGATGGGACATTGCGCGATGATACCTTTCGATCATTACCCGAAGATGTAGCTCAACCGTTTCTGCTACGCTATGGCGATATTTTATTTGCGCGAAGTGGCGCAACGGTTGGCAAGAGTTTTATGTATCGAGAGGCGTGGGGGCGCGCTTGCTATGCAGGTTATCTGATTCGCGCGAGAATCAATCCCACAATTGCTCATGCAGAATTTGTTTCCTATTTTGCCAACTCATCTGTCTATTGGAATTGGGTCTCAAGTATTTTCATTCAAGCGACGATTCAGAATGTGAGTGGTGAAAAGTATTCCAATTTATTGGTCACGCTTCCCTCTCTCGAACAACAGAAAGCCATCGTACAATTTCTCGACCACGAAACCGCCGCCCTCGACGCGCTCATCTCCAAAAAAGAACAACTCAGCGCGCGCCTGCAAGAAAAACGCACCGCGCTCATCAGCCGCGCCGTGACCAAAGGGCTTGACCCCAACGCGCCGCTGAAAGATTCGGGCGTGGAGTGGTTGGGGGAGGTGCCAGAGCATTGGGAGGTGAAGCGAATTCGTGACATTGCATTGTCGCTTCAGACGGGTCCTTTTGGTAGTCAACTGCATTCTGAAGAATACTCGCCAGGCGGATTTCCCGTGATTAACCCTGCACATTTGCGAGAAGGAAAAATTTTCCCCGATGTGAATGTTGCAGTTGATGAAGCGACTTTTGCTCGTTTGTCTCACCATGAATTACGGGAAGGCGATATTGTTTTTGCGCGACGGGGCGAGATGGGACGCTGTGCTTTGGTAACAGAAAAAGAAAATGGCTGGCTTTGTGGTTCAGGGAGTATGCGAGTGCGCCCGAAACGCGAGGAAATCCATCCGCAATTTTTTAATCATGTCCTTTCAACGAATGGCATCAGTGACTGGCTGTTGCTTGAATCTGTAGGTACAACAATGGATAATTTGAATCGGAAAATTGTAGGACGTGTGCCGTTGCCACATCCGCCACTTTCAGAACAACGCGCCATCGCCGCGCATCTCGACCGCGAAACTGCGCGTCTCGACGCGCTCGTTGCAAAAATTCAAGAGGGCATCGCGCGCTTGCGCGAATATCGCGGCGCGTTGATTGCGGCGGCAGTGACGGGGAAGGTGGATGTGCGCCAAGACCCCAAGGGTTTTCAAGCAGCCGCGCCAATTGAAACACTCGCGTCAAAAACCCTTGGGGTCTGAATCCGTTGAATCCGCCTCTCGTCAAGATTCGCGGAGAATGGTATTATTGAAAGCAAACAACCATGATTGAATACACCAGCGGCAATTTATTGGATGCGCCTGTCGAAGCATTGGTCAACACCGTCAATTGTGTTGGCGTGATGGGCAAGGGCATTGCGCTTCAATTCAGGCAAGCATACCCCGACAACTACAAGGTCTATCGCGCGGCATGTGAACGCGGCGAGGTGCGCCCCGGTCAGATGCTTGTCTATGAGCGCGGACAGCTCATCAACCCGCGTTACATTATCAATTTCCCTACCAAGCAGCATTGGAAAGAAAAATCGCGCATGGAATATATTGATGCCGGACTCGACGCGCTGGTTCAAGAAGTAAAAGCGCGCGGCATTCAATCCATTGCAATTCCACCTCTGGGGGCGGGGAGCGGCGGTTTGGATTGGGCAAAGGTGAAACCCAAAATCGAAAAAGCATTTGCGCGGCAGCGGAATATGCGTGTCTTGCTCTACGCGCCGCAAGGCGCGCCCGCCGCGGAAAAAATGAAGGTGGGGACCGCGCAACCCGCGATGACCCCCGGACGCGCCATTCTGTTGGGCTTGTTGGAAAGCTACGCGGAACCGATGTATCGGTTGACACAACTCGAAATTCAGAAACTGATGTATTTTGCCCAAATGGCAGGCGAACCCCTCCAGTTACATTTCGTCAAGGACAAGTACGGTCCGTATGCGGAAGCGTTAAATCATGTATTGCAGCGCATCGAGGGTCATTACATTCGCGGGTATGGTGACCGCAGTCGTCAGGAGCCCTCCATTCGTTTGCTGCCAAACGCCGCAGACCAAGCCCGCACCTTCTTGCAAGACCGCCCCGCCTCGTTAGCCCATCTGAAACGCGTCGCCAATCTCATCAAGGGTTTTGAAACTCCGTATGGCATGGAATTGTTGGCGACGGTTCATTGGATCGCGCAAGAAAATCTTTTTGCCAAAACGGATGTAGAGGCGGTTGTTCAGGGCGTGCACTCTTGGAGTGAGCGCAAGCGTGAACACTTTCAGCCCACGCACATCCAAGCCGCGTGGAAACGTTTGCGCGAACAACATTGGCTATGATAGACATCTCTGAAAAAAATTTCGAAGCCGCCATCGAAGCCGCCTTGTTGCTCGGCGGACCCGACGCCGCGCACAGCGCCGTTCACCTTGTGCGCGAAACGCAAAACACCGCGAACGAATTTGTCCCTGGCGGCTATCATCACCGCGCGCCCGAACAGTACGACAAACCCGCGTGCCTCATTCGCGACGATGTGCTGGCGTTCCTTTACGCCTCCCAGCCGCGGGAATGGGACAAATTCAAAAAACAGCACGGCAAAGATTCGCACGAACGATTTTTTGCGCGTCTCGTGCAGCAAATCCAAACGCGCGGCACGCTCGATGTTTTACGCAATGGGCTAAAAGCGAACGGCAGCCGCTTTCGCTTGTGCTATTTTCATCCCTCCAGCGGCATGAATGAGCCATTGCAAAAATTGTATCAGGCAAATATCTTTTCCGTCGTCCGCCAACTCAAATACAGCGTCAAAAATGAAAATTCGCTTGACCTCATGATTTTTCTGAACGGCTTGCCCATCCTCACCGCCGAATTGAAAAACCCTTTGATGAATCAAAACGTTGAGGACGCGATCAAGCAATACAAAACGACGCGCGACCCGCGCGAACCCTTGTTCGCGTTCGGGCGCGTCCTCGCGCACTTTGCGGTGGATCCCGATTTGGCGTACATGACCACGCATTTGCAAGGACCCAAAACGCGCTTTCTCCCTTTCAATCAAGGCAACAATCACGGCGCGGGCAATCCGCCCTCGTGGCGCAGTTTCGCCACCGCGTATCTGTGGGAACAAATCTGGGCGCGCGATAGTTTGCTCGACTTGTTGCAAAATTTTGTGCAAGTGGTAGAGGAACAGGACGACGACGGAAAAAACACGGGCAAACGCTCGCTCATCTTTCCGCGCTATCATCAACTCGACGCCGTGCGCCGCTTGCGCGCGGATGCGCGGGCGCACGGCGCGGGCAAACGCTATTTAATTCAACACAGCGCGGGCAGCGGCAAAAGCAATTCGATTGCGTGGCTGGCGCATCAACTCACCCACTTGCACGATGCCAACGATCAAAACGTATTCGACACGATTTTGATCATCACCGACCGCCGCATTTTGGATCGCCAACTCCAACACACGGTTGGACAATTCGAGCAAACGCTCGGCGTCGTCGAAAACATTGATCAAACCGCGCGCCAATTGCAAGAGGCATTGCACGCGGGCAAAAAAATCATCGTCACCACGCTGCAAAAATTTCCTGTCATTGCCCGCGACATGGCAATGTTTTCCAACAATCGTTTCGCCGTCATCATTGACGAAGCGCACTCATCGCAAAGCGGCGAAGCCACAAGCAACGTCAAAGCGGTGCTTGCGCCGAAATCATTGGAACAAGCCGAAGCGGAAGAACGCGGCGACGAACCCGATTTGGAAGACCGCGTGATCGCGGAAATCAAAAAGCGCGGACCCCTGCCGAATGTGAGTTACTTTGCCTTTACCGCGACGCCCAAGCCGCAGACGCTCGAACTCTTTGGCACACAACAGCCAAACAACGAATTTACCGCGTTCTCGCTGTACAGTATGCGTCAGGCGATTGAAGAAAATTTTATTCTCGATGTGTTGGAAAATTACACCACCTACAAAGCGTATTGGAGCTTGTTGAAACGCGTCGCCGACGACCCGCGTTATGATCGCCGCAAAGCGACGTACCTGCTGCGCTCGTTTGTCGAACTGCACGAATCCACCATCGCGCAAAAAGCCGCGATCATGGTGGATCATTTCGCGGAACATGTCGCCCCGCGCCTCGGCGGTCACGCCAAAGCCATGATCGTCACCCGTTCGCGTTTGCACGCCATCCGCTACAAACTCGCGGTGGACAAACACATTCGCGCAAAAAATTACGCGTTTCAATCCCTCGTCGCGTTTTCGGGCAGAGTGGACGATCCCGACGATGGACTCAAATACACGGAAACGGAAATGAATACGCGTTCGAGCGGTGTCAGCATCAGCGAAACCAAAACCGCCGAAACGTTCAAACAAGACGCGTACCGCCTCCTCATCGTCGCCGAGAAATTTCAAACGGGCTTTGACCAGCCGCTGCTGCACACCATGTACGTTGACAAAGTATTGCGCGATTTGCACGCCGTTCAAACGCTCTCGCGGCTCAACCGCGTGCATCCCGAAAAAACGGAAACGATGGTTTTGGATTTTGCCAACGAACCCGACGACATTCAAAAAGGATTCGCCCCCTACTATGATCGGCTCGTGTTAAAAGAACCCACCGATCCGAACATGCTGTACGATTTGCAAACGCGCCTGCAAGATTTTCGCTTCTTTACGGACGCGGACGTAAATCAATTCGCAGAGGTATATTTCAATCCCAAAGCGACCCAGGACAAACTGCACGCCGCGCTCGCGCCCACCGTGCAGCGTTACACCGCTTCCACCGATGACGAACGCGCGGGCTTTCGCGGCGTGCTTCAAGACTATGTTCGCCTCTACGCGTTTCTCTCCCAAGTCATCACCTTTGTTGACGCCGACCTCGAACGCGTGTATGTCTTTGGACGCTTGTTATTACGCAAACTGCCCGTCAAGCGCGAACAGCTCCCCGTCGAAATTCAAAAAAACATTGATATGGAATCGTACCGCCTGCAAAAAACGTCCAACGGCAAAATCAAACTACCGCGCGGTTTGGCGGCGATGGAGCCGCCCGCGCCACACGGACTCGTCGTTGTGCCGCCTGACGAAATCGAACCCCTCTCACAAATCCTCCGCGAGCTCAATGATCGCTTTGGCACAAAACTCGGCGACGAAGCGCGCCGTTCGATTCAACACCTCGAAACGAAATTGGCAGACGACCCCGCGCTCAACAACAGCGTGCGCGTCAACACGCCCGACAACGCGCGTCTTACATTCGATCACGTCGCGGGCGATCATTTGCAAGAGATGATTGATTCCGATTTCAAGTTTTTCAAACAAGTCAACGACGATCCCGAATTTGCGAAACAATTGTTTGATTGGTTGTTTGAACGCTATCGCGCGGGGAAAACTACAATCCCGAAAGACGCGTAGCATAGACCATTCGCCCGGGCAACAAAAAAAGCGCGCCACATCTGGCGCGCTTTAATTTTTCCTTCCTCGCCGCTTACTGCTCGTCCGGCATCCGTTTCGGAATCTGATAACGACACGCATCCGCGCCCGTGCTGAAACACGTAATCTCTTTGACCTCAATCGGCCTGTCGGTGAGCCACTTCATCGCTTCGCTGAATGTGCCAACCGTGACGAGGCAGCATGGCTTGTCGTGATGCGGACGCCATTGGCACACACATTGCGTCGCCACCACGAGAAATGCTTCGCTGTTTTCTTCCAGATGCGTCGGTTGATTCACTGTTTTGTTGGCGGCGACGACGATCTGCTGCAACAAAATTTTCATTTTCGCTTGCGTCGAAATCAACGGCATATTTTTCAATGCGTTGCCCGCAATGCCCAACAGCGCGGATTGTTCGCGCAAGCTATAGCGAAACAATTCGCGTCCCACGCGAATCAAAATCGCGCGCGCGCCGCGCGGTCCCAGAAAATCCTCAACCGCCTGTTCCACTTTGCCATATTCGCTAAACGTCACGCCGTACTCTATCGTATTCTCTGGATAATTCCCAATGTAATGCGAAAGCTTTGCGCCGTTCAGCACCGCTTTGATGCCATCCGGGCCCATCACTTCTTCAATCGAAAGAAACAGCAAACGCAGCGCCGCGCTCGGCATGCCGCGATCCGGCAAGTTCAATGTTTGTGCATCCATAAAATTTGCCTACTCTCCCTCTCCTGAAAGAATTTTGGCGAAACTCGTTTCGCTAAAAATTTTTTCAGGAGAGGGGGCTGGGGGGTGAGGCGATTTATTCTTGCGCGCGTTCCAAAATCGAATACAACAATTCCAACAGCACGTACTTGACACTCTCTTTTTGATTCGCAATGCACGGCAGCACTTTGATCCCATCGTCGAGACCGAGCGCGATCTTCATATCTTCGGGCGACCACGCGTCGGGATGATCTTGTTTGTTCGCCGCGACGACGAACGGCGTTTCACTATACTTGCGAAATGTGTCAAGGATCGAACGCGCCTCGCGGAATGTTTCCGGGCGCACCGCATCCACCATCACCACAAAACCGAGCATCCCTTCCGACAAAATTTCCCACATGAAATCGAAACGGCGCTGCCCCGGCGTGCCAAACAGGTACAGCACCAAATCTTTATCAATCGTGATGCGCCCGAAATCCATCGCCACCGTCGTCTGTGCTTTGACGGCGCGCGTCTCGTCGGAAATTTTTCGTTCGGTGCGAACAACGGCAATTTCGCTGATACTGCCGATAAATTCCGTTTTGCCGGCGGAGAAGGGTCCGGTCACCACCATTTTAACGGTCTGCATAAATTGTTTTGGAGTACGGGAAAGGATGTGGGATGCGAGAAATGAGAAACGAGAAACGTCAAACGTGATGCGTCGATCTTCCAACTTCCAACCTCCAACTTCCAACTTCCAACCTCCAACTTCCAACCTCCAATCTATCGTCGTCGAATCCCATCAATGATGCGAAGCAAAACACCGCGCGATAATTTCACACCGGGCAGCGGCGCACGCGGCACGGCTGGCTCGACGCGCAGCGGCTGCGCCATTTCGATCAAACCATTTTGTTTCAAACCATACACCACGCGGCGCACTTGAAATTCGTCCAACCCGATATACGCGCCAATCTGTTTGATCGTGTTGCGCGCATTAATGAACGAAATCATTTGCCATTCTTCGCGCGTCAACGAAATGTTTCGCAGATTCGTTTGGGGACGTTCTGCAAAACGCAGCGGCACTTCCAAATCGGGAATTTCATCGCGCAGCTTGTCCCATTCCTGCTGCCGCCGATTCCCTTCCAAAATTACATTTTCTAACGACAACGGCACCGTGATGCGTTCTTCGGGCGGCAATTGGTTCGGCTCGAATCGAAAATCGCCAGCTGCCCACGTGAACAATTGATATACCGTTTCCAGCAAGTACCCGCGCACACCTTGAATAATGTCGTTCTGCGAAAGATAGCCGTTGTGAATCATCAACAGCCCCAGCTCTTTATCCGTATCCACACGCGAACGCGCGCGCACCACTTGCGCTTGTTCCGGGGTGAGCCGTCCGACCTTGACCAAAATATCCGTCAGCCGCGCGGGTGTGCCATCGTACGCCGCGTGAATCAAACGCCCCTCGCGGAAAAAGAGCGACGCCGACGCCGAATGACCGTTGCTGCTATTGACCACCGTTTCCGGTTTCACCAACAGCGCGCCCGTCTTGTGCGCCAGATTGATCAGGTTGAGTAATTGGTGCAGCGAAAAATCGCGCAGATTGCCTTTGAGTGCCATACGTGTACGCCCGCGCAAGCCGATTCAAAAATCGGATTTGGGTGCAAGCTTGCAATGGGGCTAGGTTGGATTATACCTTAAAGAAAATCGCGGCGTCAACAGTACCTCGCGCTTGAAATTCGATGTGCCACGCAAAATTTGAGTTGCCACGCACTTTTAAAAGTGCGTGGCAACTCAAATTGACGAACGCGGCAAGATCGGGATAATCGGCGCAATTCTTGGAAACGCACGACAAATTTGTAATTTGTGGTACTCTTCAAACGGAACCCTATGGACGACCCACAACGCCGCGCCGAACTCGCACAGCGTTTGTCTGATGCGGGCGCGGCGCACGGACGATACGAAATGACCGCGCTGCACGGCGAGTACGATCCACAATGGGCGGAATGGTACGCGCGCTATTTAACGAGTCACGGTTGGAACGAATTTTTTTCAAGCGCGTGGGATAATGCGGAACTCGCCGCCGCCTTGCGTCAAGCTGACTCAGATCAACGCGCGTACGCGCCGCAATCGCGTTGGCAAGATTTTTACGCCGCGCGTTTTGTTGAGACCTCCGATGTCTCGGAGACATCGGAGGTCTAATTCACGGCTGCGCGATCACCAACACGCCCTCATTCGGCGCACTGCGCGTCATCCGCGTTCCCTTTTCGCTCACCTCAAAGCGATACAACTTGACACGCGCCAACAGAATCGCCCCATCATAAATTTCCAAATCCCCGCGATACGCGCCATCAGGAATTTTTCCTGGTTCAAAATCCACCGCCGCGTTATCATCAAATCGCATCACGTCTAAACCGCCCGCCGTCGTCGCCGCAAAATCAATTCGGCTTTGCGGACTCGCTTTTGCTTCGCGCTGCGCGATCACGCGTTCCTCGCGCGTCCCCTTTAACGTCCCCCGCACAATCCATCGCCATGTCAATTCCGTTTTATTCGGATTCGCCACAAAACAACGCGCGTCCAATTCGCGCGCCGCGCCAATCCTGCATGTAACCAAAATTGTATTTGGCGATAGCGTCACTTGCATTTCATTTTCACTTTGCATCCCGCGCAATTGCGCGTATGGAATCCACAAACGCGGCTCCACATCAGGAAAATCATGTGGAATGGTGACAACAGCGGAATCCAAAATGTCTTGCGCCACATGCGGCGTGATCGTGATCGTCGTCGGTGTTGCGAGTTGCGGCAACGTGAGTGTAGATAATCCCGCCGTCAATTCGATCTCGCGCGTTTCATTTTCAGATTCAAATGTAACGCGCTGTGGAATGAACGCGGCGAAAATCAAACTTGCGTCACGCGCGCCCGTTGCTTCTTGCAAATCTTTCGTCCCCGAAAAAATTTGCGTCGCGCCAATCGTCACGCGCAATGGATTCGGCGCAATCGTTTCTGCATCGAGCGCGCGTTGATATTGCACACCTGCCGCGCGCGCGTACAACGCGAACGTTTCATTTTCCCACAAGCGTTGTGAATCATACCCGCGCGCGTTTGGGTTTTCCCCGCGCGCCAACAGCGCGTACTCGTACACTTTTCCACTTTCCACATTCTCCAATTTCCCATATCCCGTCGTCACATTCCCGCGCAATCCATATTCGCGCAGCGCATATGCCGCCAACCCCATCGGAATTTTTTGAACCTCCGCGCGCTCCGCCACAAACACAGCCGCGCCACGCGGCACATGCGTTTGTACTTCGCGCACGCGCAGCGCATCCGCATCAAAAAATGGCGGCGCAGGTTTGAAATACTGTTCCAGTGAAAGTGCGAAAGTCAACACCACCGTTCCTGTTACAGCGATTGCAAAGCCACTCACGACATAACGCGCGAGTTTTGCGCGTGCAATCGAAAATCGAAAATCGAAAATCGAAAATTTCTCCCCTCCTTCCACCATCGCCGCCACCAACACTACCGCCACCAGCGACAAACTTTTCAAAAATCCGTACGGATACGGACGCAAAAACGGCAAACGAAAAATCAAAACATACAGCACACTCGCGCCGACGATAGAGTACCATACCGCGCGGCGTTCGACATCCCCGCGCAACTTCCACAACCCGTACAGTGACAACAACACCGCGCCGAGAGTCAACACAGGCGCGGCAATCTCCCACCCCCGCGCAAACATTTCGTACAGCCACGCCGTTGGAATCGTATGCCCCACCGCAAGATCGAGAATCTGTAACGAAAAACCGTACCCATCCGAAAGCGGCACAAATTCGCGCAGCCCAATCGCCAACGGCGCGCGCCCATAATACTCGCGTCGAAAATCCTCAATGTGCCACAGCGTTGGAAAACTAAACGCCAGCGTCAACAGCGCAATTGCCGCGCCCCTTACCAAAACGCGCCCGCGTTCTTGATCCGTGATCAACAGATACAAACCCAGCGCGCCGAGGGGCAAGCCCGCCGCGACCAGCGCGGGATGGTACGTCACATTCAACGCCCCGAGAAAAAATCCCGCGCAAATCCATGCGCGCCACGTTGTTTTCACTTGCAGCGCGTGAACGCCAAACAGCAGCGCGATGGGCAGCAACGCCAGCGACGCGAGCTGCAAGCCAAAATTCCAATACGTGAACCACAGCAGCAGCCCATTCAACGCGATCAACGCGGTGGCGACAAGGGACGCGCGTTCGGACATTTTCAACGTCGCGCGAAAAAACAAGTACGCCGCCGCCACACCCAACGCGCGCAGCACGCCGAGCAAAATCGCAAAGGTTGTGAGCGCGTCAAGCCCCAGCAGCGTGTTTAACGTCGCGTGCAAGTACGAAAAACCCATCGGCAGCGGCAAAAGGTGACGCGAAAGAATTGTAGTGAGCAATGGATTCGACGGCGCGTTCGCCAATTGCGCGGTGGAAAATTCGCGCAAATAATCCGCGAGCGGCAAATAAAATTCATAGTCCCAATTCTCGCCAATGATCGTGATATACCCGTACCGCCACAACGGCGCTACCGCCGCGCAAAACGCCACCAGCGCGCATAACCACACCCATCGCGTCGCCCTTGTAGAGACGTTTCCCCGAAACGTCTCCTTTCGGGGAAACGTCTCCTCCCGCGCGCGCCAATACGCCAATCCATTCAGTCCCAACGCAAACACGACCAACGCCCACGTCGCCAGCGTCAAATTCAAATTCAAAAACAACGCGAGATAATCCCACAGAATCACCAACGCCATTCCCGTGAATGGCATGAACAAAAAAGAAAACGCGGCGAACGCGCGCGGCAAAAACAAACGCGTCACACCATAACCAAAATAAAAGAGCGCGCCCAACATTGCCGCGCCGACAAGAAATGTTTGCAAAACAATCATCGCGCTCGCCACAATCCAATCGCGCCCACCGTCGTACTCACAGCTGCCAAAAAAAACCACGCGCCCAAAATGATCATAACGCTCCGCATCTCCAATCCAGCTACACTCACGTACCACGCGACATGATCCCAATGCAAATAATTTTGGCGAAAGAACCAGCCCCACAATTCGCGCGCATCCGCGAACGGCGCATTGGGAATTGCCAACGTCGCATCGGGTTCGATCCCATTTTCGCCGCGTGTCGATTCGATGCTTTGCACATGCACGCCAAGTTCATCGCCTTGCGGACTCGATCCGTTTTCATCCGAACCGCGCGTAAAAATTTCCAACGTCACATCGGACGCGCGCGGCAGCAGCACGCGATATTCCAATTCCCCCGCGTCACTATGCGGCACGCGCGTTGTTTCCAGAGGCGCGCCATTCGCAAAAAATTCCAGCGTCCGTTTCGGGCGCGTTTCCACGCGATAGTCCAACGCGTACAATTTCAATTCCGCCGTGTCCGCATTTTTGATCCAAACGTGCGCGCGCTGTGGAATATATTGTGGAAACAATTCGTCCTGCTTCACAAACCCGCGCGTCAAAAAAATTCCGTCGCGCGCCTGAAACGCGTTTCCCCACGCGCCCGCGCGTTCCTGCAACAAACTCCATTGCGCCAATAGCGGTGATGCAGACGGTTCAAAATGGCGTACCACTTCACGCGGCTCGATTTGAATGTAGGTGTCAAAATTCACACTCATGCCGAGCAGATTCACCAACACACCCAGCGCGAAAAATAAAAACACCAACGCGCGTTCCAAAAAATTTTTGCCCCACACCGCTAACGGCAAAATCCAAAACATCATCGTCGCCGCCAAATAACGCGGACCCCACGCGCCATCGCCCGCCCAATAATACACGCGTGCATGAAACACAATCACCGTCGCGATCAGCAGCGCGCACAAGATCGCTTCCGCGCGATACGTTTTGAAAAAACGCGGGAACGCAATCACACTCAACACCAACGGCGGCGCATACATAAACACACTCTTGCCACTGCTCAACACTTGCCCCAACACCCCGCGCCAAATTGGATAATCCGCGTCCACACTCCCATAACCCGTATCGAGAAACGAGCCAAACCGAATGAAATTGTAATAGCCCAGAACGACGAGGCACACCGCGAACGGAATAATAAACGCCAGCGCGTTGAAAAATTGATTCTGCAAAAATTTTGGATGCCTCAAAAGTTCGCGCCGTTCTTGCGCGGCGAAATAGACGAGCAGCGCGGGCAAAATCAACGCCCCTTGCAATTTCGTCAAGACGCTCAAGCCGACTGCCAAACCCGCGACGATTAACCACCACCGCGCGCGATAATCAAAAAACGCGCGCACCGCATACACCGCCACGAGCCACCCCAACGCCAGCAATGTTTCCGCGTACAGCGTCCGCGTGTACACCCAAAACATCGTCCCCAACGCCGCGATCAATGTCACCCCCACCGCCATGCGCGGCGCAATCCCCATTCGTCTCTGCCACGCAAAAAAAACAACGCCGCCCAACGCGCCGATCAGCGCATTGAACAGCGAAACAACAATCACGCGCAGGATAAAACTTTGCGCGCGCGGTTCGATCACACGCGCGACCGCCTCCGCGCCAACATAAAACGGCGATACCAACAGCGAAGTAAAAACACCCGTCCCCGCAAAAATTTTTCCCTCCACCCCGCGCTGTCCGCCCACAACAGGCGCATCTTTGCGGTTCGGGATATTGAACTCGCCCCGCGTCACAAACGCCTGCGCCACATACAAAATCGTTTCTTCGTCAGGCGAATAGGTGTGTCCGCTCGCCGTGAACAAAAAAATGCCGAACAGAAAAAGAAATAGCGCGAGAGGGAAAGAGTACTTGTCATTACGGAAAGGATTGTCCTTTCGAGCGGAGCGAGAAATCTCGGTTCTTGCCAGAGAGATTTCTCGCTCCGCTCGAAAGGACAGCTGCCGCGCTTTTGAAATACTATTCATTCGCGCCCAACTCCACAATCGCGCGCGCAACCTCGCGCAGCACATCAGCCTCGTCACCCAATCCCAGATCCAGATACGCGCGCGCTACCTCATCGCGCCAATCCGCAGAACCATCAAGCGATGACTGTCCACTGATTACTGATGACTGGTCACTGCTTACTCTGTTTTGTTCGCGCGCAAGGGGGCTAGGCAAACTATCGCGGTCTGTCGTCTGTCGTCCGTCGTCCGCGTCCTTGAAATAATTTTTCGATTCCGCGCGTCCCTCGATCACGGATTGCAAAAAATCCGCGTACGCGCGCGCCGCGTCCGCCACCGCGCAATTCTGTTCCACATACCCCCGCGCGTTTGCGCCCAGCGCCGCGCGCAACTCTTTATCAATTAGCAAACGTTCCAACATCACGCGCAGCATTTCCGTTTCCAACACATCCACATCAATTTTTGCCGCCGCATCGTTCGGCAATTCCGCGAACCAGCCCACGCGCGAAACAATCACCGCTTTCCCTTGCGCCATCATGCGTAACACCGCGCCCGATGTCTCCCCCGCTGTTGGATAGCGCAAATTCACACACACATCCATCGCAGCTATGTACGCGTGAAACGCATCGAAGGGCACATGCCCGATCACATCCACCGCCTCACGCAAACCAAACACCTTGAGCAATCCTTCCACATCAAAATTTGGTGAAGCTGCACCAACGAGAAGCAAACGCGCGTTTGGAAAATGTTTGCGCGCTGCGCGATACCCGTCAAACAAAATCGTTGTCCGTTTGGTTGGACCGAGATTGCCGAATGAACCGATTAGCAACGCATCGTGGGGCAAATGTAATTGCGCGCGCGCGTCGTGTTGTGAAACAAGCGCCATGTTTGGCATCTCATGGGGAATGATCGCCACAGGAATTTGCGGCGCAAATTTTCTTACCGCGTTGGCGACATATTGACTGTGCGCGATAACACCGCGCGCATTTTGAATCACGCGCTCACTCAACGGAAACTCAAAACGATTCAACGCTTCCAGTCCCAACACCTCGCGCTCCGCCAACTGCGCGCCGCGTTCGCTATACGCCTCGCGCATCGCTTTAATGTAGCCATCCCGATCTCCATGATTCAGCGTCAACCACGCGACAAGATGATGCAGCACCAAATCATGCAGCACAATCACACCCGCTTCGCGCAACGCGCGTTGATAAATATACGCGTGCGCGGGCGAATTGCCGAGCTGATACAGCGCGAGATCAAAATCGCGCGCGTCGTACTCGCGATCATCCATCACGCGAAACCGCGCGGCGATTTCTACATTCGTTGGCGCGTACCCATCCACCACGATTGAGATTTCCGCGTGCGCGCCCAAATTCGGTAGCAATTCTTCCGCATAATCGCTGATGCCAGAAGGCGCGGGGTGGACGGGTGAAAAAAAAGCAATTCGCATATCGTAGGGGCGGGGTTATCCCGCCCGTTTCCCCCTAACGCAACGTTTGTAAAAATTCCGCATACCCCATCGCTGCCTGTTCCAACGCATGATGTGTTTTCACATACGCCCGCGCGTTTGCGCCCATCGTCGCGCGCGCGTCCGCATGTTCCGCAAAAACTTTCAGATATTCCACCAACAAATTTTTCTCGTATGCGTCGGGTTCAATTTTCACACACACATCATCGGGCAATTCCGCATACGCTCCCGCCCGCGTTACGAACGTTGTTTTTCCCGCCGCCAGCAAACGCAGCAAACTCGCGGACGTTTCCCCCGCCGTCGGATAACGCAAATTCAAACACACATCGCTTGCGGCAATAAAATTTTGATACGCGTCCATTTCCACAAACCCAACGCGCGTGACCACCTTTTCAATGTCCAACGCGCGCAGCAGCGGCATCACATCATAATTTGGTGATTCACTTCCGATCAAAAATAAACGCGCGTTGGCATGTTCTCGAAAAAATTCTGCAAACGCTTCCAGCGCAACCGTGATGCGTTTGTGCGGATGAATTTCGCCGAACGCAGAAATCAGAAACGCATCGCGCGGCAAATTCAATTGCGCGCGCGCGTGATCTCCCGTGATTTCATTTCCAATCGCAATGCCCATCGGCACCTGCGCGATGGGAACATGTGGGGCAGCTTGGCGCACAAAACGCGCGGCGTACTCACTGTGCACAATCACACCGCGCGCATTTTGCAAAATTTCTCTATGCAACGGATAGTCAAACCGATTGATGCTTGACGGATTCGCGCGTGCCTGTTCCGCCATCGCATCGCCGTACTCGGCGCGCAATGCCTCGAAATACCGCGCCCTCTCACCCCGTTCCAACGTTTGCCATGCGCGCAGGTGGTGTAATACAACATCGTGCAAAACAATTACACCACGCACGCGCAAAGCTGCGTCATAAACATTTGCATACAACGGCGCATTGCCAATGTGATACACCACCGCGTCAAATTGTTTTGCGCGCGCGTCCAACTCACGCAGATCAAATTTTGAAAACGACGCCAACACGGGATTCGTCGGCGTAACGTTGTCGGTGACAAGCGTAATTTCAAAATGCCGCGCGAGATGCGGTAGCAATTCTTCCGAATAATCCGAAACGCCCGATGCTTGCGGACGCAGCGGCGAACAATAGGCGATTCGCATTTACGTTTGCGGTTTCGCCAAACCCGCGCGAATCGCCGCAACAATTTGCCGCGCCCCCGGCACAATCGCGCCGAATCCCGTCGGCTGAAACAATGGCAGCGACGCGTATAAAATGCCCACGGATGTTCCCGCAAACATTCCAACAAGTGCAGCGTGCGCGAGGATTTGATGTTCCGCGTTTTCCGGATCCAAATTCACAAACGCGCGTTTGATGTGATCGAGATCAATCCCCACGTCATCGCCCACGCGCGCTTGTGTCGTGTATGCGCGAATTTCCTGCGCCACCGAATCAATCCAATAGCGCTGTTCAATGTGACACGCTTCGTGTCCCAACAGCGTCACCCAAAATTTATAATCCCAATCACTCGCATTCTCGCGCAGCGGCATGATAAAAATGGTGTTTATAAAATTCAACGTGAACCCGCCATAAATGCGTGGCGTCACGCGCACGCGCGTCGCGCGCGCATCCAACACACCCGCGAGTTCGCGCCCGCGCGGTCCACTCGCGCGTAATGTTTCATACGCTTTCAACGCATTCGCATCATCAATTTTTGCGTTCATGTACGCGTTCACGCAATCAATTGCTCCACGACATATTCCCAACGAATGTTTTGCACACGCGCGCGTCCCGCTTCGCCGAACGCGCGGCATTGGGGCGCATCCGCGAACGCGCGCGACAAACTGGAGGCAATCTCATCGGTGTCTGCGCGCGTCACCCACCCATCTTTTTCATTTTCAATAAATTCCAACACCCCCCCCGCATCGTCCGTCGTAATCACTGGGCGCGCCGCCATCAACGCCTCTACCGTCGCAAAACCATAGTCCTCATCCAACGGCGCGTAATAAACTGCGCGCGCATTCGCGTACAACTCCAACACGCGCGCATCGTCCACGTATCCCAAAAATTCCACGCGCGCCGCGATGCCCGAATTCGACGTGAGCCGTTTCAAATTTTGTTCCTCTGCGCCCGCGCCCGCAATCACGACGCGCCCGCGTTTCGTTTTTGCCAACGCGCGCAAAAGTAGATCAATTCGTTTCGCACGATCCAAACGTCCCACATACAAAATATAATCGCCGTATTCGCCTGCAAAAAATTTCCCCGTCAAACGCGGCGGAGGATACAACGGCGTCGCCTCCAACGCGTTAAACCGTTTCAAACGCGCAGCTACATTTTTGGAGATCGCAAAGCGCGCGCGCGCCTCGCCCAACGCGCGGCGATCCAACACGAATAATTTTTCGCGCGTCGCGCGATCTTCCGCCGAAGCTGTAAATTCCGAAAGCGGCGTGCCGTACCAATCGTATGCTTGGCGATATTGATGCACCAGCCAAACAATCTTGTGCGGATGCTGAGCTGCATAGGAAGGAAATTTCGTCGCAATGATGCGATCCACCTTCACCCCATTCGCTATTTTCAAATCCACCAATCGCCACGCCAACGCGGATTTAAACAATTCCGTGTGTGGCGTCCACTGAAACGGCAGCGCGACAATTTCCGCGCCATGTCCCGCGCCTCGCAGCGCGTCGCGCAATCCCTCCGCCAACATTTCCGCGCCCCCCCGCGCAAACGGCACTTGCGCCGCGCAAATTAGAATGTTCATGGCAGATAGCGAATCGCGTATCGCAAATCGCAAATCGCAAATCGCGCTCCACGCTTCACGTTTCACGCTCCACGAGTTTTTCCAACTCCGCGACTCGCTTTTCCAACCCCTCTACGCGCGTCTCCTGCGCCGCGAGTTCGGTGAGCGCGCGGGCGACTTGGAGATTGAACGCGTTTTGCTGCTGCACAAGCGTATTCAACAATTCCACCAGCACGCGGCGAAGGATGCGTTTTATGAAATAAACCGCGCGCCATGTTAGCGGCGCGTTGGGGGCGGGGGGGGGGAGCGTGGCGGAAATGTGCCAATTCGCGTTGAGGTTCGCAATCGCTTTTTGCAAGGCAGTCATATCCGCGTCCGAAGCGGGCGCGGGGGTGCGGCGCACGCGTTCGCGCAGTGCGTTCAATTCACGTTCAACGTCAAGGGGGTGTGACACAGCAGCTCTCTCAATCCGCGCGCGTAGGGCAAATTACAAATTTGCCCTACGTTTGATGCGCGCCCACATCCCGCGCGTTTGCGCGTTGCGTTCCAATTCATGCGCCCATGCTTGCACCTGTTCCAATTCTTGTTCTAACGCGCGCGCGTAGCGCATCACCGCGTCCGTATCGGGATTTGCAAAGGTGTGGAGAATTTCATTTTCAATTCCTGTTTTAGAATTTTTATTCTCACACAAAATTTTTAGCAACGCGTCGGCGCGCGTATCCCACGTTTGCTGCGCGAGAAATTCATCCAACGCGCGTGAATCCATTTGCGCGCGCGCGGCGTGTTCAATCGCGCCAATAAATTCTTGAGCTGATTGTGCGACGAAGGTGTACGGCAGCGCGGCGAGTTGCGGCGTGTACGACGCGGCGACGGGACGATGCGCCGCGAGATATTCGTACACTTTGATCGGATCGCGCCCGCGCGTGAACGCGTTATCGGGAAAGGGCGCGAGACAAACATCGAACGCGGCGGCATAAAGCGGCAAATCGGCATGGGCGATTGCGCCGTGAAAAAAAATGTTGGGGAATTTTTTCAAGCGCGCAGCGATGGACGGACGATGCGATTCAGGATCGAGCGCGCCGAGCAAATGAATCGTCCAACGCGGACGCGCCTGCGCGATGTGCGCGATCAATTCCGCGTCGAACATGGATTCCATCAGCGTCCCCCAAAATCCGAGCGCGAGTTCGCCGCGTGGAATGTTCAACGCGTCTGAACGATTTGCCGCCACGCGCCATGCGTTTGCATCAACGCCATTGGGAATGATGTGCGCGCGTTTGCCAAAACGTTCAAGCGATTGCGCGATGTGCGGCGTCACCGCGCACAACACATCACTGCTGCGCGTCAAAAATTCTTCCGCGCCCGCGACAAATTGCGTATAACCCAACGCGGGCGCAGCGGCGAAATCATCCATCGCATAGTAGGCAATCGAAAAATTTTGCGCGCGCAATAACGGAATCAAACGTACGAATGGATCGAACGGCGCGGAAAAAATGGCAACACGTGGATCATTTCCCGTGTGAACGCGTTGCATTAAATTTTGTGCAACCTCATTCAATTCCCCACTATCGAGTCCATACCACGCGCGGCGCAATTGCGTTGGCGACATTCCCAATTCCGTCAACGCGACAATGTTGATTGGCAAGCGTTGTGTGTCGCGTGTCATGGACGGCTGCGGCTCGACAAACAAAACAGAGTGTCCAAGCCGCGCGAGCGCGCGCGTCATTTGTGTTGGGTTGTGCGCGCCGCCCGCTTCGTCCCATGCCAGCGTGCTGAAATAAATAAAATTCATCGCGTCATGTGGTTAGGGTCCGTAAAAGAATAACCTCCTGCTCGCGTGGATTTGCAATCCACGACGGACACGCTGGATTACAAATCCAGCGCGAGCAGGTTACTTGGTCAACGTTTGATACAACGCGCGCAATTTCGCGTGCTGAATCTCCCACGTCAATTCGCGCAAAACTTTGGCTCGTCCGTTCTCACCGAACTTGCGAGCTAATTCGGGATCGTCAAGCAATTGCAAAATACGCGCGGCGAGCGTTTCCACATCGCCAAATTTTACCAAAAAACCGTTTTGATCGGCATCAATCACTTCGGGGACGCCGCCCGCGTCCGCGCCGATGACGGGTTTTTCGTACAGCCATGCTTCGAGATAGACAATGCCGAACGAATCGGTGCGCGAGGGCATGGCAAATACATCGCATGCGGCGAGCAAATCGCGTTTGTCTTGATCGGAAATGAAACCGAGCTGCAAGGTGCGTTGTTTTACCAATTCGGGTTGCGCGGCAAAAAATTCTTGAAAGGCGGACATTTGCGAACCCGCCAACACCAGCGTCGCGTCGCGCGTCTCCCAAACGCGCTGCATTGCTTGAACCAAATGCACCGTGCCTTTGTCGAACGCTGCCGTGCCAATGTACGCGATGATGGGCGATTTGATGTGATACTGCGCGCGAAAGTGTGCGGCGTCGCCGCCCGCCAACGCTTTGGGTTCGACGCCCGCGCCGATGCGATAAATTTTCCCGCCCATCACCCCGCGTTCGAGCAGCGCGTTCCCTTCGCGTTCCGTCATCACGATCACCGCGTCCGCGTTTTTCAACATTTCGATCTGGTGCGGCAGCGTGTAGAAACGCATCACGCGCGCATCCTCACTTTCGCCGAGATGCAAAAATGGAGTGATGACGAACGGAATTTTTTTGCGCCGCGCAAAACGGTACGCTGCACAGACGCACGAATCGAGTGAAATGTTCGCGGTGTGTACAAGATCAAAGCGTTCAGAACTCGTATCCAGTGTTCGATCCAGTTCGGGAATGTAGGGCGTAAAACGCGCGAGGGAAAATAAAAGCGGCGTGGAATTGAATGGCAAGTCCGCGAGCAGAGACATGCTGCGTTTGATGGCGGGAAACGCGAGTTGTGAGAAGGGGAGATATTCGATTGGAAAGCGATGGACGAAAACATCGTTGCGCGTTTCGTTTTCCAATTCCACTGCGCTTTTGTCGGCGCGCCAAAAGCGTTCCATGTCCCACGCGTCGGTGGTGTACACCGTAACCGCATGACCATCACGCGCGAGGCGTTCGCCATTTTCTTGAAAGACGAGTTCCGCGCCGCCAATGTACGGCGCATAGCGTTGGATGACGTATAAAATTCTCATCGTCCCCCCAACGCGCGTTTCAATTTGTTGGCGATGCTCGATTGCGCCAACGCATTTTCTAATTCGCGGATGTGCGCTTCCCGATCTTGAACGATGCGTTCCAAATGCTGCGCGAACGCGCGCGTGCGCTCCAATTCCAGATCGGCGTTCGGCATCGCGCCACGTGGGGGGGGAGGCAATGCGCGTGGGGTTTGCGCCAATGTTGTCAACGCGTCGAGGAATTGATCCGCGCGTTTTTCCCATGTCTGTTCCGACAAGTACGCGTCGAGTTCCGCGCGATTGATTTCGACGCGCGCGGCATGTTCGATCTGTCGCAAAAAATCATCCTCGTCGCGCGTCAAATACACATAAGGCATTTCTGCGAGTTGTTCCAGATTCGTCGCGACGACAGGTTTGTAACACGCGAGATATTCATACACCTTGAGCGGATCGCGCGCGAGGTTGAACGGCGTGACAGGCGTGGGCAGCAAACAGACATCAAACGCGCGCGCATACTGCGCGAGGGTTTCACGCGTGACGCTGGAATGAAAATGGACGTTGGGTGCAGCGAGCGCGCGAGAGAGAGACGGACGCGCGGGATCGAGATCGTACGCGCCGATAAAATGAAATTGCCATTGCGGACGCGCGCGGGTGATGGTTTGCAATAACGGCACATCGAGATTGTAGTCCCACATCGTCCCCCAAAAGCCGAGCGTCAATTCGCCCCTGTAGAGACGTTTCGGTGAAACGTCTCTTTTCGGTGAAACGTCTCCTTCCAACCCCGCGCGAAACGGCGCAAGCTCAATCCCATCCCGAATCAACGCAATATTTTGGCAACGGGAAAATTTTTCGCGCAGACGCGGCGAGAGAGTGACAATCAAATCGGAATGTTCCGCCAAATAATTTTCCGCCGCGTCATCATAGCAGTACGAACCGAGCGCGCGCATTTCGGAAATATCATCCAGCACATCGTACACCAGCGCGTAACCTTCCGCAGCGAGCGTGTGCGCGAGTTCGAGCGCGGGGCGAAAGGGCGCGGAACAAATTATGATGCCGCGTTCATTCGAGGTGGGTAAGAGCTCACGCGTTGAAAAATTGGGGGGAGTGGTGTAATCAAAGCCATACCCCGCGCGCACTAAATTCAATTCGTCCCAACCAAAATCTTGCATCGTCACCACGCGCGGATTTTCGGACGCGATGCGCGCGCGGCTCTTTTCAATTTCGATGTAGGTGATGGAATGTCCGCGCTGTGCAAATTGTTTTGCCAATTGCACAGGGCGGTGCGCGCCGTCGGAATTGTCCCACGCGATTGGGCTGATGAAAACGATGTTCATAAAAGCAAGCAGAGCTGTGTCAAGCGCAACTGCGGAAGATACTATAGCATACCTCTGGCGCGGGCGAATCGAATTCGCCGCAACGAAAACGCGAAACCTGCCTACGCAGGTTGGAAAGCTTGAGTCTGCGAAGGCAGACTTTGTGTAGTTGTTGGCGCGATTTCCAATCGTCAGAAACGGGCGAATCGAATTCGCCGCAACGAAAACGCGAAACCTGCCTACGCAGGTTAGGGAGCTAGAGTCTGCGAAGGCAGACTTTGTGTCATTGTTGCTGCGATTTCCAATCGCCTGTCAGAAAGGGGCGAATCGAATTCGCCGCAACGAAAACGCGAAACCTGCCTACGCAGGTTGGAAAGCTGGAGTCTGCGGAGGCAGACTTTGTGTCATTGTTGCTGCGATTTCCAATCGCCTGTCAGAACCGCAGGTTGAGAAGCTGGAGTCTGCGGAGGCAGACTTTGTGTAGTTGTTGCCGCGATTTCCAATCGCTCGGAACGGTTTGTGCAAATTTGGCGTCTATCGAATACAATACTGCCCGTAAAATTGCCCGCGCATCCGAACGTTTACCTCGATAAGGGGGGCGCATGGTTGAGTTTGGTCTTTCAAAACGTTGGCTGTTTGTCTTTTGGATCACCCTGCTGATCCTCTTTTCCATTTCTCCTTCACCCATCGCCGCGCAAGGCGGCATCACACTTCAGGTCGAACCCTTTTTCAATGGTCATTATAAATATGGCGAATGGCTGCCGCTGCGCGTGACGGTTACGAACGCGGGCGCGCCTGTGTCCGCGCAAGTGCGCGTCGAAATGACACAGACGGGCGGCGAAAGTGCATGGCTCGTCCCCGTCGAATTGCCGACGGGCGCGCAGAAACAATTTACCCTCTATGTTCTGCCCACCTCGTTTGCCCAACTCGCGCGCGCGCGGCTCTTGAGCGGCGCGCAAGAACTTGCAAAACAAAACGCGACGCTGACCCTTCATCCCAATACCGACTATCTCGTCGGCGTCGTCGCGCCGCGCAGTGAACCCTTTAACGCATTTAATTCCGCCTCGCTCGGCGGCGGACCGCCGCGCACGGTGCGCGCGCTGCCGCTTGCGCTCAAGGACATTCCCGAACGCGCGGAGGGGCTGCGGCTCTTGGATGCGCTCGTGTTGACCGATGTGGACACGAGCGCGTTGTCACCCGCGCAAACGCGCGCATTGACCGCGTGGGTGCAGCAAGGTGGGCGTTTGATTGTGGGTGGCGGTGCGAGCGCGGCGCGGACGTTGGCAGGTTTGCCCGATGCGTTGGTGGCGGAATTTCGCGCGCAGAATACGGTGGCGGAATTGAACGCGCTGGATGCGTTGGGTGAGTTTGGAGAATCGCCTGTGCGCGTGCCAGGTCCGTTTGTAGCTGCGTTCACGTGGAGTGGGGACGTGTTGCTTGATGAGAATGGCGACACGCTGCTCGCCGAGACACGCGTGGGCGATGGCTATGTCACGTACTCGGCGCTCGATCTCGCGGCGAGTCCTTTTGATGCGTGGGCGGGCGCGGCGCGTTTTTGGACAAAAATTTTTGCGCCTGGTTCCGCGTACCCGCAAAATACACCGCCTGATGTTTCACCGCATTTGATTCATTTGCGTTTTCTGGCGACGACGCTGCAAAATTTGCCCGCGCTCGCGCTGCCTTCGATCAATGTTCTCGCGATCTTGTTGAGCGCGTACATCCTCCTCGTGGGTCCGCTCAATTATCTTGCGCTGCGGCGTTTGAAAAAATTGGATTGGGGATGGGTGACGATTCCCGCGCTGACGCTTTTGTTTGCGTTGGGCGCGTTCGGCGTGAGCAATCAGCTGCGCGGCAGTGATGTGATTCTCAATCAAATTTCGGTTGTAGATTTTGCGGCGGACGGCGCGCCGCGTCAAGTGGAAACGGTGGTGGGTTTGTTTTCACCGACGCGCAGTTCGTTCAATCTCGAAATGGCGCAAGACAGTTTTGTGATTCCCGTATCAAATCAGTACGATCCGTTTGCGCGCGGTCAAGAAGCGCAGGGGATGAAGCTTGAAATTGTGCAAAGCGATCCGCTCGTCGTGCGCGGCATCGAGCTCAATCAAGGCGCGCTGCAAGGATTCGCGATTGCGTCGCCTGCGCCGACGGATTGGCGGATCGAAGCGGCGTTGAATGTGCAAGGCGAACGCGTGCATGGGACGCTCAAGCATGGGTTGAGCGAGACGTTAAAGGATGTGGTGTTGGTGGACGGTGGGCGTTATCTCCGTCTCGGCGATCTGCCGCCGAATCAATCGCACGCGGTGGATCAAAATTGGCAAGCGCATAACGGCAACTATACCGTTTGGGTCAGCGACAGTTCACCGCGCGGGGAAGCGCGCCGTCAAATTCTTTCCGCGCGTTTTGATTTCTGGCAAAAGGGCGGACGCGCCAATGCGCCGCCCACGTTGATCGGCTGGCTCGATGCGAGTCCGCTCGATGTGCGCGTGCAAAATGTCGCGGCGGCGCGCCAAACGCAAACGTTGGTGACGCTGCCTCTCACGTTCACATTTGAAAAAGGCGCGCGCCGTTTGGGACAAGACGATTGGCGCATCGAACAAGTTTCCGCCGTGGGCGAGCAAAGCAATTGTGGTACGATCAATTATGTCGGCATCGGCAATGGCGAACTGGTTCTCGATTTTGTGCCGTCGAGCGCGCTGAATTATACGCGCATCAAGTCGCTCAACGTCTTGGTCAAAGATGGTCCGCCGCAAACGATTGCATTGCAAGATACCGCGAACGAATGGGTGACGGTTTCGCTCACGCAACCCGGTACGTTTCCCGTCGAGCAGCCCGAACGTTTTGTAAAATCAAACGGCGGCGTAAGATTGAGAATCAGCAGCAAGAGTTCGCTCAATTCCTGCGCGCTATACGCGGTGGAGATGGAGGCGGAGGTGGAGTGAAAGAGAGATGGAGTGAGTCGGTAATCAGTATTCAGTATTCAGTAGGGCAGTAATCAGCGATAAGCGATAAGCGATAAGCGATTTGCGATACGCGATAGGCGAGTCAACATGACCGAACCATTTGCGATTGAAACACGGAATCTGACAAAAAAATATAAAAAAACTCTCGCCGTTGATCAGCTCAACTTGCAAGTGCCGCGCGGGGCGTTGTTTGGATTTATTGGGCGCAATGGCGCGGGCAAGACGACGACGCTGCGAATGTTGGCGGGGCTGCTCGAACCGTCGGCGGGCGAGGTGTGGGTGAACGGCGAACGCGTGGCGAAACAAACGCGCGGGCTGCATCATCTCATCGGTTACATGCCCGATTTTTTTGGCGTGTATGACGATATGATGGTGTGGGAGTATTTGGATTTTTTCGCGCGCTGCTACAATTTGTCGCCCGCGCGGCGCAAAACGTTGATCGCGGAATTGTTGGACTTGGTGAATCTTTCGGATAAATTTGATGCGAATGTGCAAGCATTGTCACGCGGGATGCAGCAGCGGTTGTGTCTCGCGCACGCGTTGATTCACGAGCCGCAAATTTTGTTGTTGGATGAACCCGCGTCGGGACTTGATCCGCGCGCGCGGATTGAAATGCGCGAGTTACTCAAAGAGCTCGCAGCAATGGGCAAAACAATTATTGTGAGCTCGCACATTCTTCCCGAACTCGCGGAAATGTGTTCGCACATTGGCATTGTGGAAAGCGGCAAACTCGTCGCGAATGGCGACACGAACGAAATTCGCCGCCAACTTGCCGCGAAACGAATTTTGCGCGTGCGCGTGCTGGCAGATGAAACGCGCGCGCGCGAATTTGTGCGTGACGCAAAAGGGGTTGGCGAACCTGCCGTCGTCGCGAGCGCGGCAAACAACACGACGCTCGAAATGGAATTTGCGGGCGACGATTACGCCGCGTCCATGGTGTTGGCAGAACTCGTCGCGCGCGGCGCGCCCATTGCAGAATTTAGCGAAGGCGGCAACGCGCTGGAACAAGTGTTTATGCAGTTGACGGCGGCAGATGGTGGATAGCGGATGGCGGATGGTGAAACGTGAAACGTGAAACGTGAAACGTGAAACGTGAAACGTGAAACGTGAAACGTGAAACGTGAAACGTGAAACGTGAAACGTGAAACGTGAAACGTGAAACGTGAAACGTGAAATCGCAAATCGCAAATCGCAAATCGCAAATCCACTATTGCACTCTCGCACGAATCCGAAATCTGAAATCCGAAATCTGAAATCAAAAATCCATGAACCTCTCCCTCAACCCGCTGTTTGTCAAAGAATTGCGCGGGCGGATGCGCGGACCGCGCGCGTTTATTTTTCTCACGTTCGTTCTCACCCTGTTGGGATTGGTGAGTTATGGGCTGTTTCAGTTGGCGATGCCGCGCTTTTATGGTTTCAACCAACCGAACGTGGCGGCGGGCGCAATGATCGGGCAAACGGTATTTTTGGGGTTGGTCTTTTTGACGCTGCTGTTGATCTGCGCGATTGCGCCTTCGTTGACGGCGAGCGCGATCAGCGGCGAGCATCAACGCAAAACGTACGATTTGTTGATGGCGACGCCACTTGGGTCATTCACGATTCTTTCGGGCAAACTGGGCGCAGCGTTGAGTTTTATCGTATTGATTTTGTTGGCGGCGCTGCCCATGACGAGTATGGCGTATGTTTTCGGCGGCGTGACCGTGACCGATTTGCTCAAAGCGTTCGCGGTGTTGGCGGGCTTTGCGATTGCGTTTGGTGTGATGGGATTATTTTTTTCCGCTTTGTTTCAACGCACAGGACTTGCCGTCGGCGCGAGTTATTTGTTGGTGGGCTTTGCGATGCTCGGCACATTTTTTGTGTATGCAGTGGTGGGCGTCATGCGCGGTGAGCAGCCGCCGAATTGGATGCTGGCGCTCAATCCGATTAGCGCGATGGCGTCGGTGTTGGTGGATGGGCTTGTGGCAGATCAAAATACAATTTTCAGCGGCGGCGCGCCCATGACATCGGTATTGTGGGGGCTGTCGGGCGGACGCTTTGATGGCAATTTCATTTCGGAAACTCCGTTGTGGCAATTTTCGCTTGCGCTTTATACGTGGCTCACGATTTTATTTTTTGCGCTGGCGACACAATTGGTCAAACCCGTGCGCCGTTTTCGCTTTGGCTTTTGGATGGTGTTGATCGTTGGCATGTTGCTGATGGCGCTGGCGCTCGTGGCGCTCGCAATTTTCGCGCCCACCGCGTTTTCGCCGTTGCGCGCCGCGCTGCGTTGGCAAATGAATCCCGAACGCGAAATCGTGGTCAATGGAAATTTTAACGCGCTGTCACAAACCGCGTGGCAGATTCAAGATTCTGCCGCGCAAGGTGTTAACTCGCTCTCGATTGTGGAAACGAACGGCAAGCGCGCCGCGCAGTTGGGCAATGTGAGCGACAAGGAAACGCGCGTCCAAACCCTTTCGCAAAAACTCGCGCTGCCGCTGCCCGACGCGGGCGCGGTGCGTCTGCGCGTCACGTTTCGTTTGGGCGCGCATGCGCTGCCAGCATGTTCGCGTGAAGGCGCAACCTGTCCGCTGCTGATCCAATTAGCTTACACCGATCGCCTTGGAGCTAAACATACGTGGGCGCAAGGATTTTACGCGTCGGGCAAAGTGAATCGCAAAGCGGGCGCGCCGCCGCGTTGTTTGTCGTGCGAAACGAGACCCATGCACATCAAAGCGCCGCAAGAGGAATGGCACACCTTCGAGACGGGCGATCTGTTTGAATCGAATTTGAGTCAAGACGCGCCGAGCGCGTTGGATGAAATTATGCTTCGGACAGCTGGCACAACGTACACCGTACAAATCGCGCGGGTCAGTGTTTTGGTGCATGGAGGTCGCCCGCTTTTTTACGGCAAGCGGCGCAACAATCAATATCCAGGGCAATGGTCTGTCGGCTCGATAGTGCCACATTGGTTGTGGTCATGGGTGTATGGGGATAAAGTGTTCATAGATCTTCACCAACCCCAACCCCTTGGCGGATTCATCCGCAGAGCTCCGATACCTGTCATGCCACCTCCACAACCAACGATAGTGCCCTTTCGCAGAGTTCCATAAAGGAAATCAATCATGTACGAACAATTGCTCACGGGTCTGAAACCGCTCGCGCGTCGTTTGCGTTTGCGCGCGAGTGTGCTGCTGTTGACGCGCACCGCGTGGATTGCATGCGCGGCTGCCGCGTTGTTTCTCCTCATCAGCCGCGTCATCCCGATTGAAAATTATTTAGTCGTTGCTACGACAATCATCGCTGCATGGTTTATTGGCTGGCTCGCGTATAGTACGTTTCATCGGCGCACATTGTTCGATGTCGCGCGGCGCGCGGATGAGGAACTCGCGTTGCGCGATCGCATCGCGTCCGCGTTGGTGTTTTCAAAACCCGACGCGAAAATTTCCGCGCAGATGGATCCCGAACTCGTCGCGCGTCAGCAAGACGACGCGCTCGCGCAATTACGGCGCATTGATCCGCGCGCCGCGTTTCCATTGCGGTTGGGGAAGGGGGAACGAAACGGCGTTCGTTCCCTACTGGTTGCCAGCATGACGCTGGCAGCATTGTTGCTGATTCCGAATCCGATGGACGCGGCGCTTGCGGAACGCCGCGAGATTGCGCGAACCGCGCAAGAAGAAGCGAAAAAATTGGATGAGTTGGCGAAAGCGGTACAAGAAAATAAAAATTTGGATCCGAAAGCCCAAGAACAATTGTTGAAAAAATTGCGCGAGCTCGCCGCGCAATTAAAAGCGAATCCCGGGGATGCAAAACAAGCGTTGGCGGACATTGCGAAATTGCAAGAGGTGTTGAACAACAGTTTGGATTTGAGCGCGAAATCGCAAGCCGCCGCGCTCGATACGCTTGCGAATCAAGTCGCGCAAGTGGCAAACGCGAGTGATGCGCCACAGGACGCGAACGAACTCGCGAAACTTTTGGAACAACTCTCCGCGAATCCCGAAGCATTGTCGCCAGAACAACGCGCGGGTTTATCTCAAGCATTGAGTCAAGCCGCCTCCCAAGTCGCGGCAAACAATCCCACTCTCGCCAGCGCGCTCACCGATCTCGCGCAAAGTTTGTCAAACAACGCGTCCAGTTCGGAATTAGCGAACGCAGCTGCTCAAGCATCCTCTGCATTACAAAACGCTTCGCAGCAACAAGCATTGCAAAAATCGCTGGCGCAAGCTTTGAATCAAGCGAACGCGTCGCAGCGCGCGGTAGTGAACTCTAGTCAAACGTCAAACAGTCAAACGTCAAATGGGCAGCAGCAGGGAAATACGGGGAATCAAGGGAATACAGGGAATTCAGGGAATCAGGGAAATACGGGAAATCAAGGACAGGGACAGGGTCAAGGGCAAGGACAGGGGCAGGGACAAGGGCAAGGACAAGGACAAGGGCAGGGGCGAGGTCAAGGTCAAGGACAGGGGCAAGGACAGGGGCAAGGACAAATTGGTGCTGGAGTTATTGGCGGCGGGGGGGGCGGCGCGACGGGAAGCGTGGGCGGTCCGAACGGGCAGAACAAATCGTTCGAGACGCACGATGCCAACACTGTCTATACGCCGTTCACGACGGGACAAGGACACCAAGAAAATGTGACGGGGCAAGATACGGGCAACGGGCAAACGACAACCAAGACGGAAAAATCACCGCTGCCCGGTTCTTCCAATGCCGCCGTCGTCCCGTACGCGCAAGTGTTTCAACAATACAATCAAATCGCCGGACAAGCGATGGAAAATTCGTACATTCCGTCGGGGTTGAAAGAGTATGTCAAGGGATATTTTAGCGCGTTGGAACCGTGAAGGGAAGGGATGCAGGGATGAAACGAGAAACGAGAAACGTCAAACGTCAAACGTCCAACATCTAACATCCAATCTCCAATCTCCAATCTCCAATCTCCAATTTCCAAATTATGACTCCCGAACAATTCAACGAAACCGCGAATGCAATCGAAACGCAAGTGAGTCGCGTGATTGTGGGACAGCGCGACATTGTGCGGCAAACGCTGACGACATTGTTGGCGGGCGGCAACGCGCTGCTCGAAGGCGTACCGGGTTTGGGCAAAACAATGTTGGTGCGAACACTCGCCCAAGTTCTCGATTGCAAATTTTCGCGCATCCAATTTACGCCCGATCTGATGCCCGCGGATATTGTCGGCACGAACATTTTGATTGAAGATGAAAATGGCGCGCGGCGATTTCAATTTGAAGCAGGACCCGTTTTTTCCAATCTCGTTCTCGCCGATGAAATCAATCGCGCGACGCCGAAAACACAAAGCGCGTTATTGGAAGCGATGCAAGAACACAGCGTCACGATTGCGAAAACAACGCATCGCATGACGGAACCGTTTTTCGTTCTCGCCACACAAAATCCGCTCGAAATGGAAGGCACGTATCCACTGCCCGAAGCGCAGCTGGATCGTTTCTTTTTCAAACTCAATGTTACCTTTCCAAGTACCGATGAACTCGTCATGATCGCGGATCGCACGACAGGTCAAGAGACCGCGCAACTTCAACCTGTTGCGAACGGCGTTACGATTTGCGAAATGCAAACGCTCGCGCGCGGCGTCCCCATCGCGCCGCACATTACCACCGCCGCCGCGCGTCTCATACGCGCGACGCATCCCGACGATGCCGACGCGCCCGACATGGTGAAACGGTACGTGAAATGGGGTTCGAGTCCGCGCGGCATGCAAGCCCTGATTCTCGCGGGCAAAATCACCGCGCTGTTAGATGGACGCTACAATGTTGCGCTCGATGATCTCCGCGCCGTCGCGCCGCCAACTTTGCGCCATCGCCTGATTCTAAATTTTGAAGCGCAAGCGGAAGGCGTGACGGCGGATAAGGTGGTGGAGGAGGTGTTGAAGAAAGGATGAAGGATGAAGAATGAAGGATGAAAAAGTAGAAAGTAAAGAGTAAAAAGTAAAGAGTGAAATGCAGAGATGAAACGTCAAATGGCAGATCGCGGATCAAAAATCTGAAATCTCCAACATCCCGCATTCTTTATCTTTACCATTCATCCTGCATCTTTTATCCTTTATCTTCATCCCTCATCCTTCCGCCCTCATCCTTCATCCTTCAAATGTCCCTCCTCTCCCCCTCCTTTCTCGCCACGCTCGATCAACTCGTGTTGGTCACACGCCGCGCGCGCGTTGGCACGTTCAAAGGCGAACGGCGGAGTCCGCGACGCGGCGGGAGTGTGGAATTTGCGGATTATCGCGAGTACGTGGCGGGGGATGATTTTCGGCAGATTGATTGGAACGCGTATGCGCGGATGGAAAAATTATTTGTGCGCTTGTTTGTCGAGCAAGAGGACGCGACGGTGCATCTCATTTTGGATTCGAGTGAAAGTATGAAGTGGGGAGCTGACGCTTCCAAATGGAATTACGCGCAGCGGCTCGCGGGCGCGCTCGGTTACATTGCGCTTGTTGGAATGGATCGCTTGAGTGCGGGCGCAATTGCAGCTTCGTCGCGCGAACTAACATTGATGCGTCCCTTGCGCGGCAAAGCGTATGCGTTACCTTTTTTTGATTGGCTCACCGCGTTGGAATGTGGCGGCGTCGCATCACCCCAAGCCGCGCTCACGCGCTATGCGGCGCAAGTGCGGCGCGCGGGACCGCTGCTGCTCATTAGCGATTTGATGGATGATGGCTGGCAAAACGCGCTGCAACGCTTGAGCGAACACTACGAAATCACTGTGCTTCACATTCTCGCGCCCGACGAACTCGAACCCGCGCTGGAAGGCGATTTGAAATTGCGCGACAGTGAAAACAATTCCACCATCGAAATCACCGCCGATTACGATTTGCTCGAACGCTATCGCGCGCATGTCCGCGCATGGCAAGCCGAATGGACGCGTTTTTGCAATGCGCGCGCAATCACCTATTTACCGATCACCACGGCGCAGTCGTTTGAAGAATTGGTGTTGGGTTATTTGAGAAGGCAACAGGTGTTGAAATAAAGTTAGAGATTGGAGATTGGAGACTGGAGATTGACGCATCACGTTTCACGTTTGCTTGAATACTGACCACTGATGACCGATTACTGACCACTGATGACTGGTTACTTTTCCTCATGAACTTTCTCACCCCCCTCGCCTTTGCCCTCGCCGCGCTTCTCCCCATCATCGTCGCGCTGTACTTTTTGAAACTGCGGCGCACGGAGCAGCGCGTCTCGTCAACGTACTTGTGGAAAACGCTCGTGCGCGACACCGCGGCGAACGCGCCGTGGCAAAAATTAAAACCCAATTGGCTGCTGCTGCTGCAACTATTATTTTTGATTGCGCTCATCGCCGCGCTCGCGCGTCCGTTCGTGTGGGGCGAGACGGTGGCGAGTTCGCATTTGATTTTGGTGGTGGACACTTCGGCGAGTATGCGCGCGACAGATGTTTCGCCCAATCGTTTGAGTCAAGCCATCGCGCACGCGCGGCGCATGATTGAAAATTTGCCGACGGGCGCGCGCGTGACGGTGATTGATGCGGGCGCGGCGGTGCGCGTGCCTGTTTCGGGCGCGGCGGATAAAGCGGCGGCGTACAACGCGTTGGATTCGTTGCGTGCGGGGTTGAGCGGTACAGACATGGCATCGGCGTTGACACTCGCCGCAACGGTGGCGGAAAATGAACCCGATGCGGAACTCGTCCTTTTATCCGACGGACATTTTCCATTGCCCGAAAATATTTCGATTCCCTCGCGCGCACAATTTATTTCAATTGGGAACGCGCGTGACAATCAAGCGTTCGGCGCGTTCACGGTTGCCAGCGAGGGGGGGGGGCAAACGCTGACGGCATTCGCGCAAATTATCAATTACGCGAATCAAATGGTGACGCGCCGCCTCGTGCTGCGAAATGAAAAAGGGCAACTCGTCGCCGCGCGCGATGTGAATTTGCCAGCTAATAAAGCGCAAGCTGTGACGCTTTCCGATTTGCCCGCCGACGCGGAATCGTTCACCGCGCATTTGGAAGGCGCGGATTTTCTCGCGCTCGATGATCGCGCGTGGGCAGTCGTTCCCCTGCGCGACAAAACGAATGTGCGCGTCGTAACAACAGGCAATCGTTTTCTCGAAACCGCGTTGGCATTGATGCCGAATGTCGAGACAACGACGTTGCGCGCGAGTGAGGCGATAAGTGAAACGTCAAACGTCAAGCGTCGAACGTCACTGACTATTTTGGATTCGATTGTGCCGACGGGGACGCTGCCGAGTGGAAACATTTTGTTTATTGCGCCGCCGCGGGCGACGGAATTTTTTTCGGTGACGGGAACAATTGAAGCGCCGCAGCCGTTCGTGGTGAGCGCGGAGGATCCGCTGACGCGGTATGTGGATTTGCGCGAGGTAGCGATTCAAGACGCGACGAAAATGGATTTGCCGAAATGGGGGCGCGCGGCGTTGGTGGATCGCGCGACGGGCGCGCCATTGTTGATTGTGGGCGAAGTGGAGGGGCGACGCATCGGGATTCTCGCGTTCGATATTCGTCACAGCGATTTGCCCTTGCGCGTCGCGTTTCCCTTGCTCATGGCGAATTTGCTTGACGCGTTAATCCCCGGCGGCGCGAGTGGTATGGCAACGAATGTGGAACCGGGACGCGTGCTCACGCTCGCGGTTTCTCCCGAAATAAACGTGGTCAATATCCGCGCGCCCGATGGTTCACAAGAATCACTCACGCCCACGCAAGGACGCGTTGTGTTTCATCAAACCGCACAACTCGGCGTGTATGAAATTTTCGCGCAAGACAAGGAAAATAAATCGGAACGCCTCGGACGTTTTGCCGTGAATGCGTTGAACGCGAATGAATCGGACATTGCGCCGCGCGCAGACTTGAAATTGGGAGGAGGAGAGAGAACGACGAATGTGGATTTGCCGCGCGCGCGGAATGAATGGTGGACGCCGTTGGTGTGGATGGCGCTCATCCTGTTGGTGGGGGAATGGTTGTTGGCGTATCGGGGGCAGGTGGTGAGATTGGTAGGGAACGTTCGCCGCAACTTGGTAGGGAACGTTCGCCGCAACGTTCCGAAATCTCGTGCAGGGAACGAAAATGGAACGAAACGGCGTTCGTTCCGTACAAAATAAATGTCCTTCTCCTTCCTCCACCCCCCCGCGCTTTTCGCGCTCCTCTTGGTTCCGCTGCTCCTCGCGCTACCATTCATCGGACGCGCGCGCGCATCACTCAATTTTCAATTTTTGTTTGGACTCGTTTTACGCGCGTTGATTTTGTTTGGCGTCATTCTTGGTCTCGCGGGCGCGCAACTTGTTTTGCCGGTGAATCACACCACCGTTGTCTTTGTCGTGGATCATTCCGACAGCGTGACGACGGCGGAGCAGCAGCGCGCGGAAAATTTTGTGCGCGAGAGTTTGAAAACGATGCGCGCAGAGGATCGCGCGGCGGTGGTGGTGTTTGGCGAAAACGCGTTGGTGGAACGTCTCGCGTCCCAAGAAAATTCGCTCGCCGCGATCACTTCGATTCCGCGCACCGCGCGCACGAATCTCGCATCGGCGTTGCGGCTGGCGCTGGCGTTATTGACCGATGATGCCAACAAACGCGTAGTCATTCTTTCCGATGGTTTGGAAAACGCGGGGCGCGCGGAAGAGTTGAAGGAGCTCGCCGCGGCGCGGAATGTGCAAATTGATTTTGTCGCGCTCAATCCGCCGCAAGGCGCGAGTGAAATTGTGTTGGATGCGCTCGACGCGCCCGCGTCCGTTCGCAAGGGGCAAGCGTTTGAAATTGTCGCGGTGATTGCGAGTACGACGCAGGGCGCGGCGACAGTGCGTTTGTTGGGTGACGGCAAATTGTTGGCGACGCAGCAAGTGACATTGCAAGTGGGAACGACGCGCATTGCATTTTCTTTGAAAGCAGAGGACGCGGGTTTTAAACGCTACACCGCCGAACTTGAGGCGGCGAATGACACGTTGAAACAAAATAATACGGGCGCGGCATTTACAGTTGTTCAAGGTCCGCCGCGTGTGCTGGTGGTTGAAAATGTGCAAGGCGAAGCGGACAATTTTGTAAAGGCATTAGAGTCCGCGCAAGTGCTTGTCGAACGCGTCGCGCCCGCGGCGGTGCCGGGCAAGTTAGAAGCATTGGCGAGTTATGACGCGGTGTTTTTGGTGAATGTGCCTGCGCGCGCGCTGCCCGATGAGGCGATGAAAAATTTGCCTTCCTATGTGCGCGACTTGGGACGCGGGCTCGTGATGATTGGCGGCGCGGACGGTTATGGCGCGGGCGGTTATCTGCGGACGGAAATTGAAAAAGCGTTACCTGTTGACATGGATGTTCCCGCGCGCCAACAGCAGCCGAATCTGGCGATTGCGTTCGTCCTCGATAAATCGGGTTCGATGGGCGAATGTCATTGCAACAATCCCAACGCGCAGCCCGGCACGTATTCGCAAACCACGAGCGGTCTCGCCAAAGTGGAACTCGCCAAAGATGCGGTGATGCAGGCATCGCGCGCATTGGGGCGCGCCGATTACGCGGGCGTGGTGTTGTTTGATTCCAATGCGTACTGGGCGATGCACATGCAAGCGTTTCAGGACGCGAGTGTGCTGCAAGAAAAAATAGGTGGCGCGCAAGCGAGCGGTGGCACGAATATCATTGCAGGTTTGACGGAAGCGGTGAGCGCGCTTAAAGGCGTGTCGGCAAAATTCAAACACATGATTTTGTTGACAGACGGCTGGAGCAATTCGGGCAATTACGACGCGTTGATCGCGGAAGCGCAAAAAGAAAACATCACGCTTACGATTGTGGCGGCGGGCGAAGGGTCCGCGCCACAGCTCGCAGAACTCGCGCAAAGGGGGGGGGGAAGATATTTTGCCGCGCGTTCGATGAGTGATGTTCCCGAATTATTTTTTCAAGAAACAGTGCGCGCGACGGGGCAATACATTATCGAAGAACCGTTTCAGCCGATTCCCGCAAGCACATCGCCGATTCTCAAAGGTTTGGACATTACGCGTTTGCCCGCGCTGCGCGGCTACAACGGCACAACGCCAAAAGCCACCGCGCGCGTTTCGCTCGTCACCGCGCGCGGCGATCCGTTATTGGCAACATGGCAATTTGGTTTGGGACGCGCCGCCGCGTGGACTTCGGATTTCAAAGGACAGTGGGGCGCGGATTGGGTGGCGTGGAATGGATTTAATACCTTTGTCGCGCAGTTGACGAATTGGGTTTTGCCGCAGCCGAACGATGCGGGTTTGCAAACCGAGTTTGTTACCGACGGTGAACAGACGACGTTGCAAGTGGTTTCGACGGACGCGCAAGGACGCCCGCGCGAGGTGTTGGAAACGCAAGCGCAAATCATCGCGCCCGATGGTTCGACAAAAACAATTCCTTTGAATCCGAACGCGCCCGGCACATACAGCGCGCCGCTTGACGCGTCAACGCCAGGAATCTATCTCGCGCAAATCACACAGCGCGACGCGCAAGGCAATCCCATTGCAAGCGCGACGAGCGGTCTTGTGATTCCCTATTCGCCCGAATACAAAATTTATGCGAACACATTTCGCAATGCAAACGCGACGGTACTGCCCACGTTAGCGAACGCGACAAATGGACGCGCGCTCACCGACCCCGCGCAAACCTTTGAACCGTTCCCCATCCCCGCCGCGCGCACGCAGCCGATTTGGGAATACTTGCTGCTCGCCGCCGCGTTACTGTTTCCCCTCGATGTAGCTGCGCGGCGTTTGCGCCTCGCGCGCTCGGACTGGGAGCGCGTGCGTGAATTATTCCGCGCGCAATCCTCCACTAAAACATCATCGCCCGCGCCGCGCGTGTTGGAAGGATTGTTCACCGCGCGTGAACGCGCACAGACGCGTCCAAGTGTGGCGCGCGTGACAACTCCAGTTGTTTCGCAAAAAGAAAATGGCAATGCGACGCAGCCCGCGCCTGTTGTCGTACAAAAAGAATCAACTCTCCCCGCGCCGACGGCGCCTGTGGACGATCAAGATATGAACGCGCGCTTGAAGCGCGCCCGGGATCGGGCGCGCAAAACGCGGGGGTAAATTCTTACAGAGAGGGCGAGGGGGCAACGGCGTTACGTTATGCGGCGAGTCTGGTTTTGGATTCTACGCTTCAGCGGGTTTATGACTCGCCCAACGGACCCGCTAAAGCGTAAAATCCACGAACTTGATTCCATTGGGCGCGGCGGGGGCAACCACAAAAAAAACCGTTTTGGTTTGACGAAAACGGTTTTTTTTGCAATTGCCGAACATATTTTTATATAGTAAAAGACATAACTCCGTTCATAATAAATCAAAAAGCGATTTTAGCGACCAAATTGGATTAAAACGCTGCAAATTATCAATATGTGTCTGTTTTGCGCGCCCCTCATTTTCCAGCGCGCGAACGTAAGCGGTGCGTTCTTGCAGGAGCTGTTCCGTGCGCGCGATATATTCGCGCACACTCAGCTCGGGCGATGTATCTGCGTACCACGCGTAAATGTCGGGCGCGGGCGAATGGGCGGCGGGCGTGATTTGCGCGAGCCGGTTCAAAAATTGATCGAGCCGTTTTATCCACGTGCATTGCGCGAGATACGCGTCCACCACATTCCGATCCACTTGCACTTGAAGCGCGCGTTCGATCTGATCCAAAAATTCTTGTGGCGATTCCGCAACAGATAGATACGGCATCCCGCGCAGTTGCGGCGTATGCGCGGCGACGATGGGTTTGTAACCCGACAAGTATTCGTACACTTTTAACGGATCACGCGCGCGATTGAACGCGTTCGCTGGAAAGGGAACGAGAGCAACGTCGAAGGTGTGCAGATAGCGCGGCAGTTCCACGTGCGCGACATGTCCCACCAATTGCACATTCGGCAGCGCGAGTAATGTTTTTTGAACGCGCGGCAACGCGGGATCGAGATCAATCGGTCCGATCAATTGAATCGTCCATTGCGGACGCGCGCGCGCAATATATTCAATCATTGCGACATCTATATTGAACGCGTTGATGTGTCCCCAAAAACCCAGTACGTAGGGAACGCTCGCCGCAGCGTTCCCGTCTGGCGCTGGCGCAGCGTTCCCGTCTGGCGCTGGCGCAGCGTTCCCGTCTGGCGCTGGCGCAGCGTTCCCCGCGCGGGGGGGGGAACGCAACGGCGTGCGTTCCGTACGTGGCGCGCGGAATGTTTGGGGATCGAATCCTTGGCGCAATAATTGAATGGGCGCGCGATGTTTCCACGCCGATAATTTTTCGAGCAGCGTTGTCGAAACGGCAAGCACGAGATCGCTGTGCGCGACGAGAAATTTTTCCGCGTCGGGATTTGCAAAATACAAACCGATTTCAGGAAACGCTTCAAAATCGTCAAGCGCGTCGTACACAATTTTGTAACTCCGCGCGCGAAAAAGGTTGAACCATTCCAAAAAAGGGATGAAGGGATCGGCATACACGACGACGCGTTCTGCTGTGGGCGATTCAAAAGCGTCAAGCGCGCGCGTGAATGATGGTAATGAATCAATTTGCGGATCGAGTCCGAACCACGCGCGTCGCAACGCGTGTTCATCGAAACCGAGGGCGTCGAAATTGACGCGCGTAAAATTTTTTTCCGACGCGTTATCTTTACTTGCGACCACTTCGACAAACAGCACGCGCTCGCCGCGCGCCAACAATTCGCGCGCGAGAAAATGGATCGGACGCCCCACGCCGCCCATTTCATCCCAACCTTGTGTGGAAAGAAAAACGAAATCCATGTAATACCAAGACCTGACACCTAATTTTTGCGCAAAGAGGGCTACAAGTTAACCAATTATGACGCGGGCGCGTTTCTCAGCGAAGATGCAGAAAACACTTCTGACTCTCTT